>Ga0213829_1000091_pt1 | contig 123734 bp, 115 predicted proteins | sample MC6MC0896MG_FD_180665 | JGI IMG/M metagenome (GOLD analysis project Ga0213829, IMG submission 180665) | Enriched soil aggregate microbial communities from Iowa State University, Ames, United States - MC6-MC0896-MG | ecosystem: Environmental > Terrestrial > Soil > Unclassified | place: USA...
CCCAACGCATCTGGACTGATCATCCACGCTCGTGCAGAGGCGAGGACGGAAACCATGATCGATTCACCCCCCCCCAGCTTACCCCCCCCAAGCTCTGGCAGGCCATGCTGCTGATGCTTTGCTTCGGCGCACCGGTATTGGCTCAGGCCGATTGCGTGTGTTACGGAACCTTCGCCGAACAGCAGGCCTGCCAGAACAGCTGCACGATGCAAAAATGGCGAAACGACCGGGAAAGGGTCCAGGACAATATTCCCGAAGACATGAAAGCGGTGGTTCCAGACTATCTGCGGGCCCGTCAGCTCTTACGAGAAACCCCAAGTACCGCACCCAACCTGCCGCAAGTCTTCCTTCAATATGAGCAAGCGCGCGAGCGCCGGGATACGGCACTGCTGCATCAGTACCTGGCCCAGGTCTCGGTGGAGGCGCTATTGACCGATGGTGTCGGCTTCAAGATCCTCGACGATCGCTATGAAATGCCCGAGTTCGCACGGCCGGCATTCCATGATTACGCGCATCAGATGTTCAATGCGACTATCGATATCGTGCCCAATAAAGGCAGGGTCAATGTGCATTCGAGGTATCCGGGAATACTCGATGAGGCTGAACTGCAGGCGTGGGCGATAAAACACGGTGGCGTGAAACCACAGTTGGTGTTTGGCAGAATCGTCTTTCCCAAGGCGGGTGAAGGCAAACCACTTGATGAGTTGACGCCGGAAGACAGAAAAGTGGTGGGCGATTGCAATGCCGAGACCAACCAGAAGTATCCTACCGCTGCCAAGGTGCGCAGGGACCGTAATATCACCGACAAGTCCATCGCGGTAGAAGCTCAGAACTACTATCGGGCATGTATGGCGAAGTCATGCAAATCTTGCACATACTGAGTAGCGGTCCGGAGCCCAAGACTACGGTCTAGTCCGCTGTCATCACGGATGACCTTGTGGGTGTAGCCTGCTTGAACTTGCCAGCCCGGTGCCAGTTCGTCGGAGATTTCGGCTTCATAGCCTTTGGTTTTTGCCTTGATGCCGACGTAGGCCCAATCCACGAGCGCGTTGGGCGGGAGGTTGTTGTACTCGGTGTCTTCTTCAGCCCGGTTCTCTTCATGGATTTCGAAGTAGGCGAGGCTGGTGTTGCTCGTAAAAGTTTTACGCAAAATTTACGGGACTTTCAGGTTGGGCATCCGATACTGCGCGGTGCTAATTTGGAACGCACCTGTTATGTCCCTCTCAGCAATTCGGCTTATCGGCTTCATCTTAGGCATTTTTCTGATCACGCTGGCCGTATGCATGGCCATCCCCATGATCACACTGGTGGTCTATGGGCGTAGCGACGATCTGTCGGCATTTCTCTGGTCGAGTTTGATCACCTTCATCTGTGGCCTCCTGTTGATCGTGCGGGGGCGCCCGGATACTGGCCAGCTTCGTCCCAGGGATATGTACCTGCTGACGACCGCAAGCTGGGTGGTTGTGTGCATGTTCGCAGCGTTGCCAATGGTGTTTATCAGCGATATCAGCTACACCGACGCATTCTTTGAAACGATGTCTGGCATCACAACCACGGGTTCGACGGTACTCACCGGTCTGGATAGCGCATCTCCCGGCTTGTTGATATGGCGCTCGATGCTGCATTGGTTGGGCGGCATCGGTTTTATCGGCATGGCTGTGGCGATCCTCCCACTGTTGCGAGTGGGCGGCATGCGTCTGTTCCAGACAGAGTCCTCAGATTGGTCGGACAAAGTCACACCGCGTTCCCATATGGCAGCCAAGTACATTCTTGTGCTCTATCTGGGGCTTACCGGCATCGGCGCCCTGGCGCTCTGGCTCGTTGGAATGACGCCATTTGAAGCGGTCAATCACGCCATGTCGTTGATCTCTACCGGGGGGTTCTCCACGTCGGATGCCTCACTTGGGCATTGGACGCAACCAGCGATTCACTGGGTGGCAGTGGCCATCATGATTCTGGGCAGCCTGCCATTCACCTTGTACGTCGCGACATTGCGCGGCCATCGGCGTGCGCTACTGGAGGACCACCAGGTACGCGGATTCATTGGATTCTTGCTCGTCACATCGCTGGCTGTGGGAACCTGGCTGTGTTTTCACAGCGATTACGGATGGTGGGATGCGTTTCGCATCGTGGCAGTCAATGTGACCTCGGTCGTCACGACCACCGGCATTGCGGTTGGCGACTACACGTTATGGGGCAGCTTCGCTGTGTTGCTGTTTTTCTATCTGACCTTTGTCGGCGGATGTTCAGGCTCAACGGCAGGCGGTCTTAAAATCTTCCGGTTTCAGGTTGCTGGCGCGTTACTGGTCAGTAGTTTGAAGCAGTTGATCCATCCTCGGGCGGTGATTCAGAAGAAGTACAACGGTCATCCCATCGACGAGGAGATCTTGCGCTCGCTGTTGACCTTCTCGTTTTTCTTCACCATCACTATTGCCGCCATCGCGTTGGGCCTGGCGCTCATTGGGCTTGATTGGACAACAGCATTGAGCGGCGCAGCCACTGCGGTGTGTAACGTCGGGCCAGGGCTTGGCACGATCATTGGGCCGGCAGGTAATTTTTCATCGTTACCGGATGCCGCCAAATGGCTACTGACTGTTGGAATGCTTCTGGGACGGCTGGAAATCCTGACGGTGTTGGTACTCGTAACTCCGGTTTTCTGGAGATATTGATCGATCTTGTCGGGGGGCTGCCGTTGGCGGATTCCTCCCTATTGTGAGAGCCAGAAAAAATTTAGGCACCAAGAGCAGGGAATCCATCAGTGTCCCTTACGAAGATGTCGGGTAAGCAGCCGACAGGGTAGGGGGGCTTGATGGTTCGGCATACGAATGCAGTTATTCGGGGGGGAGGCCGGTCGTTAGCACGGCAATTTTGTCCATCATTGAACTGCAAATCCCACCCCTATACTCTTGCCACTGGAGCCGCGACTAAGGACTGGCCATGCGTGTCATCGTAATCGGTGGTTTGGGTAATTTTGGAGCGCGGATTTGCCAGCGGCTTTCAAAAGTCCCAGGTTTGACGGTGATTGCTGCCTGTCGTAAACCTGGGAGCGGCACCCACACGTTCGCCCTTGGCCAGATCGTCTCTACCCTGGCCCTTGATATCAACTCAGCCGATTTTGAAATTCGCCTTATTGAAGCCGCGCCTCGTTTGGTTATTCATTGTGCCGGACCGTTTCAGGGGCAGGATTACCGGGTTGCTCTGGCGTCATGCGCTGCGGGCGCACATTACATGGATCTCGCGGATGGCCGTGACTTTGTCGCAAACTTCGCCGCCCATGTAGATGCCTCGGCAAAAGCGGCAGGAGTCCTCGCCGTTTCTGGAGCCAGTAGCGTGCCGGGACTGTCATCAGCCGTGGTGGATCACCTCTCCAAATCGCTACTGCGCGTGAACTCCATCAGCATCGTCATAGCTCCCGGCCAGCAAGCCGCCAGAGGTATCGCTACGATCAGTGCGGTTTTTGGCTACGCAGGAATGGCATTTTCACGGTGGAACAGTGCGGCATGGGGGCTGCAATACGGCTGGCAAGATATCCGGCGTTTTACATTCTCTGGTCTGGCCCCGCGCTGGGGAGCTGCTTGTGATGTTCCTGACCTTGCGTTGTTTCCTGGCCGATATCCAGGCGTACGCGATGTTGAGTTTCATGCCGCATTGGAGCTTCGAATTCAACATGTCGCGCTCTGGCTGGCCGCTGCTGCATCGCGAAGTGGACTGGCAATGCCGATCCAGCGTTGGGCGCCGCGCTTGAACGCGATTTCCAATCTCATCCTTGACCGGTTTGGAAGCGACGTTGGCGCAATGATGGTTCAAGTAATTGGCAGTCTCGAGGGTGGCGAGCAACGCCGTTTGACCTGGCAGCTCACCGCACCCGGTGGAAATGGGCCAGAGATACCCTGTATGGCGACTGTGCTGCTGGCGTGCAAGTTGGCAAACGGCGAGATTGGACTGACAGGTGCATTGCCCTGCATGGGATTGCTACAACTAGAGGAATTCGATGCCGAGTTTCAACGCTGGGATATCACCTCTGAAATTGCCGAGGAGATCCTATGACACAGCGTCGAATCGTCCTTGTAATGCCAGCTTGCGCTGCTGACGTATTTGAAGCTTTTCACAATCACAGCGTTCGCAGGCAATGGGACACGTTGCTGGCCCATGCAGCAGTAGAGGGCGGGGGCAATCACCCTTACATAGGTGCGATTACCGTAAATGAGGGGCGAGGCTGGAAACGCCTGTTTGCCATGCGTACCCGCTTCGTCAATTATCGACCAGCACAGGTTGCGGCAGCTGTACTGGTGGAACCCGCCGGATGCTTCCACTGGTGGGCCGCGTCAATGCGGCATCGCAACATTGATGATGGGTCGTCCGAGCTTATTTATACGTTCAGCGTCCAACTCCGCCCTAGATGGCTAGGCGGTATGCTCGATCCGCTGGTTAACCGGATTTTTGAATGGGAAACACGCAACCGTTTCGCTGCGATGGAGGCATATCTGCGAGTTCGCGCGGAAGGCCAAAAACTCTGATTATTCAACCTCCGGCGACAGCGTGGGGCAGTGCCGGTCGTTGAGGCGACATTTGAATTTCCATGACAAGCTCGAATAAGGACGCTGCCTAGGGTTCAATTAAAAAATTGTGTAGAAACGCGATTTTCGTCCCGATCCTGACAGTCAAAACTGCTCTTAGGCCCCATTGTGCGTCCGGGACCGAGCGGCCAATTGCGAGCGGGGCGTCAAGATGGCCAAGGCGACCGCCACGATGAAGAGCGCCGGTATGTCACCTGCCAAGTGCCCCATTTGTCCCGGCTGGGTGACCGCCTGGACGGCCATGATTGCTCCGTGTACGGCGCTAGACCACACGGTGAACCAGATCAGGCTCAGATTGGCCAATGGATCACGTGCGGCCAGGATCAAGAACACGCCAAGTGTGGCGTAGATGCCAACGATCATCATCGGGTAGTCCGAGTGACCGACGTGCCAGGCCCAGCCGGACGGCCAGAACAACATAAGTGGGTAGAGAGCAAGGCACGCGAGGCCAGCCAAAACCAGAACGACGCGCAAATACTTGAGGCGATCGACAACGGTCATGGTGGACTCCTCTTTGAGCCTGACTCTGAATTGACCCCAAGAGGGCGATAACGCCTTCATGGGCTTGGCGGATAACATTCCAAGTTCTGTCGTCTATCCCTGACCAGGCCGGGCATTGTGACAAGTCGGGTGACCGCTGAAGGGGTTTCTACACCATGGACGGAAGCCCAATCCGCTCAAATCAGTTCCGGCAGTAGACCAAGCATAGCTACTCATTTGCTATCGCTCTTTCCACCGGCTTGCGTCTGGCCGAATGCTGACCTTTCGTAAGCGTCTGCCAAACCCATCTTGCCTGAGTCAATTCCTATGATTGACACATGGAATACGCGACCGGTACAGCATTGCTGGCCAATTCCAGCAAACCTAGAAATGCGTTGTGATGAATTTACGGGTACTGCCCGCAAGCGCCGTATAACGTATGCGCTCAGCTCAATAAGCCCACTTCACTTTCCTTGATATGCCCTATGAAACTGAAGCTGGAGTTCGGCTGGTGGTGCTTCGGCCAAGTTCCCAGAGCGCTGCACAAATACTTGATAACGACCGCTTTCAAGCTTTATACGAATCAAGTCGGCGTTTAAATTTCCGCTCCCCCACGAGGTCAATTTTGGATGGAGGACTTGCTGGTTCAAGATCTCTTTTCCACTGGAGATTTCATTAATGCGGATTTGAAAAACAAAGGGGGAACCCGACTCTTGCCATAAGCCGTCCTTGAGGAAATCACCTCCTGCAAGCGCCCAAGCTTTTTCCCGTTCGGCACCGTCGATGTATGGGTAGCTCAGAGATACGGTATAGATGTCAGGTTTGCTAACACGTACCACTAAGTTGGTCGTGCTTACCGGGCCATCGATTACGAGCGCCAAAAGCGCTAGTACACCGATTAGTAATTTCCTAAGCAAAGCAAGCCTCCATGCATACACGTGCAGGGGTCAATATATCTGGATACCGTTAAATAAGGGAAACACGCACGAAAAAGGGGCCCGATTTATTTTCAACGGGGACGGGGGACGGATTGTTTTCCAAAAAATGGAAATAAATCTGTCCCCTTATCACTCTTAAACATGCGCCTTTCGCGGATGTTTAATTGCCTCGCATGGCGTTCGGTATGGCATCCAGTCGAATCGACAAGCTGGAGCCCAGCGTGGCAATTACGCACTCCGTCAGAAAGGGCTCGCCGTGGGCCGAACGATCAGCTCGCTTACATCCACATCCGCAGGTTGGTCAACGGCATAGGCAATTGCTCTCGCGATGGCGTCGGCCGAGATCGCGATCTTGCGAAACTCTTTCATCTCTGCGCGACCGCCCTCATCAGAGATGCTCTCGGCTAATTCGGATTCAGTAACACCAGGGGCAATGACGGTAACCCGAATGTCGCCTCCAACCTCTTGACGAAGGCCTTCGGAAATGGCCCGGACAGCGTATTTGGTGGCGCAGTAAACAGCCGCAGTCGGACTCACTGCATAAGCACCAATAGAGGCGATATTGATGATCTGCCCGGCCCGTTGGCGTTGCATCAGCGGTAACGTGGCAGCGATGCCGTGCAAGACTCCGCGGATGTTCACGTCAATCATATGGTTCCACTCATCCACCTTGAGTGCCTCGAGTTTGGAAAGAGGCATCACACCCGCGTTATTCACCAGCACATCGACCCGACCGAACTGGGTAACGGCAAAGTCGATGAAATCTTGGACGTCCTTTCGGTCGGTGACGTCCAGAGCGCGGAATTCAGCCCTGCCGCAGGCGCCGTTGATATCACCAGCAATCCTTTCAAGTCGGTCGGTACGACGAGCGCCGAGCACTACTTTCGCACCGTGGCTAGCCAGCAGTCGCGCAGTAGCCTCACCGATACCGCTGCTTGCGCCGGTGATTGCGATGACTTTGTCTTTGATGTTCAACATGATCGGTTTCCTCTTCTGTTCGCCCAGGAGGTGGGCCTGGAAACAAGGTTAGGGAAGGGCAACAAGTTCCGTTAGTCGAATACTGCGTAATGTTTGCTCATTTCTGCGGCGACGCCTTTGCACTAAGGCTTAGCTCACCCGTTCATAGGGCATCTGTTCCCGCGCAGCCTTCAGGGCTCTTGCCCACCAATTCAGCTGTACCAGCATTCGCGCCATTGGAAGCCTGGCTTGATCAGGCTGAAGTGTTACCCCAAGCCCGTCGGTTAACGCCCAAGGTTCAGGGAAAGACACGTAATTGCAGATGGGGACTGCATGCTGTCCGGCCAGTACCTGGCGAAGCTGACCAATCGCGTACAGTCCACCCGACGTCCCGCCGTAGCCGATGAATGCCACCGGCCGTGCGTGCCAGCGAACCGAAACCTGGTCGATGAATGCTTTAAGCTCGGAGTGATAAACATTGCTCTGTTCCGATGTGATGATCAGGAATGCATCAGCTTCGGCCAAATGGCGAAGACTTTCCTCAACGACCGCATTGTCAGACCTGACTATGAGGTTGGCGGGTTCTACTAACCAAGGCTCGAACTCAGCACGTTGCGCTAAAACATCAGTAACCAATTTCATCAGCGCAGGTTGTAATCCTTCTTCATCCTCACCACTGTGAATCAGGACCAGTTTTATCTCGCTGTTCATCTCATCCTCCAGACTTGGTATCCAAGCGGTGTCACATTATTTGCTGAAATTCAGCTCCGCCTTGCAGCCTCTGGATTAGAGTATGAGTGGCAGCGCGGCAGATAAAGCCGGGTCGGGGGCATACAACTTGTGAATTGAATTCATATGAGACGGTTGGACATAAACTGCTTCGCTGAAATGAACGTGTTCGTCAGGGTCGTTGAAGACGGCGGCTACACGGCTGCCGCCAAGAACTGTGCGATGACCCCATCAGCGGTCAGCAAGCTAGTCTCAAGGCTGGAAAGCCGCCTGGGAACGCGTTTGCTCAACCGCTCAACAAGGCGGCAGTTGCTCACTCCTGAAGGGGCTGCGTTCTATGAGCGCAGCCTGACTATCCTGGCGGCGCTCGATGAGGCTGAGCTGGAAGCAGCAGCCAGCTCCGCACCTCAGGGAACAGTGCGAGTCAACTGCAACGTCGATATCGGGCGTTTGTATCTGTTGCCTCTATTGAAGACATTCTTGCGACACCACCCTGGAGTATCGGTGGAGGTTTTCCTCAGTGACGAAGTCGTCGATCTGATCAGCGCCCGAGCTGACGTGGCCATCCGCAGCGGCCCACTCAAAAGCTCCAATCTCGTGGCCAGGCGCTTGGGCGAGACGAGCGGCCTTATCGTGGCATCACCGGCCTACCTTGCAGCACGCGGCATACCAAAAAATCCTGCCGATCTTGCAGATCACAACTGTCTGGGGTTTACCTTCGGTCAACCGATGATGGAGTGGAGCTTGGTGAGCGCTGACGGCCAACTGACCCCGGTATCCGTGACCGGCAACGCACGGGTCAGTGATGGCAATGGTGTACGAGAACTTGCAATCCTCGGGCTCGGCCTAGCGCGCGTCGGGTTTTGCCAGGTCGAGCAAGATCTGGCGGATGGCCGCCTTGTCCCGGTTTTAGAGGAATTCATGCCCATCGCAAAGACTGAAGTGCATGCGGTTTACGTGGGGCAAGGAGGAAAGTTGCCCACTCGCGTCAGAGCCTTCATGGACTTTCTGGCGGCAAACCTCAAGATCCGCTAATCGCACAGGGCTGATAAGACGGCGCTGCTTACGAGTGCAGGCGGGATACTCGAACGGAGCGAGTGCCTCAAAGCGCAACAATCGTAGGGCATGTCACGCTTGGCGGTAGGCGCTGGGTGTGACACCCACCTCGCGACGAAAAACCTGTGAGAAATGGCTGGGGCTGGAATAACCAACGTCCAATCCAACATCAATAATGCTGCGCTGGGTCTCAAGCAGTAGGTGTCGGGCGCGACTCATGCGCAGGCAGATGAAATACTGCGATGGTGCCAGTCCCGTGGCACGCTTGAACATCCGACTGAAGTGATACTCGCTCAAATCGGCGATTTGAGCCAAATGCGCAAGGCGAAACTCATCGGCCAGGTGCTCATTCATCGCATCGATGACGCGTCGCAGCTTGTACGCTTGTAGTGCGTTGCTGCGGCGAGTAGTGCTGCGCGGATCTAGATAACGGCGTATCAGGTGGACGGTCAACGCCTGAGCCAGGCTGTGTACGAACAACAAGCTGGGCTTACGCTCCTCGATCAATTCGAAGCGCAACTGATTCAATATGAAATTCACCCGCTCATCCTGGGCGCCGGAAATATCGAGGAAGGTCACCGGAGCGGTGTGCTCGCCCAGAAGATCACGGGCAGCCTGGTCGATCAGTGGAAGTCCGAGATACAGATGCATCACTTCGAAGGTGTCGCATCCCATTGTTTGCCAGCGCATCTCGTAGGGCTCGCTTGTGTTGGTGAGAAAGAAGTCGCCAGCTTGCACCTTGACGGCTTTCCATTCCCCACCGAGGGAGCGCTCCTCGACCCTGGCCGTTCCTGCCAGGACCAGTACCAGCAGAGGCTCCACCACGGCGGGCACCAATATCGGCTCGACGGTGCTGTGATGGCTGAACAACTGCACCGTCACGTCCTGCATCTGCGGGAGCAGCGGCAACACCTGCGGTGTTCCCGGCAGATGATGCGGCATCGATTCGGCCGTGATGCGCTGAGCATCGATCGGTGTCAGGTCTTCATGTTCAGGCTGGTGCACAGGAGGCTCCATCGAAAAGCCCTCAGCTGGGGGCTGGCGTCGATAGAGTAACGTAGCATCGTCGTGCTCGAGCAAGGCTGCTCGACAGGTCAGTCACCAGGGCAAAAGCGGATGCGTACGGCGAAGGCCGCTCGGACCGGAGTCGAAGTACTCGCAAATGAACGCCAGCTTGCCGTTTTCAACGCTGGCCGAGTGCGACTGCAACCGGCATTTCTTCGGTCTTCGATCAGAAGCTATAACGCTGGCGCAAAACTCCGACAGCTCCGGCAAGCCTGCGAAAGCCCAACTCTCGCCATTGCGAGACAGTGAAGCCGTCGATAACGACAGCGCTTCACGGGCGCTGAGCCGCCGAATATCTCGTCGGCTTGCAAGTAGGAGAGCACTCATGACTGAGTTCAATCACAGCATTCCCAACGAAGTCGAAGGCAAAGTCGCGCTGGTCACCGGCGCCGCCAGTGGCATCGGCAAGGCTATCGCACTGTTGCTGCACGCGCGTGGCGCCAAAGTCATTGCTGAAGACCGCAATCCCGCCGTCGAAGAACTTGCCCGCCCAGGGTTAGTGCCACTGGTGGCCGATATCACCGAAGACGGCGTCGCCGAGCGCGCAGTCGGTTTAGCTGTCGAAAAGTTCGGTCGGCTGGATATTCTGGTCAACAACGCCGGAATCATCATCAACAAGTTAGTGATCGACATGACCCGAGAGGACTGGGAGCGCATCCAGGCGGTCAACGCAACCGGGGCCTTCCTGCATTGCCGCGAAGCGGTCAAGGCGATGATGCCCAACAAATCGGGAGCTATAGTCAACATCGCCTCTTACGCATCCTATTTCGCATTCCCAACCATTGCCGCCTATACCGCTTCAAAAGGCGCACTGGCCCAGTTGACCCGCACGCTGGCGCTGGAGGCGGTTGAGCATGGCATTCGAGTCAATGCCATAGGCGTCGGCGACGTTGTGACCAACATCCTCAACGACGTGGTTGATGATGGCCCAGGCTTCTTGGCAAAACACGGCGAAGCCGCTCCCATTGGTCGTGCCGCGCGACCTGAGGAAATTGCCGAAATTGTGGCATTTCTGTCCTCGGACCGCGCGAGCTTCGTCGTAGGCTCCGTGGTAATGGCCGACGGCGGCATGACCGTCACCGCCGGTTGATCAACTGACCTGAAATTAAAAACAAACGCAAAACAAAAGGGGACGGATTTTTTTCCGATTTTCCATAAAGGGAAGAAAAATAAATTCGTCCCCTTTTCAGTCCTTTTCAGTCCCAGCGTCAGGGCTCCGCCGGCCGCAAATAGGGCTCGATAAATCCGCAGCCCAGGATGTCGTTCAGGCGTTGCGCATCGCTCATTCGGCGAAACAGTCCGATAGTCTTCCACGGCGCGTGACCATCGACATTGGGCGCTCCCAATCCGGCCAACAGGTCGGCGATCAGTATTGATCGGGTCTCGAAAGAGATGCGTGTCAGCCCGGTGCTATTACCGACGCCGGCATGGGCATGAGCACCGGAAAAGGCGATCAGGCTCCCTGGAGTGATATCGACGGCAATCCCCTCCTGCGGGTCGATCGCGTCCAGCAGATGCGGAATGGCTTCGTCGGCATTCACGGCATTGCGGCCGTCTCGATGGGATCGCTGCAAAATGGCGCGCATATCGAAATCTGCGCTCGAATTACCCAGCGGTCGCTGCCAGAGGCCTGGGTACAAGGCGACGGTACGCCCCGCCGCGATGGGATAGATGGGCGCCCACCAGTTGGTTTGTGCATAAATATTCGACCCCCAGGTATCGCGGTGAAACGCGATGGTGGCCGTCGTGCGGGCACGCTGCGTCGACTGCCCTGGCTCACGATGCGGCTGAAAGCGCAAATGCAGGCGATCGCACGCCAGGGTATCGGGGGCGATGCCAAGGCTTTGCACGACGTCCTGCCAGCGCTGCTGGACTTCAGCCGAGCCTGCGAAATCGTTCTGAATGTTCGCAAAGCGCTCAGTCTGCTCAGGGTGGCTCAAATGGCGATGGATCTGTTGCGGTGACCAGGGATGCAACGCGTCTTCGAGGAACGCACGCGTATATTCCACCAGCGCCGCCATGGGCTGCAGGTCGGTGAAGCGAATGATTTCGCCAGCATAAATCCGGTCATGCAATTGGCGAGCGGTGCTCGGTATGGCAAGCGAGCTGTACATGACTGGAAGTCCCCTGAAGGTGCGCCCCTGACTTTAGATCCACGCCGATTGTAATGAAAGTGGCAGGTGAGGCGAAAAAGCGCGGATCAGCCCCGGCGGACGTGAGCAACGGGCGACCTTCAAGCCATGAATGGATTTATCCAGTCGTTCTGTACGAAGAAGGGGGGGACACGAAAATGAGTCGCGGTGTCATTTTCATAAGCTTTGGCAGTTGGCTTTTTACTTACCTATTGCTGTCAAAAATATCTTTTTCGCCTCGGGCGAATCGCCGCAATTTTGCCAGTGGATGAACTACGCTCCAGAAACAACCCCGTAGATCGAAGAAGCAGTGCGCAAGGACGATACGACCAGAATGCTGGTGAGAACCGACTGGCTATTCTTCGGGATCCGGCATCCCTGATCGGCACCACCGGAGTACGCTCCGTGAGAATCAAACAGCGCCTGCTTGCTCTTGTGTTGCTCACCTTGCTGTTTGAAGGCTGTACGACTCCCCATGTCCCTCACGAACCCAGTCAGGCCTTGCCGGCGAGGGATTCGGCGTTCGGTCGTTCTATCCAGGCCCAGGTCGCTCCCCATCAGGGCCAATCGGGCTTTCGCTTGCTATCCGATAGTGCCGAGGCGTTCTCCGCCCGTGCCGAGCTGATTCGCAACGCGCAAAGCAGCCTCGACTTGCAGTATTACATCGTCCACGACGGCATCAGTACGCGGATACTGGTGAGCGAGTTGCTCGACGCCGCCGACCGCGGAGTCCGCGTGCGGATTCTGCTCGATGACACCACCAGCGATGACCTGGACCGAATTATCGCGACGCTGGCGGCGCACCCGCAGTTTCAGATTCGCGTGTTCAATCCGCTGCACTTGGGCCGCAGCACCGTCGTGACGCGAACGATGGGCCGGCTGTTCAACCTGTCGCAGCAACACCGGCGCATGCACAACAAATTGTGGGTGGCGGACAATTGCGTGGCAATCGTGGGCGGGCGAAATTTGGGGGACGAGTATTTCGATGCCGAGCCCAACAAGAATTTCACCGACATCGACATGCTCAGTGTCGGCCCGGTTGCCGAGCAGTTGGGGCATAGTTTTGACCAGTACTGGAACAGTGCGCTGAGCAAGCCGATCGAGCAGTTTCTCTCGACCACGCCGACAGCCAAGGACCTGAAAAATACCCGGACCCGGCTGGACGAATCCCTGGAGGAAACGCGCAAACAGAATCATGCGCTCTACCAGCAATTGATGACCTACACCACTCACCCACGCCTGAATGTCTGGCGCCGGGAGCTGATCTGGGCCTGGAACAAGGCGATGTGGGATGCTCCGAGCAAGGTCTTGTCGAAGGGCGAACCCGCCCCGCACTTGCTGTTGACCACCCAGTTGGCGCCCGAGCTTGACGGGGTCTCCACGGAGCTGATCATGGTGTCGGCCTACATGGTGCCCGGCGAACCGGGGGTGGTGTACTTGACCGGTCGTGCCGACGCTGGCGTGTCGATCAGCTTGCTGACCAACTCACTGGAAGCCACCGATGTGCCCGCTGCGCACGGTGCCTACGCCCCTTATCGCCACACCTTGCTGGAGCATGGTGTGCAGTTGTTCGAATTACGCCGCCAGTCCGGCGACAATGGCGACAGCGACAGCGGACCGCGCCTGTTTCACAGCGGATCCTCCAATAGCTCCGACTCCAGCCTGCACAGCAAGGCGATGATTTTCGACCGGCAGAAAGCGTTTATCGGTTCGTTCAATTTCGACTCGCGCTCATTATTGTGGAACACCGAAGTCGGGGTGTTGGTGGATAATCCGGAACTCGCCGGACGGGTGCGCGAATTGGCCATGGAGGGTATGGCACCAACCCTCAGTTATCATGCCGTCCTGGAAAAGAACCAACTGGTCTGGGTCACCGAGGATGATGGCAAACAGCATACGTTGACCAAGGAACCGGGGAGCTGGTGGCGACGCTTCAATTCATGGCTTAGCAGCACGATCGGGCTGGAGAGGATGTTGTAGCCGGGGCCACATCATTTCACTTTCAGAACCAGGATGAATCATGCGGATGTGGATGGAGTGCATGGCGCGACTTATCCGCCAGTGGATGATGGCCGCGGGTATCAGCCTTATCGCAATCGTCACTAATGGGCAGGTGCTGGCCACGCCTCAAGCCACTCAAGAGATAGAGGGCTTGCTGGACTTTGTCGAACACAGCGAGTGTCGGTTTGTGCGCAACGGGAGCGAGTACCCGGGTCCCCGCGCTCGGGCGCATCTGGAGAAGAAGCTGAATTATCTCGAAGGCAAGAACATGGTGCACAGCGCAGAAGATTTCATCGACCTTGCTGCCACTAAAAGCAGTGTGAGTGGCCGCGCGTATGAGGTGCGATGTCCCGGAGGCGTCGAACCGGCAGGCATCTGGTTGAAGAGGGAGCTACAGAGGCAACGGCAACTTCATTGATTTTGTCAGAAGTCCAATTTCAGTCAGGATGACGTTGGTTGGATTGATCGATGGCATGACGCAGGTTATGAAAAAAACGAACAAGTGAAACGGTTTACTGGAGTATCCCATGACAGCTTCATTCAAGGTGGGTGATCAGGTTAGCTGGAACTCGGAATCCGGCAAAATACGCGGCGAGGTCGTTAAGGTGCACACCCATGATGTCGAGTTCATGGGCAAGCACCGTCCGGCCTCGCAAGACCATCCACAGTATGAGGTGAGAAGCGAAAAAACCGGCCGCTTGGCCCTGCATCACGCCAGCGCGTTACGACATGTGCGATAGCCGGGTGGTGTTTACACGCCTCGATAGGGGGGAGAAACGGTTCAAAAGTACTTGAGCCAGCCCATATCGCGCCGCCGCGCCTTCAATGCGGCGAACCAGCGCACCGGCAGATACAGCGTTGCAGCCAGCAGCACCGCCGTCAGCCACACCGCCCAGAGGCTGTCGAAGCCGAAGTAGGTGCCTTGGTTCGCGCCGAACACGGCCACGCTGATCAGGTACATCACTTTCAGTACGTACAGGTGGAGCAGGTAGAAGAACATCGGCGCCGCGCCAAATACCGCCAAGGTGCTGGTCCATCGGCGTTGCTGAGCTCGCTCGAAGCCAAGTAGCAGTAGCAAACCCAGCCCCAGCGTCAGTGACAGGAAGAGCAGGGAAGGGGGATATTTGGTGATGTTGAAGAAGCTCATGACAGTTTGCAGGGGGCTTTCATAGGCCACCCAATGCGCCTCGCCATAACCGTTGACCAGGCGCAGTGCGACGAAGCCGATCAACGCGCCGGCGCCTGCCAGCAACAGAGAGCGCTGACGCACGGGGGTGGAGGCTGAGCGAGAGAACCAGGGCCCGATGCAGTACCCCAGGGCGATAACGCCGATCCACGGCAGGACAGGGTAGGAACTGCGCAGGCGCAGGCTGTCCGAGAATTCGAGCCAGCCGCGATCATGCAGGATTGCCCAAGGAATGTGCATCGCCGAGCCGGGCGGGAAGTGCAGGGGATCGAGCAGGTTGTGCCCGGCGACGATGACCAGGCCCAGGACACAGAGGATTGGCCGAGGTAGCCAGACCAGTGCGGCGAGGGCAATCATGCTGACGCCAATCGCCCAGATCACCTGCAGGTAGATCACGGTGGGCGGGAGCTGGAATGTCCAGGCGAAATTCACCAGGGTGAACTCCAGCAGCACCAGGAACAAGCCACGCTTGAACAGGAAGATCGAGACGTCGTGCCTGCCCTGGTGCTTTTCGCCGTACAGGTAAGCGGACAAGCCGGTGAGCAGAACGAATACAGGGGCGCATAGATGGGCGAGGGTTCGGCTGAAGAACAGCGTCGGGTCCGTGGTGTCGATGGCCATCGGGTCGGCGACTTGACGGTGCAGGAAGAACGTTTCGCGCACGTGGTCCAGCAGCATGAAGATGATCACCAGTCCCCGAAGGGCATCGATGGACATCAGCCGTTGGCTGACGCTTGTGGTGGGGGGGATTTTTGTGAAGTGGGTCATCGCAAGTCGCAGGCAGGGGGTGGATAGAGTTGTCGGTTGATAACCGATGGCTGGTGTGATGTTATTCTATAACATCTCGTTAAGTCCTGTCTGGGTGGTTCAGCGATTTCGTGTTCGCTGGAGATCCTGCAGGAGCTGGCTTGCCAGCGAAGGCGGCCTTGAGGCTTGCGGCGACCGTGATGACGCCTTCGCCGGCAAGCCGGCTCCTACATAGGGGCAGTGTGGTTCAGCGATTTTGTGTTCGCTGGAGATCCTGCAGGAGCTGGCTTGCCAGCGAAGGCGGCCTTGAGGCTTGCGGTGCCCGTGATGACGTCTTCGCCGGCAAGCCGGCTCCTACATAGGGGCGGTGTGGTTCAGCGATTTTGTGTTCGCTGGAGATCCTGTAGGAGCTGGCTTGCCAGCGAAGGCGGCCTTGAGGCTTGCGGTGGCCGTGATGACGTCTTCGCCGGCAAGCCGGGCTCCTACAGGGGGGCGGTGTCGTTTCGTGATTTTGTGTTCACTGGAAAAGCACAACACCGGCGCGAGGCCGGTGTCGGGTTTTTCTTCGTCGCGTTCATCTCGGGTAGCGGGGAATGGCGCCACCCGACCGTATACCTCAGAAGCGGTACTTCGCCGATGCCGTAATGCTGCGCGGTGCACCGTAGGTCAGGGCGCCGTAGGCATCGAAGATGTCGAAGTACTTCTGGTCGGTGACGTTGTCGGCATTCACCTGGGCCGAGAGGTTTTCGGTGATTTCGTAGCGGGCCATCAGGTTGACCAGGGCGTAGGCGTCCTGCTGGATTTTCTCGGAGTTGCCTGCCGGGTTGGTGGCGTAGGTGTAGATCGAGTCCTGCCAGTTGACGCCGCCGCCGATGGTCAGCTTGTTGAAAGCGCCTGGCAGGCGGTAGGTGGTGAAAGTGCGCAGCAACTTGGTCGGGTACAGCGTGTTGACGTCGTCGCCGTTGGCATCTTCGGCGGTGAACTGGGTGTAGCCCACCGAGGCGTTCCAGTTGGTCGCGAGCTCGCCGGACACTTCCAGTTCGAAGCCCTTGCTGGTGGCGCCTTCACTGGCCTCGTAGGCGAAGCCGCCGACCGGGTTCGAAGGATCGATCAGCGCGCCGGTGTTCTGGCCCAGGTTATCCTGCTTGATCTGGAAGATGGCGGCGGAGGCGTTCAGGCGGCCAGCGAAGTACTCACCCTTCAGGCCGAGTTCCGTGCTCTCGCCAACGATCGGGTCCAATACCTGGCCACTGCTGTCGCGTACCGACTGCGGCAGGAAGATTTCCGTGTAGCTGGCATAGGCCGAGAGGTTGTCGGTGAGGTCGTAGACGATGCCTGCATAGGGCGTCAGCTCATGGTCGACATCGACCTTGCTCACTTCCGAGAATACGTCATCACTGGTCTTCTCATACCAGCTTTCACGGGCGCCGAGAATCACTTTCAAATCGTCGGTCACGTTCAGGCGGGTGGCGGCATAGAGCCCTTTCTGCCGGGTCTCGCTGTAGCCGTAGTCGGTCCGCGGGCCCCATACCGGCTCGGCGAAATTGCCGTTGTAGGCATCGAAATCTGCAACGCCGTCGAAGCCTGTTTGCGCGTCGAGTGAATCGGCGTCGAACTTCTGCTTGCTGTCCACATAACCAAAGGCCAATTCGTGCTCACGGCCCAACAGCTCGAACGGGCCATTGAAGCGGATGGCGTAGTCGTCCTGGGTGGTCTCGGTCTTGTAGGTCGCCGGGAACGAAGACATGCCCGAGCTGCCGTTACGGCCGGGATTGCCGGACAGGTACAGCAGGGAAGAGTCGCCGGTGCGCTCGCCACGGTTGTAGCTGAGGTTGACTTGCCAGTCGTTGGCAAAGGTGTGATCGAGGTTGACGAAGTAGGTCTCGTAGGTGGTGTCCCACTTGCTCCACTTGGCGGAGGTCGACTTCGAGCGGCTCCAGTTGGTGCGGCCGCCGTCGGCGTACCAGACGGGCAGGCCGCCCCACATCGGCGAGTCGGCATTGCTTTCTTGCCGGCTCAAGCCGAACCAGAGCGTGGTGTCGGGCGTCAGGTCGATGTCCATGGTGCCGTAGACGGTCTGGCGCTTATTCGAGTTCATGTCGATCCAGGTGTCGCCCTCGTTGCTCTCCGCGACCAGGCGCCCGCGAATGGTGCCTTCCTCGTTCAGCTTGCTGGCGACGTCAGCTTCGACACCATAGGTGTCCCAGGAGCCGGCGCTCAGTTCCAGCGAACCCTTCAGGTCGGTACTGCTGGCGCGCTTGCGCACCATGTTGATGGACGCGGAAGGGTCGCCGGCGCCGGTCATCAAACCGTTGGCGCCACGGACCACTTCAACGCGGTCATACATGGCCAGGCTGCTGAAAATCTCCCCCGAACTCCAGGGCTGTTCGTAAATGGTGGGCACGCCATCGATCATCAGCGAGTTGAGCTCGAAGCCGCGGGCGTTGAACTGCGCCCGGCTGGTCTCGTAGCGATTGACCGAGACCCCGGTGGCATTGTTGACCACGTCGAGGATCGTATGCAGATCCTGGTCCTGGATGCGCTGCTGGGTGATGACGCTGACCGACTGCGGCGTCTCCCGCAGGGACATGCTCAACGGCGTGGCGGTGCGTGCGGCATCGGTGGTGTACGAGTTTGTGTCTTCAGTGACCGCACTGCGTTCGCGAACGGCCGTCTCCGTGACAGCGATCGGGGCCAAGGTCAGAGAACTCCCTGTCTCTGTTCGTTCAGTCTTTTCCGCCGCCTGCACGCATGGCGCAGCGAAGGCGATACCGGCTGCCAGCATATGCACGGCCAGGGCCAAGGGACGCACAGCCAGCTGCGCGCGGGGCGGAACGGTGTTTTGTGAACACAGGGAGATTGAGCTGTACATGTGCACTCACATTTGGTTTGTTGTTAATGAGAATCTGTATCATACGCAAATGTGATTAATTATTAAATAGTACTTGTAATGTGATTGCAGGCGCAGGGCCTGAGATCCTGCTCAGTTCGGCGCCAGACAAAAAAAAGCCCCCACCGATTTGCGTCGATGGAGGCCAAGGCAACACGCTCACAGACTGAAGGCGGCTCCTACGGCATACCCAGCCAATTGGGCAGCGCCAGGGAGATGAACGGTACGTAAGTCACCAGGAGCAGGAACATCAGCAGGATCGACAGCCACGGCAGGGCGGCGCGAATGGTCTGCCCCAGCGTCAGCCCGGTCACCGCCGAGGTGACGAACAGGTTCAGGCCCACCGGTGGATGCACCAGGCCGATCTCCATGTTCACCACCATCACGATACCCAGGTGGATCGGATCGATGCCCAGCTTCATGGCGATCGGGAAGAAGATCGGCGCGAGGATCAGGATGATCGCCGAAGGCTCCATGAAGCTGCCGGCGACCAGCAGGACGATGTTGACCATGATCAGGAAGCCGATCGGCGTCAGGCCCTCGGAAAGCACCCAGGCGGTGATTTGCTGCGGGATCTGCTCGGTGGTCAGCACATGGGCGAACAGCATCGCGTTGGCGATGATGAACAGCAACATGATCGTCAGCCGGCCGGACTCCAGCAGGACTTTCGGGCATTCGCTGATTTTCATGTCCTTGTAGACGAACAGCGCGATGAACGCCGAGTACACTGCGGCCACGGCTGCCGCTTCGGTCGGGGTGAACATGCCGCTGTAGATCCCGCCGAGGATGATCACCAGCAACAGCAGGCCCCAGAACGCGCGTTGTGCGGTGTGCAGCCACTCGCGAAATGTTGCCCGAGGTTGCGCCGGCAGTTTCTTGACCCGGGCGACGATGTAGATCACCACCATCAGGATCACGCCCAGCAGGATGCCGGGTATCACGCCTGCCATGAACAACTTGCCCACGGAGGTCTCGGTCGCCGCCGAATACACCACCATCACGATCGAAGGCGGAATCAGGATGCCCAGGGTACCGGCGTTACAAATGATCCCGGCGCCGAATTCCCTGGGATAGCCGGAGCGCACCATGCCCGCCACCGCAATCGAGCCGACCGCCGCGACAGTGGCCGGCGATGAACCCGACAAGGCCGCGAACAGCATGCACGCCAGCACCGCCGCAATCGCCAGGCCGCCGCGGATATGGCCGACGCAGGCGTTGGCGAAATCGATCAGGCGCTGTGCCACGCCCCCGGTCGTCATGAACGCGCCGGATAACAGGAAGAACGGAATGGCCAGGAAGGTGTAGCTGTCGGACGTCTCGAACAGTTTGATCGCCAGCGAACTCAAGGAGTCCTGGCTGAACAGCAGGATCGACACCGCCCCCGACAGTCCCAATGAAATGGCGATGGGCACGCCCAGGAACATGAATACGAAGAGCAACAGGAACAAACAGATAACCGTCATCAGTGCTGCTCCTCACCTGGATGAGCCAGTTTGCTTGCTTCCGCGGCTTCGTCCGCCAGCCCCAGGCCGATCTGACGATGGGTGAACAGGCGGTACATGATTTCCAGATAGCGCACGATGACCAGCGCGAAGCCGAACGGCACGATGATCGCGATGTAACCGATCTTGATCCCCCAGCGATCGAGGTCTTCGGCACCGATCCCGGCGGCCAGCACGGCGGACACCCAATGGTAACTCGCCACCAGGAACAGCCCGGCGTACGCGAGGCAGCAGGCGCAGGCGAGCATTGCCAACAGGCGCTGCATGCGTTTGCTGGTTTTCTTGACCAGTACGTCGACGCCCAGGTGGCCCGCCGTGCGCACGCCATAGCTGATGCCGAAAAATATCAGCCAGCCAAACAGCGCCTTGGTCAACGCGATGCTCCAGGTCATTTCCTGGGCATATTCCATGAGGTGATCGCCGGTCCAAGCGAAAATGTCACGGCTGAACGCCCATTTATCGCTGAGCGTGTAGAACATCGTGTAGAGGTTGTTCAGCGCCACGTAGACGAACGTCACCAGCGTCATGGCAGCCAGGAGGAAGGCAATCATGCCTTCCTCGAAATGCTCCCAGACTCGCCTGAGCGATTGCATAAGAATTCTCCGAACGTAGAGAGGGCGACCACCCGAACCGGGTGGTCACGCACACATCATTGCCTGACGCCCACGGCTTGTATGGGCGAGGGACCTGCCCTCACGAAGCCTTGTTCGAGTCGTCAGCTGCCTTGATCAGGTCCGCGCCGATTTCATCGGAGAATTTGTCCCAGACCGGACGCATGGCTTCACGCCAGATCTGGCGTTGCTCAGGTGTCAGCGGGTCGATCTCACTGGTTTTGGAGTCGATGATTTTCTGTTTGGCGGTCTGGTTCAGGGCTTCGGCTTGCTTGTTCACCTCGACGGTCACCTGGTCCATGATCTTTTGCAGCTCGCTGCGCACATCTTCCGGCAGGCTGTTCCAGAATTTGGAGTTGGTGATGACCATGTAGTCGATCAGGCCGTGGTTGGTTTCGGTGAAGAACGGCTGGACTTCGTTGACTTTCTGGCTTTCGTAATTGGACCAGGTGTTCTCGGTGCCGTTGACGGTGCCGGTCTGCAGGCCTTGATAGACCTCGGCAAAGCTCATTTTGCGCGGGTTGGCCTTGATCGCCTTGAATTGCTCTTCAAGCACGCTGGACGCCTGCACACGGAATTTCAGGCCACGGGCATCCTTGGGCAGGATCACTTTCTTGTTGGCCGACAGCTGTTTGAGGCCGTTGTGCCAATACGCCAGGCCATGAATGCCCTTGTCGTCCATCGACGTCAGCAACGCCTTACCCCGCGGGCCTTGCTGGAAACGGTCGACTGCGGCCAGGTCGTTGAACAGGAAGGGCAGGTCGAAGATCTGTACCTGCTTGGTGTAGTGCTCGAACTTCGCGAGCGACGGCGCCAGCATCTGCACATCGCCCAGCAGCAGGGCTTCCATCTCCTTGCCATCGCCGAACAGCGACGAGTTGGGAAACACCTCGACCTTCACCTTGTCCTTGAGCTGCGGGTCGGCGGCCACCAGCTTCTGGAACATCAAGGCACCTTGGCCTTTGGGCGTGTTCTCCGCGACGACATGGGCGAACTTGATGACAATGGGGTCGGCTGCCTGGGCGAGGCCTGCCATGGAGAATGCAGCGGCGCAGAACAGCGCCTTGGTCAGCTTCAACATCGATATCACCTTTTTATTGTTGTAGGGGGATTCAGCCGCTGAGGGCTTTGTCTGGCCACCTGTTTTCGAGGCAGCTTCGAATCGTTTCCAATCTTAAGATGGCCTAACCGACGGCGTTTCGAGAATTAGCTTTTCTATAACCCTGCGTTCGGTGGCGGTGAACGCGAGGGCTATTGGCGCGAGTTCCCAGCTTGCCTGCCAGCGCGGCGTTGTTTAAAACCTAGCAGGCCGGGCGGGAAGTGCACTTTTTATGACGTGGCAGCGTTCTGGGCAGGCATGTCCGCTTTAGTTGGCCGCCAAGGCCAACAGGCGCTGGGCGCGAAGCAACACCGGTGCGTCGACCATCTGGCCGTCCAGCTGGAAGGCGCCAGCGCCGTTTGCGGCCGCGCTGGCGTCCACTACCCGGCGCGCCCATTCAAGATCCTCCGCGCTGGGGGCGAGGGCGCCGTGAATGACCGCCACCTGGTTGGGGTGAATGCACAGTGCACCGCCATACCCCATGTCGTAAGCGTGACGGATGGCACGCTGCAGGCCGTCGGGGTCGCCGATGGCTGGATAGACGCCATCCAGGGGCGGCAGCAGGTCGGCACCGCGCGAATGCAATTGCACCGCCATGCGCGCCTGATCGAGAACAAGCAGCGCAGCGGCGGTGCCGGTATTCAGGTTCAGGTCGAGGGCGAGGTCGAGGCTGCCGAACGACAGGCGCTCGACGCCCTCGGCGTGGGCAATTTGTTCCAGCGCGAGCAGGCCTTTGGCGCTTTCGATAATCGGCCAGACGGGTTTGCCGGTCTGCCAGACGGCGGCCACATGCGCCGCGCTTTCCACCTTGGGCAGCAGTACGCCTGCGACGCCGGCCTGCTGCGCGCAGAACGTCAAATCCGCCGCATGCTCAGGGTGATCCGGCGCGTTGACCCGCACCCAGACCGAGGCCTGCGGCGTCTGGTGCAGAAAATCCGCCAGGTGCTCGCGCGCCTGACGTTTGAGCGGCTCCTCCACGGCGTCCTCGAAATCGACGATCACCGCATCGGCGCCAGCGGCCAGGGCCTTGGCAAAACGCTCGGGTCGACTTCCCGGTACAAACAACGCGGAGCGGACGATGGATCGGGACATGATGGGTATTTCCTCGTTACCTGAATTGAACCCGTGGCAAAAACGCCCTCAAACCACCCCAGCCGCACCTAACCGCGCCTGCTCCTGCGCAGAAATCCCCAGCTCGCTCAAAATGCCGCCGGTGTGCTGCCCCAACCCCGGCACGCCATCCATCCGCGGCGTGAACGCCGTGTTGTGACCGGGAGGCAGCAGCGACGGCAGTTTCCCGCTGGGGCTGTCCACTTCGCGCCATCGATCGCGGGCCTTGAGCTGCGGGTGATCCCACACGCCCTGCATGTCATTGACCCGGGCATTGGCGATCTGCGCGTTTTCCAGACGCTCGACCACCTCATCGACCGACAGCGCGGCAAAACCGTCGACGATGATTTGCCGCAGCGCTTCACGGTTCTCCGAACGCTTGAAGTTGGCAGAGAACCGCTCGTCCGTCGCCAGCGACTTGTCCAGCAGGACCTTCTCGCAGAACAAGGCCCATTCGCGCTCGTTCTGCAGGCCCAGCATGACGGTGCCGCCACCGCCGGTGGGGAACGGCCCGTAGGGGTAGATGGTCGCGTGCGACGCCCCGGCCCGTGCCGGTGGCGGCGCACCGTTGTAGGCGTAGTACATCGGGTAGCCCATCCATTCCACCAGGCTTTCGAGCATCGTCACGTCGATGCGGCTGCCGACCCCGGTTTTTTCCCGCAGCATCAGCGCCGAGAGGATGCCGGTGTAGGCGTACATGCCCGCGGCGATGTCGGCGATCGAGCAGCCGGCCTTGGCCATTTCATCCTCTCCCGGGCCGCCGGTCACCGAGAGAAAGCCGCCCTCGCTCTGGATCAGCAGGTCGTAGGCCTTTTTCTTTTCATAAGGCCCGCCCTCGCCGTAGCCGGAAATATCGCAGACGATGAGCCGGGGAAAACGCGCCTGCAGCGCCTCGAAGGACAGCCCCATGCGTGCCGCCGCGCCGGGAGCCAGGTTCTGCACCAGCACGTCGGCCTTGGCCAGCAGTGCCTCGAGAATGCCGCCGGCGGCGTCCTGTTTAAGGTCCAGGGTCAGGCTTTCCTTGGAACGGTTGGTCCAGACGAAATGCGAGGCCAGGCCGTCGACCCGTTGATCGTAGCCGCGGGCGAAATCACCCGTGCCGGGACGTTCGACCTTCACCACGCGGGCGCCCAGGTCGGCCAGCTGACGGGTGCAGAAGGGCGCCGCAATGGCGTGCTCCAGGCTGATGACGGTGATGCCGTCCAGCGGACGGGGAGTGAGTTGAGTCATTTGGGTTACCTATTCGCTCAGGCCGTGCACTTTCTGAAGCAGCAGCGCTGCCGGCTGAAAATGCGTCAACAGTTAAATCAGATCAGCCAACGTCTGCGCATCACGCAAATGCCAGACCTTGTCGATGATCGCCTTGCCTTGCTCTTGGGTCCGCGCACCGGAGAACGCCAGCAAGCGCTGGAACTTGGCCTCCAGTTCGGGACGCGACAGGCTATTGCCGGGATCGCCCTTTGGATCATCGATGGCCGCAGTCAACGTGCGGCCGTCAGTGGTGGTGACGATCACGCGGCCCAGCCAACGCGCCGGGTACGCGGCATCGACTTCAGGGTCCAGTTCCATGCTGACTTTTTCGCGGAAGGTGTCGACGTCGGCATCGGTCAGGGCCAGGTCGCGAAATTCGATCAGTTGCGCGCTGCCATGCACGGCGATCAATCCCAACACCGCGCCCATGGAAAACTTGGCCTGATGCACGGTGGCCGGTTTCACCACCCGGCCGAGCACATCGATGGCGCCCTGGTGCACGCGGGTGACGACCTTGGCGATCTGGTCATGGCGCAGGTGCTCGCGCTGCATCAAGTGCAGCAAGGCATCGGCGGCGGGGTGCGTGTGCCGGCACGAGGCGTGGAATTTGAACGAGGTTTCTGCCAGCGCCCAGCGTGTGCCCAGCCGATCCGACAACCTGGCAGGGTCGGCATCGGTGGACATGCCCGCCGCCATGCCTTGCTCGCCTTCCAGGATATTGCGCGCGCCGGTCAGGCCGTCCTCGGTCATGTAGGCGGCGAGCAAGCCGTCGGCGGCGGCCTTAGCGGTGTGCAGTTGCTTGGAGTCAGCGGCATCGCGCAGAAATTCCCACAACCCGGCGGCCTGGGTGCCTGCGTTGCCCAGCAGGTTGATGAACTGTTCCTTGTCGAAACCCAACAGTTTGCCCACGCCCACCGCGGCAGCCAGGGTGCCGACCGTGGCGGTGGTGTGGAAGATTCGATAGTGCGAACGCCCCATGAACTCGCCGATGCGAATGCCCGCTTCATAGCCCGCCACCGAGGCCAGGAGCAGATCCTTGCCCGACTTGTTCAAGTCCTGGGCCGCCGCCAGCACAGCGGCAAACACCACCGTGGCCGGATGCAGCACCGAACTGTTGTGCAGGTCGTCCTGCTCGACCAGGTGTGAAGACGCGCCGTTGACCAAGGCGGCGAAGTAGGGCGATGTACTGCGCCCGTTGACCAGGATCTTCGCGGATCCGCTGGCCGGCCCCATGCGCTCGGCATAGCGCTCGAACAGCGGAATCGGCCGCGCACCCTGGCTGGCCAGCGCCGAGCCGATCCAGTCCAGGAACAGGTCTTCGGTGCGCGCCAGCACGGTGTCGGGAATGTGCTCGTATTGCAGGTCGGCCAGGAACGTGGCCAAAGCGTGGGTATGGCTCATGGGCGGGCCCTCAGAAGCTGCGTGGCAGTTCGAGCAAGTGCTCGGCGACGTAGGACAGGATCAGGTTGGTGGAGATCGGCGCCACCTGGTAGAGCCGGGTCTCGCGGAACTTGCGCTCGACGTCGTATTCGCAGGCGAAGCCGAATCCGCCGTGGGTCTGCAGGCAGGCATTGGCCGCTTCCCAGGAGGCTTTGGCCGCCAGGTACTTGGCCATGTTGGCGCTGGCCCCGGCGTTCTTGCCGCTGTCGTATTCCTCGCAGGCGCGCCAGCGCATCAGGTCGGCGGCCTCGATCTCGATATGGGCTTCGGCAATCGGGAACTGCACGCCCTGGTTCTGCCCGATCGGGCGGCCGAACACCACGCGATCACGGGCATAGGCGCTGGCTTTCTCGATGAACCAGCGGCCGTCGCCGATGCACTCGGCGGCGATGAGCGTGCGTTCGGCGTTGAGACCGTCGAGGATGTAGCGGAAGCCTTTGCCTTCTTCGCCGATCAGGCTGTCGGCCGGCAGCTCGAGGTTGTCGAAGAACAACTCGTTGGTTTCATGATTGACCATGTTCGCGATGGGCTGCACGGTCAGCCCATTGCCGATGGCGTCGCGCAGGTCGACCAGGAAAATCGACATGCCTTCGGATTTTTTCTTCACCTCGGCTAGCGGCGTAGTGCGCGCCAAAAGGATCATCAGGTCGGAATGCTGCACCCGGGAGATCCAGACCTTCTGGCCGTTGATGATGTACTTGTCGCCTTGTTTGACCGCGGTGGTCTTGATCTTGGTGGTGTCTGTACCGGTGGAAGGCTCGGTCACGGCCATCGATTGCAGGCGCAGCTCGCCGCTGGCGAGCTTGGGCAGGTAGTGGCTCTTCTGCGCTTCGTTGCCATGGCGCAGCAGGGTGAACATGTTGTACATCTGGCCGTGGACGGTGCCGGAGTTGCCCCCGCACGCGTTCACTTCTTCAAGTATCACCGAGGCTTCGGCCAGCCCCAGGCCCGAGCCGCCGTATTCGGCGGGGATCATCGCCGACAACCAGCCGGCATCGGTCAGGGCCTTGACGAACGCTTCCGGGAAACCTTTCTGTTCGTCGATGGTGCGCCAGTAAGCCGCGTCGAATTCGGCGCACAGGGCGCGCACGCCGTCGCGGATGGCATTGAGGTCTTCGTCTTCGTACGGATTCATGGTTGTGCTCTCAGGTCGGTCGGCGGCGCATCACGCGGAACGGGCGGTGCGTTCACGGGAAAGGGTGTCAGTCGAAAACGACCTCGGCGCTCTGGGCCACGCCAGCGGCGTTGCCGGCCCACAATTGCGCTTTGCCCGGCTCGACGATGCGACCGCCCACCTGGAACGGCGTGGGGACGTTCAATGGACGCACGCCGCGATACGCGAAATGCCGCACGCGCTTGTCGGGGTTGGCGCGGATGAAGGCGCGCAGGTTGAAGGTGGCGATCATGGGTCCGTGCACCACCAGGCCCGGATAGCCTTCGGCCTCGGTGACGTAGGGGTAGTCGTAGTGAATGCGGTGGCCGTTGAACGTAACGGCGGAGTAGCGGAACAACAGGGTCGGCGTCGGCGAGACGGTCTCGCTCCAGTCGCCCGGTTCCGGCGCTTCGCCGCTGTTGAGCTTGGGCGGGTTGGGCTCGCGGTAGACGATGTCCTGTTCTTCGCGCACGCACAGCTGACCGTTCTGCGAGTAGTCATGGCGTACCGTGACGAACAGCAGCGAGCCGGTTCGCCCGTGTTTTTCCTCGATGTGCAGGATGGTCGACAAACGATGGGCCTCGGCACCGACCTTGAGCGGTTCGATGAACTCGAGCCGGCCACCGGCCCACATGCGATTACGGTTGTCGGCGGGGGGCAGAAATCCGCCGCGGGCGGGATGGCCATCGTCGCCCAGTTGCGCTTCGAACACCGGCTCCTGGAAGAAGCACCATTGCCAGAGCGGCGGCAGCGCAGCGCCATCGGCCGGCGTCTCTTCACCGAAGGTGGCGGCGATGCGCTTGATCAGGTTGCGGCTCAGCACGTCTTCGGCCTCTTGCGTACGGCCAATCCAGGCACTGAAATCCGTTGGCGCATTTGAAACATTCATAACCAGGCTGCCTCTGCATTTGTTGTTATGGACAGATCATGCGAGCCGCTCGGCATTCTGAGAATTTGCATTTTCATATACCGGCGTTCATGTATGCTGAACGCGTCTTGTAATGTCCGGACCCGACCATGCACTTCGACCTGGCTGACCTGCGTCTTTTCATTCATATCGGTGAGTCCCCGAGCCTGACCCAAGGCGCTCGCCGGGCCTTTCTCTCGCCTGCCGCCGCCAGCGCCCGCATCAAGGCGCTGGAAGGCCAGCTCGACACCCGCCTGCTGTACCGCGACAGCCGCGGCGTGGAACTGACGCCGGCCGGGCATAAATTGCTCAAGCACGCCCGCCTGATCATGAACCAGGTGGAATACCTGAAGGCCGAGTTCACCCACTTCGGCACTGATTCGGCCGGCCACATCCGCATCTTTGCCAACACCACGGCCGTCACCGAATTTTTGCCGGAGGTGCTGGCGGGCTTTCTCGCCAAACGCCCTGGCGTGACGGTCGACCTGCAGGAGCGCTTGTCGCGGGATATCGTGCGCGGCGTGCTCGATGGCAGCACCGACATGGGCATCATTGCCGGGCCGGTAGAGGCCGCCGGCTTGCAGGTGATTCATTTCAGCACGGACCGCCTGGTGCTCATCGTGCCCGTGGGCCATGAGCTGGCGAAGCAGAAAAAAGTCACGCTGAAGCAGACATTGGCGTTCCAGCACATCGGCCTGCATGAAGGCAGCACGCTGTTGAGCTTCCTGCGCGACCACGTCGAGCGGCTCGGTCAGAACCTGTCGCTACGGATTCAAGTCTCCAGCTTCGAGGCGATCTGCCGCATGGTGGAAGCCGGCGTGGGCATCGGCATCATCCCCGAATCCGCGGCGATGCGGCACAGCCGCACCATGCACCTGGTGACCCTCTCGCTCGACGAACCCTGGGCCGTGCGCGAGCGCAGCATCCTGGTGCGGGAACTGGACGCGCTACCCGGCACGGTGCGGGCGTTGATTGCGACGTTGATGCCCGATGCAGACGCAAAATCCGGGTAGGGTGGCGCTTCAGCGCGAATGCTTGAGCTCGACCCAGCGTAGGGTCACGGTAACGCCGAGGTATCAGGGCGGTACGTCATCGACTTTGGCGGCTCGGTGGAAGCCGCGATGTCCCAAGTCAGCAGCAACTGGGTGATGGCCGCATCAATGACCTCATGCTGGGTGTTATCCCGAGCGAGGATGGAAATACCCTGCAGGAAGCTGTCGAACACCGTCGCCATCGCGGGCGCGCAAAGGGTGCCCGGTAACTCCCCGCCACTGATACCCCGTTCTACACACGCCAGAATCCCCGCGCGAGTGCGGGCGCGCGAGTGGGTCAGCGCATCGACTACCCGCGCGTTCTCCGGGCTGGGCGCGCTCATCACGCCGAGGGCCACCATGCAGCCCTTGGGATGACCGTCTTCACACTGCATGCGCGCTGACTGGCGCAACGCGGTCTCGATGGCCAGGCGTGGCGGCAGGCGCTCGTCCCACAGGCATTCGGTGACCCGGGCAAAGGTGGTCAGGTAACGCTGCACGCACTCATCGAACAAGGCTTCCTTGGAACCGAACGCGGCGTAAAAACTCGGCGCGGAAATCCCGCCACCCAGTCCGGCTTTCAACTGAGCGAGGGAGGTCGCGTCGTAGCCATGTTGCCAGAACAGGTGCAAGGCCTGTTCCACGGCTTGATCGCGGTCGAAGGTGCGAGGGCGGCCCATTTGCGCCATTTGAGAATTCCTTTGGATGACGAGATAAATACTAATCGATACATAAGTCGTTGACAACGAGCGATGGCAGCCCTCAACATTTATACCGATCAGTATTTAAGTCTGCAGTCCTCACTCAAGGAGTACCACGTGACGCCCTCACTCACCTTATCGGCAGCACCCGACCGCTTGCCCATCGGCGCTTTGCTCGCGCTGGCCATGACCGGCTTCATCTGCATCGTTACTGAAACCCTGCCTGCCGGCCTCTTGCCGCTGATCAGCGAAGGCCTGACGATCTCACCCTCCATGGCCGGCCAGATGGTCACCGCCTATGCCTTGGGCTCGGTACTGGCAGTCATCCCCATGACCATCGCTACCCGTGGCTGGCGCCGCCGTAACGTGCTGCTGCTGACTATCGTTGGCTTCTTGCTGTTCAACTCCATCACCGCCTTGTCTTCCCACTACGGCGTGACCCTGGTGGCGCGCTTCTTCGCCGGCGTCGCAGCGGGGCTGGCCTGGAGCCTGCTGGCCGGCTACGCCCGACGCATGGTCGCGCCCCATCAACAGGGCCGGGCGCTGGCGCTGGCCATGGTCGGCACTCCGATTGCCTTGTCCCTGGGCGTACCCCTCGGCACCTGGCTGGGTGGCCTGGTGGGTTGGCGCACCACCTTCGGCCTCATGTCGGTCCTGACCCTGGGGCTGATCGCCTGGGTACTGGTGAAAGTCCCTGACTACCCACCCCAGGCCGCTCACCAGCGCACGTCGCTGCGCACGGTGCTGACCACGCCTGGCGTACGATCCGTATTGGCGGTCGTGATCAGCTGGATGCTCGCCCACAACATCCTCTATACCTACATTGCGCCGTTCGTGGCGTCGGCGGGGCTGGTGGATCGGGTGGATCTGGTGTTGTTGGTGTTTGGCATGGCCGCGTTGGCGGGGATTTGGGTGACCGCCAAGCTGGTTGAGCCGTTGTTGCGCAAGACGGTGCTGACGAGCCTGGCAGCGTTTGCGGCGGTGTGCGTGGTGTTTGGCTTTTTGGGTAGCGTGCCTGAGGTGATTTACATCGGCGTGGCCGTTTGGGGATTGAGCTTCGGCGGGGCAGCGACGTTGTTGCAAACGGCGCTGGCAGATGCAGCGGGGGATGGGGCGGATGTCGCGTTGTCGCTGAATGTGGTGGCCTGGAACAGTGCAATTGCCGGGAGTGGGGTGGTGGGCGGGGTGCTGCTGGACAGATGGGGCGTCGCTTCTTTTCCCTGGGCAATGATGGTGCTGGCGGGGACGGGTTTCGCGATTGCCTGGGGGGCTCGGGCCCACGGCTTCAAATCGGGCCCGCGTGGAGATGGCAGGCCTGCAGTTGCTGGACACTGAATCCGGGTGGCCGTCAGGACGCCGCTGGCCACCCGACAGATCCAGAATCTGTTTGATCCTTGCAGGTTCGTCGTAAGGTGAACCCTTGCAGATCGCGCCTCTTGAAGGTTGTCCATTAATTGTTCACTAAACCGAACAATCAATTCACATTATTGCCGTAGTCAGGTCGATAACCGCTGCTTAATGTGGAGGTGAAATTCAGATTCCTTCACCGCAGCGAGACCTGACATGACCAACGTTAGCGACAACAAAGAAATTGCCCAGTACATCCACGGCGCCCACGTCGTCGGCAGCGGTGTGCGCACTCAACCCGTCTACAACCCGGCCACCGGCGCCGTCAGCAACCATGTGCGCCTGGGCAACTCGCATGACGTGGACGCCGCAGTGGCCTCCGCCGAGGCTGCCTTTCCCGCCTGGTCGAACACGCCGCCCATTCGCCGGGCTCGGGTATTGTTCAAATTCCTGGAACTGTTGAACCAGCACAAAGACGAACTGGCGCACCTGATCACTGCCGAACATGGCAAGGTCTTCACCGATGCCCAGGGCGAAGTGGCCCGTGGCATCGATATCGTTGAGTTCTCTTGTGGCATTCCGCAGTTGCTCAAGGGCGACTTCTCCGACCAGGTGTCCACCAACATGGACAACTGGACGCTGCGTCAACCCCTGGGTGTCGTCGCCGGCATCACGCCGTTCAACTTTCCGGTGATGGTCCCGATGTGGATGTTCCCGGTGGCGATCGCGGCGGGCAACACCTTCATTCTCAAGCCTAGCCCGACCGATCCGAGCGCCAGCCTGTTCATGGCGGATTTGCTGAAACAGGCCGGTCTGCCTGATGGCGTGTTCAACGTGGTGCAAGGCGACAAAGAGGCGGTCGATGCGCTGCTGGTCCACCCGGATGTGAAAGCGGTGTCCTTCGTCGGCTCCACGCCGATCGCCAATTACATCTACGAGACCGGTGCTCGCCATGGCAAACGCGTGCAGGCCCTGGGCGGCGCGAAGAACCACATGGTGATCATGCCTGACGCCGACGTCGATCAAGCGGTCGACGCCTTGATCGGTGCGGGTTACGGCTCGGCGGGCGAACGCTGCATGGCGATCTCCGTGGCAGTGCTGGTCGGCGACGTGGCCGACAAAGTCATGCCGAAACTGCTGGAGCGTACCAAGGCATTGAAGGTCCTCAACGGCAGCAACCTGGCGGCCGAAATGGGCCCGATCGTCACACCCGCCGCCCATGCCCGGATCACGGGCTACATCGAACAGGGCATCAAGGAGGGCGCGCAATTGCTGGTGGATGGTCGTCATTTCAACAGCGCGGACGCCGGTGAAGGGTGCGAGGAAGGTTTCTGGATGGGCGGCACGTTGTTCGACCACGTCACCCCGCAAATGCGCATCTACAAAGAAGAAATTTTCGGCCCGGTGCTGGCCTGCGTGCGCGTGCCCGATTTCGCCACCGCGGTGCAGTTGGTCAACGACCACGAATTCGGCAACGGCGTGGCCTGCTTCACCCGCGATGGCAACGTGGCGCGCGAATTCAGCCGTCGCATCCAGGTCGGCATGGTCGGCATCAACGTGCCGATCCCGGTCCCTATGGCCTGGCATGGCTTTGGCGGCTGGAAGAAGAGCCTGTTCGGTGACATGCATGCGTACGGAGAGGAGGGCGTGCGCTTCTACACCAAGCAGAAATCCATCATGCAGCGCTGGCCGGAAAGCATCGAGAAAGGTGCCGAGTTCGCGATGCCGACCGCGAAATAAAACTGCTGTTTCAACAAGGGGATGCCGGGATTGACGATGGCCCGCTGACCCGGTTTTCCGCCATCGTTGAACAAGGAATGTTTGAAGCAGGGGCAGGGGAGCAATGCTGGAATCTGCTCCCCTGTAACGCCCGTGTGAGGGTTAGAGTTCACCCGTCAGAAACTGTGCCCGACCATGGCCGAAACTCCAGTCGGCATCGTCGTTGATCACAATGGACACCATCACGTCGCTTGGCTGGATGTCGCAATGGGTCTGCAGCTCCTGAGTGAGCAACTCGTAGAATCTGATCTTCGAGGCTTCACTGCGCGGTCTGCTGGTGACGCTGACAATGACCACGTCTTTCGTTCTCGGGATATCCAACCCGGTATCTTCGACGATCATCCGGCCGGGGCGGTGTTCATTGACGATCTGATAGCGATCACGTTCGGGCACTTCAAAAGCCGCGACCATCGCACGGTGCGCCGCATCCAGTAGTGCGCTGAGCTGCGCATCGTCGCGACCTTCTACAACATCGAATTTCATCAAAGGCATGGGACTGATCTCGAGTAGGGGGGTTGCCTGCACCGCAGGTCTCGATGCCCACACTAAGCCTTTGCTTTGTTCATGACGAGGCGCGAAAATCGAATTAATTGTTTCCCAGGGAGAACAATCCAATCATGATCAAAGTGGAAGTCGAAAGGCTCTGGACCCATCTGCACTGGTTGGCGATCCTTGCCGAGCAGGGCACCTATACCGCGGCGGCGATCCGACTGGGGGTCAGCAAGTCAGCGGTGAGCCAGCGGATTGCCGAACTGGAAAAAGCCACGGGGTTGAGCCTGGTGCTGCGCACGACGCGCAGTGTGCGGTTGACCGATGCGGGAAACGCGCTGGTGCGTGACGTGCGCAGCGCTTATGAACACATTGCCCGCAGTTTTTCCGATGTTCGAGACTCTGCGGGGGTGGCACGGGGGCTCATTCGGCTGACGGCTCCCGTCGCGTTCGCTCGCCAGCAATTGATTCCCGAACTGGCCGGTTTCTTCAGGGACTATCCCGAAGTCAAAGTGCAGCTGGACGTTTCCGATCATATTTCCTCCATCGCTTCGGAGGGTTTTGATCTGGCGGTTCGGCACAGCAATCAGATCCCGGATACCCATGTCGCCTGGAAGTTGTGCGCGACGCGCTCGTTGCTGGTGGCGACCCGCAGTTATCTGGAGAAGTTCGGCGAACCTCGACATCCACAGGATCTGGTCGACCACAACTGCCTGTACTACCCGCGCGGCAACGATACGCCTGCCTGGGCGTTTGAAGGCCCCGATGCCGCGCTAGGGGAGGAGAAGCGGTTGACCGTTCCCATCAAAGGCAGCTTTGCCACCAACAATAGTGAAGCCTTGCGTGATGCGGCCCTGACCGATCTGGGCATCGCGCTGTTGCCCGACTTCAGCGCTCAGGCCGGGCTCAAGAGCGGAGCATTGGTGCAGGTGCTGCCCATGTGGAAATTGGTAGGGGCCTTCCCTGAAGACATTTACCTGGTACGTCCTTACTCCGCCCATGTGCCCAGAGCCGTCTCCGTTTTTGTCGACTACCTGCGCGGTCGGTTCACCGCGGGTTTTAGCTGATGCTCGATCAACTGTGTACTGATGGACCGGGCCAATGTGCCCCCTTGCCGGCGAAGGCGGTGTGGCAGGCGACATCGATGCTGGATGTACCGGCCTCTTCGCTGCGGTGCGGCGATCCGACAAGCCAGCTCCTACAGTTGATCTTCGCCGGGCGCAGTATCTATGTCTGATCCCGATCCCCTGTAGGAGCCGGTTTGCCGGCGAAGGCGTCCTCACGAGCAATGCATGCCTTGAGGCCGCGCGGATTAACCAGCGGCTACCGATCCAGCAACGGCGCCAGCAATGCACACATGCTGCGCCAGTGCGAACCCTCCCAATAAATCCGTTGGCAGGCGGCGCAATGCAGGAAGTGCGAATACTGGGCGCCAACCCGTGGCGGTACCCGCGGCCGGGCCAGTTCCGGGCTGATCTCGTGCAGCGGCAGGTTGCAATGAAGGCACAGGCTGAATGGCCGCGCGCTACGTGCCAGGTCGAGGCGCTCGTACATTTCGCGTAGCTGCAGCGACGGTTTCAGCGCATGCACGTAACAGCCGTGGCTGATGATCCGCCGCTTGAGCAGTTCGCGGTCGCGGGTCAGCACGATACGCCCTTGATGCGCAGCGATCCCGGCGATCTCGCCATCTTCGAAGCCATTGTCGTAGAGGGTGTCGAAGCCGCTCATGCGCAGCAGGCTGGCCAGCCCGCCCAGGTGCGCATCGGCAATGAAGCGCAGCACCCTCAAGGGTTGCGCCCGAACCTTCAACTGCGGGCTGATGTCCAGCGCTTCGAACTTGGGATACACCGCCAGCCGGTCATCGTCGAAGATCACCCGCTCGAAGCCCACCGACTCGCCGTTGAGCAGCACCAGCTCGACCTCCGTGTGCGGTACCCCGAGCGCCTCGATCATATGCTTGACCGTCGCCCCTCGCGCGCACTCGCAAGTAAAGGACTGCCGCCGCCGTTCGGCCGGCAGGAAATCGTTGAGCTCCTCGTAGAAGCGGAAGGTTGCCCTGATCATGTTGAACAGTATGGCAGAGCTGCGAAATGAGAGCGTCTGGTCCGGTGGCTGGAGAAAGCAGGGGGGCAGGATGTTCACCCGCCCCTCCAGTGGAGTTACAACCGATAAGACTCAAACATTTGCTGGGTTCTGTTTCTCCGGATCAATCCCGTAAAGCGCAAGCGCCTCGGCTACTTTTTCCCTGGGGACCACTCCGTCATCGGCCAGCGCTTTCAAGGCCGCCAGTGCAATGAAGTGGCGATCCACTTCGAAAAACCTGCGCAACGATTCCCGGGTATCCGATTGACCGAAACCGTCGGTGCCCAATGCCACAAAGCGCCGCTTGCCCACGAACGGGCGGATCTGGTCGGCGAAGATCTTCATGTAGTCAGTCGCTACCACCACCGGACCCTGTTTATCGTGCAGGCAACGTTCGACGTGACCGATGCGTGGCGCCTCATGGGGATGCAGCAAATTCCAGCGTTCGGCATCCTGGCCGTCCCGACGCAGTTCGGTCAGGCTGGTGACGCTCCACACTTCGCTGCTGACATCGAAGTCCTGCTTCAGCAACTGCGCGGCGGCGATGACTTCTTGCAGGATTGAACCGCAACCCATCAGTTGGACGTGCTTGCCTTCGATCGATTGCGCCGGGGCCGAGAGCCGGTACATGCCTTTAATAATGTCCTGTTCGATTCCTTCGGGCATGGGCGGGTGGGCGTAGTTTTCGTTCAGCAACGTGATGTAGTAGTAGATGTCTTCGTTTTCGACATACATTCGCCGCATGCCATCCTGGATGATCACGGCCAGTTCATAGGCGAACGTCGGGTCGTAGGACACGCAGCACGGTACGGTGGAGGACAAGACATGGCTGTGACCATCGTCATGCTGCAGGCCTTCGCCCATCAGCGTGGTCCTGCCAGAGGTGGCACCCAGCAGGAAACCCCGGGCGCGGGCATCGCCAGCCGCCCAAGCCAGATCGCCCACACGCTGGAAGCCAAACATCGAGTAGAAGATGTAGAAGGGCACCGTCGTCACGCCGTGCGTACTGTACGAAGTGCTCGCGGCGATCCACGAAGAAATCCCGCCGGACTCGTTCAGACCCTCCTGCATGATCTGGCCGTCCCGTGCCTCTTTGTAGTAACTCAGTTGGCCGGCGTCCTGGGGTGTATACAACTGGCCGACGTGGGAATGGATGCCGATCTGGCGGAACAGGCTTTCCATGCCGAAGGTGCGTGATTCGTCCGGGACAATGGGCACAATCAGTTTGCCGATGTTCGGGTCCTTGAGCAAAGTGCCAAGGATGCGCACAAACGCCATGGTCGTGGAAATTCCGCGCTCGCCAGTGCCTTTGAGCTGGCTGTCCAGGGCCGACAATGGCGGGATCTGCAACGGCTCGACCGCGCTGAAGCGTGCAGGCACGTAACCGCCCAGTTCGGTGCGCCTGGCTTGCAGATAGTGGGCCTCGATGCTGTCCGCCGCCGGTTTGAGGTAGGGCATGTCGCCCAGCTGATCGTCACTGAGGTCCAACGCAAAACGGTCACGGAACGCCTTGACCGCATCCTCTCCCATCTTCTTGAGCTGATGGTTGATGTTCTGGCCTTCGCCGGCTTCACCCATGCCGAAACCTTTCACCGTCTTGGCCAGAATGACCGTCGGCCCGCCGCTGTGGCGCATCGCGGCGGCGTACGCGTTGTAGACCTTTTCCGGGTCATGGCCGCCGCGAGAGAGCTTCCAGATTTCTTCGTCGCTCAGGTCGCTGACCAGCTCCAGTAACTCGGGGTATTTGCCAAAAAAATGCTCGCGTACGTAAGCGCCGTTTTGCGACTTGTAGTTTTGATAGTCGCCGTCCACGCATTCCATCATCCGCTGTCGTAGCAGGCCGCTTTTGTCCTTTTCCAGCAAGGCATCCCAACCGCTACCCCAGATCACCTTGATAACGTTCCAGCCGGCCGCCCGGTACAGGCTTTCAAATTCCTGAATGACCTTGCTGTTGCCGCGCACCGGTCCGTCCAGGCGCTGGAGGTTGCAGTTGACGACAAAAATAATATTGTCGAGCTTCTCCCGACCCGCCAGGGAAATCGCCGCCAGGGATTCCGGCTGGTCCATTTCGCCGTCGCCGAGGAACGCCCAGACTTTGCGCCCTTGATGTTCTTTCAGGCCACGGTCTTCGAGGTAGCGCATGAATCTGGCCTGATACGCGGCGGTGATCGGTCCGAGTCCCATGGACACCGTCGGAAATTGCCAAAAGTCCGGCATGAGCCTTGGATGCGGATAGGACGAGACACCGTCGCGATCGGTCTCGCGGCGAAAGTTGTCCAGCTGTTCTTCGCTCAGGCGACCTTCCAGGTAGGCGCGCCCGTAGATGCCCGGCGAAGAGTGGCCCTGGATATACACCATGTCGCCAGCAAACCGGTCGGTGCGCCCACGGAAGAAATGCTCGAAGCCGACGTCGTACAAAATGGCCGCCGAAGCATAGGATGCGATGTGCCCGCCCACGTTCGACTGTTTGCCGGCGCGCAGCACCATGGCCAAGGCGTTCCAGCGAATATAGGCATTGATCCGGCGTTCTATCGTCAGGTCGCCGGGGTAGGGCTGCTGACGGTCGAGCGCGATGGTGTTGACGTAGGGCGTGGTGACGCGCCCGTAGAAATTACCGTGGCGGTCGGCGTCGAAATCGAGCATCTGATCGATCAGATAGTGGGCGCGAGAGCGTCCTTCGACGCTCGCCACCGACTCAATGGAGTCGAGCCATTCGCGAGTCTCTTGTGGATCCTCGTCGAGAAACAGGGGGTGTTGTGCCATCGTCGTCTCCTGGACAGTGCAGCTGCACCGAGTCGTTTGGTGCCTGGCTAAGGGGCGTGGGTCGACGCCAACCTTGCATAAATATGTAATTGCAATTGCAACTACATGCGAGAACTTAGCCTGGCGCGCGCTACAATTGCAACTAAATAGATTTGATGAAAAGGGTGATACATGTCTTCAAGCGATCCGGATACCTGGTTCAGATTCGTCAGGGCCCACCGCTGCCTGATCCGGGAAATCGAGCGTCGACTGGCGGCCGCCGGCCTGCCGGCATATGCGTGGTACGACGCGTTATGGGGCCTGGAAAGCGGCCCTGAAGGCACCCGGCGCATGAGCGAATTGGCTGACGTGATGGCGATCGAGCGCTACAACCTCACCCGGTTGGTGGACCGTCTGGAGGCCGAAGGCCTGGTCTCACGCAGCCGTGCCAGCGATGACGGCCGGGGTGCGTACGCCGCCATTACCGAGAGCGGGAAAGTGCTGCGCAAAAAAATGTGGCACGTCTATGAAGGCGCGGTGGACGAGTTGTTCTTGTCGCAATTCGATGACGAGCAACAGCGGTTTTTCAGTGCCGCGCTTGAGCGGGCCGCCAGCGCGGCGCGCACCAGTGCTCGAGCGGGTTGACCGCAGTCTGGTCATTGCAGCCGATAACGGCTCATCGCCTGCTCGACGTCCGCCTGTGCAATAACACCTTGCCGGGCCAGGGCTTGCAGAGCGAGTGTCACGATCCAGCGTTTATCCAGGGTTTTGCCCGTTTCAGTTGAATCTGCGCCGAGCGCCACGAATGTTGACTGGACATGCCCACCGATCTGATCGGCGACATGCTGGGCATAACCGGTCACAGCCACCACCGGGCAATCATCGGCGCTCAGGCAGTCGAGCAAATGCGATGACCGCCGCGGCATGTCGGGATGCATCCGGTTCCAGCGTTGGGCCTTGTCCGCATCACGGGCCAGGCGGGTGTAGCTGGGGCAGCTCCACAGTTCGCATGCGACGCCCCAGTCATCGCGCAACATCTGCGCCGCTGCGGCGACCGACTGCAAAGCCAGCCCCGCGCCCAGCAAGCGGACCCGGGGTTGCCCGGTATCTGGATCAAACCCGTTGAGCTTGTACATGCCCTTGAGCGCCTGGCTCGCACTGAGCTGGCTGATGGGGGCAATGAACTCATCGGGTTCATCGTGGAGCGCCATGTAGTAGAAGCCGTCATTGCCCTCCACATACAAACTTTGCAACGCAGCTAGAGCAATGGCGTGCGTTTCGGCACCGCTGGCGGGGTCGAAGGGCAGACAGTGCGGGTTGGCGGCCAGCCACAGCGCAACCCAGGGATGAGCGCCTTTAGGCCAACGCGAGGGCAGGGTTTCTATGTCATTGCACAGAATACCCCGGTGGGCGGATTCGCTTGAAAGTGCGCAAAGTTCGGCTGATGTCGAAGCACTGGTCAGGTACAGCAGCGGTTTTTCGCTGGCGCAGGCTACAGGGCTAAAACGCAGGGGCCAGGCGCTGATACGGGTGTGACTGTTTTCGACTTGAGACTGCTTGCTGGACCGGATGACCCAGATATTCCGGGTCGTTCCCGGATCCCTTTCCAGTCGATCGGCGATACCGATCATGGTGCAGAGCGGCGAGGAAAAGCCAGCGGTGGGTTGCTGTGCCAGGGTTCGGATTTTATCGATGCAGGCCTGAGCGGCGAGGCGGGTATCGGGTGTTTTGCTGAAGCTGGAAAAGCCGATCATATGCCAAAAATCTCCGTGCGTTCCGTCATGCCTGCACCATACGGCACGCCTTGAGATGATTGCAAATGCAATTAGATTACCAGGGATTCTAGCCCCTGCCGACGGTGTGTCTGGCGCCGTGTTGGTGCCCGCGTCCGGCAACCCTGCACACAGAACACACTGCCAACAGCGACAGGCCTCAACCTCGCAAAACCCTCAAAGCAACCGTTCGATGGCAGAATCTCTCAACTTGATCGTTTTGGAGACCACCATGCTTGGCGCATTTGAACGAAGGCTCGACCCCTTTCCTCCTGACGAGGTACCACCGCCACCCGCGGGCCTGGCTCGGTTCCTGTGGGCGTGCACACGGGGCGCCCGCGGCTATATCCTCGCGTTTGCGCTGCTCAGTGCCGGTGTGTCGATCTACGAAGCGTGGCTGTTTTCTTTCCTCGGTCAGGTCGTGGATCTGCTCTCGACCTGGCAGGCCGGCGGTGAGGCGGCGGCGCAGGAAAGTCGCGTGTTGTGGGGCATGGCCATCGTCATGGCGACCAGTGTCGGCCTGGTGGCGTTGCGCACCATGGTGCAGCACCAGATATTGGCGATCAACCTGCCGTTGCGGCTGCGTTGGGACTTCCACCGTTTGATGCTACGGCAAAGCCTTTCGTTCTTTTCCGATGAGTTTTCCGGCCGGGTCACCACCAAGGTGATGCAGACTGCGCTGGCCGTGCGCGACGTGTTGTTCACCCTGATCGAGATCGCCCCCGGAATTGGCGTGTATTTCATCGCGATCATTGCGCTGGCCGGCGGCTTTGCACTGAAACTGATGCTGCCGTTCATTGCCTGGATCCTGTTGTTCGGGTTGGCCATGCGCTACTTCGTACCTCGCTTGGGGAAAGTGGGGCAGGAACAGGCTCATGCGCGCTCCTCGATGACCGGACGTATCTCGGACGCCTATACCAACATCACGACCGTGAAACTGTTCTCCCATTCCAATCGTGAAGCGCACTTCGCGCGTGCGGCCATGGAGGATTTCAAGCAGACCGGCTTTCGCCAGATGCGCCTCGTCAGCCAGTTCGAGATCGTCAACCAGGCCTTGGTGGTGGGCTTGATCATGGCAGCAGGCGGCTATGCCCTGTGGCTGTGGCACCAGGGTGAGGTCGGCGCAGGCGCTGTCGCAGCAATCACCGCCATGGCGTTGCGTATCAACGGCATGTCGCACTGGATCATGTGGCAAATGACCTCGCTGTTCGAGAGCATCGGCACCGTGCAGGATGGCATGGACACACTGACCCGCGGTCCCAAGGTCCAGGATGCGCCGGACGCGGGTGTGCTGGTGACCTCCGGCGGGGCGGTCACCTTCGACAATGTCAGCTTCAACTACAACGGCGAACGCCAGGTGCTCGATGGCCTGAGCCTGAACATTCGCCCGGGCGAAAAAATCGGCTTGGTCGGCCGCTCTGGCGCAGGCAAATCCACGCTGATCAACCTGCTGCTGCGCTTCTACGACGTCGACAGCGGGCAGATTCGCATTGACGGGCAAGACATCGCGCACGTCACGCAAGACAGCTTGCGCAGCGCCATCGGCATGGTCACCCAGGATACTTCCCTGTTGCACCGTTCCATTCGCGACAACATCGCCTACGGCCGCCCCGATGCGAGCGACGCGCAAATCCGCAGTGCCGCGGCCAGTGCCCAGGCCGATGAGTTCATCAGCCAACTGAGTGACCGCCAAGGCCACAGCGGCTACGACACCTTGGTCGGCGAGCGCGGCATCAAGCTGTCGGGCGGCCAGCGCCAGCGCATCGCGATTGCCCGCGTGATGCTCAAAAACGCCCCGATCCTGCTACTTGACGAGGCTACCAGCGCGCTGGATTCGGAAGTCGAAGTAGCCATTCAGGAAAGCCTCGATGAAATGATGCAGGGCAAGACCGTGATCGCCATCGCCCATCGGCTGTCCACTATTGCGGCAATGGATCGACTCATCGTCATGGATGATGGACGCATCGTCGAACAGGGCACCCACACCGAATTGCTCGCCAGGAACGGCATCTATGCGCGGCTGTGGCACCACCAGAGTGGCGGATTTCTGGGTGAGGATCGGGGGGTGGCCGAGGTGATGGATCAGGACTGAGCGTGAACGGCCCCGGAGGGCGATACGATCAGCTGTCTCCGGGTGCTGGCTATCGGTAGACATTATTCAGCTATTGGCGCCCTCGCTCTTCATACCACTGTATGAACGCTTCGGCGCTTACCGGCCGGCAGACATGAAAACCCTGGGCCATATCGCAGTGGTAGTTGCCCAGCGCATCGAGCACGTCGGCTGTTTCCACGCCTTCGGCAATGACCGACATGCCAAGGTTATGACCCAGATCGACGACGCTTCGTACGATCAGTTCGTTCGCCTGATCGCGCTGCATGGCCAATACGAAGGATTTGTCGATCTTGAGTTCGCTGATGGGCAGATCTTTTAATTGAGCCAGGCTCGTGTAGCCGACGCCGAAATCATCGATGGCGATATGGATGCCCATCGTATGTAGCTGCCTGAGGATGGTACGAGCCGCATAGGAGTCGAGCATGATCGCGGACTCGGTCACTTCGAGCATGAGCATGTCCGGCGTCAATTTGTAGTGTTCAAGCAAATCGATGATCTGGGTGACCAGTTTGTCGTCCAGCAGGTTGCGTGCTGAAATGTTCACGGCAATTGGTATGCATAACCCGGCGTCAGTCCAGGCCCGAGCCTGACACAGCGCGAGGTTCAGCACATAACGAGTCAGGCTGCCGATGATCCCGGTCAATTCGGCAAACGGAATGAACTCATCCGGACTTACCAGGCCTCGGACCGGATGCTGCCAGCGCACCAAGGCTTCGACGCCGGTAACTTTCCCTGTGCTCAGGCGGACCTTGGGCTGGTACTCCAGGAACAATTCGCCGCGCTCCAGACCGCGCCGCAGTTCGCCAAGCATTGCCAGGCGTTCCGGAGAACGTCGATCCGCGCCAGGATCATAGGCGAGTACACCCTTGCCCTGCTTTTTGGCGGCGTACATGGCGATGTCGGCGCGCTGCATGAGCGTTGACGGATCGTCACCGTGCAGTCCGGAAACCACGACCCCAAAGCTGGCTTCGACATCCAGTTCGACCCCATCGATCTCGAATGCAGCGGTAATCGCCGTGTGCAGCCGTTTCGCCGCTATCAAGGCTCCCTCCAGGCCTTCGACGGCGGGAAGCAGAATGGCAAACTCATCACCACCCAACCGGGCAACCGTATCGATTTCCCGCGCTTCGTTGGTCAGCCGCTTGCCGATCTTGTCGAGCAGGCGGTCCCCGTAGTGATGCCCCAGGGTGTCGTTGACTTCCTTGAACCGGTCCAGGTCAATCAGCAACAGGCCCGTGATTGACTCCTGACGGCGGCCCAGGCGCAGTGCCTGTTCGAAACGGTCCGCGAGCAATGTTCGGTTGGCCAGCCCTGTGAGCTTGTCATGCAGCGAAGCGTGCAAGGCGTCCTTGCGTTGGCTGTCGAGCTCGTCGCGTGTGCGCCGCAGCACTTCGGCGAACAAGCCGGCGAGCAGCAGCCCTGCGATAAAGACGATGGGCGTGGTGTTGGCGTTGAAGGACTCCCGCGAACGCAGCTTTTCCAGTGCCACGATCGACTCCTGGTGGTGAATGGCCGCTGCTTGCAGGACGACGTTTTCAATCTTTTCGAACAGCGGGTCGGCCTCTTCGTTGTCAATCCGGCGCGCCCGTATGGCGTCGCCATGATCTACGGCGTTGAACATCTTGTAGATGCTTTCCAGATACGGCGTCAGTGAGGTGCGAACCTCCTCGACAAGCAGATGATCGGCATGGGTTCCAGCGCGATGAATACGCTCCAGCGCAGTGCCAAGTTGCGCTACGGCATCGTTGAAATTACGCAATATGTTCGGCCCGGGATCCAGCCGATATTTATGCTCCAAAGACTCGGCGGCCAACACGGCAGTCGCCGCTGCAGTGTAATGATCAGACAGGACGCTCGAGGCGATCGCCTCCTGCCCCAGGCGTCCGGTGGCAATTGCAGACCATACTGCAAAGCCGCTAATGGCCAGCAGCACGGCGACCAGACCATGGCGCGCCCATCGGATGGGTATCATGCGGTTCCAGCGGATAAGCCTGGGTGCAACGATCTGAGGTGCGAAGACTTCAGGATGCTCCGGAGTTGCTGGCGGTAAATTGCTCATGCGCTACCTCGTGTAGACGTGGCTGCTTCCATTCTTATTTGGCAATGTCCACCAAACTTCAAGCTTAGTAGAAAAACGAAATAAAATATGGATATTCGATAAACGCTCTTGAGTATTAATCGGGCTTGACAATAACTGGTTGCGAATAATCAGGGCCGTAAACGATTAAAATCCAAACTATATTTCAATCTGTTTACGCACGTATTTCATACGTTCGGCCTGGATTTTATTGAACTAAAGCCGCAGATATTGGTGGAATCAGCGCTGAGAACGAACGCCATCTTATTAAGTTGTCTCCGGCATAAGAATTTCTTTCGGTATTTTTTACAATGGCTCGCGAATGTGCAATTTAATCATTAATGCTATGGACGTAAATAACTGCCAAAGATCAATTGCAGCCCGTCGTCGTCGCGGCAGGCAGAATCCGCCCAACAGCTACCCCTTGCGCTCGTTTAACGCCCGCCCAGGTTATAGATCGGGCGTGTTGGCGCCAACCGCCGACCACTGATCGTAAGCGGCTTTCATCCTCTGCCAGGTAGGGTCGTCGGCGGGGATCAGATGTTCGATGCGCAATGACGCTACTGTGATATCGAGCGGCATTCCGAACGTTGTAAATGTGGATAGAAACCTGAGCTCCCCGTGTTCGGTTCGCACTCGAGTCAGTACCAAGGGGGACGGTGGTGCGCCCAGTGGTACCGGGGTCGGCCCGGACACGTCTCGCAGGACGCGAGCCAGATCGGGATTGCTGGTGGCTTCCCTTGCTGCACGTTGCCAGGCAATCGCCCGTATCTCTTGTGCATTTACCAGACAATCCCCCAAGCCGCCGGGACGCAACAGAGTGTCCAGCAGATTGAGCCCTGAACCGCCACCGACTGAAACCCCGGCCATTGCGAAGAGCAATCCCGCGCTGGCATTGGCGGCTGTGATGTCCCAGTTGCTGTTGATGACAATCGCCGGTGCAGGATTATTGGCTTGCAGGATGTGATCGATCGCGTCCTTCACAGCCTCCAGCGCTGGAGCGTCAAGCGCAGAAGCAACGTAGCGGGGCGCATAGCCCGCCGCAACGAATACTGCATTGCAGTGCTCAAGAGGCACGTCGAGGGCTGTTAACAGAGCATGCAATGTACCAGGACTCGCCTTGGCACGACCTGTCTCGACACAGCTGAGGTGACGTTGAGAAACGCCGACTATCAGGGACAGTTCCAGCTGGCTGAGCCCCGCTTGCTGACGGAATCGTCGTAAATGCTCACCTGCGGTATTGCTGGCTACGGAGTGCGCAGGATGAAAGGAGTGGTGGCTCATGATTCAACTCTGACTGTCCATGTGAAGAGTGTCCATGACCTGACAGGTCATTGAGAGACGAGCAACACTATCACTACTGTGCAAATGCGACCTACCAAGGAGAAGGACATGAGAACCGCCTGCATTGCACTCCCCGTGTTAGTTGCTTTTTCGCTTTATACCGGCTGGACGCTGCTGATGGCAGAGCAGTCGCTTTTCGCCTTTGGTCACGAGTTGATGTCCCGGCCTGACACCGCGCAAGTCGTCATCGACCTCTACCTGATGGCAACGCTCGCTTGCCTCTGGATGGTTAACGACACCAGGTCCAGAGGTGGTTCGTTGGCAAGTGTGCTGCCGTACCTGTTGATTACGCTCCTTTTCGTTTCCATAGGCCCGCTCCTTTACATTGTGTTCAACGGGGGGGCGGGACAGGATAGGGGCCGATAGTTGCCTCACAAGAGGCTTCACTACGCTTGGGAAAATCGATCGGGCAGCACCGCGCAGTTGCGCAATCAGGTCAGGTTCGAGGTGTGAGGTATTGATCCATGCGAATGAAATGCCAGTCACTCCCGACGCTATTCCTTCAGCCTCGACCAAGGTGACACTCGCGCCTTTACCAGCCAGGTGATACGCCAGTGGGGCGGGAACGGCCCCGGGGCTGCGTGCGGCTATGCCGGGCTCGGAACGGTCGTTTGCGGTGGCCGTTGTAGCGGGAACTTCAGGGTGTCGCCCAGGTCAATTGGGGCGCTGTATCGCAAGTGCCGAGCAGCGCTGTGGCCTGCTTTACAGCCGTGTCGTTCGAGATCAGTCGAGTCCGCCCCCTGATGCCAACCAAGAGTTTTCTACCAAGTCTCATCCTGGTGTTCTGTGCTGTGGCATCGCTTTGTTCGGTTGCTGCCGAGCGTAGAGCGCCAACGCAAAGTAACAGCGCATCAACCACCCTGATCGAAACCGCCTCGCGGCAGTATGAACTTGGCGAGTTGGACCAGGCCGCTGCGTCGCTGGAGCGTGCCCTGCATATCCAGCCGAACAATCCCGCGACGCTGCATTACCTCGGTGTGTTGCGTCTTCAGCAGGGGCAGTACCAGCAGGCTGAAACCTTGGCGGCGCGCTCGAACATCCGGGTCGGCCGCAACGTTGAATTACGTAACCGTAACTTCCAACTGATCCAGGCGGCGCGGCAAGCACAGGCTTCGAATACCCCATCCAATGCCAAAGAAAACCTGGCCGCCGTACAGAAGGGGCTGGAAGAAGAGACCCAAAGACGCCGCGAAGCAGAAATGGCCGCTGTTGAACAATCCACCCCGGACACTGGTCGCGAGGCTGACAACGTCGCTCGCGCAAAGACTGACCAGGTATTGGATTCACCGATGGCCGGCAGGCCCCGGCCCGAAGGAACATTGCTGAGGGCCTCCGTCGAGCCAGAACCTGCGTACGATGGGGTTGCAATTCCCCGCGGCCATTTGCCGCCTCCGGGTAAATGCCGAATCTGGTTTCCCGATCGCCCGCCGGGGCATCAGCCCGCACCCGGCAAATGCAAGAAGTTGCGACATCGGGTTCCGCCAGGCGCCTACCTGGTGCAGGGCTGAGTTTCTGCGTGTCACTACGCTTGGAAGAATCGATCGGGCCGGCATGGGCCAAGGGCACTGGAAGATTTGTCGTCGATGATCTCCTCGCTGGCAAGACGTCCTACTATCGCCGCCAAGGTAATTCCAGGGTGCATTGCACACACATAGACGCCGCCCACTTGTGGTAGATAACCGATGATGGGGATGCCATCGGCAGGCATGGGCCTGAGTCCGACACAAGCCCATTCCGGATCTATGGAAACAACCCCGTGGAGCTCTTTGCGGATCGCCATGGCAGTTCGAAGCGCTATCGCTGCCGGCTGATTTTCCTTGGTGTCGTCCAGGTAATCTTCTGCCGCCAGCAACGCACCATCCGAACTTTGCCTCACTTCCATTTCAGGGCTGGAGATGAGGGTGTGCACGAGGTTGGGTTGGGACTTGTAACGGATAAGAATGGCAGGCGAAGCGTTTATTGGAAGCGACACTTCAAGCATGTCCGTCAGCTTCGTGATGCCTGTCCCGGCTGCCAATACGACAATATCGGCATCGATGATGCCTTTTGTGGTTTTGACTCCGGTCACCTTTGCACGCTGGGTTACAAAACCGAGAACTCGTGTCTGAGTGAAAATTTTCGCCCCATGTGCCTCGGCACCTGCGACTAACGCATGCGTAGTTGCCACTGCGTCCAGCGCCCCTTCTTCAGCCGCAAATAAAGCAGACGCAGGAGGATTCTTGAGATTGGGTTCAAGGTCGAGAATCTGCGATCGAGACACCAGGTTTGCCGAAGCCTGATTACTCGAAGACGGCAGCGCTCCGCTCGGCATCACGCTATAAGACAAGGCGCCGGTCCACCGTATGTTCACGCCAGGCAGCTGCGTTTCGAGTCGGCGGTACTCCCTGATTGCAGCATCGCGCAGTTGCGCAATCGGGTCAGGTTCGGGGTGTGAGGTATTGATCCATGCGAATGAACTGCCAGTCACTCCCGACGCTACACCTTCAGCTTCGACCAAGGTGACATTCGCGCCTTTACCCGCCAGGTGATACGCCAGTGATGCACCCACGATGCCTGCACCAATGACAACGACTCGTTTGCCCTGACCATTTCCCATATCAACCTCCGTTCTGTCGACGTGGTGATGGTACGACAGCTGGATGCAAGAAGGTTGGTGAATCAGCTTCCAGACCAATGCATTGTCTGAACGGTAATATGCGGATGACTTTCTAACGGTTCCCATTCATCCAGGAAAGCAAAACCCTGCTTTAGATAGAAGTGTGAGGCTCTCGAATTGTCTGGAGAAACGTCGAGAAACACGCCATCAAAACCCTGGGCCATCGCGTGAGCTTTCACGGCCTCAACCAACCGGGCTGCTACGCCAGAGCCTCGTGCAGAGGCCTCAATCCACATCCCGATCAAGTTACAGCGATTGGCGCTACTCACTCCGGCACCGATCATTCCGATAGGTTTGTCGCTGTCGAAGGCCAGCCAGAACGCCGTTCCGGTTGACGATGCCCGGTCTTTCCACTGTTCGTCAGTGTAGTTGGCGGCGGTTTGGTAATTCACACCAAACGCCGTTGGCGTCTCCAACAGCGCGGCGAGTCGGACTTGCTTCAAAAGCATCCAGTCTTTTGTTTCTGTCAGTCGAATGTCCATGATCTTCCTGAATAATCAGCAGCGTCTCAACTCTTGCAGGAGTGTAACAGCCTGGTTTTCAACACATGCCACCGTCGCGCGACCGACGCGGAGCCGGTCTCCGCTGTCGATCATTGATTCATGATGGGTTGCAGCGCGGTCTGAATCCTGGACATCTGCGCAGGGGTCGTCATGCTTGCAAGCAGCCGGCCAAAGTGTGGATGCTGCACGCCCGAGATAATGTACTGCCAACGGTAAGCGTTCAGCACCGAGGCTCGGATTTGCGCTGTCTCATCGACACTGAACGGGCGTGACCCATTGCCAATGAAGTAGGCGGCATCGGCTGCCGATTGTGCCTGCAGGATGGCGTCGACGGCCGCCACCAGCGCAATCAGATCGTTCACGGCCTGGTCGTGCTCGGCCGGCGAGAGTTTCGCGTGCTCCGCTTTCCACTCCAGTTCATCCAGCACGACGTGCCGGCTTTCATCCATCCAGTGAAATTTGAAGACATCCTTGAACAGTGGGCACAACTCCTCGCGCGGGGCGATGCTTTGCTTGTAGTGCGTTTGAACGAACAGTTCGATATGACAGGTCAGCGCCAGCACCGACCAATTGCTGGCCGCCAGTACCGCGCGTGCCACATCGTTTGGATCGGCCACTTGACGATATCCCGCTGGCAATTTCGAATCGATCATCGCCTCCATGCGCCGAAACAGCTCCTGATGCTTGATCTCTTCATTGGAAAAGCGCACCAGCGCTTCGAGTGCGAGTTGGTCGTCAAATACATGGGCCCGACCTTGGTCGAGCATTTTGGCACTGATAAACCGCTCGACCAGGCCAAAAATATAGGCATAGGTTCGGCCCTGAATCTGACTGAGCAGGCACGCCTCGTCCGTGGTGAGAAAGGTCAGGCCGTCGATCCGCGAGAGTCCGTCGGGCAAGAATTTGCGCGAGAAGTCGAAACGCCGATCCTGGAGCAAATCGCGATCGATCTGCCATTCCGTTTTCTTCGATGACCTGACGATTTGAGCGTAACGGGCGGCGCTGCCTGAATCTGAGCCGGGTACGGTAACGATGCTGTTCATATCGATCTCCTGCTTCACTGGTCGTGCTGGAAGGGGCCATCAGGGTTAACGTCGACTCCCGTGACCGTTGGTTAAACTCTGGGGAGAGCCTCGATCACCGAGTCCGCGTTGGTGCTAATCTAGGCCTCGCGGTCCGGGCGAAGAATGATCGATAAGCTTGATTACATGCTCCAGACTCCGGAAGGGAGGGCTGGCCGGTGTTGGATGCGTTTTCTGATGTCTTGCGGGTGATTCGGCTGTCTGGAGGGGTGTTCCTCGAGGCCGAATTCACTGCGCCCTGGTGCATCAACGGGAGAATTTCCGCGGACGATTGCAAGCCGTTCCTGGCCCCTCCACGACAGGTCATCGCATCGCATTTTGTCACCGCAGGGCACATGCAATTACGCATCGATGGGGGGGCCAGCGTCGACGTGCGGGCTGGCGAACTCATTCTGCTTCCGCGCAACGACGCTCACTCCTTTGGCAGCGACCTGAGCCTTGCGCCCGTGCCGGGGCGCGAAGTCATTCAACGGCCAGAGGCTGGCGACATAGCACGAATCAAGTACGGCGGAGGCGGCGAGGTCACGCAGTTACTGTGCGGATTTCTCGGCTCTGAAATACCTTTCAGTCCATTACTTTCATCGCTGCCATCCTTATTGAAACTGGACGTTCGTGCGACGGCTTCGGGCGCCTGGATTGAAAGCTCGTTCCGTTTCGCGATCAGTCAGATCGCAGCGGGTCGCGTCGGCTCCACGACAGTCATCGCCAAGTTGTCCGAATTGCTGTTCGTCGAAGCCGTCAGCCAATATGTCGCGAGCCTCCCCGCCGAGCGGCGCGGGTGGCTGGCGGGCTTGCGGGATCCGCAAATCGGGCGCGCGCTGGCGCTGCTCCATGCGCGTCCAACCGAAGGCTGGACGGCACAAGCCCTGGCGCTTGAAGTAAGCATGTCGCGCTCGGTGTTCGCGGAGCGATTCACCGCCCTGGTCGGACAGCCACCGATGCAATACCTGACTCTCTGGCGCATGCACGTGGCGGCTCAACAACTGCGCGAAGGTCGCGGCAATGTGGCGCAAATCGGCTTTGCAGTGGGTTACGACTCCGAAGCGGCGTTCAGTCGCGCATTCAAGCGTCAGTTTGGTGTGTCACCTGGCGGTTGGCGCAGGCAATCGGAGTGAGAAGCCAACCCATACGCTGGGTTAAAAAAAAGCCTCACCTCGAAGCGCCTTCAGAACAAGCGAAAAGGCCGGAGTAGGCAAACGACGGCTTGGGTAGTACAGGTGATAACCCGAGAACATCGGGCACCAGTCTTCCAGTACCCGTACCAGGCGGCCATCCTCAATGTGCGGGGCAAATTCTTCTTCCGGCAAATAGGCAATGCCCAAGCCGTTGACTGCCGCAGCCGGGACGTGTGCGCTGGTGTTCACAATGACCTGGCCACCGACACGAACGTTGACCTTGCGCCCGCGCTTTTCGAATTCCCAGGCATCGAGTCCGCCAAGGGTTGGATAGCGTATGTCGATACAACTGTGACCAAGAAGATCCTGTGGCTTCTTCGGCACAGGGTTGCGCGCGAAATAGGCTGGCGCTGCCGCTGCAGCCATCCGAACTTCGGGACCGATTGGAACGGCGATCATATCTTTATCGACGGTGTCGCCAAATCTGATGCCCGCGTCGAAGCGATCGGCAACGATGTCTCTGAAGCCATAGTTGATATCAAACTCAACCTTGATATCGGGGTATTCAAGGAGCAAAGGCGTGAGCCGCGGCAGCAGGATTGTCTTCAGGACAAAATCACCGCAGGTAATGCGCACCGTGCCGGCAGGCTTGTCACGAAGCTCGGTCAAAGCGTACAGCTCGGACTCGATCTCGTCGAAACGATGACCAATGGCGTTCATCAAGCGTTCACCCGCGCTGGTCGGTGAAACGCTGCGAGTGGTGCGCGTCAGTAGACGAATCTTCAGCCGCTTTTCAAGCCCGGAAACAGTCTGGCTCAGCGCGGACTGAGTAACGCCCAGGTGCGCAGCCGCTCGGGTAAAGCTGCCTTCCCTGGCGACCGTCACAAAGGCCAGCAGGTCGTTCAGATTATGTCGTGGCATCGAGGCCGCCTGGATAAATTGATTAGCTGTGCTTATAACTTCAACAAGCTTTCATTAGATTATCAAGCATGACGCATTCCCGGAGAATAGGGCAAGCCTCGCCTGTGATCACAAGCATGGCTCATACCACTCGCTGATCCAGACCCGTGAACCCGGTCGATCGGCACCTATTCACGAAGGGGAGTACCTCATGAGGAAACTCGTTATCTTGCTCGGCTTTCTGATGGCGTCGCTCTCCGCAGTGGGAGCAGACATGTCTAACGGAGCTGATAATTTTTTCAAAAGTGAGAAGGTCACGATGCAGAAGGTGGCCTTCAAAAACCAGTACCAGATGAAAACCGCAGGGAATCTGTTCGTCCCTAAAGACCTGAAGCCCGGTAGCAAAAGCGCAGCGGTCATCGTTGGTCATCCCATGGGCGCAGTCAAAGAACAGAGTTCGAACCTGTATGCCCAGAAACTGGCGGAGCAAGGCTTCGTGACCCTTGCCATCGATCTGTCGTTCTGGGGCGAAAGCGATGGGCAACCGCGCAACGCGGTTTCGCCAGAAATCTATGCTGAAGACTTCAGTGCAGCGGTGGATTACCTCGGCACTCAGACATTCGTCGATCGGAACCGGATAGGTATCCTGGGTATTTGTGGCAGCGGGAGCTTTGTCATCAGCGCTGCCAAGATCGACCCGCGGATGAAGGCCGTTGCCACGGTCAGCATGTACGACATGGGCGCGGCGAACCGAAACGGCTTAAAGCATTCCGTCACTGTCGAGCAAAGGAAGCAAGCTATCGCCGTTGCTGCCGAGCAACGATATGTCGAGTTCAGCGGCGGCGAAACCAGGTACACCAGCGGAACTGTCCATGAGCTGACGGACAAGTCCAACCCTATCGAGCGCGAGTTCTACGATTTCTACCGCACGCCCCGCGGAGAATTCACCCCCCAAGGCCAGTCACCGTCACTGACCACTCACCCGACGCTGACCAGCAACGTAAAGTTCATGAACTTCTATCCGTTCAACGATATCGAGACGATCTCGCCACGCCCAATGCTGTTCATCGCCGGTGAAAATGCTCACTCGCGTGAGTTCAGTGAAGAGGCCTATCGACTGGCGGGTCAACCCAAAGAGCTCGTCATCATCCCAGGCGCGGGCCACGTTGATCTCTACGACCGGGTCGACCTTATCCCGTTTGCCAAGCTGACTTCGTTCTTCCAAACCAACCTGAAGTGACCTTTATCGTTGGGCGACCGGGAACCGATTGGCTGGCCCTGCTGTTCAGTGGGGCCATTCCATTTAATTCGGCTCGACAGCTCTGAGACCCTGATCATTCATCAGTCTACCTGGCCACATGCTGATTCCGATGTCCTTCGCAGACATTGGAGCTTTACGTACTGGAGAAAATCAGATGAGTAGCACCGCGTTACCTATTCAAGCAGCGAATCGACAGGTATGGGGCGCCGTCCTGGCGATGTCGCTGTGCGCCTTCGCCCTGGTGACTTCGGAGTTTCTGCCAGTGAGCTTGCTCACGCCGCTTGCGACCGATCTGGCGCTGACAGCGGGACAGGCCGGACAAGCGATTTCAATTTCCGGCCTGTTCGCGGTCGTCACCAGTCTGTTCATTTCTTCAGTCATTCGCCAGCTCGACCGCAGGCCCGTTTTGCTTTTCCTGACAGCCTTGATGATTGCCTCTGGCACACTCGTCGCTTTTGCCCCGAACTACTCGACACTGATGGTCGGTCGAGCCATTTTGGGGATCGCCATTGGTGGCAGCTGGTCAATGTCGACCGCCGTCATGATGCGGATAGCCCCCGAGAGTTTTGTGCCTAAAGCCATCGCTTTGATTCAGGGCGGTACCGCACTTGCCACTGCGGTCGCAGCACCCATCGGCAGCTACATGGGCGGGCTGATCGGCTGGCGAGGTGCATTCTTCTGCGTGGTTCCGCTCGCCGCTGTGGCGCTCTGTTGGCAAGCATTCACGTTGCCGAAAATGCCTGGTCAGAATGAGTCTGGATCTGCACTTGCAGTGTTTCGACTGTTAGGTAACGCCAAGGTCTCGCTGGGCATGGCAGCAGTGGCATTTTTGTTTATGGGACAGTTCGCGTTATTCACCTATCTGCGTCCGTTTCTGGAATTGGTGACGCGAGTTGATGTGTCTGGACTCTCCCTGCTTTTGCTGATTATCGGAATGGCCGGATTGGCGGGCACGATGGTGATCGGCTCGTTATTGACCAAAAGCCTTTATCGAGTGCTGATGATCATTCCACTTTTGATGTCGGTAATTGCGGCGGCTTTAATCGTCTTCGGCAGTTCTATGTGGACGACAGCCGTTTTGCTGGGGGTGTGGGGCCTGATTGCGACGTGTGCGCCGGTGGGCTGGTTCACTTGGCTATCACGCACGCTTCCGCGAGATGCTGAAACCGGTGGCGGTCTGATGGTAGCGGTGATTCAGTTGGCTATCACACTCGGCGCGACGGTGGGTGGGTTGCTGTATGACGGAGCTGGTTATCAGGCCACGTTCGTCGCGAGTGGAGTATTTCTTCTGGTGGCTGCCGTGCTTGCACTGGTTGTATCGCGGACGCGGACGGATTTGCCTCGCTGATTATGTAAGGTTAAATGACTTGACGCTTAAGGCCATATCCCTTCCTGCGATATTTTGAGCGCGCCTGGTTCGGGACTACGCTAAAGCTAAGCCGATCGTTGCCTGATGACGACGCACCGTTCGCGCAGCATCTGCCCCTGGAGCGCCCAATGCCGCCCATCACCACTCGCCTGGTGGCACTGTTTGTCCTGTGCCTGACGCTTGATACGCCAGCCCAGGCCAGCGCCTGCCCTCCTGGCGAGAAACAAGTGTGCCTGGACAGCTGCATCTGCCTCCCGGATCCCACGGGCCTGCTCGGCATGCCAGACGGCATCTACCAGATCGCGGCACCTGCTCTTGCAATGTGGCTGACCCAAGCCCGCGCGGAAGCCGCCAGCGCCGGGACCCAACCCATTCCACCGCACATCCGCGAGCAACTGCTGCGCTGGTACGACCCCGGCGTCCTCGATGCCGCGCGCTACAAAGTCAGCGACAACGGTCAATTCAGCGCCGCCACGGCGATGCTGCAAAACCCCGATGTCGGTGCCGTGACGCTGATCGACATCATCCTCTTCCGGGACGCTCAAAGCGCGGAGCAGAACATTGCGCTCTGGGCTCACGAATTGAAGCACGTGCAGCAATATCAGGAATGGGGAGTGGAAGGATTTGCCCAGCGCTATACGCAGGATTTCAATGCGGTGGAGGCACCGGCTTATGCCATACAGGTCGAGGTCAGGCGATGGAACGGCGCTATACCGCCTGCACGCCCGTAAAGAACTGCGACCCTTCATTTTTCAAGATGCTCAGCAGCAATTGCGCGCTCGGCGACAGGTAGGCGCCCATGCGGACGAACACCACGATGGTGCGCTTCATCGTGGTTTCCTTGAGCGCCACCTCTCGAAGGTGTGTGACACCTTTGACGTCTTCAAGGGTCTCCCGGGCCAGGAAGCACAGCAGGTGGGTTTCGCCAATCAGGCGCGGCAACAGTGAAATCGAAGTGGTCTCGATCTGCACCCGGGGCAGGGGCAGGTCTCGCGCTTGAAAGGCATTGTCTATCCAGCGCCGCGCGGCCACGGTGGTCGCAGGCAGCACCCAGCGGTATTGGCACAAGTCGCGCATCTGATAGCTGGCATTGAATAGCGGATGATGCCGGCTGGCGACCACCACCGCTTCATCATCGAACAAGGCATGGGAATCGAGCAGCGGGTCCGCTTCGTACTGCGGACAGATCACCATGTCCAATCGGCCGGACAACAGCCCTTCGCGCAAGAAATCGTCCTGGCCGATCACCAGGTTCAAGGTGACTTCCGGCGCGCGGGAAAGCAATGCGCCGGTCAGGTGCGGCAGCAGGTTGTCGGCCATGGACGCAGCGCAGCACAGGCGTATGTTGCCCATGACGCCGCTGGCAAAATCGCGCACTTCGCGCCGGGTTTCAGCGATGCTCTGCTGCAACTGCTTGCCGCGCACTTTCAGCAGTTCGCCCACCGGCGTGAGTTTGATCCGTCGCCCATCGCGTTCGAACAGGCGGGCGCCCAATGACTCTTCAAGTCGTTGAATGCTCTTGGTCAGTGCCGGCTGGCTCCGGTTGAGTTTTTCTGCTGCCTTGCCCAGGTGGCCCAGCGCGGCAATGGTTTCAAAATAGTCGAGGTCGCGCAGTTCCATACCTATAACCTGCAGTTATCAATTCATCACTATTAGAAAATAGACTTGATCGAACAGGCTATCAATAATTGCCCCTGTCGATAGCACGCCTCCGCCTTGGGGGCGTACCACGTTTGGAGCGTGATTGTGTCCTTTCTTCCACGGCGACTTCTCCATACCCCTCCCGTCCAATGGATTGCGTTATTGCTATTGGCCGGGGCAAGTGGCCAGTTGTTGAAGTTTCTGCAGGTGCCCGCCGGGGAGTTTTTAGGGCCGATGCTGGTGGCCATCGGGTTTGGTGTGTGCGGTGCGAGCATTCGTGTGCACCGCCACGCGTTCAGACTGGGTCAGGGCGCCGTGGGTATTCTTGCCGCGCATTCCATGACCCTGGCGGTGCTCACTTCACTCGCCCAGTCCTGGCCCATGATCCTTTTTGCAACGATGCTGACCGTGTGCCTCAGTGCGCTGGTCGGCCTTGCCATGGTGCGCCTGGGCGGCATTCCCGCCAGTACGGCGGCCTGGGGGGTGGCACCGGGTGCTGCCTCGGTGATGGTCTCGATGTCTGAAGACTTCGGCGCCGACTCACGGGTGGTCGCCACCATGCAGTATGTCCGGGTGGTGTGCGTGGTGCTGATCGGTTCGCTGGTCAGCCATTGGCTGGGGGCCCCGGCGGGACGCGGTGAGTTGCACGCGGCCAGCGTTGCGTTGCCACACTTCAACCTGTTGGACGTCGGGCTCACCCTGGCCACGTTGCTGGCAGGTGTCGCATTGGGTAATGCCATTCCGGCCGGTGCACTGCTCATGCCTTTGTTGCTGGGAGCCGCCTTGCAAATGAGTGGGTTGTTGCAAATAAGCATGCCTGGCTGGCTGCTTGCCACGGCCTATGGGGCGATTGGTTGCTACGTGGGCCTGGGCTTCGATCGCCTGACGATCTTCTACGTTTGGCGGCGGATGCCGGCGATGATCCTGGGCGCGGTGGTGATGGTTGCCGTGTGTGCGTTGTCCGCCTTTTTGCTGGCAACGCTGCTCGATAAGGATTTTCTCTCGATTTACCTGGCCACCAGCCCGGGCGGGCTGGATTCCATGGCGATCATCGCGGTGGACACCCACTCCGATGTCGGGCTGGTATTGGCGATGCAGACGTTGCGCTTGTTCGTGGTGCTGCTGACGGGCGCCTATTTGGCTCGCTTGATCATTCGGTTGGCGAGTCGTTGGGAAGTGGTCCGGACTTAGTGTTCATAACGCCGTGCTTCTACCACGACCCCAATCGCTGACCACTACCTGATGCAATTTCGCCCGCTGTGCTTCGCTAAATACAGCTGCGCGTCAGCCGATTTCAGCAAGGTGGCCGGCGTCACGTTTTCGACGCTCGGCTGGTGGGATGCAACGATCTCCAAGCGACGAACAGCCCCAAGCCTAACCCCTCATGCGGGCCATGGTCGATGATCGAGTGCCGGGAAAATCGGCTGGCTGCTGGCAGAGGGCGCTATGGGCTGTCGGGGTGTGCGTTGATCAGCGAGCGAACCCGCTGGCTGAGGTCGTTCAGACTGAAGGGCTTGGTCAGCACCTTGGTCGTTGCATCAGTGGGGACCAGGTTCGAACCACCGGCAAACCCGGTAATGAACAGCACCTTGAGCTGCGGGTACCGCTCCTTGAATTCGGCTGCCAGGCTGACGCCGTTCATCAATCCGGGCAAGCCGATATCCGTCAGCAGTAAATCCAGCTGTTCGAGCTTTTCCGCCTGTTTCAGGGCGGAAACGCTGTCCACCGCTTCAATCACGCGATAGCCAATGTCGGACAAGAACTCCGAAGCCATTTTGCGCACGGCGGTTTCATCGTCCACCAGCAGGATGGTTTCGTAGTGACCTGAAGGGTCCGGTGCTTGAATGACCTCCGGGTCGTGCTTGTGCGGGACTGCTTGCGACGGATCGACGGGGAAATACAGGGTCACGGTCGTGCCGACGCCAAGGCTGCTGTGAACTCTGACTTGCCCGCCGGATTGCTGGGTAAAGCCGTAAATCATCGACAGGCCCAAACCGGTGCCTTCGCCGATTTTCTTGGTGGTGAAGAACGGATCGAAGATGCGCGACAAATGTTCAGGGCTGATGCCCGTGCCTGAATCCGTGACGGAGATCGTCACGTAGTTGGCTTGGGGCATCATTTTTTCGCGCGACGATGCCTGATCGATCAGGCATCGATCGACCTCCAGGCTCAGGGTGCCGCCGTTGGGCATGGCGTCCCGTGCGTTGATCGCGAGGTTGAGCAGGGCATTTTCCAGCTGGTTGAGGTCGCAGCGGATACGGTCGTTAGCGCGAAACGAGCACTCGACGACGATGCTTGGGCCGACTGTGCGACGGATCATTTCTTCAAGGCCGGCAACGACCGTCCGGGGCTCGAGCACTTCAGGTTCGAGCGATTGCTGCCTGGAGAACGCCAGCAGACGTTGGGTCAATGCAGCCGCGCGCGAGGCGGAGGTCATGGCCACGGTGTTGTATCGAGTCAGATCGCTATAACGCCCGGCATCGATACGCCGCTGCATCAGTTCAAGGCTACCGATGATGCCGGCCAACAGATTATTGAAGTCATGGGCTATACCGCCCGTGAGCTGACCGACCGCTTCCATTTTTTGACTCTGGCGAAGCTTGGTTTCCGCCACCGCACGTTCACGCTGTTCAGCCTCGAGCTGTTCAGTACGTTTGGCGATGCGCTCTTCGAGCAGGTCGTTCCAGTCCCGTAGCGCGATCTCCAGCTGCACCCGATCATCGATGTCCTCTATGGTGCCGTACCACTGTTCACATGCCCCGTCGATGCCGAAGCTGCACAAGGCACGGACTCTGAACCAGCGATATTCACCGGTGTCTCGCCGCAAGCGGATTTGCGAATCCAAGGGTTGCAATGTCGCCAGTGATTGATCCCAGTGCCTGGTCAGCGCCGCTCGATCCTCAGGGTGGGCAGCGTTGGCCCACTGCCGGCCTAACGTTTGCGCAGAGGACAAGCCGGTATATTCGTGCCAGCGCTGATCGATCGAAGTCAGTGCGCCGAGCGGGTCAGCCGTCCAGGGCCACAGCGGATTGAGCTCCGCCGCTATTCGGTAGTGCCTTTCGCTTTCACGTAATTTCTGCTCTGTGGATCGGATGGCCTTTAAGGTCTTGGAACGCTTTAAAACGGCGCCAAGCAGGTTGCCGTAGCTCCTTAAAAAATCGATATCGCTGTCGGTGAAATGCCGGGGCGTTCGACTGTCGACCTCGAAAATTCCGAAGGGGCGCGTCTCCGTGGCCCCGAACACCAGGACGTTGACGAAGGCCTGCACGCCATTTTTTTTCTGAAAGTCGTGATAGCGAAAGCGTGTTTCCGTGGCGATATCCGTCGAAATCACGGGGGCACCGGTGTCGAGAGAGTACTCTTCCGGGCTGCCGTCGACTGCTTGGACCTGAACCTTGCCGACCACATCAGGCGTCCAGCCCACGCCGTTTCGCACGATGAACGTGATGCCGTCCTCCTTGAGCAGCATGAACTTGGCCAGATGAGTTTCCAGCGCGTCACCGACCAGCCGACAAGCCTCGTTGAGGATGTGCTCCAGGTCGTCGGACAACAAGGCCAGCTCGCCAAATTCGGCCAGCACCTTGCGTTGGCGTAGTAACGTATCCTCGATGGTCATGGGGCCACCCCGCAGAAGTTTCTATATCCGAGAGTGCTGTTGCGCCGAGGTTCCACTGGCGTGATCAAGTGCTTGGATACGCCTGAAACGCTGTTCAAATGTGGGAGCGAGCTTGCTCCGGGCGGCGCTCCGACGATGATCGCCAACGATAACGCGTGTTTGCTGGATAGCACGCGGTGTCCCGGAGTCCATCGCGAGCAAGCTCGCTCCTACATTTGAACAGCGTTGTTGTGAAGGTACCGGTCAGTGCCCGGCTGTCAGCCCGACCTCAAAGGTGATCCGCATCGATCACCGCCTTGGCGAACGACTGCGGATCTTCCTGGGGCAGGTTGTGGCCGATGCCGCCGCTGATCAGCCGGAACTCGTACTTGCCGGTGAAGCGCTTGGCATAGTCCTCGGGGGCCGGGTGCGGGGCGCCGTTGGCATCGCCTTCCAGGGTGATGGTCGGCACGCTGATGGAAGGCGCCGTGGCCAGTTTCTGCTCGAGCGCTTCGTAGCGACTTTCGCCCTGGACCAGGCCCAGGCGCCAGCGGTAGTTGAATACGGTGATGTCGACATGGTCGGGGTTGTCCAGCGCCTTGGCACTGCGCTCGAAAGTGGCGTCATCGAAGGCCCATTGCGGCGATGCCAGTTGCCAGATCAGCTTGGCGAAGTCGTGGGTGTTTTTCTCGTACCCGGCGCGGCCGCGGTCGGTGGCGAAGTAGAACTGGTACCACCACTGCAACTCAGCCTTGGGCGGCAGCGGGTTCTTGCCGGCCGCCTGGTTACCGATCAGATAGCCGCTGACCGAGACCAGTGCCTTGACCCGTTCCGGCCACAGCGCCGAGACGATCCCGGCCGAACGCGCGCCCCAATCATAACCACCGAGCACGGCTTGCTTGATGTTCAGTGCATCCATGAAGTCGATGACGTCACTGGCCAGCGCAGCAGGTTGGCCATTGCGCAGGGTTTTGTCCGAAAGAAAATGCGTGTCGCCGTAGCCTCGCGCATAGGGCATCAGCACCCGATAGCCCTTGGCCGCCAGCACGGGAGCGACCTCGTCATAGCTGTGAATGTCGTACGGCCAGCCGTGCAGAAGAATCACCACCGGCCCGTCGGCGGGGCCTGTTTCGGCGTACGCCACGCTCAGCAGTCCGGCGTTGACATGCTTCAGCGGGCCGAACGGAGAGGGGGATGCATGTGTGGCGCCGGCATTGGTCGCGGCGGGCTGCGCGGCAGCGGTGGTTTGCGCCTGGGCCGCACCGAGAACGCCGAACAGGGCGAGCGCGAGGAGCGACGAGCCGAGCAGACGGCGGCGGGTTTTGCCTGTTGTATCCTGCAGTGCCATTTTCATGCAGATGTCTCCGTTGCGAGCCGTTGGCCAAGGGGCTGAATGAACCTTTTGAAAACCTGGTTGCATTTGAACGCGGCGACGTATCTGGCCTGTGTCGAACCGCAGGCCGGGTGAAAACCTGTGTATCAAGCTGCCAGTTCGACAAACTTTGATACACAGTGCAGCAGCAGAATAGCTACGAACGATTAAAAGCGAGGCGGGCGAGTCGGTCCGGCGTCACGCGGCTCCGAGGCAGTCAATCCGCCAATATTTGAGTAAGAGACAGTATGTATATTCCTACCCAATGGTCCCAAACATACAGTGGGGCGCCTATTGAACGACAAACTGTCGGAGAGTCAGGGGCAGAGGTTTCTCGCATTCACTGCATCAACGGGGAACACCTGTTCGTAAAGTCCGAGCCCATTGGCGCACACAGCGAGCTGCCGCAAGAGATTGAGCGTCTTCGCTGGATGAACCGCTTAGACCTGCCTGGGCCGACGGTTCTTGATGTGACGACAGAAAACAATCGCCATTGGTTACTCATGAATGCCGTTCCCGGACAAGATCTGGCCAGTGCCAACGACTTGTCTGCTCCCCAAGTCATCAGCGTCCTGGCGATGGCTCTGCGTACTCTGCACCAGGTGCCAATTGAGACATGTCCCTTTGACCACTCCTTGGAGCAGCGCATAGCAGCCGCCAGGAGTCGAGTGAGCGCCGGGCTTGTTGACGAGGCAGACTTTGACGATGAACGACAGGGTCGGACCGCTGAGGATGTTTTCACCGAAATGCTGTCGATGCTCCCTGGAACATATGATCTTGCGGTTACCCACGGCGATGCCTGCCTACCGAATTTCATGGTCGAAGGAAGCCGCTTTACCGGCTACATCGACTGCGGCCGACTAGGCATCAGTGACATCTATCAAGATCTTGCATTGGCCGCCCGAAGCATTGAGCGCAATTTGGGACCTGCATGGGTAGCTCCATTTTTTCGCGCTTATGGTGTGGAGCCAGATCAGCGCCGTATAGCATTTTATTGTTTGCTGGATGAGTTTTACTGATGACTGCAATGAGTGGAAAGAACGTTGCCAGGCGCAGGTGACGGTCACTCTGATCAGGCAACGATTCAAGTTCCAAAACGCGGCGCCCAGGCCGCTGATGAGCGCTTAGCGCAAGCTCCACGACACCCCGACATACATCGCCAGCCCTTCGCCCGGCGTGGACCGTGCCGCATCCAGCCCCTGGTCGTCGTAGCCCGGCGTGACGGTGCCGGCGTAGTGCTTGTCGGTCAGGTTGCGCATGTCCAGCCAGGTCTGCCAGTCGCCCTTGGGCGCGTTGTAGCCCAGGGTCGCGCCGAACAGCGCGTAGGGATCGGCGTAGTAGCTGTTGGCGTAATCAACCGCGACCTTGGACACCCACTGGGTATTGAGTGCAGCGAAGAAGCCCTGGGGCCAGTCATAACGCAGTTCGCCCTGGTAGTAGTGCATCGGCAGGCCGGGCAGGCGGTTGTCGCCGAAGCGCTCGTCGTCGCGGTAATGGAAGTCACTGAAGGTGTAGCTCTGGCGCAGGCTCAGTTGGCCGCCATCGTCTCGCGACCACAGGTTGCTCGACAGACTGGCTTCCACGCCCTGGTGCACGGTGGGGCTGGCGTTGAGTTCGTAGGGCGTGGTGGCGTTGGCATCCGGCAATACCGAGAGCAGTTCGTGGCGCACCTGGGCGTAGTACCAGGCCAGGCTCCATTGACCCATTGTGCTGTCGCCGCGGCCGCCGATTTCCAGGGTCGTCGCGGTCTGGTTTTGCAGTTCGATCGGGTCGCGCTGGGTGCCGGTGGCGGCGCCGCTACCGGCCGGGAAACGCTGGTTGGCGCTGTAGATCAGCGACCAGGGGTGGGGCGCTTCGACCGAGCGGCTGAGGTTGCCGAACAGCTGCAGCTCGGGTGTCAGCTGATAGCGCAGGCCCAGGCGCGGGGCGTAGTCCCAGTCGCTCAGGCTGGTCTTGCCGCCGCCTTGGGGGTAGGTGACGGCGCTTTCGCGGCGGGTGTAGAGGGCGGCGAGGCCGGTGGTCAGCCACAGGTCGTCGGCGATCTCCAGATCATTGCCCAGGTGCAGGACGGTGTCCGAACCCTGGTAGGTAAAGTTGCGCATGGGCGTGCCCGGCGCGTAGCCGGCGGTGTTGCCGGAGGGGATGCGCACCCGTTCGCTGGCGCCGGCATTGGGCAGGTGTTTGGTCACTCGCAGGCCCACAGTGCTTTGGCTTTCCAGGCCCCAGAGGGTGTCGCGTCGCTTGTAGTCGAAGGTGCCGCTGACGTCGGTGTACGCCACCTTCAAGCGGTTGGGACCTTCGCGCAAGTCCATGGGGTAGTCGTGGTAGGCAAGGCCGGCCTGGAGGCTAGAATCGTCGTCGATGTAATAGGTGGTCTTGTTGCCGATGAAGGTGCTGCCCGGTTGCTCACGGCTGTCGTCCCGCGCCACGTAAGCGGGATTGGCGGCCCGTGGGTCGTGCTCGATGGAATGCTTGGTCACCCGCCCGGCGAGCTCATTGTCGGTCTGGCGGTAGCGCAGGTAGAAGCGGGTTTCCAGGTTCGGGTTGAAGCGATAGCCGAAGTTGGCAATGACGCCCTGACTGTCACTGGCGGTGTGGTCCTGGTAACCGTCGGCACGCGCGTCGGTCATGGCCACGTAATAATCGAAGTCGCCCAGCACCTGTCCGGAACTGACCTGGCGCTGTTGATAGCCGTGGCTGCCCATGGCGTAGCGCACCTGCAACAGCGGTGCATCGTAGCCGGTGTGGCTGATGTAATCGATGGCGCCGCCCAGCGCCAGCGCCCCCCGGTCGAAGCCGTTGGCGCCGCGCAGCACTTCCACGTGGTCGAGCCACAGCGGCTCGAGCAATTCATAGGGCGTGCCGCCCGGGCCGGTCAGCGGCAGGCCGTCGAGCATGGCGTACAGCCCTGAGGCATGGGCGCCGGGTGCACGGTTGATCCCCGATCCGCGGATCGAAATCTTGACCCCTTCGTTGCCCGCCGACTGCGCATAGACGCCCGGTTGATAAGCCAGCACATCCTGGTTACTCGCCACGCGGCCTTGCAGGGGCCGGCGCAGGTCGACCACGTTGGTACCGCCGGGCACTTGGGCCAGTCGGGCCTTGGCGTCCTCGACCGACGCGTCTTCGCCGCTGCGGTCCTCAGCCCCGATCAGCACTTGTCCCAGCTCCAGGCCTTGGGTCTCGGCCATGGCCGGACAGGCAAGGGCCAGCCCCAGCAGCGCAGCGGGCAAGGATTTGGGCGAGGGCATGGGGAGAACTCCAGACGGACAGGAACGGGCAGTGAAGAACTGCGACGTAGAGAAGAACGAAGGAAACACATGTTTAATTTCAGTGAGTGAAGATTCCTGCGCTTTTTGTTTCTGCTCGAATACAGTCTCAAGCGAATGGCAAGGTGTTCATCCGTTACAGCAATAAATTTGAAATGCACGGCGTAGCTCGACAGAATCGCACCCCGATCCGGCCCCAAGGCGCCGGACGTCCGTGGTGAAAAGGAACTGCAGTGAACGAACAGACATTGTCCATGCGCCTGGAGCGGGTGGCGGCGCAGGTGCCGGCCGGTGCGCGCCTGGCCGATATCGGCTCGGATCACGGCTACCTGCCGGTGGCGTTGATGCGCCGTGGCGCCATCGCGGCGGCGGTGGCCGGGGAGGTGGCATTGACGCCGTTCCGCTCGGCCGAGCGCACCGTGCGCGAGAACGGCCTGGAACTGCACATCACCGTGCGCCTGGCCAGCGGCCTGGAGGCGATCGAGCCGCAAGACGGGATTACGGCGATCAGTGTCTGCGGCATGGGCGGCGAGACGATTCGCGACATCCTCAACAGTGGCAAGGCACGCCTGAGCGGCCAGGAGCGTTTGATTCTGCAGCCCAACGGCGGCGAGCAGCCACTGCGTCAATGGCTGATGGACAATGGCTATCGCATCCTGTGCGAAGAATTGCTGCGGGAAAACCGCTTCTACTACGAAATCATCGTTGCCGAGCACGACGGGCCGGTACTGTACACCGCCGAGGAGCTGTACTTTGGCCCGCTGCAGATGCAGGCACGCACCCCGGCGTTCCTGGCCAAGTGGCAGCGCAAGCTGCGCCACAAGCAGCGGACCCTGGCCGACTTCACCCGGGCGCGGCAGGCCGTGCCCGAGGAGAAGGTGCAGGAAATCGCCCGGCAGGTCCGGTGGATCACCACGCTGCTGGCTTGAGTACGGACCCGGCAATGTACAAGACGCCATGCTTGCCGGCGCTCGGCATTATCCAGTCCTGACCGGATCTCAATCCAGCTGATGCCGAAAAGGCAAGTCCGGCCCGGTCTTGCCGCAGGTCAGGGCGGCGGCGCTGACGGCGAAGCCGAGCATTGCGTGGATCTGTTCTCGGCTCAAGCGCTGCAAGCCCTCCACCGAATCCGACCGCTGCTCGGTCAGCCAAGCGATCAATGCCGCCTGGAACGTGTCGCCGGCGCCCACGGTATCGACCGTCACCACGGCACTGGCCGGCACCGACCAGGTGCCATGGCGGCGGCTGAACACGCTTGCGCCCTGTCCGCCGCGGGTGAGGAATACCAGTTGGCAGCGGTGCTCCAGCCAGCCCTCGATCACGTTCTGCGGATCGCGCCCGGGGTAGAGCAGGTTCAGGTCTTCGTCACTGACCTTGATCAGGTCGGCATGCTCGACCAGCGTGCTGATCCGTTCGCGCCAACGTTCGATATCGGGCTCTGGGTTGAGTCGCACGTTGGGGTCGAGGCTGATCAGGCGTTTGCCGCTTTCCCGGCGGACCAGCGCCAGCAGGGTATCGGCAATCGGCTGCACCACCAATGAGAACGAGCCGATATGCAACCCACGCACCCCGGCGTCCAACTCAGGCAAATGCTTGGGCAACAGCTGGCGGTCGGCGCAGCCTTCGCCGCGGAAGCTGTAGTGCGGCGAGCCATTGGCACCGACGGCGACCATGGCGAGGGTGGTCGGTGCATCGAAGTCCTGCAGGTAGTCCAGGCTCACGCCTTCCTCCTGCAGGGTTTGCCGCAGACGTCGGCCCAGGTAGTCGGTGGACAACCCGGCCAATAGCGCCACATCAATGCCCAGGCGCCGCAAGCCGATGGCGACGTTGAACGGCGAGCCTCCGGCAATCGCCCTGTAGTTCACTGTTGAAACTTTAGCGCCGGCGTCGTTTTCACTGAAGAAATCGAACAGCGCTTCGCCACATACCAGATACATAGTCGTTTGCTCTTTAATGGTTCGCTACAGGTTGTCAGTGGGTCAATTGCGGCAAGGCAGATAGCAGATCAGGCGCAACTATTGGTCAACGGCACGTTTGTGTCTCAAGGAGAGCCAGTGGGTTGTTCATCGGTGAGCGTAAAATCGGCTTCGCGACTGGCCGACATCACAAGTTCGGCATTCGGAAGGTCGTTTCGACAGACTTTTTCAGACGCGGCCGATTCATCGAAACCGAATGATCGCCATCGATCCAGCAGTCGCGCCTCCAGGGTTTTGCGATCGACGTGCAGCATGATGGTCGCGTCAAAACAGTCGCTCAAGGACGACCATGGGGCGACGTTCAATAGAAGGTAGTTGCCTTCCACGATGAGGTATTTCACTTCAGGGGAAACCAGTCGTCCTGCGGCACGGGATATCTCCAGGCGTCGATCGAATACCGGAACGGCAACCATGGGTTCGTTGTTGGCACGAAGCCGCAACAGTAGACTCCTGAAGCCACCCACATCGAATGTATCCGGGGAACCCTTGCGATCCAGGAGGTTCAAGGATCCGAGAACCGCGTCATCGTAATGAAAGCCATCGCCGGGAATGACCGCGGCGCTCCCCGGCACACTGTCATTAAGGGCCTGTACCAAGGCCTCGGAGACGGTGGACTTACCGGCACCAGGCGGTCCCGCTAACGCAATGACAACCCGATCGCCAGGCAGTGCCTTGACGTAGTCGAGAAGCGCTGTGCTTACAAGGGTGTTTGCGTAGATATACATGCCGGATTTCTCTTCAGCAGGCGTCGCTCTGTCTTTCCTCAGGCTGCTGCGAGCACCTCGCAGCAGCGATTTCCGGCATCATAGGCTTAAGATCCTTATGCCGATGGACTCAACCGTCAGTGGTCAGCTTGCCAGCCTTTGTACTCCGAGACATTGGCCCGGGTGACCAGCGAGGGTTGCAGCAGTACCGTTGTGCTTTCCAGGGCTTTGCCATTGAGCAAGTCATTGCCCATCGTGACGGCCTGTTGTGCCTGGCCCCAAGGGGACTGAGAAGCGGAGGCCTGGATCTGTGTATCGCTCTTGAGTGCTGTCTCTATATCGGGCGCGCCATCCACCGATCCGATAATGATGCCTTTACGCTTGAGTTGCTTGGCGGCCAGGTCTGCACCTATGGCTTGTGGATCATTGATGGCGAACACTGCGTCGACTTTTGCGAAGCGCGTCAGGTCGCCTTGCATCACGCTATAGCCACCTTCGCGCGAGCCTTTTGCATCCTGATTATCGGACAGTACCTTGATATCGGGTGTCTGTGCGAAAACACCCTTGCAACCGTTGACCCGGTCCAGGACGGCGGAAGTTTGCGTTCCGTTCTGGATAATAACGTTACCCTTGCCACCCAACTGCTCGGCAATATACTGACAGACTATCCTGCCGGCTTCGACGTTATCGGTCTGTACTGTAGCGTTGGCACCTTGCACCATGACATCTACCCCCACCACCACGATGCCGGCCTTTCTCGCTTTGGCAATCGCAGGCGCAATTGCCACAGGGTCGACAGCATTGACAAGAATCAGGTTTACCCCCGATGAAATGAAGTTATCGATCTGGGTGAACTGCTTGTTTAAATCGTAGTCGGCCGAGACTGAGGTAAATTTTGCGGCGGGATTGATTTGCAAGGCCTGCGCTTTGGCGCCATTTACCATCGCAACGAAATAAGGATTGCCCAACGAGCCAACGGTTATTCCTACGGATTTCAGTTCTTGCGCTTGAGCGGTGTTAAATGCCAGGCAGGCACACGCCGCGGCCAATATCGTTTTCTTCATGAGTACAGTCTCTTATTGTTGGAATATTAGAGGGTGTTACAGGATTCAGGTGCGTGCGCCGGTCTGCCGAAAGCGATCGAGTGCGACCGCCCCGATAATGACGACACCCTTGATGATGTATTGCCAGATATCCGAAACGCCAAGCAATATCAGGCCGTTGGACAGTGTCGCGATGATCAGGGCGCCAATCAGCGTACCGACGATGGTGCCGACGCCTCCGGTGAACCGTGTGCCTCCCAGGATAACGGCGGCAATAGCGTCGAGTTCATAGGACTGGCCCATTTGCAGCCCGTTGGCGGCCATCAATCGCGCGGAGGTCATGATCGCCCCCACACCCGCCAGCAAACCGGATATGGCATAAACGAAGAGCAGGACTTTCCAGACCTTGATCCCCGATAACCGTGCGGCCTCAGGATTGCCGCCCACTGCGTAAATCTGTACGCCTAAAACGGTCCGACGAAGAATGAGCCACGACAGCGTCACGACGACCAATGCGATCACGACCAGCCATGGCACCCCGAACAACGTATCGTTACCAATGTAGGCAAACGACAGATCGGGGTTGAACACTGTTTTGTCTTCGCCAATCAGGCGTGCGATCCCACGCATCGCGGTCAATCCGCCCAGCGTGACTATAAATGCAGGCAGCTTGCCGAAAGCGACCAACACGCCATTGACCAGCCCTAGCAGCAGTCCGATTCCAAGCCCCGCAGGAATGGCCAGGCCAGCCAATCCGGGAACTTGCGATACCAACAGCGCCACCACGGCAGAAACAGCCAGGATCGAACCCACCGAGAGGTCGATACCCCCGGTCAAAATCACGAAGGTCAGACCTGATGCCAATACCACGTTGATAGAGGCTTGTTGGCTGATGATCGAGAAATTTTGCGCCGAGAAAAAGCTGTCGCTCATCAGGCTGAAGCCCACACACAGGAGCAGCAATACCGGGAGCATGCCCGCCACCCTCATCATTTGGCGCATTTTTTCCTGTGCGCCAGGTCCGGCGATGTTCCGTGCATTGGGGGTGATGAAGTCACTTGCTACTTTGCGTTGCAGTGGGGAAGTCATTGGACTAAGTCTCCGTTGGCTAGAGTCAAGCTGTCGCTGCCTGTGGCAAACGCGATAATGGTTTCAGGTGTGATATCAAGACCGCTGCGGTCACCGAGTTCGGCGACAAGTTTTCCTTCACACATGACCAGCACACGGTCAGCAATTCCAACAATCTCTGGCAGTTCACTTGAAATCATCACGACACAAACGCCGGAGGCGGCCAATGCATTGATTATTTTGTATATTTCGGTTTTGGCTCCAATATCGACGCCCGAAGTAGGCTCGTCGAGGAACAGCACTCTGGGCTTCATTTCAAGTAAACGAGCCAGCAAGACCTTTTGTTGGTTGCCTCCAGACAGCGCGCCGACATTGATGTCCGCAGAGGCTTTGATATTGAGTGCCTCAATGGCTTGTTTAACCCGTGCGTTTCCAGCCGATCGGTCCACAACACCCGTCAATGAAGCATCACTTCCCAATACACAGACATTGATATTGTCGTGGACACTCATATCGAGAAAGAGGCCCAAGGCTTTGCGGTCTTCTGTCAGATAGGCGATACCTGCATTGCTTGCATCGCGAGGGGAGCGAATGGCTACAACTTCGCCATCCAGTTCAATGTGTCCACTGGCGTACGCATCGACACCTGCGATCAATCGGGCAAGTTCCGTTCTCCCTGAACCCACCAGTCCTGCAATCCCGAGAATTTCACCCGCGTAAAGATCGAAACTGCAATCCTTGATCTTGAATCCGTCCGTCAGGTTGCGAACCCGCATTATCGGTTGCTCATAGGTACACGAAGCACGCTCATGGGCATAGAAACCGGAGACATCGCGGCCCACCATCATTCGGACCAGGGTGTCGGCCGATAGCGTGCCACGGTCCAGCGAACCCACGTAATGACCGTCCCGGAGCACCGAAACAAAATCGGACAGCGCGTATATTTCAGCCATTCGATGGCTGATATAAATGATCGCGACACCGTCATCACGTAACTGGCGAATCAGGGTAAACAGACTTTCAGTCTCTTTTGAAGACAGCGGCGTTGTCGGCTCGTCCATCACCAGGATTCGCGCATCGGCATGAATGGCACGGGCGATCTCAACCAGTTGCTGGTCCGCAATCGACAATGTGCCGACTAGCGCGTGTGGATCGAAAGTAACGCCAAGTCGCTTTAGTACACCCTGCGCACCTTCGGTCATGGCTTTGTGGTTAATAACGCCGCATCGACGAATTTCTCTACCCAGGTAGATGTTTTCGACCACGCTCATATTCGCGCACAAGCTGAGCTCTTGATAGATAACCGAGATGCCATGACGCTTCGCCTCATTGAGGCCGTAATGTCGAATATCACATCCATCGATCCGGACAGTGCCACTGTCGGCGATATAGGCCCCCGACAGTATTTTCATCAGCGTGGATTTTCCGGCGCCGTTTTCGCCCATCAGCGCGTGGATTTGTCCGGGGAAGATACTGAGATCGATGTCATGCAGGACGCGTACGCCATTGAATGACTTGGAGATGGCGCGCATTTCCAATAGAGCAGGGGGAGGGCTTTCAGATCCGGTATTCAGCATAGCGGTTGACTCCTTATCTACCGATTTGAGAAGCGGTGAAGCCGCTCATCGGTTGTTCTTGTTCGACAAACATAGTTCAAAGGAAAGCGCTTGCGCAAGCGCTTTCCTTTGTCTGTGGAGGGATTTTTGAAGGTTAGGAAAGCGCTTGCGCAAGCGCTTTCGTCTCGGCTATGCTTTTTTCGACAGCGTCCCCGCTCCCGTTAACGGTTTGCCAGGGAATCGCCAAAATAATAAAAAAGGAGTGCCCGGCCATGCTGCATAGCGCAGTCCACCCTCTCGCCTCACCCGCTGTCGGTCTGCAGCGCACCTCGCTGGGTCTGCCCCGACATCGCACGCCTGTCCCGGCATCGATTCCCGGAGCTTGCGACACATTTTCTCGCCGTGAGCTTTACAATGGCTTGGTGCCGGGCATGAGCCCGGTGCTATCCATGAATTCACGTGAGAAAGGAGTGGTACACAGTGGGCGCAAAGATGAGTGACGTCGCGCGGGCCGCAAACGTATCAATGTCTACGGTATCCCATGTACTCAACGGTACTCGCAAAGTACATCCAGACACCGTTCGTAGCGTGAATCAGGCTGTAGAGGCCGTAGGCTATATTCGAAACTCGCTCGCACGGTCCCTGGCCCGTTCCTCTTCAGGGGCCATAGGGGTGGCGATCGCTACGCTGTCAAACTATTACTTCAGTGAAACAGTACGTGCCATCGAAGCGGCCTGCGCGAAAAGCGGTTTGATGATGATACTGGTCAATACGCAAAAAGATCCGGAGCAAGAGCTCAAAGCGGTCAAGGCGCTGCATGAAAGACGGGTCGACGGCATTGTATTGGCCTCGGAGTATGATCCGGAAAATAGAGTTTTCAATTACTTGAAGGCCAACAACATACCCACGGTTCTCATCGATCGGCTGCTGTCGACGTCTTTCGATCAGGTGGGGGTAGAGAACAAGCAATCCTCTCAAGAGTTGATTGCACATTTGATTAAACTTGGACATCGGCGTATCGGCATGGTCTCCGGACGATTGACCCAGTCTTCTTCTCTTGAGCGAATTGACGGTTACCGTGCGGCCTTGGCTGAGGCGGGAATTGCCTACGACGAGCAATTGGTTTGCTGTGGTGAATCGGCGATTGCGCCGGCCATGGAAGCCACTCGCCGTTTGCTGGCGCTGGAGCACCCGCCGACCGCCATCATGACTGCCAACAATCTGATGACCATTGGTGCGATGCAGGCTCTTCGTGCAGCAGGTCTTGAAGTGCCAAAGGACATCGCGCTGGTCGGCTTTGACGACTTCGACTGGGCGGATGCTTTCAGCCCCCGATTGACGGTTATGGCACAACCTCTGGAGGAATTGGGAGCCCAGGCGGTGAAGCTGCTATTGAAGCGTATCAAGCAACCCGACGGGCGACGCCAGACGCTTCGATTGAAACCCTCTTTGATTCAACGGGACTCTTGCGGTTTTCCAAAATAATAGTACTCAGGGATTGATCCTGATGAACTGGCGGTTGCGGCGTGAATTATTCCAAGTATTTCCACGTTTGGCCGCCTGAATGAAATTTTAAAGTAAGCGGCCAATACGTCGTATTTGGTTTGTCGTGCACATTTGCGCAAGTTCACCTTTTTTATTGAGTGACCGGTGTTCGGTTTTTTTTCAGGTGATGGTTTGGTTATTGAGATTGGGTCTATTTAGATCGCGTTGGTGAACTCCGATCTCTTGGAACGAAGTCCGATAATACAGAGTAATCAGACACTGTAGCGCATACGGCTGCCGGGCACTTGCGCGTTCGCGAAGTATAAAACAACCCGATTGGAATCGTTGGTTCAGACGGCGCAAGCCGGATTGGCAAAGAGAGACTGAGCATGAATAACTACAACAAAGCGAGTGATGTGACTGCATTGCCGGCATGGCGCAAGCTGCTCGACCACCGGGAGAGCATGAACACTTTCAGTATGCGCGATGCTTTTCGGGATGACAGTCAACGCTTTCAGGATTTTTCCCTGGCAGGCTGCGGGCTGTTTCTGGATTACTCCAAAAACCTGATCACTCACCAGACGCGCTCACTGCTTGTCAACCTTGCGCGTGAGGCTGGCGTGGAACAGGCCGCGCACGCCATGTTCAGTGGAGAAAAAATCAACTGTTCCGAGGGGCGTCCTGTGCTGCATACCGCGCTGCGGCGTCCAGTGGGGGAGCCGTTGATGGTCGATGGCCGCAACCTGATGCGCGATGTGCATGGTGCCCTGGCGCAGATGACCGACGTGGTGAGCCGTATCCATAGCCACCTTTGGCGTGGTTACAACGACAAGGTCATCACTGATGTCGTGAACATTGGTATCGGCGGCTCATTTCTGGGCCCGGAGCTGGTCTCTGAAGCGCTGGCGCCGTTCGCTCGGCATGGGGTGCGCTGCCATTACCTGGCTAACATCGACGGCAATGAGTTTCGAGAGGTGACAGCCGATCTGAACGTGGAAACAACGCTGTTCATCATCTCCAGCAAAACCTTCGGGACGCTGGAAACCTTGAAGAACGCGCACGCCTGTCGAAGCTGGTACCTGGCAAAAGGCGGGACGGAAGAGAAGCTGTATCGCCATTTCATTGCCGTGACCAGTAATCGCCAGGCTGCGCTGGATTTCGGTATCCGTGAAGCCAACGTTTTCCCCATGTGGGACTGGGTCGGAGGTCGTTATTCACTCTGGTCGGCAATCGGACTGCCGATTGCGCTGGCCATTGGCATCGCTAACTTCAAGGAACTGCTGTCCGGCGCCTACGCGATGGATCAGCATTTCCTGAATGAGCCGCTGGAACAGAACCTTCCCGTTCTTTTAGCAGTACTCGGGGTTTGGTATCACAACTTTTGGGGGGCGCAAAGTTATGCGTTTTTACCCTATGACCACAACCTTCGCAACTTCGTAAAACATCTGCAGCAGATGGACATGGAGTCCAATGGTAAAAGTGTCCGTCGTGACGGCACGCCGGTTTCCTACACCACTGGCCCGGTCATCTGGGGCGGCGTGGGATGTAACGGACAGCATGCTTACCATCAGTTGCTGCATCAAGGCACGCCTCTGATTCCGGCCGATTTCATTGTACCGGTGGTCAGCCATAATCCCGTGGCTGACCATCAGGAATGGCTGTACGCCAATTGCTTGTCTCAAAGCCAGGCGCTGATGCGCGGTAAAACCCGCGGTGAAGCCGAGGCTGAACTGAAAGCCAAAGGCCTGTCATCCAGTGAGATTGAACGGCTGGCGCCGCATAAGGTAATCCCCGGTAACCGGCCAAGTAATACAGTCGCGCTTGAAGTCATCAATCCACATAGCCTGGGGGCGCTGATTGCGCTTTATGAACATAAGGTCTTTGTCCAGGGTGTCATTTGGGGAGTCAATTCGTTTGATCAATGGGGTGTGGAGTTGGGCAAGGAACTGGGCAACAGCGTCTACAACTTGCTGACTCGCTATGACGCGGAACCGGCAGATGATTCCTCGACGCAGGGGCTGATTGATTTCTTCCGGGGACGTCATCGGGGTTAGAAACTACTTAAGTTGTGCCGTTATTACTTCGCACTCGCACCGCCTGGTTTTCTAATGTTTTAGTCAACATAAGGTGGTGTGTGTTCTGTTTGATTTAACTTGGTATTCCGTCCGGGCGTCTGTGTGCAGCGTTAGCTGCGCACGCGTGTAAAAAGTGCCAACTCGCATTATCAGCCTTATCCAACAACTATAAAAACGAAAGGTGTCATAAATGAACGTCAAGACTCTCAGTGCAGTTATGGGTGCGTCCTTTGCTGTCGGTTTTTTACCTGTCGATGCGTATTCAGCCGATTTCAGTGGTTATTTCCGGACCGGGGTAGGGGATTCGACCCAAGGAGGGAAACAGTCGTGTTTTCAGCTGCCCGGCGCACAATCCAAATATCGTCTTGGCAACGAATGTGAGCAATATCTGGAGTTGGATTTGCGCCAGGATCTGCTTTCACTGGACGACGGCTCGGTGCTTAGCGTGGAGGGCATGGCGCAGTTTTACAACGAGTATGGCCATGAGCCGAAATTTGACGGAGAACACGGCTATACGCGAATGAGTCAGCTCTATGCAGAGTGGAGCAAGATGCCGGCATTGAATGGTGGTTCTTTCTGGGCGGGCCGTCGTTACTACAACCGAAACGACATCAATATTTCCGACTATTTCTACTGGAACCAAAGTTCAACGGGCTTTGGGTTCGATCAGGTCGCATTGGGAGATCTGAAATACAGCTACGTGTTCTCGCGCAAGGACAATGTCTTCCAAAAGGATTTTGTTACCCGGCATGATGTAACCGTCAGCGGATTCAACACAAATCCCGGTGGCGAAGTTCAGTTGGGCGTCAGCTATCTGGACGAGCCGAGTCGCGAGGACGCTCATCAGGGCTGGTCGGTGGTCGCCCAGCACAAGCAGGTCGCGTTTCTGGGCGGAATCAACAAGTTCGCGGTTCAATACGGCCGAGGGCCGGGCACCGCGTTGGGCTACACCGGCGATTCCACGCTGGATCAGAGCAACAAGAGCTGGCGGGTCGTGGAGTTTTTCGATTGGCAGATGACCCATGCCTTCAGTGGCCAGGTCGAATTGGTCTATCAAAAAGACACGCGTCCTGATGGTGATGACCAGAACTGGTTATCCGTTGGTGTTCGGCCCATCTATGCGATCACGGATGAGTTCAAGTTGATCACCGAAGTCGGGCGCGACCAGGTTGAAGCCGCAGACGGTACCCGAAAACTCACTAAATACACCGTCGCGCCGACTTGGTCGCCGAAGGGACCGGGGTTCTGGGACCGGCCGGAAATTCGCCTTTATTACACCTACGCAACCTGGAACAAAGCTGCGCAACGCGCCGCCGGCTTGCAGTCTCCGGGATCGGCTCTTTCTGATACCGGTGCGTTTGGCACGGACCTGCACGGCTCCAACGTCGGAGTCCAGGTCGAGTATTGGTGGAAATAAACGCCCGGGATGACGTTACGCTATGGGTTCCGGGTCGGGATCCATAGCGGTCCGGCGGACCCCTTGTTCGATGCGTCGCTTAAACACTTCGCTGCTGTCGATCAGGTTGATCACAGACTGAAGCGGGAAACGGCTTTATGGACGCTTTCGAAATTGCGCCGGGCTAACACCCAGTCGCTGTTTGAAAGCCGTCGCCATGTGCGCCTGGGAGCTGAAACCGCAGGTGAGGGCGATCCCGGACAGGCTGGCCGTGGAATCGCGCAGCAGGGCGCGGGCCTTGGCCAGTCGTCGGTCGATCAGGTAGCTGTGCGGGCTTTTGCCCGTGGCCTGCTTGAACGCCCGCATGAAAAATCCTTCGGACAATTCCAGCAGTCCTGCCATCGCTTGCACGCTCAGCGAACCTTCAAGACCTGCGTCAATGAATTCATCCAGCAGGCGCAGGCGGCGGCCGGTGATGGAGCCTTGGGGTGGCGCCGGCAATGTTTTTTGCGCCATGACCCGTTCAGCCAGGGCGAGCGCCCAGGCCTCCCAATCGTCGTCCATCGAGGCGTGCAACAGCGCATTGCGCATGCGCAGCGCAAGGCTGATAGCCTGCGGATCGATGCGATTGTTGAATGGCTGATCCCCGATCAATGTCATACCGTCAGCGCGCACGACCCGCAGATATTCACCGCCTTCGGCCGACTCGGACAACACGTCACACCCGGCCGGGACAAATGCCAGGCCGTTCGGCGTGGCAACGAACGGCAGCACCCGGTCGCTGCCGATGGCGTGCAGGCCTTGCTGGCTGTCGAAGGCAAAGCCGATCGCCGCATGGCTCGCCACGTATCGGGCAGCGTAGGCGGAGCCGGGCAACAATTCGATCGTCCAGGGCCCGGCCTCGACACGGCGGACCGGTTCGGTCAGGAGCGATGGCGCCAGGCGGTTTCGAGGGATCATGAACACCATAGTAGTGAATACGGCGCACAAAAGTCAGGTCGGTTTTTTGAAAGCCGGCGTATCGGCACCGCGTCTAGACTGGGCAAAATCCCAGGGAGAGCGCTCATGCACAGACTGACTCGCGACGATATCGAACAAGCGGCCCACCAGGTGTACCAGGTCATGCCGGCCACTGCCCAGTACACTTGGCCATTGCTGGCTGACCGGCTGGGGTGCACGGTGTGGGTCAAACATGAAAACCACACGCCGACGGGGGCTTTCAAGGTGCGTGGCGGTATTACCTTCATGCACTGGCTCAAACGCGAGCATCCCACCGCCAAGGGCATCGTGACCGCGACCCGCGGCAATCATGGTCAAAGCCTGGCACTGGCAGCGCGGGCGTTGGGTTTGCGGGCGCTGATCGTCGTGCCGGAGGGCAACTCGGTGGAAAAAAACCAGGCCATGCGCGGTTTCGGCGGCGAGGTGGTCGAATGGGGGCGCGATTTCGACGAAGCCCGGGAAGAGGCCGCACGCCTGGCGCAAACCCATGGCCTTTACCTGGTGCCGCCGTTCCACACCGAGCTGGTCAAAGGCGTGGCCACCTATGCGCTGGAGCTGTTCAAGGCAGCGCCGGACCTGGACACCGTCTACGTGCCGATCGGCTGCGGCTCGGGGATTTGCGGGGTGATCGCCGCGCGCGACGCGCTGGGCCTGAAAACCCAGGTGGTGGGCGTGGTGTCCACCGAAGCTGCAGCGGCAAAACTTTCTTTTGATGCGGGAGCCATTTGCGAAACCGCGACGGCGAATACCTTTGCCGATGGTCTTGCCGTACGTAAGCCGGTGCCTGAAGCCTTTGCCATCTACCGTGAGGCGGCGGCGCGGATCGTTTCTGTCGGCGAGGAGCAGATTGCCGAGGCCATGCGCGTGTATTACACCGACACCCACAACCTGGCGGAAGGGGCAGGCGCGGCGGCGCTGGCGGCGCTGATTCAGGAGCGGGACGCCATGGCGGGGAAACGGGTGGGGGTGATTCTGTCCGGCGGGAATGTCGACAGGGCGGTGTATGCGGGCGTGATTGGATGACCGGTGCGGCGTCCGCTTGGGAAACACCACTGCCTTAAAGCCCGCCAGAGCGTGATGTTCTTGTCGCTGCTGCTCGTTGAGTTCGGCGTAGAGAATTTTCTGCTGGTTCACCATGCTCTCGATGGTAGATCGAAAGGGTTGCTCAACCACTTGGTAACCCATGCCCGCAATCGTTTCCTGCAAGTATTGCCTGACCACGGCCTGGCGTGGTGACGCGGTGGGGTGGGGGAAGGCGGCAATGACAGCCAGGTTATTGCGTACATTCAGATAGCCGAAATTGCGAGCATCGGCGGCTGTCAGCGCGGCGGGTTTCACCATCCATATTCCTTGAACACTCGCGAGAGCGACAACGGCCAGTAAACATAAACTCAATACCAATCACTTCACTGGTTTTTCCCTTGGGTATGGACGTTGGGAGTTTCGATATACGATCGTCTTGCGGACGTTAATCCGCTTTCACGTCCAGGACGCATTCCATGGCACCGCTGTGCAGCGTACGCTGTTCTCTGAAAACAACTTTAAGCGCGCGGTTCACGGGCAGTACGGGAACGCCGGTGCCGATGAAGATTGGAATTGTGGTGATGAACAGCTGCTGCAATTCCCCTACGTTGGCGAAGCAGGCTGCCGTTTTGCCGCCACCGACCAGCCAGACATTCTTGCCCTTCGCCGCTTATCTGGCCCTGGCCGCGATGGCACCGGCATCGCCGCGTAGGAAGGTGATATCCAAATTGGCGGGGGCTGACAGATTCCGGTTGCTCATGACAAAGGCGGGTACGTCCTGGTAGGGCCAGTCATCGGGAGCGTTGTACATGATCCATTCATAGGTCTGCGACCCCATGACCACCGCTCCGACCGTCTGATAAAAATCATCATAGGCTGTTGCGTCATCCCCCAGCGCAAAGTTCTCCAGCCAATCCAGTTTGTGTTGTTGAGTGGCAATATAGCCATCCAGGGTGGCTGCTACGTAATAGACCAGCGTCGACATGTGTCTTCCTTGTAATCATGCGGGCGGGAAATGACCCGTGAGTAAAAGAGCCCCTCTGGAAAGTGATGAGGGGCCAACCTGCTTTTCGAGATGCTCGACGCGCTGGAACAACTGCGCAGCCAGGCTGCGCAGTTGTTCGGGATTGAGTTGAGCGAGAGAGGAGGCAGAATTCATTCGCTGATTCTGGCCAAGATGCTGATCGGTGTATGTCAGACGCTTCCTTTAAAGCAGAAGGATTGCTCTGTCAGACCCTGCGGATCATCGCAGCAGGTCGCTGAGGAAAGCAGAACACGCCGCTGGATTTTCTGCCGGCCAGCTCACCACGACTACACCTTTTGAATGAGGCACTTCGATTCGGATCGTAACGGGAAGAGCTTGATGCGTCACTATCGACGGCGCGGCCTTGACCGGAATAAAAGCAGTTTGCAGCGCGCAGAGATCTGGGTGCTTACGACGACGCGATGAACGCATGAATGCGCGGCGCAATGAAGCGCGCTTTGAACACCCGGCAGGAGCTCAATGGCTACCGCATAGTTATTGAACATTACCGCCATCGGTGCACGTCCACAATTGTATGGCCGGCTCGTTGATGTCGGGTGCCCCAACCCAGTGGCTGAGCGCGTGACAGTCTCCCTCGACGCACAGTTGGTAATCGCCTGCTTGCGGTGTGCGTCCAAGACTCAAAGGTTGCAAGGGCGGCATTGGGCGCCGGTAGTGCCAACTACCCTTTTCGAGTCGAGCGTCCTCGGGAATCTCCATGCCCGCGCCGTTGCCTCGAACCCTGGCTTCCTCCAGCACCAGGCCTTGCTCTGTGACGCGGTAGTCTTCTTCCCAACGAATTTTTTCGACGGTGTGATCCCACGCCAGGGTGAAGCTGGAAACGGCTAGCTGGACCCAGACGACTCCGGCCAGGCCCATGCAAAGTCCGATCATGCCTTCGCCAGCCCGGCCTGACGTGAGCGCCAGAGATGCTGGAAGATAATCAGTGCGCCGAGTACGAAGCCGATTTCATCGGTCAGCGGCAGCGCCACCACCAGCAAGGCACCGGCAGCAAAACTGAGCAAACGCTCCCACAGGGGCATCTTTTGTTGCAGATAGCCGGTGGATGCCATGCCCCAGAGCCCTATCGCCAGGAGGGTCTTGATCAGCATGTAAGCGCTCATCCACAGATTATCACCCTGCAGCATGAGCGCCGGATTGTAGACCGCCATGAACGGGATGACGAACCCCGCCAGGGCAATTCGCACCGCCCATAGACTGATCCTGAATCCGCTCTCCCTGGCGATCGGTGCCGCGGCAAAGCAGGCCAGCGCGACGGGCGGCGTCAGGTCGGCGAGAATGCCGAAATAGAACACGAACATGTGCGACACGATCAGCGGCACGCCCAACTCCAAAAGGGCCGGTGCCGCGATCGAGCTGGTGATGATGTAGTTGGGAATGGTCGGAATGCCCATGCCCAGCACCAGGCAGGTAATCATGGTCAGTATCAGCGACAGCAGCAGGTTGTCGCGGCCGATGGCCAATATATAACCGGCAAAGGTGGAGGCGACGCCTGTCAGCGACACCACGCCGATGATGATGCCCACCAGTGCGCAGGCAATCCCGACCGGCACCGCATGGCGCGCGCCTTCGACCAGTGCATGGAGGCAGATGGTCAGGGTGTCGCGGCCGCCCTTGATGAACCAGCACATCACCACCAGCACCGCGATCACCGCAAAAATCACAGCGATCCCCATCTGGAAAAAACCGGTACAGAGGATGCCCAACGCTATCCAGAAAGCGCAGCGCAGGCCGAAGCCGCGCACCCGGAAAATGATCGCCGAGCCGAGAATCACGATGGCCGTCAGGGCCAGTCCGACCATGCCGGAGAACAGCGGCGTGCGCCCGGAAAACAACAGGTAGACCAGCACCAGCAGTGGAATCAACAGGTACCAGTTTTCCTTGACTGCGCCCAGAGCGCTGGGGCATTGATCCTTGGGCAGCCCTTTGAGGCTGGAGCGCTTGGCCTCCAGATGAACCATCCAGAACACCGAGCCGAAGTACAGGATGGCGGGGATCAACGCCGCCTTGGCTATCTCCACATAAGGCACGTTGATGGTTTCAGCCATGATGAAGGCGACCGCGCCCATCACCGGTGGCATCAGCTGGCTGCCCATGCTCGAGGTCGCTTCCACACCTCCGGCAAATGCCGGCCTGTAGCCAAAGCGCTTCATCAGCGGAATGGTGAATTGCCCTGTGGTCACGACGTTGGCAATCCCCGAGCCGGTGATAGTGCCCATCAGCGCCGACGACACCACCGCGACTTTGGCGGGCCCGCCCAGCTTGTGACCGAACAGACCCATGGCGAAGTCGGTGAACAGCTTGATCATCCCGGCCTGTTCGAGGAACGCCCCGAACAGGATGAACAGATAGATGTAAGTGGCCGAAACGTAGGTCGGTGTGCCGTACAGCCCTTCGGTGCCAAACGACAGTTGATTGATGATCTGATCGTAGCCGTAACCCCGGTGTGCCAGATCACCCGGTAGATACTCACCGAGCAGGCCATACGCCAGGAACACGCCGCAGATGATCGGCAACGCAATGCCCATCACCCGCCGGGCCGCTTCGAACACCAGCGCGATCAGCAGCACTCCGATCACCGTGTCGGCGGCAGTCAGATCCCCGGAACGCTGGATCAAGTCAACCTCGAATACCCACTGGTACAAGGCGGTGGCGATGGCGGCCAGGCCGAATAACCAGGCCAGTGGCTGCCAGGGCCGATCCTTGCCATAGGCGGGGTAGCTTAAAAATACGACCCACAGCAGGAAGCCGACGTGTACGGCGCGGAGTATCTGGCTCGAGATCGGCGAAAACGCAGCGGTGACAATCTGAAAGACCGAGAACAGCAACGCCACGTAAAACAAGGATTTTGGCCAGTCCCGCGGGTTCGCGGCGATGCCGTGATGATCTTCGCTCATTAGCTGCCTGCCTCATGACTGCATTGAACAGGGCGAACAGGTGGCGCCGCTGAAATCCTCGTCGCTGCGCCTTGCGCCGTTACAACACGCCTTTTTCCTTGTAATAGCGCTCGGCACCCGGATGCAGCGTAATCGGCAGGTCCCGGGCAGCGTTTTCCAGCTTGATGTCCTTGGCCGCCGAATGGGAATTGCCCAGGCGCGCAAGGTTTTCGAACAACAGCCTGGTCATCTGATAAGCCACGTCGTCTGGTACGTCGGCGCGGGTTACCAGGATATTGGTGATTGCCACCGTCGGCACGGCTTCGGCTTGTCCGTCATAGGTATTGGCCGGAATCATCGCGCTCTGGTAGGCCGGGTTGCCGATTTTCGCAACCACCTCCGACGGGATGGCGATATAGTTCAGGGGCATCACCGAGGACAAGTCACGAATGGCTGCCATGCCCAACCCGGAAGATTGCAGCGTGGCGTCCAGTTGGCGATTCTTGATCAATTCGACCGATTCGGCAAAAGGCAGGTATTGCACTCGACCCATGTCTTCATAGGTCAATCCCGCCGCTTTGAAAATCGCCCGGGCGTTCAGCTCCGTACCCGATTTTGGCGCGCCGACCGAAATGGTCTTGCCTTTCAAGTCCGCCAGCGTCTTGATCCCCGACTCCTGGCTGGCGACGATCTGGATGTAGTTGGGATAAGCCGCGGCAATAGCGCGCAATTTGGTCAGGGGCGTCTTGAAGCCTGCGTCTTCAACGCCATTCTTCGCATCGTCCACAGAGTCACCCAGTGCCAGGGCCAGCTCACCACGACCAGCCTGCAGCAGGTTCAAATTCTCCACTGACGCCTTGGTGGCTTGAACCGATGTTTTCACGCCCGGAATGCCGTCACTGTAGATCTGCGACAAGCCGACACCGATCGGGTAATAAACCCCGCTGGTACCCCCGGTCAGTATGTTGATGAACACAGGTGCAGCATGGGTTGTCGCGGTGACTGCCAACGTTGCGGCAGCAGCCAGGAGGGCAAAGCGGCTTTTTACTCGCATGGGACTCTCCGTGTTGTTATGGCTTTTTGCAGAGTCCTACCAATGTAGTTGATGCACACGCAGACGGTGGCGGGTTTACAGCTGATAAGTTGGACCGGCAGGCGTACCGGTCCGCAGAAGCATGCCGAGCCGTAACAGGTTCGTGGCAAGCAGGATCGACACCCTCGACTGCCCCCTTACTCGATGCGCGGATGCTGCTGCACGAGATGCTCTCGCTTGGCTTCCAGCTCGGCGATTTGTGCGTCGATGTCCTCGATCTTCTGCTCGATGTCGTCGTGATGTTCCTGCAGCAGTTCATGCGCTTCCTCGATGTCGGAAGCCGCCGGAGCTGCGCCACGCAACGGTTTGTTCGCCGTTTCTTTCATCGTCACGCCGGTGATCAGGCCCACGGCGGCAATCACCATCAGGTAGTAGGCCGGCATGTACAGGTTCTGGGTGCTCTCCACCAGCCAGGCCACGATGGTAGGGGTCAGGCCCGCAATCAATACCGAGATGTTGAAGGCGCTGGCCAGTGCGCTGTATCGGATGTGGGTGGGGAACATCGCCGGAAGCGTGGACGCCATCACGCCGATGAAAAAGTTGAGCAGCACCGCCAGCACCAGCAATCCGGAGAAGATCAGGCCGAGCTTGCCGCTGTTGATCAGCATGAAGGCCGGGATGGCGAGGCAGAACAGGCCGACGCTACCGCAGATGATAAAGGGGCGGCGACCAATCTTGTCGCTGATCAAACCGATGATCGGCTGGACGAATAACATGCCGACCATGATCGCGATGATGATCAACACGCCGTGATTTTCGCTGTAGTGCAAGTTGTGTGTCAGGTAGCTCGGCATGTAGGTGAGCAGCATGTAATAGGTGACGTTGGTGGCCGCGACCACGCCGACGCAGGTCATCAGGCTGCGCCAGTGCTGGGTGGCCACTTCCTTGAAGGACACCTTCGGGCCCCTGGCCAGGCCTTCACGATCGTCCTGTTCCAGTTTCTCGACATGTTGCTGGAATGCCGGCGTCTCTTCGAGGGCGTGACGCAGGTAGAGTCCGATCATGCCCAAGGGCAGGGCGAGGAAGAAGGGCAGTCGCCAGCCCCATTCCTGAAACTGCTCTTCGCCCACAAGGGTGGAAATCAACACGACCACGCCTGCGCCGAGGACGAAACCTGCGATCGAGCCGAAGTCCAGCCAGCTGCCGAGGAAACCGCGCTTGCGATCCGGCGCATATTCGGCGACGAAAATCGAAGCACCGGTGTATTCACCGCCCACCGAAAAACCCTGAGCCATCTTGGCCAGCAGCAAGAGGATGGGAGCCCAGATGCCGATCGAGGCATAGGACGGTATCAACCCGATGGCGAACGTGCTGAGCGACATGATGACGATGGTGGCCGCCAGGACTTTCTGGCGACCGTACTTATCCCCCAGCGCACCAAAGAACAAGCCGCCCAGGGGACGAATCAGGAAGGGTACCGAGAAGGTCGCCAGCGCGGCGATCATCTGCACGTCGGGATCGGCGCCGGGGAAAAATACCTTGCCCAGCACATAGGCGACAAAACCATAGACGCCGAAGTCGAACCATTCCATGGCGTTGCCCAGTGCAGCGGCAGTGATCGCCTTGCGCATCTTGACGTCATCGACAATGGTGATGTCTTTCAATCGAATCGGTTTGACGTTGTTCTCACGAGATTCCATGCGATCCGCTCCGTCACTGGTCTGTCTTGCCGCAACCGCTGAGCCCGGTATGGCGCAGGCCAAGTGGATCTGCCTGGGCCGACGCCAGCTTTTCAATGGCGCGGCTTCTTCAAGATCAGATACAGGCGCAAACGAAATAATTCACATCTCACCGGTCTTTTTTGCTAACGGCAACAGCTGCACCGAACAGTCAACTTAGGCTGCTCGTTCCAGTACGTCCAGCAACTCTACAAATTGCCTCGACAGTTTGTGACGCGGTGCCAGATGAATAAGGGGTATGGAAGCTTCGTGGGACTCGCGCATTTTAACTGAGCTACTTAGATAAACCGGGAGCACGGGAAGACCTTCTACGAGCAATTCGTCTACGAGCATCCGATGTAGACCGGTGTGGGCGACAAATTGATTAACTACCACGCCCTCTATCTGCAGCGATTCATTGTGATCCATGCGCAGATCCTCCACTTGAGCGATGACGCTATTCAAGGCCTGTCGGGAAAAGCTGTCGCAATCATAGGGAATCAGCAACCGATCAGCGGCGACCAGGGCGCTGAAGGTGAAAAAGTTCAGCGAGGGCGGGGTGTCGATATAGATGCGCTCGTAGTCCTCGGAAAGTTCGACCAGCAACCTGCGCAGCTTGTTGATCTTGAACTTGCTCTCAAGCTTTGACTGCAGATCTGAAAGGTCCGGACTGGCGGTCACGAGATGGAGGTTCTCGTAGGAAGTCTCGGTTATGGCCACACGGCACCTTTTGCCGGCAAAGCCTCCAGACAGTGTCTGTCTGAAGAAGTCGGCAATGCCCATGGGGATGTCGTCTTTGAGCAGGCCGGTGAGGTAATGAGTCGAATTCGCCTGGGGATCGAGGTCAACCAACAGTGTCCGGTAGCCTTGCGCTGCACTCACTGCGGCAAGATTGCAGGCGATGCTGGATTTTCCAACACCACCTTTTTGATTGAAAATGACGCGACGCATGGGGTAATTCATCCGTGAAGGCGGCCTGAAGCCAGGATTATGTAAGCGGATGATTACAATATATGACCATAAGGTTTCAGTTTTAAGACAGTCGCTTGAAGGCGCTTGGAACGGCTGGTGAAGGCCTCCTCGTTCCCCAAGCGCTAGCCGCTATCCCGCGACCGGCGCCATCGCAAAGGCCTCGGACAGACAGGCTATACAAGACCGACAAACGACAGAATAACCAGGACGATCACAACGGCCCCAACGATGTAAATGATGTTGTTCATAACGATCTCTCCAGTTCGGCAGGATTTACGACACCAGGGTGTCTAATACAAATGACACCCTGTCTCGCGGTTCCGTTCCACAAACCGGGTTCAAGAGGCGGCACCATCGAACCCGTGTTTCTTTTACGATTTTACGAACCTTCTCTCCTTGCCAGATGTCGACTGATAGACATTTGCGCAAGTGCGAATCCCGCAATGGAAGCGACTTGATAAGCAAAGTAAACTCGCGGACTTAATGCAAGTCGGCGTTTTTAGTGTAACGTTAGGATAACAATCACTGAGAGATGTCCCATGTCCAAACTCGCAGAATTTCGCCAACTTGAAAAACACCTTGCCGAACAGCTTCAAGCGCTTGAAGCCTTGAAGGGTGACGCTGGCCTGAAACAGGAAATTGAGTTCGAAACCAAGCTGCGCGCACTGCTCGCCAAGTATGGCTACAGCCTCAAAGATATCGTCAATCTGCTGGACCCACACGCCGGTCGCCGTGCGCCTGCTGCCGAATCCAAAACCGGCAATCGCAAGCCTCGCCAAGTGAAGGTCTATAAAAACCCTGAATCTGGCGAAGTTGTAGAAACCAAGGGTGGCAATCACAAGATATTGAAAGAATGGAAAGCGAAATACGGTTCCGACACTGTGGAATCGTGGCTGGCGTAGTGATTTTGATTTGAACGCAAAGGGCCCTTAAGGGCCCTTTGGCGTTCAGACCCTCCAAGTAGGGCAGAGTTTTCTTGTTGGACTCGCATTACTAGCGCTGCGTTGAATGCAGCCAGGCGTTAACGCACCAGGCAGGGTTGCTTATTGTTGAAGCTCCAGCCTGGAATCAGAAACTGCATCGCCACGCTATCGTCCCGAGCGCCGAGGCCCATGCCTTTGTACACTTCGTGCGCCTTGGCCACGGCGTCCATGTCGATGTCCACGCCCAGACCATGCCTGGTCGGAACCTTGACGTAGCCGCCTTCGATTTTCAGCGGCTCTTTGGTCAGGCGCTGGCCGTCCTGCCAGATCCAGTGGGTGTCGATCGCGGTGATCTCACCCGGTGCAGCTGCCGCTACCTGAGTGAACATGGCCAGGGAGATATCGAAGTGGTTGTTGGAGTGAGAACCCCAGGTCAGGCCCCATTCGTGGCACATCTGTGCAACACGGACTGAGCCCTGCATTGTCCAAAAGTGCGGGTCGGCGAGCGGGATGTCGACCGATTGCAGCTGGATCGCGTGGCCCATTTCGCGCCAGTCGGTCGCGATCATGTTGGTCGCGGTTTTCAGGCCGGTTGCGCGACGGAATTCGGCCATGACTTCACGGCCCGAGTAGCCATTCTCTGCGCCACATGGATCTTCGGCGTAGGCGAGGACGTGATGCTGATCCCGGCACAGCCGGACGGCCTCCTTGAGCGACCATGCGCCATTCGGGTCGAGGGTGATGCGCGCATCGGGAAAGCGTTCAGCCAGTGCGGTAACGGCTTCGATTTCTTCGTCGCCGCTCAGCACGCCGCCCTTGAGCTTGAAATCGTTGAAGCCGTATTTCGCTTTGGCGGCTTCAGCCAGGCGCACGACGGCTTCGGCGCTCATGGCTTTCTCGTGACGTAACCGGAACCACTCGTCTTCAGCGTCGGGCTCGCTGCGGTAGGCCAGATCGGTCACGTTGCGATCGCCGATGTAGAACAGGTAGCCGAGCATTTTCACCGCGTCGCGCTGCTGCCCTTCGCCGAGCAATGCGGCAACCGGAACCTCGAGGAATTGACCGAGCAAGTCGAGCAGGGCGGCTTCCATGGCAGTCACTGCATGGATGGTGATGCGCAGGTCGAAGGTTTGCAGGCCGCGACCGGCGGCATCACGCGAGGCGAAGGTCGTGCGCATCTGGTTGAGGATGCGCTGGTACTGACCGATGGGTTGACCGACCACCAGGGCGCGAGCGTCTTCGAGTGTCTCGCGAATGCGCTCCCCGCCGGGGACTTCGCCCACGCCGGTATTGCCGGCACTGTCCTTGAGAATGACGATGTTGCGGGTGAAGAATGGCCCGTGGGCGCCGCTCAGGTTCATCAACATGCTGTCGTGGCCCGCGACGGGGACGACTTGAAAACTGGTGACGACAGGCGATTTGGTGGTGTTGGCAGTGTGTTCAGCGTTCATGGCAAATTCCTGAGAAATTGGATCGATCGGCGTTCGATGGGGTCAGTGAGATTTACTGACCACCGCACCTGGTGACGCGGCGTTGGGCGGCGTCAGCAGGGATGATTGTTTAGGCGAGGTCTTGGCGAAGAACACCAGTATTGCCGCGAGCACCGAGGTACCGGCCAGGCCATAGAGCCCCCCCTGGATAGACCCGGTGGTCTGTTCCAGGAAACCGAAGGTGGTCGGTGCCACGAAACCACCCAGGTTGCCGATTGAGTTGATCAGCGCGATGACGGCGGCCGCGATTCGGGCATCCAGGTAGCCTTGGGGGATTGGCCAGAACAGCGAAGAGGCCGATTTGAAGCCGATGGCGGCAAAGCAGATGGCGACGAAGGCAAAGATCGGCCCGCCGGTGGTCGACAGGAACATGCCGGCGGCGGCAATCAACAGTGCAGTCGCGACCCAGGCTTGCTGGAACTTGAACTTGCCGGACAGCGAAGCGAAGGTGTACATGGCGATGATGGAGATCAGCCAGGGAATCGAGTTGAAAAAGCCCACCTGCACATCGCTCAGGTCACCCATCTTCTTGATGATGCTCGGGAGCCAGAAGGTGGCCGCATAGATCGTCAGCTGAATGCAGAAGTACAAGGCGCAAAACAGCAGGATCTGGCGATCCTTGAGGAGCTTGCCAATGGTCGGCTTGACCGTGGTCAACGCTTCACGCTCGCGCTGCTCCTGATCGATGGCGCCTACCAGTGCATCCTGCTCTTCACGACTGAGCCATTTGGCATCATGGGGTTTGGAATCCAGCCAGAACCAGACGAAGAAACCCAGGAATACCGAGGCCAGGCCTTCGATGGCGAACATCCATTGCCAGCCATGAAAACCGAAGCCTTCGATCTGCAACAACGCACCTGAAAGCGGGCCCGAGATCAGCGACGCAACAGCCGAGCCACTGAGGAAAATGGCGATCGCTTTACCGCGCTCGACGCCAGGCAGCCATCGGGTGAAGTAGTAGATCACGCCAGGGAAGAAGCCGGCTTCGGCGACGCCCAGCAAGAAACGCAGGATGTAGAAATGGCTTTCGTTCTGGATGAACGCCATCATCGTGGCGACGATGCCCCAGGTGAACATGATGCGGGTCAGCCAGATGCGTGCCCCGACCTTTTGCAGCAGCATGTTGGACGGAACTTCGAACAGTGCGTAGCCGATGAAGAACAGGCCCGCGCCCAGTCCATAGGCCGCAGCGCCGATACCGAGGTCGTGCTCCATGTGCGTGCGCACGAAGCCGATGTTGACCCGGTCGATGTAATTGAGGATGAACATGATGACGAAAAGCGGGAGTACATGCCTCTTCACTTTGCTGACGGCGCGAGCCATAACCGAATCGCTTTCTGGCACGACTGCTGATGCGTTGCTTGAATTGTTCACAATTCAAATCTCCCACTGATTATTTTTATGCGGGTTTGAGCGTGACACCGACGGACGGTGTCACGTCGAGTTGATAGACATCATACAAGTGGATTTTCTGCCTCGCAATACGGGCGCAGCGATTTGTTTTCATAACGGCAGAGCCTTAACAGGTTTTTTGGTTATTTGCCCAATGTTTTAAGGGCTTTAAGCTTCAAGGCGAGTACTTTTCGATGGGGGGTATCGTGTAAGTGTGGGCGAATGGATTACCAGGTTGCGCGCCGGAATAGATGTGTTGTCATACAAGTAAATCGTTTTATGATCTGGCATCGGCATTTCGCCAGCGAATGTGTGGCGGGTGGTAAGCTCTCTCAAGCGCCAATTTTGTGGACTGAACCTATGCAAGTTGAAAGCGGAACCCCTGTCCGAAGACGCTCCAATAATCTGGCTCAGGGCGTGGTCGAAGCGCTGACCCAGCGCATTTTGCTCGGGCAATTGAAGCCCGGCGAAAAGCTGCCTTCGGAATCCACCATCGTTCTGGAACAGGGTGTGAGCCGTACCGTTGTCCGGGAGGCTATCTCCAAGCTGCAAGCGTCCGGGCTGGTGGAAACACGTCACGGCATCGGCACGTTCGTGCTGGAGCAACAATCGCAGTCAGGGCTGCGCCTGCATGTGGACACGGTCGCCAGTGTCAGGAACATGCTGGAGCTGCGATTGGGCCTGGAGGTGCAGGCGGTCGCGCTGGCAGCTGTGCGCCGGACCGAAGAACAACTGGTGCGCATGCGTCAGGCGCTGACCGACTATCAGGCATCGTTGGTCAATAACGACAGTTGCGTCGAGGAAGACAAACGCTTTCATCAGCTGATCGCCGAGGCTACCGGCAACACGTTTTTTACCGAAATCATGCATCACTTGGGCAATGCGATGATTCCGCGTACCCAGGTCAAGGTCGACGAGCGCGGTGGCGCCGACTTTTCCCAGCTGGGTCATTTGGCGAACCTGGAGCACGAAGCGATTTTCAACGCGATCAAGCGACAAGACCCCGACGCGGCCCGGGCCGCGATGGTGCTGCATTTAACCAACAGTCGGGATCGGTTTTCGGGCAACTGAGTACAACGCGCTTACCTCTGCGGCTCGGCCACCAACAACAACGACTGCGGCACCGGACTTTGCGGGTGCTGCGGTTCCTGCAGGCCGACCAGGCGAAAGCCGGCCATGTCCAGTGCATTGAACCAACTGGACAAGGTGCGCAGGTACCACGGCATGGGTTGCCACTGCCCCTCGAACCCGGCGAAGGTTTCTTCCCGCCAACCGTCCTGATAGTCGCCCGCCGCCGCGATCCATGGATGCAGCGTCTGGATCACCAGTGCGCCGCCGGGGGCGAGCAGTGCATTCAAGGCGGCGAGCAGAGGGATGATGTCTTGGTGCAGCAGTGCGAAGTTGGCGCAGATCAGATCGTAGTCGCTGCCGATGTCCGCCTTCGCTTCCACCAACGCTTCATAACTCGCCAGATGCACCGGTGTAGAGCCTGCCGCCCGTGCCGCATCCACCAGCGTCGCATCGCCATCGACACCGACTGCCGTGATGCCCCGTTCAGCCAGCGCCCGCAATAGCCAGCCCTCGCCGCAGCCCAGGTCGAGCACGCGTTCCGGCTGGCGGCCCAGCACCGCCAACAGGATGGCCTGGTCGGTGACCTTGAGGCGGCTGGCGATGCTGCCGGTACGGACGGCTTCGATCCAGAGTCGGGCGTTGTCGTGCCAGCTTTGGAGGAGGGTGGTTTCGGGGGCGGGCATTGTGCTGTCCGGCGTTGTCGGGTGGTAATCGGAAGAATAGAGCATGTGCAGCCATGGAAAAGCCATTGGAGTCATGAAGATGTCCCCTCCAGGGGACATCCCCCTGCGCGCTTGGATCTAGAGTGGCCCGAGACAAACCCTGTCCCCGAAAAAACAATAAACCGGGAGCCACCGGACCATGCATCAGCCGCAAGTCGTACCCCATCAATCCCTGTATTTCCCTTATCAGGTTTACCCTGCGTTCCTGCCGTCTCCAGCCATCCTCAATCGCTCCCCCGTGGTGATCGTTGGCGCCGGCCCCATCGGCCTGACGCTGGCGCTCGAGCTGGCGCGTTATGGTGTCAGAAGCATCGTCCTGGCGGCTCAACAGCAAGTCTGTGAAGGCAGCCGCGCGATTGTGTTCACCCGGCGTTCCATGGAGATTTTCCAGCAAGTGGGGGTGTCCGGGGCGGTGACCGAGCAGGGTCTGCCTTGGCGTTTCGGCAATTCCTACTACCGCGGCCAGCGGGTTTTTCGCATGGAAGCTCCAGTCGATCCGCACGATCGTTTTGCGCCGATGACCAACTTGCAACAGCAGTATCTGGAGCAACATCTGGTGGAGGCCGCCCAGGTACAGCCGCTGATCGAAGTGCGTTGGGGCAATAAAGTCATCGATATCGAGCAAGGCGTGGACGGTGCCGTCTTGCAAGTCGATACCCCGGGCGATACCTATAGCCTGGAGGCCGGTTGGGTGGTGGCCGCCGATGGCGCCCGCTCCGGACTGCGCTCGTTGCTGGGGCTCAAGCTTGAAGGGGCGTCCTATGAAGGGCGGTTCGTGATTGCCGACATCCGCATCAAGCTCGATCTGCCGACCGAACGCCTGGCGTTTTTCGATCCCGCCTGGAACCCCGGCAACACCGTGTTGATGCACCGCGAGCCCGGTGATATCTGGCGCATCGATTACCAATTGCCCGTGGACGAAACGCCCGAGCAGGCGCTGCACCCGGACTCCTTGCGTGAGCGCATCGATGCGCAACTGGCAATGCTCGGCGTCGAGAACCCGGTCTGGGAGCTGGATTGGAGTTCGGTGTATTCGGCCCGGGCGCTGACCCTGGCGCAGTACATCAACGACCGGGTGATTTTCGCCGGAGACGCGGCGCACCTGTTGCCGATTTTCGGCGTGCGCGGGGCCAATACCGGGTTCCAGGATTGCCACGACCTGGGCTGGAAACTGGCCCTGCATATCAAAGGCCTGGCCGGTGCCGGACTGCTGGCGTCCTACAGCGATGAACGGGTCAAGGCCGCTCGGGAAATCATTGAAGAGGCAGGCAAGAGCACGCGGTTCATGGCGCCACCCAGTCGTGGCTATCGGCTGTTACGTGATGCGGTGCTGTCACTGTCATTGACCCGCGAGTTCGTACGCCCGCTGTATCACTGGCGGACCTCGAGGGCTCACGACTACGCCGATTCGCGACTCAATGCGGTGGACGACGATAACCTGCTGTTCACCGACGGGCCGCGCAACGGTGCGCCGTTGCTCAATGTTCGCCTGGCCGACCAGCACTATTTGTTCGATGAACTGGAACCTGCCTTCCATCTGATTTGCTTCACCGACGCGGCGGTACTTGATGCCGACGTGAATACCCAAGTCCAGGCACTGCGCCGTCAGGGAGTGCCGATTCAAGTGATCGCGATCGCCATGAACGGCGTCAGTCAGGTGGAACACGCCGATCTGACACTGGCCGATCCCGACGGTCTGTTCAGCACGCGTTATGGCGTGCAGCACCCAGGCGCCGCGTACCTCGCACGCCCGGACCAGCACGTCTGCGCGCGCTGGCTGCAACTGGATGGCGAGCGTTTGCGCCATGGACTAAACCAGGCACTCGGCCACAACGGGAGTAACCAACCATGAGTCAGTCGATGAACGTGGCAGACCTCGAGCGCGTCTATGATCGGCTCGCCGAGGCGATCGACCGTACGGGTAACGACAGCGAGTTGTTCCTGGTCAAACTGGCGCTGCTGGCGGCGCAGGCACTGAACGATGCCGAGCGCTTCGACGCACTGGTCGAGTGCGCCGTGCAGGACCTGTAAAACCTCGCTCAGCCAATAAGTACAAAAACAGGATCACCCTATGCCATCCCGTCCTGCTGTGATCTCTGGCGAGGAGGCCGGCGCTCATCCGCCGGTCATCGCCAAAGTTTCGAAACGCCTGCTGTGGTTTCTCTTCATCTGCTTTGTGTTTTCGTTTCTGGACCGTATCAATATCGGCTTCGCCGGGCTGACAATGATGGACGACCTGGGCTTGAGCAGTACCCAGTTCGGCATGGCAACCACGATTTTCTACCTGGCCTACATCGCGTGCGGCATCCCTAGCAACATGGTCCTGGCGAAACTCGGCGCCCGCCGCTGGATCGGCAGCCTGATGATTGCCTGGGGCATAGCGTCGACCGCCACCCTGTTTGCCCATGATGCGGCCAGCCTGTATTGGTTGCGCGCGTTGGTAGGTATCACCGAGGCGGGGTTTCTGCCCGGTGTGCTGTTGTACATGACGTTCTGGTTTCCGGCGGCGTACCGGGCGCGGGCCAATGCGTTGTTCATGATCGCCATGCCGTTTACCGCGGGCTTTGGTTCGGTGTTGTCCGGCGCCATTTTGGGACTGGATGGCCACTGGGGACTGGCAGGCTGGCAATGGCTGTTTCTGCTGGAAGGATTGCCCAGCGTCGTGCTCGGCCTGGCGGTGTACGGTTATCTGGACGATAAACCGCGCCAGGCGCGCTGGCTGAGCGACGATGAGAAGCTGCAGCTGGCCGAGTTGCTGGAGCGGGACCGTCAGGCACCTTCCCCCCACGCCCACTGGGGACGCGAGTTGTTGTCGCCAGCGGTGCTGCTGTTCTGTCTGGTGTACTTTTGCCTGGTCAACACCCTGGCGATGATCGCGGTCTGGACGCCGTTGATCGTCAAGAGCTTCAGCGCTGGTCAGAGCCATACGCTGATCGGACTGTTGTCGGCAATTCCGCAGATATGCACCATTGTGGGCATGATCCTCTGGGGGCGACACTCGGACCTGACCCAGGAGCGGCGTTGGCACCTGGCGCTGCCGATGCTGATGGCCGCTGCGGGCTGGTTCTGCACGGCCTTGTCGAACGAGCCGATCGTGCAACTGGCCGGGGTCTGCATGGCGGCGACGGGCTCCTACACGGCCATGTCGATTTTCTGGACCTTGCCGGATCGCTCGTTGAGTTTTCAAGCCCGGGCAGTGGGCATCGCGGTGATCAACGCCGTGGGTAATCTGGGGTCGGCCCTTAATCCGTTGGTGGTCGGCTGGCTCAAAGACCTGACCCATACCTATACCGCCGGTTGTCTGTACGCGGCACTGCTGTTATTGGTGGCTGCCATACTGGTGCGGGCGCTTCCCCACGAATGCCAGAATGCTTCGCGCGAACAGGTCCCTGAATGAACCACTGGCCGCTCACCACCGTTTACCACCAGGTCCCGTTGACGACAGGGCAAATCGCCCATCTGTTAGCGCGGGTGGGCGAGGACTGCCGCACCTGGCTGGCGGCAGAGTTATTGACGTTGGTGCGGGGGGTGATGCCGCTGGCTCAGTGCACTATTTTCGCTTACCCCGAGGGCCAGGAGCCGCAGGTATTGTCGTGTTCCGACCAGGCGAGGCTGGTGCAGATATCGCGTATTTCCCGGGACTACGTCGAGCGTTTCCACAGCCTGGATGGCAACCGCCAGGCGATGCTCGGACACAAGGCGAAATACGGTGGTGCGCGCATCCTGGCTCAGCTTCAGTCAGTCGACGACATCACCCATCGCGACTATCGACGAGTCTGTTACGAACAGCCGCAAATTTCCCAGCGAATGGCCTTGCTCAATCATCAGGAGGAGGGCGGGGGCTGGCTGTCGATCAATTTCTATCGAGGTCGTGAGCACGGCAACTTCAACCAGCGCGAAATCGAATTTATCGAATCGGTTGCGCCGTTACTGATTCAGGTCACGCGATTGCACTATCGCGCCTATATCGAGGCCAACCAGATGCCGGCCTTGCTGAGTCAACGCGTCGAGAGGCTCTATCCTGAATTGACTCGTCGGGACCGTGAGCTGCTCAGGCATCTGCTCAGTGGCCTGGGGGCGGAAGACATCGCGCCGCTGATGGGCGTCCAGCGCTCGAGCGCCGCTACCTATATCAAGCGGCTTTATCGAAAGACAGGCGTCAGCGGCCATCGAGAGTTGTTGGGGCTGGTCGTCAGAGGTCGTTGGTCCTGAGCGCGCGCTGATCTCGCTGGCGATTAATGTCGACACTCCGCCAACACCACTCGGCAAGTATCCGGCGTGCCACCGGATCGGCCGGCATAACGTATGCAGTTATTCAGGGATTTTTTGCGAGCCGTGTTTAAGGTGGAGCCCCAGGCCAGGCCGCCCTCGCCGGAAGTGGGGAGCGCTTTTGCATAGCAGGCATCGCCCAGGCTTGCGGTTGAATAGCGCGCCGTGGCGGCTTTGCCCGCACATCCCGCGGTCAGCGCCAGATTGATGACCAGCAGGGTAGGGAGGATCCAGGACGAGCATTGGCGCGCTGTTGTTCCGGTCATCCCGGTTCCCCTGCATCAAGAGGCTGGAGACGTGTATGGGGTGGTGCCCTGATCAGCTTAGACGGTATTGAGCCTGCCCCTGGGTCTTTGTAAAGCAGCGCCCGTTGCCTTCGCTGCTAGAATGCATGTCTGAGTTCCAATTCTGGAGAATCAAGATGCTCAGCAAGAATACGATTTGCCTGTGGTACGACGGCACAGCACTGGACGCTGCGACGTTCTATGCCGAAACCTTTCCCGACAGCGCCGTGGGCGCCGTCCATCGCGCGCCCGGCGATTATCCGGCGGGCAAGCAGGGCGATGTGTTGACGGTCGATTTCACGGTAATGGGCATCCCTTGTGTCGGGCTCAACGGGGGCTCGGCGTTCAGGCATAACGAAGCGTTTTCGTTCCAGGTGGCGACCGATGACCAGGCCGAAACCGACCGCTTGTGGAACGCGATTGTCGGCAACGGCGGACAGGAAAGTGCCTGCGGCTGGTGCAAGGACAAGTGGGGACTGTCGTGGCAGATTTCACCACGGGTGCTGACCAGCGCGGTGACCCACCCGGATCAGGCCGTGGCCAAGCGCGCCTTCGACGCCATGATGACGATGCGCAAGATCGACATCGCTGCGATCGAAGCGGCGGTGAAGGGCCGATAGTGCTTGCTGGACATGTTGGCAGCATCGTTCTCGGGGGGCCGATGGAGGTCGTCGATCGCTTGATACCAGAGGAGACGCAGCATGGACCGATTTACCGGCGGTTGCCTGTGCGGCAACGTCCGGATCGAGGCGGCGGGACGTCCCTACCGGGTCGGCCTTTGCCACTGTCTCGATTGCCGCAAGCACCATGGAGCGCTTTTTCACGCGTCGGCGATATTCCCTCAGGATGCGGTGACGATCACTGGCGAAACACGCGACTACGCCGGGCGGTTTTTCTGCCCCCGTTGCGGCTCTTCCGTCTTCGCCCGCACCGGCGACGAAATCGAAGTGAACCTGGGATCCCTGGATACCCCTGACCAACTGAAGCCCACTTACGAAAGCTGGACCCTGCGTCGCGAATCCTGGCTGCCGGCGTTTGCGCTCACGAGGCACTATGAGCGGGATCGCGACAATACAGGGCGCTCTGAGGAGTAGGGTACAAGAACGGTGCGAAGGCGGGACTGAAACATTGGCGCAACATTGGCCCCCTATCATTCGCGTCTATCGAAACCAGGGAGGCAACAGATGAATCGGCCATCAAGGAGCATGCGCAAACTGCTCGACTCCATCGCAACCAACAACGAGACCGCCGCGCTGGATGTCATGCGCGCAGCTGAGCAACTCAAGGACGAGCTGTTGCGCCAGCGGTTGCTCAACCTGATTCACCAGCTCAATCAGGATGCCTGCGACTTGCGATTGGCCCGAGACGATATCCAGGGCGGCACCATTAAATTCGCGTGACTCGTTATGCAAACCCGAGGAAAGACAGGATCACCACGACAATCACAACTAATCCGACGATGTAGATGATGTTGTTCATGAAACCCACCTCTGAACCTGGACAGGATTGAGTAAGAGGATGTTGCAATTACAAGGTACTGCACCGCTGCGCACAATGCCATTTGGCAACTACGAATAACCGGCTGCTCCCAGGCGCTGATCCCGGTTTCCCCTGGCGCAGCCTTCCCCGGCATTGCCATGACTGATGACCGGTCGTAACCCTTCATGGGGTTGGCTAAGGTTCCGGCGGCGCTTCGACCTCGGTCCAACTGCTGTCCGGATCGAAGCGGCGCATCGCCGTCGCCAGTTTTGCGCTGTCCGGACCCAGGTCTTTCTCGAACAGCTCGCCCTCGTGGCTGATCATGAAGCTCATCACGCCGCTGTCGCCATACTTCGCCGGCCAGGCGATCAGGGCGAAGCCGCGGCTCATGTTGGCGCCGAGCTTATAACTGTAGGCGCCGCCTGGCGCCGAAGGTCCCTGTGCATCGAGGATACGGTACTGATAGCCATGCCAGTCGTCACCGGGTTTGGCGTCGCCGAACAACGGGCCGAGAGGACTCTCTTCCATCCCGGGCTCCTCGGCCCAGTAAAGGCCATCCTGCTTGCCGTTGCTGCTGACGAATTTTTGCGCGTACTCGAGCACGCCGTCGCCGTTGCGGTCGACCGTGGCGTAGTCCATCTGGGCGTCGTAGTAGGCCAGCGCCGATTGCACGGTGGCCAGTTCGTTGCGACCGATGCGTCGCTCACGGATCTCCTCGCCGCCGGCCTTGGCGTTGAAGGCCCAGCCTTTCTTGCCCTGGATGATCGGCAGCGGCAAGGTCCAGGGGTCGGTGCCGACCACCAGATGCGCCTTTCCTTGCCCGTCGGGCTGGATGCTGTGTTGTTCCCGGTAGTGGTCGAGGAAGGCATCGACATCGTCGCGGTCTATGCCTTCGAGCGGTATATAGGAGCGCCAGTCAGCACCGAGCAGGGTTGCGAGACGTGCTTGATCGGCCTGCCGGGTGCCGAGCGCGGCGACCAGGGCCTCGGCGGCGGCATCCGGACTGGGAAAGGCCTGCTGCGCGCGCGCATCCAGAGCCAGGATCGCCAACAGCGTAATCGGGAAAATACGCAAAGCAGCCTTCATGGCGAGTCTCCTGTCAGCGCCGATTGCCGCCGCCCCGGGACGGTGCCCGGGCCGGGCGTTGTACAGTTTGACCACTGCCGCGCTCCGCGCGTGGCCGACTGGCGGAAACGTGACTGGCCTGGCCGCGGCTGGCTTGCATTCGCGACTGCGAAGGGTTGCTGGCGCCGGCGAACGCATTGTTGCGTGGCCCTTGGGTGCTGGCCTGCTGCTGACGCGCTTGCTGGCGGACCTTTGGGTTGTCTGGCGTGCCCTGGCGCTGCTGCGCACCGGCCTGAGTCTTCTGGCGCGCCTGGGCGCTGGCTTGCGCCTGCTCGCGCTTTTGCGTGTTGGCTTGAGTAGTTTGGCGCGCCTGCACATTGGCTTGCGCCTGCTCGCGCTTCTGCGTGTTGGCCTGGGTATTCTGGCGCGTCTGCGCGCTGGATTGCGCGCGCTCGCGCAGCTGCGGTTGTTTGTCCAGATCGCGGCTCGCGGTCTGGGCTCGCTCGCGCGCCTGGCGATTGCTGGTGGCCGCAGGTTCGATGCCGCGTTGTGCCAGCGTCTGGTTGGCGCGCTCGCGCTCGGAGGTCCGCACCGGATCGCGGCCGCGGAACGCGTCGCGCTGTTCGCTGCCGGCCAAGCGCCGGCTATTCTGTTCGCGGTTGGCGCGATCGCGGTAGGGCACGCCGTCGCGGTTGATCGAGTTGTGGCTCCAGTTGTTCTGGTTGGCGTTTATCTGGCGGTTGGTGTTGATGTTGTTGTAGCGATCGACGTCGATGTCGATGTCGCCGCCGCCCCAGTCGCAATCGCCCCAGAGCGAATCGACGATGGCCACGCCGGCGCCGAAGGCGAGGCCGGTGGCGAGCGCGGTGCCGAGGTAGTAACCCGGCGGCGGCGGGTAATAAGCCGGCGGGGAGGACGGATAGGCCCAGGTGCCATAGACCACGCTTGGGTTGTAGCTCGGCACGTATATTGTCTGCGGCTGCGCCGGCTCGATGATGATGGTCTGGGTGGTGGCAGGCTGCTGCACCACCACGGTCGAATTGGCAGGTGCAGGTGCAGGTGCAGGCTGCACGGTGACGCGCTGTTGCGCGTTGGATTCGAGGTGGCCGGCGGCTTGCGCCTGGCGACGCAGGCGTTGCACCGAATCCATCACGGCGTTGGGCTGCGCGAGGAAGGCGTCCCCCACCCGTTGCACCCAGGCCGGATCCTGACCCAGCATCACCAGCGCTGCAGGGAAGGCGACCAGCGATTGCACGCTCGGATCCCAGGGTTCATTCGCCACTTGACGCACGGCGGCGTCACCGCTGCTGTCCGGGTGCGCCTTGGACCAGGCCACTGCGTCGGCGACGTCACCCGGATAGGTCGCCGCCATCAGGACCTGGGCCAGTAACGAATCCGGATAGAGGGCCAGCGGCGCCAGCATCTGGTCCAGTTCCTCCGGCGTGAAGACCGTCTCGGCCGGTGCAGTCGGTTCGGGTGGGGGCGCAGCGCCCGCGGTACCGGCCTCGGGGGCAGCGGCCAATGCCCTCGTCATGAAGAACCCGTCGTCGTCCGAACCGCCGGACACAGACAGCACGGCGAGCAAGATTGCGCTCAAGCAATAGCTAACACGCATGACGCTTCTCCCGGGGGAAGAAAAAGCGGGACGGGTCGCAGCAACGACCGTCGGCGAGGCTGGATCCTGTAGATCATAGCCGGGCGCAGGGCGGGCGTAGTGAATATCGGATGGATCACTGACCGCCCGCCCGCCAGCCTGGCGTTATTCGTCCAGGCTGATGCCCGATCCCCCCAGTTCCTTGGGGACATCCTTCAGCTTGGGCAATCCATCCTTGATGCGCAGCACGGTCTCCTGATAGTGCACGTGAACGCCTGGCGAGTACTCGAGTTCCGGAATGAGCGCAGCATACACATCGATCAGCCCCATCCCCGGGTGATCGGTGAAGAGGTGTCCGCCACACGTCTTGCACCACTTGCGGTAACTCTGCGCTGTCTTGTTGTAGGTGCCGATGTTGTCGGCACCCCGAGTCACTTGCAGCGCCTCGGGTTTCCACAGGGTGAAGGCATTGACCGGCCCTGCCGACCAGTGCCGACAGGATTCGCAGTGGCAATAGCCCATCGCTGCGGGCTCGCCGCTGACGGTGAACTCGACTGCGCCGCAAAAACAACTGCCCTTGTAGGATCGTTCATCGTTCATGGCCTGACTCCTTGCTCAATGGTGAGGCGATACCGCCGCAGAGGGCATGGATCGCCAGAACCGCGCCTGACTTCACTCATCTATATAGCGCACCGTTGTCGCCGGCGTGCGCCGCACCTGCAGCTCGAAAATATCCGGGCGCGCGTAGTGCCCGGTGACGTCGAGCGCCCGACGTGCCGGTGCCACGAGTGCGACGTCGATATCCGCATATAGAATGCCGGCCTCCCGGTGCAGCGGACCGGCCACGACCCGGCCTTGAGGACTGACCACCACCGAGTCGCCGTCGTTGATCCATTCGTCCGGATCGGCAAACAGGTGCGCACGGTGCGGGAAGTCGTCGGGAATATCGCTGCCGCGCAGCACCGTGCCACTGCCGAGTACCCAACAGCGGCCTTCGAGTGCGATGTGACGCATCGTGCTGATCCAGCCGTCGCCCGTGTCGTAGGTGGGAGCGACGTAGATTTCCACCCCTTGGGCATACAGGGAATAGCGGGCCAGCGGCATGTAGTTTTCCCAGCAGATGAGCGTACCCACGCGACCGACTGGCGTATCGACCGTGCGCAACCCCGACGCATCACCGAATCCATGCACCATGCGTTCGGGATTGGTGGGCATCAGCTTGCGGTGGCGGTTGAGCACTTCGCCGTCGGGGCCGATTACGACTACGCTGTTGTAGAGCGTACCGCCGCCATTGCGCCGGTCGCATTCATCGATGCCGCACACGATCGTCACGGCGTGAACGCTGGCGGCCTCGCACAATGGGCTCAGATCACCGTTCGCGAGATCCACGGCGTTGGCCAGCAGCCGCGTGTGCAACTGACCCATGACAGCCCCGTCCTTTCCCGCCGCCAGCCGCCAGATCCATGACGGGTAACCTGGAATGAAGGATTCGGGCAAAACGATCAGCGAGGCGCCTGCAGTCGCGGCCTCGGCGACCGATTGCACGGCCCGGGCGATCGTCGCGCTGCGATCGAGCAGCACGGGCGGGCGCTGAATGATGGCTACCTTGGTCATGGCGTTCTCCTTTGGCGATTGGCTTTCGAAGGCTTCAGCGTGCGCGTGGTGAGAGCTCGGGGCTAGTTCAGAATCTGAAGCGTTGCAGGTGTGGAGTCCAGGCGATGGAAGAGAGCTACGGTCAGTTCTGTACGGTCGCGCGCGGTGCCGAGGCCCTGTGCGAGCGCTGGACCCCGTTGGTCGTGCGCGAGCTGCTGTGCGGCAGCAAGCGCTTCAATGAACTGCACCGCGGCGTTCCCCGGATGTCCACCGGTCTGCTGGCCCAGCGGCTGCGTCATCTGGAAGATATCGGCGTGGTGCATCGCACGGCCGTCGGCAAAGTCTGGGAGTACAGCCTGACCGAGGCGGGCGAGGAGTTGCGCCCCATCATCATGGCGCTAGGGCACTGGGGCGCGCGCTGGATCGGCAGTCGCCTTCGCGATGACGAACTCGACGCGGGCCTGCTGATGTGGGACGTGCGCCGGTTCGTGCGCGTCGAGACGTTCCCGCCCCGACCGGTGGTTATCCATTTCAAGTTCAGCGATGCGCGGCCCGGCGAGCAAGCGTGGTGGCTGGTGGTCGAAGAGGGGGTGGCAGACCTGTGCCGCGACGACCCCGGCCGCGAACTGACGCTGGTCGTGGACTCCAGCGTGCGCGCGTTGACCGAGGTGTGGGCTGGCGACCGCACTCCGCAAGAGGTTCTGAGGTCGCGAGAGCTTCGTGTCGACGGCGCCTCGCAGGATGCGCAGGACCTGTGGCAGTGGCTGGGCACGAGCGCGTTCGCCGGGACGCGCAGCGCTGCGCGCTAATGGGATAGACGGCTTTTCTGTAGGCGCGAGCTCGCTCGCGATGGACGTTAACGAAAACACGTTAATTCTGATTAAGCGCGTTGCCCTTTAACCCATCGCGAGCGAGCTCGCTCCTACAAAAAAGCCTCTCCGGCTCTTGATTGAGGCTATTTTTGGCGCCATCAGGATTTCGGTACTACGCTGGCGTTGGGGTGTGTTTTTTGCATGCATAACCACCCTGTAATGAATGGCCATTAGGATGAATTTCAGAGCAAATTCAATGGCTCGCAAAGGGATGCGTGGTTTAACAGGTTTTTGAGGTCGTCATGTATAGAGTGGGTACCGGCTATACCAGTGTGTTAGTGAATACGCTCGCGGCCGAAGGTTTGGATGTGATCAATTTATCCCGGGAAGCCGGGCTGGATCTGACGATTCTGGGTCAGCAGCAAGCCTTCTACGAACGAAGTGTCATTTATCGTCTTTGGGAGTTGGCAGCGCAGGCGTCTGGTGACGCGAATATTGGATTGAAAGCCTACGGGCAGGTACATCCGGGTAACTTCCAGATTGTTGGATACACGATGATGTCCAGCTTGAACCTGAAGCGGGCGCTTGAACGCCTTGTGCGTTTCAGCCCATTGATCAGCTCTGGCCTCAGCCTGTTTTTGGGTGAGGAAGGACACAATTATCGATTGGCCGGCTTCGATCACCAAGGCGACTCGGTCAAGCCACGGCAGTACACCGATGCCGGAATCGCTTCGCTGCTGGGATTGTGCCGTTGGCTGTCCGGCGGCAAATCGCTGCAACCGTTACGTGTGGAATTCACCTACCCCGAACCTGAAGACATTAGCGAGCATGAGCGGCTGTTTGGCTGTGAGCTGCGTTTTGGCGCCGCCTATGACAGCATCCTGTTCGATGGCCAGGCGCTTCTGCGTCCGTTGAGCATGGCCAATGAGGCGTTGGCTGTACTCCATGAGAGTTTTGCCGAGGCTCAGATGGACTTGTTGTACGGTTTCACCACCGTGTGCAGGATTCGTGCATTGATCACCGAGCGCCTGAGTCAGGGGCAAGGTCAGTGTGATATGGAATCGATAGCTACCGTGCTCAACATCAGCAAACGAACGTTGCAACGAGCACTCGAGAAGGAAGGTGCCCAGTTCAAGGACGTGCTGAACGATGTGCGTCGCCAGTTGGCCGATTTCTACCTGCGCCATTCCCATTTCAATATGAAGCACGTGACTCACCTGCTCGGGTTCCACGACCACAGCAGTTTCCACAAGGCCTGCATCCGCTGGTTCAGCATGACGCCCGGTCAGTATCGAGCCGATGAACCCTTGCCAGCGATACAGCAAAACAAGCTCCGTCTGGTCAGCCAGTCGTTAGTGGCTCAAAAGCGGACACCCTTGGGCGTTCAGCCCGGACTGATGCAAGCCGTACCGGTCAGGCGCGGTGGCATGGCCCTTGGGATGTAACCCGGGGTCACTCCCGTAACGGACAATAATTGACTGTTGACCACCGGTAACCCTGCACAAGAATGGGCACGCGCTTGGCTATTCTTGAAGACACGACCCGCGAGGACCATTGTGCAGGACCGGTGCATGAGAGCCAGGCGTTGCTTCGGTTTGGTGCACCGTTAAACAGTGTCTACTGCGTCCCGGTAATACGTCTTCAGCGTATCGACAAATTCCTCGGCCAGTCGCGTCCGCGTGGGTGCGCTCGGCCAGATCACGTAGGTCGGAAGCAGGATGCCCGGCCGGAACGGTCTGATCACGATGTCCCGATGCCGATAGTCCTTGGCCACCAACGGGTGGGCGAGGGTGATGCCCATGCCGAGCGCGACCATTTCGCAGTTGATCGCACTGTACTGCGCTTCGACGGCCATCAGCCGCTCGACGCCTGCCTGTTCGAACAAACCATCGACCAATGCCCGAGTGCCATCGCCATGACAGAGCGAAATGAACGGTTGCCCTTCGAGGTCGGTGAAGGTGATCTGCGCGCGTTCAGCCAACGGGTGTGAGCGAGGCAACACGCATACGGCCGCTATCTCGGCGAGCAACTCGACCTGCTGGCTATTGACGTCGCCGGGGTGCACCACGATGCCGATGTCACAGAATTGCGATTTGACCCATTGCTCCACGGTGGGCGAGGAGTTCACGTGCAACGACACCGTGAGTTCCGGGCGGGTTTCGGTGAAGTGCTTGATCACGCCGGGCAGCACGCTCATGCCGGTCGAGGGCACGGCCGCCACGCGCAAGCGGCCGGTGCCCAGGTTGCGGATGTTCTTCGCCGAGTGCTTGAGGCTGTCGAGGCCGACATAGGCGCGTTCCACTTCATGAAAAAACGCCTGGCCCTCCTGGGTCGGTATCAGCCGCACGCCTGCGCGCTTGAACAGGGTCAGCCCGGTGCTCAGTTCCAGCTGGGCGATCAGCCGACTGACGTTGGGCTGCGAGGTGTACAGCACCTCGGCCGCCGCAGTCATGGAGCCCAAGCGCATGACGCTGCGGAATGCTTCTATCTGCCTGAGGTTCATGCCCACCTTCCATATCAAATATGAATAACAGACCCAAATATTGTGATTTGACCCTATGGATAGTGCATCGCAATACTCCAGACCAGCAACCCATAGCGCACATGAAGATGCGCCATCCCGTGAGGTATTCGCCGGGAACATGCAGCGCGCTGCATGGCTTCGATTGACGCCGAAGCAACTGACGCATTGTTCGATCTGCCCCACGCACTTCGGAGATAGTCTGTGAATAATCATAAATCGACCTTGATGACACCCTCATTTCGCCCCCTGACCCGCATTGGCGCTGCAGTCGCCGTCGCCCTTGCCGGGCTGGGCAGTGGCGCCGCCTGCGCCGAGCCGACGCTGTATGTCGCCGGTGTCGGCGGTTCCACCGAGCAGATGTACAAGACCAAAGTCATCCCCGCGTTCGAGAAACAGCACAACGTCAAGGTGGTGTACGTCGCCGGCAACTCCACCGAAACCCTGGCCAAATTGCAGGCGCAGAAGGGGCGTCAACAGATCAACGTCGCGATGATGGACGACGGGCCGATGTACCAGGCGCTGCAACTGGGCCTGTGCGAAAAACTCAGCGACGCACCGGTCTACAAGGACCTCTATCCGCTGGCGCGGCTCAGCCCTGAAGCGACCGGGGTCGGCGTGGTCGCCACAGGCATCGGCTACAACGAAGAGGCATTCAAGAAGCGCGGCTGGGCGGCGCCGGACTCCTGGGAGAACCTCACCGACCCGCGCTACAAGCAACTGCTGGGCATGCCGCCGGTGACCAACACCTACGGCCTGCACACCCTGGTGGAAATGGCCCGGTTGCGCGGCGGCGGCGAAAGGAATATCGACCCGGGCTTCAAGGCCCTGAAAGACGAAATCGGCCCCAACGTCCTGGCCTGGGTGTCAGCGCCGGGTGAGATGGACGGCATGATGCAGAACGGCGACGTGGTCATGGCGGTGTATGGCAGTGGTCGTGCCGTGGCGCTGCAGGGCACCGGTTTTCCACTCAAGTTCATCTACCCGAAAGAGGGCGGCATCGCCTTGCAGATCGCCGCTTGCGGCATCACCCCTAACGCGCAGCCCGAGCTGTCGCAGCAATTCATCCAGTACGTATTGTCGCCTGAAGTGCAGATGATCCAGGCCCGGGAGAATGGCTTCGCCCCGGTCAACCAGACCGTCAAACTCACGCCGGACATCGCCGCGCGCATGCCTTATGGCCCGGAGAAGGTCAACGCGTTGATCAAGGTCGATTGGGACACGATCAACCAACAGCGCAGCGAGTGGACGACCCGCTGGAACCGTACGGTCGAACGTTAGTCGCGCAGTGGCTCCGATCCTTCCCGACCTCATTCTGGAGACGCAGGCCCGCGCCTGCGTGGCAAGCCCATGGCATTTCTCACCCTTGAAGGCATCGTCAAGACCTATGGCAGTTTCAGGGCCATCGACGGTCTGAACCTGGAAGTCCGCCACGGCGAATTCATCGCCTTGCTCGGACCTTCCGGCTGCGGCAAGACCACCACCCTGCAGTCCATCGCCGGTTTCGTGCAGCCCACCGAAGGCCGCATCGTGCTCGATGGCCGCGACATCACCCATGTGCGCCCAGAGCAGCGCGGCCTGGGCATCGTCTTTCAAAGCTACGCGCTGTTCCCGCACATGACGGTGGCGCAGAACATCAGCTTCGGCCTGGAAATGCGTGGTGTGCCCAAGGCCGAACGCAGCAAGCGCATCGATGAAGCGCTGGACCTGGTGCGCCTCGGCGGCCTCGGCGAGCGTTACCCCAAGGCGCTGTCCGGCGGGCAGCGGCAACGGGTCGCCATCGCCCGGGCCCTGGCGATTCGGCCGAACCTGTTGCTGCTCGACGAGCCGATGTCCAACCTCGACGCCAAGCTGCGCGAAGAGATGCACATCGAGCTGCGGGCGATCCAGCGCGACCTGGGCATCACCACGATCCTGGTGACCCACGACCAGGTCGAGGCCATGACCATGAGCGACCGCATCGCGGTGATGCAAAAAGGCCGGATCGTGCAGATCGATACGCCGTACGAAGCCTACGAGCGTCCGCACTCACCCTTCGCCTCGGCGTTCCTGGGCAAGACCAACGCCTTCGCCGGCGCGGTGCAAACCCGTAATGCCCGGTGTTGCCATGTGCAAGTCAAGGACACGATGTTGCACGTTCCCCACGAAGATCGCTCCCTGGGCAACGACGTCAACGTCTACATCCGCCCGGAAAAAATCCGCCTGGCGCAGGCGGGCATGGGGCGGTTGCACGGACGCATCCGCTTGCGTGTATTCCTCGGCAACCTGTGGTTGATCGCGGTGGAAACCAGCTTCGGGGTGGTGCACATGACCCAGCCCAATCTGGGCACGCCACCGCCTGATGAAAACAGTGAAGTCGGCCTGGACTGGTCCGACGACGACCTGCGGCTGCTGGATCGGGAGGTCGCCCATGGCCAGGTATGATGCCGAACACGTCGGCGCCGCGCCGTGGTTGCTCAGCGGTCCCGCATTGTTGGTGTTCGTCGCGCTGTTGCTGGTGCCGCTGCTGTTGACCGCGGCGCTGTCGCTCAACCTGTTCAGCGACACCGAAGGCGTGTTGCCGGTCTACAGCCTCGGCAATTACCTGGAAGTGTTCAAGGATGGCTACTTCCACGAAATCTTCCTGCGCACCGGCGGCATGGCGCTGGCGGTTACCGTGCTCTGCGTGCTGCTCGGGGTACCGGAAACCATCATCATTGCGCGCATGGCGCCGCGCTGGCGTTCCTTGTTTCTGCTGGTGGTGCTGGGGCCGCTGCTGATCTCGGTGGTGGTGCGCACCCTCGGTTGGGCGATCCTGCTGGGCAACAACGGTCTGATCAACGATGCCTTGCAGGCATTGGGGATCACTGAACAGCCGGTGAAGATGCTGTTCACCCAGGTCGGGGTGATCATCGCCCTGACCCATGTGCTGGTGCCGTTCATGGTGATTGCCGTGTGGGCCACCTTGCAGCGCCTGGACCTGCAAGTGGAATGGGCCGGACTGTCCCTCGGCGCGTCGCGCCTGACGGTGTTCCGCCGCATCATCCTGCCGCAGATCATGCCCGGCATTCTCTCCGGCTCGATCATCGTCTTCGCCCTGGCGGCGTCAGCCTTCGCGACCCCCGCGATCATCGGTGGCCGACGTCTGAAAGTGGTGGCGACAGCGGCCTACGACGAATTCCTCGGCACCCTCAACTGGCCCCTCGGCGCCGCCATCGCGATGCTCCTGCTGGTTGCCAACCTGATCATCATTGTGGGTTGCAGCAAGCTGGCCGAGCGCCGCTTCAAGCAAGTCTTCGAGTAAGCCGCCATGCACAAGAACGGATTTTTCTCGCTGCTGTTTCATTACCTGTTCATCGCTTTTATCGTCGCGCCACTGCTGGTGGTGATGGCGATGGCGTTTACCGACAAAGGTTACCTGTCGCTGCCCACCGACGGTTTGTCGTTGCGCTGGTTCCGGGCGCTGCTGGAGAACCAGGAGATGCTCGATGCATTCTTTCTGTCACTCAAGCTGGGCCTGGTCTCGGCCACCGTCGCCACGTTGCTGGCGGTCCCGGCGGCCCTGGCGATCAGCCGCTACGAGTTTCCGGGGCGCGGCGCACTGACCGGTTTCCTGCTGTCGCCGCTGATGATTCCCTCCGTGGTGCTCGGCATTGCGTTTCTGCGGTTTTTCTCCATGGCGCAGATTGGCGGGTCGTTCTGGGCGCTGAGCATTACCCATGTGATCGTGGTGCTGCCCTATGCCTTGCGGCTAACGCTGGCGTCGACCATCGGCCTGGAACGCGACATCGAACAGGCCGCCTTGTCACTGGGGGCGCGGCGCTGGACAGCGTTTCACCGGGTGGTTCTGCCGCGGATCCGCACTGGCGTGATCGGCGGCTGGATGCTGGCCTTCATCCAGAGTTTCGACGAGCTGACGATGACCGTGTTCGTCGCCACGCCCGGTACCACCACCTTGCCGGTGGCCATGTACAACCAGATTTCCCAGACCATCGATCCGTTGATCACCGCCGTCTCCACGGTGCTGATCGTCGGCACCCTGGTGTTGATGCTGGTGCTGGATCGCATGGTCGGGCTGGATCGGGTATTGATCGGAGAAGGCAAATGAGCCAGGACAGACTCAATGTCGTGCAGGCGGACGTGATCGTGGTCGGCGGCGGGCTGGTGGGGACGGCGGTGGCCTATGGCCTGGCCCGCAGCGGTGTCGACACCGTGGTGCTGGATCAGGGCGACGATGCGTTTCGTGCGTCGCGGGGCAATTTCGGCCTGGTCTGGGTCCAGGGCAAAGGCCATGACGTGCCGGATTACGCACGCTGGACCCGGTCGTCGGCGAGTCGCTGGCCGGCGTTCGCGCAAGCGCTGATGGCCGACAGCGGGGTCGACGTGCAGCTCAAGCAACCGGGTGGTTTCCACCTGTGCTTCAGCGACGAAGAACTGCTGGAGCGCCAGGCGCGACTGCAGACGTTACAGGATGCGCTGGGCGATTATCCGTACGAGATGCTGGACGCCGCTGACGTCAAAGCGCGTCTGCCATTGATCGGCCCCAAAGTGGTCGGCGCCAGTTACACCTCCCAGGACGGCCACGTCAATCCATTGAAGCTGCTGCGGGCTCTACACACCTCGGCGCAGGCTAAGGGCGCGCAAATGCATGGCGGTGTGCAGGTTGATCGCATCGACTGCGCCCCCGGCGAGTTTCGGGTCAAGGTCGGGCAGCGTTGCTTCGTCGCGCCCCGCATCGTCCTGGCCGCCGGCTTGGGCAATGCGGCGCTGGCACGGCAGGTCGGCCTTTACGCACCGGTGGCGCCCAATCGCGGGCAGGTGCTGATCAGCGAACGACTGCGGCCCTTTCTCGAATACCCGACCCTTAATGTCCGCCAGACCGACGAAGGCACCGTGCAGCTGGGCGATTCGATGGAGGAGGTGGGCTTTGATGACGGCACCTCCACCGAAGTGTTGGCCGCGATTGCCAGGCGCGGTGTGGCGAGCTTTCCCTTGCTGCGCGATGTGCGGCTGGTGCGGGCCTGGGGCGCATTGCGGGTGTTGAGCCCGGACGGCTTGCCCATCTACCAGCAATCCAGCGCGCACTCCGGTGCCTTCGTGGTCACCTGCCACAGCGGCGTGACCCTGGCCGCCGCCCATGCCCTGCGCATCGCGCCGTGGATCATGGGCGGGGCGCGACCGGGGGAGCTGGCGGTGTTTACCGGTGATCGTTTTCTAACTGACAAGGTGTTTTCACATGCGCACTGATCCGCTGTTTCAACCGGTCTCCAGTGAAGCCAGGGCGACGCGGACAGTGAGCCTGACCTTCAACGATCAACCCTTGGACGTGCCTGCCGGCATCAGCGTCGCGGCAGCCTTGCTGATGTCCGGCATCAACCGCTTTCGTGCGACACCGGTCAGCGAATCGCCCCGGGCACCGTATTGCATGATGGGCGTGTGCTTCGAATGCCTGGTGGAGATCGACGGGGTTCCCAACCGCCAGAGCTGCCTGATCGAAGTCGCTGACGGCATGCGCATTCATTCCCAGGAAGGCGCCCGGGATTTGATCTATCAACCGCTGGATGTGCAGGCCGTGGAGGTGCAGTCATGAACCGTCAAAGCGTGGATGTGGTGGTGATTGGCGCAGGCGCAGCCGGCATGGCGGCGGCAACGCGGATGGCCGGGCTGGGCTTGCAGGTGGTGTTGCTGGATGAGCAGGGCAGCCCGGGTGGCCAGATTTATCGGGGCATCACCCTGGCGCCGCTGTCCCGCCGGGACCTGCTGGGGCCGGATTATGCCCACGGCAATCAGCTGGCCCAGGCCCTGGCCTCCTCGAGCGTGCGTTATGAAAAAGGCGCGTCGGTGTGGCAGGTGACCCGGGACCATCAGGTCAGTTACCTGCGCGAAGGTCGGCTGTACACCCTGGACGCCAAGGCCGTGCTGCTGGCGACCGGTGCCATGGAACGACCGTTTCCGATTGCCGGCTGGACTTTGCCCGGGGTGATGAGCGCCGGTGCGGCGCAGATTCTGCTGAAAAGCTCAGGCCTGGCGCCGAGCGAGCCGGTGGTCCTGGCCGGTTGCGGTCCACTTCTGTATCTGCTCGGCTGGCAGTACCTGCGGGCTGGCGTGAAGATCAAGGCGCTGGTCGATACCACGCGGCCCGAAGATTATTGGCGTGCCCGCCGTCACCTGTTTGCCGCGCTGCGCGCCTGGCCTTATTTGCGCAAGGGACTGGAATTGATGCGCAGCCTGCGCAGCGCCGGGATCGCGCATTATACGGGCGCCGAGCACTTGGCGGTGGAGGGCGAGGAGGCGGCCCGGGCACTGACGTTCAGCATGTCCGGCAAGACGCAGCGCATCGCCAGCCGTTGCGTCCTGTTGCACCAGGGCGTGGTGCCTAATATCCAGTTCAGTCAGGCGTTGCGCGCCCGCCATGAATGGGACCTGGATCAACTGTGTTTCCGGCCGGTCACCGATCCGTGGGGTGAGCTTGATGTACCGGGAGTCTACGTCGCCGGCGACGGTGCCGGTATCGGTGGCGCCCAGGCCGCGGCGGTGCAGGGGCAACTGGCAGCACTGGGAATCGCTTCCCGACTCAAGACCATCGGCACCGATGAACGTGATGACCAGGCTCGATCGTTGCGCGTGCAACTGGAGGCCAACCTGCGGATCCGGCCATTTCTGGACGCGCTGTATCAACCCAAGGAACAGAACCGCATTCCGGCCGACGACGTGATGGTCTGCCGTTGCGAAGAAGTGACGGCGGGTGAATTGCGCAGCTTCGTCGCCCTGGGCTGCGCGGGCCCGAATCAGGCCAAGTCATTCGGGCGTTGTGGCATGGGACCCTGCCAGGGACGCATGTGCGGTCTGACAGTGACCGAAGTCATCGCCAAGGCCCGCGGCGTGTCGGCGGCCGAAGTGGGTTACTACCGCATTCGTCCACCGATCAAGCCCATCACCCTGGGAGAACTGGCCGGTGAGTGAGTCGAGCAAGCGCCAGGCCGACGTGCTGGTGATCGGCGGCGGCATCCATGGCCTGAGCACCGCGTTGTACCTGGCGCAAGCCGGGGTCAAGGTGACTGTCCTGGAAGCGGAGTATTGCGGGCGCCATGCCTCCGGCGTCAATGCCGGTGGCGTGCGCACCCTGGGTCGCCACGTTGCGGAAATTCCCTTGGCGCTGGCCTCGCGCGATCTGTGGCATGAGCTGAAAGATACCCTGGGCGACGATGGCGGTTTTGTCCCCAGCGGTCAGCTCAAACTGGCGGAGAGCCAGGCCGATCTGGAGGAATGCCGGTTGCGGGTCGAGCAGCTGCAGGCCTTGGGTTTCAGCCATGAAGTGTTGGTCGATCAACAACAGGTGTTCGACACAGTGCCGACCGTGTCACGGCATGTGACGGGCGGTATCTGGGTCAAGGACGATGGTTACGCGGTGCCTTTCAAGACGGTCACTGCGTTTCGCCTGGCCGCGCAAAAACGCGGGGTACGGATCCACGAAAACACCCCCGCGCAACGGATCGAACAGACCGGTACCCAGTGGCGGGTGAGCACGCCTGCAGGCCATTTCAGCGCCGAGCACCTGGTGGTCACGGCGGGCGCCTGGGCCGGAGGGCTGGCGGCGCAAATCGGCGAGCCGGTGCCCGTGCATCCGGAAGGTCTGATGCTGATGGTCACCCATCGTGTCGCGCCATTCTGTGTCCCGGTGCTGGGGGCCACGTCACGCGCACTGTCGTTCAAGCAGTTCAGTAATGGTACGGTAGTGATCGGCGGCAAGCTGGTCGGGTCACTGGATTTTCTCGCGCGCCATGGCGAGGTCGAGATGGAGCGCCTGGGCAGCAGCGCCCGCACCGTCACCGACTTGTTTCCGCATTTGCGACACTTGGGCGTCAACCGTGTCTGGGCCGGGGTCGAAGCCTTCACCGCCGATGACCTGCCGGTGATAGGCGCCAGTCGCAAGGCCAGCAACCTGAGTTATTCATTCGGGTTTTGCGGCAGCGGCTTTCAGATGGGCCCCGGCACGGGTAAACGCCTGGCCCAACTCATTCTTGGCGAACACTCGGACATTTCACTGGAACCGTTCGCCATCGACCGTTTCAACCGGGCAGCCAGCGCGCCGCCGGGATCTTTTCAATCCGCTTCAACCATCGCACACCCTTAAGGAGTTCACATGCTGGACATCAAACGCATCGAAACCAATCAACGCATGAGCCGCGTCGTTCAATGCAACGGCTTCACCTTCCTCGGCGGCCAGACGGCCACCGACCGCACCCAGGATATCAAGGGCCAGACCGCCCAGGTGCTGGCCAAGATCGACAATTTCCTGGCCCAGGCCGGCCTGGACAAAACCCGTATCCTCACCGCACAGGTCTGGCTGTCGGACATCCAGGCCGACTTCGCCGGCATGAACGAGGTGTGGGACGCCTGGGCACCGGAAGGCCATGCCCCGGCCCGTGCCACCGTCGAATCGCGCCTGGCCGCGCCGGACCTGCTGGTGGAAATCACCGTGGTCGCGGCGGGCTAATGCCGTTCAGTTAAGCGAATGCGGCCCCTGTAGGAGCGAGCTCGCTCCTACAATTTCTTGAACAGTCGATTGTCGAGCCTGAACGGTTCGGCGGTAATGACGGCCTTGACCGAGTCCAGGTGCATGGGATTGAACAGGTAGTTCAGCGAATGCGGCATGATGGCGCTCGGTACCGGCAACAGCAGGGCAGGGCATCCTTTGAGGAATGCATCGCCAATGCCCTTGGTGTGGTTCAGCTCGAATTCCCAATCTGGCTTGAGTTCCGGGGCAGGGGAGAGGCTGACATCGTCAGGCACCTCGACCTTGAGCAACTGGAGCGTCTCTGGAAGGTCTTCCTGATCGATCTCGAGGTGTACCAGGATTTCGAGCATTGCGCCGGCAGGTGTCCCGGCAAGATAGACCACCGGTCGCCCCGCCGTATGCCAACGTCCCCCCGCGAGGGTGCCGCCACGTCCCGTCAGATCTGCAAAAGCGCTTATCCGCCAAAAGATCAAAATGCATAGCCTTCGGCCAACTGGATCAGCGTTTCCTCGACCTGGCGTGTTCCCTGTACCGTCGACAGCATTGCCATTGGGCTGCGGCCCGAAAATCGCTCCTTGGGTTTCGACAGCCAGCGTTTGGCTTTTTCATCGTTGCCAAATACAGCGTCTGCCATGGCGGTGATGTGGGCGGCGCGGAACAGGCGATCGCTCTCGTCGACCGTGAGGTTCTGGTCTTTAGCCACCCGGGTCTTCAGGGTTTTCAGGGGGATGATCTGGTCACGTTCCAGCGGCGTCAGTTCACCCTGTTCGCAGAGCGACACAAGACGGCCAGCGGCAAAGCCGATCTGGATGATGTCGTGGATTTCCAGGTCGGACGCATCGGTGGGAATTTGCAGCAAGGCGAACAGCCGCGTGCGGTAAGCACCGTAGGCGGGTTCACGCATGATTTCTGCCAGCATGGCCTTCTCCTGGACTGATCGGCATTTACCGAATTATATCCGGCAAATGCCGATTGCGCGAGCGGTCTTTGACAGATGACCCTGGAGAGAGGCGCGTATTACTGCCGGCGTTGGCCGGCAGTGTCGGTTCGATAGCGGCTGGGTGAGCCCCCACTCCGGCCAGTCAATTAACGACGAACCCCGCCCCCACCGGATCATTACGCTCGATGACCCAGCGCGATGTCCCCAGGATGCTGGCCGTGCCCTTGACGGTCGGGCGCACTGCGCGGGTGCCGTTGAGGTCGACTTCCCCGAGCAGGCAGCCTTCGAAGGTGCCGCTGCCCAGCAGTCCTTCGGACAGGATGGGTTGGTTCAGGCCCAGTTTGCCCCGGGCCTCGAACATGGCCATCATCGCGCTGGTGCCGGTGCCGCCGGGAGAGCGGTCGAGCTGGCCCGCGCTGAACACGTGGACGTTCTTGTAGAACGCGCCTTCAATGGTCGCCGGGTGCCAGAAGGTGATGAAGTTGAGGTCGTTGATATGGGCCTCGGTGGGGTGCTGGATCTTCAGTTGCCGGTTGATCTGCTCGCGCGCCAGCAGCCCCAGGCGCGACAGTTCGCTGCCGTTGTCCGGGCTGATGCGCAAGGCGCAATCGGTCAGGTCGATGATGCCGAAGTAGTTGCCGCCCCAGACCAGGTCGGCCTTGAGGTCGCCATAGCCGGGAAGGTGGATCGGGATGTCCTGGGCGGCGACGTAGGCCGGCACGTTTTCGAAACGGGTCCAGAGCACGTTGTCGCCTTCCGACGCCACTTCGGCGACCACCAGGCCGGCAGTGGTTTCAAAACGGATTTTGGTGATGCCATCGGCGCCGCGCGGCACCAGGCCCAGGGCGACCATCGCCATGCTCACGGCAATGGTGCCGTGGCCGCACATGTGCGAATACACGCTGCCGTCCATGTAGATCAGCCCGGCGTCGAACTCGCTGCTCGAAGGCGGGGTGAGAAACACCCCGAACATGTCCTTGTGGCCGCGCGGTTCCTGCATCAGGGCCTTGCGCAGCCAGTCGTAGTTCTGCTCGAGAAAGGCGCGCTTGGCCAGGATGCTCGAACCGGCGGGGTAGGGAATGCCGCTGTGGACGATGCACAGTGGTTCGCCTTCGGTATGGGTATAGATGACATCGAACGTGTCTTGCATGCGCATGACTGAACTCCTGGCTGACGGGATGTAGGTGTGGGGATTATTTGCGTTCTGACAAAAGGTCGAGGCCGATGCACAGATCCAGCACGATCACCGCGAGTACGACGACGATGATGGTGGCGCCGGAAGCGGCGGCGATGGTCGGGTCGACGGTGTACTGCACGTAGTTGAAGAGCTTCACCGGGATGGTGTTCAGGTCCGGCGTGGTGTTGAAGATCGACAGCTCGACGTTGATCCATGACGAGATGAAGGCAAAGATCGACCCGGTGACGATCCCCGGCCGGATCTGCGGCAGCACCACCAGAAAGAAGGTGGCCCAGGGGGTACCGCCCAGATCGCTCGAGGCTTCTTCCAGGGCGCGCTGCTCGGGCGTCAGCATCGACAGCACCGAGCGCAGCACGAACGGCGAGATGATGATGGTGTGACCGATCAACAACGCCAGGAAGCTGCGGGTCAGGCCGAAGTAACCGCCAAACTGCAAGAGCGCCGCCCCAAGCACGATGTGCGGAAATACCAGCGGTGAGGTCAGGGCGGCGAGGATCGTGGCTTTGCCGGGGAAGTCGTAGCGTGCCATCGCCAGGGCGGCCGGTACGCTGAGCAGCACCGCGACCAAGGTGGCGACCAGGGCCAGCAGGGTGCTGGTGGCAAAAGAGGCCACATAGCTTGGATCGCTGAGCATCTTGGCGTACCAGTCCAGTGTCCAGCCCTGTGGCGGGAAGGCCAGGAATGACGTGGCGGTGACGGAGACGCCGAGGATGACCACCAGTGGCAGCAGCATGTAGCCCAACACGGCCCAGGCCACCAGCCTGACCAGTATTTTAGTGATCATGGGTTGCTCCCCCGAATACTGCCCACGCGTCCGGCCAGCCCGACCATGACCAGGGTAAAGATCAGCAGCACCACGCTCAGCGCGCCGCCGTAGTTGAAGTCGAAGACCGAACTGTATTGCTGGAAAATCAGCATCGACAGCACCGAGATCCGCCCCCCGGACAGCAGTGCCGGCGTGACGTAGGCGCTTGATGCCAGGGTGAAGACCATGATCGAGCCGGAGATGATGCCGGGCATGGTCAGCGGCAGCACCACATGGAAAAAGGTCGCACGGGGGCTGGCGCCGAGATCCTCGGAGGCCTGTTCGAAGGCCGGGTCGACTTGGGCCAGGGCATTGCCGGCCGCGAGCACAATGAACGGCAGCAGGATGTACACCATGCCGATCAGGATGCCGAGTTCGGTGCCCAGGAAACGCACCGGCGTATCGATCAGGCCGGTTTCCATAAGGCTCTGGTTGACCAGGCCCTTGCGCCCCAGCAGCACCATCCAGCCGAACGAGCGCACGATGTTGCTGGTGAACATCGGCACCACCAGCAGAATCACGCAGGCTCGGCGCCAGGCCCGCCATTTCACGACGCGCACCAGATACCAGGCCAGCGGATAACCCAGCAGCAACGAGATCAGGGTGGTCAGCGCGGCGATGCGGAAGGTCACCAGAATCACGTCCCAGTGGTACTGGTCGCCCAGTACCCTGACGTAGTGCTCCAGGGTGAACGCCTGATCGGCGCCCTTGGTCAGGCTGGCGAAGATCACCACGGCGAACGGCGCGAGAAAGAACGCCGTGAAAAAGGCCAGGGCGCCGAACAGCATCAACGACGGGGCAAGCACCGGGCGTTTCATACCGGCTCCCCGATCAGGTGCAGATGCGCCGGATTGAAGCCCAGGCGCACCGCGCTTCCGGTGATCAGGTCGGCGCGGGGGAACCCCATGGTGCGCGCCACGATCGATTGCCCGTCGATCAGCGAGTGCACCAGGGTATGGCTGCCCACGGTGACAATATCGGTCACCGTGCCGTTGAGTTCACAGCAACTGGCGCTCGCCGGACTCGAGGCATCCAGCACCTGCAAGTGTTCTGGGCGCAGCACCGCCACGCCGTGGGGCAGCAGGTCTTTTGCGCCGCTGGAAATCGGGGTATGGGCGATGCCCAGGCGAATATCGCCGCTATCGCTGGCCTGATAGCCGATCAGGTTGGCCTCGCCGATGAAGTCGGCGACGAAACGTGACGCCGGTGCGCTGTAAATCTCGCTGCTGGCGCCCACCTGTTCGATACGTCCGGCATTCATCACCACGATACGGTCGGCGATGGTCATGGCTTCTTCCTGGTCATGGGTGACGAAAATGAAGGCGATGCCGAGTTTGGCCTGTAGGTGCTTGAGCTCCAGTTGCATGCGCTTGCGCAGCTTCATGTCCAGGGCCGAGAGTGGCTCGTCGAGCAACAGCAGTTTCGGTTGATTGACGATGGCGCGAGCCAGGGCCACGCGTTGCTGCTGCCCGCCGGATAACGCGCGGGGAAAGCGATCCTCCAGGGCTTCCAGCCCGACCATCGCCAGGGCTTCGCGCGCCTTGAGCCGGGCCTCGGCGCGACCAACTCCCTGGCGCCGAGGGCCGTAGGCGACGTTTTCCAGGACGGTCATGTGCGGGAACAGCGCATAGTTCTGGAACACGGTATTCAGAGGCCGACGGTAGGGAGGCAAGCGACTCACATCCTGGCCATCGATGGCGATGCGGCCGGAATCGGGCTGCATGAAGCCGGCGATCGAGCGCAGCAAGGTAGTCTTGCCACAGCCGCTGGGGCCGAGCAGCACGATGAATTCGCCCTGCTCGATGTCCAGGTGGATGTTGTCCAGCGCCTGGAACGGCCCGAAGCTTTTACAGACGCTGTCGATGCTCAACAAAACTGACATTGCAGACCTCTTGAGCTAGTTTTTGGCGGTGACTTTGCGGTTCCAGTCGTTGGTGACACTGGCGCGCTGGGCGTTGATCTGGCTCCAGTCGAACAGGCGCAGGTTGTCGATGGAACCGCCCACGCCCCAGGGCAGCTTGCGGGCCACGTCATCGGCGACCGCGACATCTTTCACCGCCGGGCCCAGGTACAGCTTGCCGGCCAGGCATGACGCCGCTTCCTTGGTCAGTGCGGTGTTGATGAACTGCTCGCCGGCCTTGCTGTTCCTTGCCCCCTTGATCAGGTGCAGGCGGGCGTCGGTGGCCCAGGCACCTTCCTTGGGAATGGTGAAACCGATGGGCGCGCCCTTGTCGATCAAGTCCCAGGCACCGACGTTGAAATGCGCGCCGATGATCGCCTCACCACTCTGGAAGGCATTGGTGGCGGCACCCGAGCTGTCGAAGAACAGCGCGGTGTCCAGTGCACCCAGCTTGGCGTAGAGCGGCTCCAGGTTGGCCCGGTCGATGCCCCAGACATCGGCCATGAAAAACACGAAGGGCACCCCGGAGGAGTTGGCGGGCGAGGGCAGGGCGATGGCGCCGGCGTACTCCGGTTTCCACAGGTCTTTCCAGCTGGTGGGTGCTTCCTTGATTTCCTTGGTGTTGTAAGTCAGTCCCAGGGAGTAGAAACCACTGCTGACGGCGAAGGTATGGCCGGCATCGGTGTAGATCGCTTTGTCCTGCACGTTCTTCAGGTTGGGAATGGCCGCCGGATCGAGGTCGGCGACGACCCCGGCGGCATACGCCAACTCACTGATGCCACCGTCCATCCAGGCCACGTCGATGGTCGGGCTGGATTTTTGTTGCTGAAGCTTGGCCAGGGTGGTGGTCGAGGTGCCGACCTCCGCGGCGACGGCGATCCCGGTCGCTTGCGTGAAAGGTTCTGCAACACATTTGAGGAACGCCTCACCCCAGTTTCCGCCATACAACGCAACGGTCAGCTTTTGCTGTTCAGCCATGACGGCCGATGAGGAGATGCAGCCGGTAACTAAAAGAGCAGCGGTGATGTGCTTACCTGTCTTCAGTTTCATCGTGAGTCCTCTTGGGGCGTTGTTGGACTGTTCCCCTTGGCTGAATCTTGCTCGTATCCTTGCCGCGAGCGCTTGCACTTCGGGGTCTTAAAGTTGAATAGTTAGGTCATGCCAAAAATGACGCTGCTCAATCCAGAAAGCCTGCAACCTGACTCCCCCGTTACCGGGGCAGGCAGTCGTCCGCAGCTGTCCGTGGGCCTGGTCCTGCTGGATCAATTCACACTGGCTGCGTTTTCCGGCTTTGTCGATGTGTTGCGCCTGTCCGCCGACCTCGGCGGCGGCAGCCGACAGATCCACACGGCATGGCGTGTGATGAGTGTGGACGGCTTGCCGCGAACCTCCAGCGCCGGGATCACGCTGGAGGTGTCCGGGGGCCTGGCGCAGGATCTTGAAGCCTTCGATTACGTGGCGATCTGCGGCGGCAACGATTACCTCAATACCCATCTGCCCAACCCCTTGCGTGACTGGCTGCAACGCGCCGCGAAGAGTCGAACGCGATTGCTGGGCATCTGCACCGGCACCTTTGCCCTGGCGCAGGCGGGGGTGGTCGGCAGTCGTTCGGTGTGCGTGCACTGGAACGTGCTGGATGCGTTTCGCGCTCGTTTCCCCAAGACCCCGGCGGCGGTGGATCACCTGTTCATCGACGAGGGCGACCTGATTACCTGTGCCGGCTCGACCGCGGCCATCGACCTGGGGTTGTACCTGGTGGCCCGGCATTGCGGCCGGGAAAAAGCCCAGCAAGCGGTGCGGCACATGATGCTGCAGGGCATTCGCCCGGGGCGGCAGCCGCAGGCGCATTTCTACGCCAACCTGGCGGACATCAAGGATGAGCGTGTGCGCCAGGCCGCGCACTATATCGAACAGCGCATGGACAGCTTGCCAACCCTGGATGCCATCGCGCGTTATGTAGGGCTTGGACGGCGCCAACTGACACGGGCGTTCCAGCAGGCGCTGGGGCTGTCACCCATGGAGTTCCAGCGCTCCCTGCGGGTCGAGTACGGCGGCTGGCTGCTGGTGAACAGCCACAGCAGCATCACCCAGATCGCCATGGACTGCGGCTTCTCCGACGGCGCGCATTTCTCCCGGGAGTTTCGCGCCCGCTTTGGCGTGTGCCCGCGACAGTATCAGCGCCGGGAGCGGTCAGGCTGATGGCGTTGCGCGGCTGAGTCGTCTGGTTCGGTGTCCTTCTTTATTAAGCCCGCCCTGGTCCCGTGTGGCGAGATCAGATACGGGGGCGGCGCGATCAGGTAACCGATTTGGCGGATAAGGCAGGTAAGGTGGCGCATCTTTTCAAGCGCGGTGTGCACATCGCGATGACCGATTGAAAAGAGCAGTAGCGTTGAGGAATGCCGCTTCCAGAAGGGGCTACAGGAAGGAATGATGATCGCCTGACCTCAGTCAGTACGCTTAAATGTCGATCACCAGAGAATAAAAAATCAATGATCAGCCCGACTTCCCAGGATTCGAATGGCCAATTGGCGCAGGGCTTCAAGCCGCGCCACGTCACAATGCTGTCTATCGCAGGAATCATCGGCGCCGGATTGTTCGTCGGTTCCGGGCATGCCATCGCGGCAGCCGGTCCGGCCGTCATGCTGGCGTATCTGTTCTCCGGCCTGCTGGTCGTTCTCGTCATGCGCATGCTGGGTGAAATGGCAGTAGCCCACCCGGACACCGGTTCTTTCTCCACCTATGCCGACCAGGCCATCGGACGCTGGGCAGGCTTCACGATTGGCTGGCTCTACTGGTGGTTCTGGGTGCTGGTCATTCCGATCGAAGCGCTGGCCGCCGGCCATGTGTTGAACCAATGGTTTCCCCAGATCGATGCCTGGCTGTTCGCCCTCGCGTCGATCATTGCGTTGGTGATCACCAATCTGTTCAGCGTTTCCAAGTACGGCGAGTTCGAATTCTGGTTCGCCATGGCCAAGGTGGTGGCGATCATCGGTTTCATCGGTGTGGGGTTTGCCGTGCTGATGGGCTGGGTTCCCGATCGGGAAGTCAGCGGGTTGAGCGGACTGATGGCCACCCATGGCGGATTTGCCCCCAACGGCCTGTCGGCGGTAGTCGGCGCTTTTATCACCATTATGTTCAGCTTCATCGGTACTGAAGCGGTCACCATTGCCGCCGCCGAATCCGACAACCCGTCGCAGAACATTGCCAAAGCCACGCGTTCGGTTATTTGGCGCATCGGCGTGTTCTACCTGTTGTCGATTTTCGTGGTCATCTCCGTGGTGCCCTGGAATGATCCGCTGCTGGCCCAAGTGGGCTCCTACCAGCGGGCACTGGAAATCATGAACATTCCCAACGCCAAGTTCATGGTAGACGTGGTGGTGCTGATCGCCGTGGCCAGTTGCATGAACTCCTCGATCTACATTGCTTCGCGCATGCTGTACTCGCTTGGCCGTCGTGGCGATGCGCCGAAGGCGATGAAGGCGACCTCTTCCGAAGGCGTGCCGCGGGGAGCAGTGATCGCCAGCACCGTGCTGGGCGCGGCAATCACCGTATGGAGCTACTTCATGCCTGCCGGGCTGTTTGAGTTCCTGCTCGCCAGCTCCGGCGCGATTGCCTTGGTGGTGTACCTGGCCATTGCCGTGTCGCAGCTGCGTATGCGCCGCAGACTGGAGCGGGAGAATGTCGAGCTGACCTTTCGCATGTGGCTATTCCCTTGGCTCACTTGGGTAGTGATCGTGTTCATTTGCGCAGCGTTGGTGGTGATGATGATCGCCCCGGAGCACCGTACCGAGGTGAGCACTACACTGGGCCTGGCGCTGGTCATTTCCTTTATCGGGCTGGTGACTTCGCGTGAGCAGCCGCAGCCCGAGAAAGTCGCTTCCCTGGGATAGGTCAGGGTTTTATTGCCGGCGCTGACTGACCCAATACTCGCGTACCGACCCGTCCGGACCCTGCACCGGGTCCCGGTCGGGAAACGGCAGTGCGTCGATGGCCGCGAGCTGCGCGGTGGTCGGCGCCTCGCGGCAGATATCGGCGTGTTGCCCCGGCGGGTACGCGCCGACCACCAGAAAGTCGTCGCTTGATTCCAGGTTGCAATGGCCGGTGCCCGCTGGCAGCAGCAACACGTCACCTGGGCCAACTTCCAGCACATGACCTTGCGGGCCACCCAGCATCAGGCGGGCGTGGCCGGCGGCGATGCCAAGCACTTCATGGCCTTGGGTGTGATAGTGGTGGTAGTTGTACACGCCGTAGCGCCATTGGGGTGGCCAACCATTTGTGTTGAAGGTTTTCTCGAACAGCGCCGCCGGGTCGTTGCCCTTAACGGCAATGGCTCTGGGGTAAATGAGCACCGGCAGGCGCGGGTTATTGGGTACCCAGCCGTTGCGTTCGAGCAACAGGGGTTTCGCAGGAGCGGCGACAGCGTGCGACTGAGTCATTGAGGACCTCCAGAACCCGGCAACGCCAATAAGACCAGCGTGGTGAAATCATGACGAAGGGGCATGTCTACTGTGACTCCCCGTGCTCGCGAAGGTGCGTTCCAGGTAAGCCAACGTCGTGCCGGATGCCGCCCATTTGCAACCTATGCCGTCGCACGCAAACCTGTAGGAGCCGGCTTGCCGGCGAAGGCGGTCTCAAGCCTTGCAGCGCCCATGAAGACGCCTTCGCCGGCAAGCCGGGCTCCTACAGGGTTTGGCGTTTCCCATAATCCGCTGGTACGCAGGCCATACAAGGCGGCAATCAAGCCTCGCTGATCTTGCTGACACTGGTGACCTGCCCATTCCAGACCATTTCGTAATGCGCAGTCTGAATCACCGATAACACCGGTCGTGGTGTCATCAGCGCCCAGCAATGGCTGCCCTGCATGCGCACGGAGTTGTAGCGAATGCCGGGACATCCGGCATCCTTGACGGACTTCCCCAGACGACGGGAATCGCTGTAATCGTCAGGATCATAGACCGGATCGGTCATTGGGATGGGCGCCGCATCTTTCATGCCCTCGTCGACAAAAGAACAGGACAGTCCACGGAAAACAAACCGCTCGTAGTTGAGGCCCGGCACGTTCGACCAATACAGACTCTGGTGATGCCGCACTTCGGCCAGCGCCGTTTCCATGGAGTCCGCCAGATACAGCACGCCAAAGCTGCCATCGCTGAACCGCGAACCCGCCGGGTTGACATGGGTAAAGGGGGCGGTCGCGTAAGAACAGCCGGGAATGCCGAAAGGAATCTGCGCTCGTGGAATCAACTCAAGATGACCCACTTCATTTTTCAGCCGGGGATTGGTCAGCGCCTGGATTTGATACAGCACCTCAAACTCGTCCGCATCCGCGACATCGTCAAACAACGCAATCGGCGGAAACTTCGAATTGACCAGCCGATAGGCCTGCAACTGTTCGCCGGCCAGCGCTGCCAGTTCGTCGAGCCTCACCATTGCGCGCCCCGCAGCACGTCAATGCGCCGAAAGGTTTCATACAGGGAAATCATGTCGCCCTGGGACATGATTTCGAGCGGGCTGCGCCCATTGAAAAACTCGTTGTCATTGGCCATCGATGGAAAACCATAGACATTTTCCGGGTTATCGAAAACCAGGCGCAGCGCGGCGTGGATGTTGAGCACAAAACTGATGCGCTGCATCTGGTCCGAGTCCAGCGTCACGGCCCAGTCGGGATCGCGCTGCCGGGCGCGGGTGTAGGTGCTGCGGGAAATGCGCAGGATCCGACAGGCCTGGTCGCTTGACGCGGCCCACTTTTCGAGAATGCCAACCGCCGCACGCAGACCCGTCACGCACTGGCTTTTGGTGAATGTCTGTTCCTGGAGAGCGAGGGCCATGTCTAATTGCTCCTGACTAATCTATGGACTCAAATATAGTTAAACTGAGTCTATAGAGCAAATAGTCTCGACCAGTGGGCAATGTGGAATCCAGCCGCAGACGACGCAAAAGGGAATCGAATCCGTCGGTGGTATGCTGCCGAGCGTCTACACCTCCCAGCGAAGATCGCCCATGGATCGTCTGTCTACGTTGTTCTCGCAGTTCGGCGTGCGCGCAAACCTGTTTTACAACGGCAAGCTTTGCGGCATGGCGTCATACGACGGCGCCGACCAGCGCGGCCATATTCACTTGCTCAAGGCCGGTACTGTCA
>Ga0213829_1000092_pt1 | contig 121698 bp, 102 predicted proteins | sample MC6MC0896MG_FD_180665 | JGI IMG/M metagenome (GOLD analysis project Ga0213829, IMG submission 180665) | Enriched soil aggregate microbial communities from Iowa State University, Ames, United States - MC6-MC0896-MG | ecosystem: Environmental > Terrestrial > Soil > Unclassified | place: USA...
CCGTATTGATGTTCACGCCCATCAGGCCCGCGACCTCGCGATTCTGCGCGGTGGCGCGCATCGCGGTGCCGAGCCGGGTCTTGTGCACGACGGCCAGCAGTCCGCCCATGATGAGCGCCGCGATCACCACGATGGCGATCTGCAGCGTGCTCATGCGCGCGCCGGCAAACTCGAACACCTGCGGCGACAGCACTTGCGGAAAGTTCAGGTAATTGCGGCCCCAGGCCATCATCGCGACGTTCTGCAGGATGATGGACACGCCGATGGCCGTGATGAGCGCCGCCAGACGCGGCGCGCGGCGCAACGGCCGGTAGGCCACACGTTCGGCCGTCCAGCCCACCGCCATGCACAGCGGCACGGAGACCAGCAGGCCGACGCCCAGCACCACGAAGGCCGAGGCGCCGGGATCGCCGCCCACCAGCGTAATGGCGACCGTGGTGGCCGCCATTGCGCCGATCATGACGACGTCGCCATGCGCGAAGTTGATCAGCCCGATGATGCCGTACACCATGGTGTAGCCAAGGGCGACCAGGGCGTACACGCTGCCGAGCGTGACGCCGTTAATCAGTTGTTGAATGAAGATATCCATAGGGGCCGCTGAATAAGCCTGGAAGAATCGCGCGTGGCGGCCAGGGCGCAAAGGCCTGACCGCGCGTCGCGCGCAGCACGCGCCGGACGGCGCCTGCGGACAAGCGGGCGGACCGTGGCGCAGCCAGGTTCCGCCCTCGTTCAAGCCGGCTTAGTTAGCCTGGCTGACCATCGTTTCAACCATCTCCCACTTGCCGTTCTTGACTTCGTAGATGGTGACCGAGATTTCCTTCAGATCGCCCTTGTCGTCGTAGGAAATGTGCTCGCTCGTCGCGCCCTTGCGGTTCAGCTTGGCCAGCTTGGGCAGGTACTTTTCGGGGTCGGCGGAACCGGCCTCTTCGATGGCCGTGATCATGTTCCAGGCGCCGTCATAGGCATACGGCGCGTAGACGCCGGGGGCCTTCTTGAAACGGGCCTGGTATTTCTGATCGAAGTCCTTGCCGGCGGCCATCTTGTCCAGCGGCACGCCGGCCAGCGAGGCGTAGGTGCCATCGGCGGCGTCGCCGGCCAGCTTGATGAAGGTGTCGCTACGCGTCATTTCGCCGGACACCAGCGGCGCCTTCAGGCCCAGCGTGGCGAGCTGGCGCTTCATCGGGCCGGACTGCGCGTCCAGGCCGCCGTAGAAGATGGCGTCAGGCGCGGAACCCTTGATGTTGGTCAGAATGGCCGTGAAGTCGTTGGCCTTGTCGGTGGTGTATTCGCGGCGCACCACCTGGCCGCCGGCGGCCTTGACGGCCTTCTCGACTTCGTCGGCCAGGCCCTGGCCGTAGGCGGTGCGGTCGTCGATGATCGCGACCTTCTTGGCCTTCAGGTTCTGCACGATGAACTTGCCGACCGCGGCGCCCTGCTGGGTGTCGCTGGTCATCATGCGGAACGTGGTTTCGTAGCCTTGCTTGGTGTATTCGGGCGACGTTGCCATGGCGATCTGCGGCAGGCCGGCTTCGTGGTAGACACGCGACGCGGGAATCGTGGTGCCCGAGTTGAAGTGGCCCAGAATGCCCACGACGTCCTGGTCGACGAGTTGCTGAGCAACCTGCACGCCCACGCGCGGATCAGCCTGGTCGTCGCGCGAAACCAGCACGAACTTGGCCGTCTCGCCATCAATCTTGATGCCCTTCTTGTTCGCTTCTTCGAGGGCCAGGTTCAGGCCGTTCTGCATGTCCTCGCCGTAGTGCGATTGCGGACCGGTCAGCGGGGCTGCGAAGCCGAACTTGACGTCGGCGGCCTGCACGGCGGCCGTCATGCCGGCGGCGGCGATGCTTGCAGCGAGAAGCTTCAAAGTGGTGCGGAACTTCATGGGGAATCCTCCGAAATATCGGACTAAGGCCTTGTTATACCTGAGCTTTTAGCCAGGCTTTTGGTTTTTTACTACCGCGAGCCCAGTGATATCCGGGTCCCGCGCATGCATTTTCTGCAGAGCCTGAATGCCGGATTGCGGCAGCCAGACCAGAGGTGCGACCGGATTTTCGTTCCAGTGCAACCCAGCCCGATATTGGAGATAACCCTCAGTTTTCCGAGGGTTACCCCTGGTCACGCTTAGCCGATGGTCATGAGGCTGGCGTTGCCGCCCGCCGCCGCCGTGTTGACGCTGACGGAACGCTCGGTCAGGAGGCGTTCAGGCACGTAGCTGGCGCCCGCCGCCAAGGCGTCGGAGGTCAGGCCATGCACCGCCAGGATGGGACCCGGACGCCGCGCGATGCGCTGGTTCAGCGCCTTGAGCGCGTCGCCATCACCTTCAAACAACACGGCCTGGTAGTCGGCCTCGTCAACGTCGGCATCCGGAAGGATGCCTGCCTGGCCCTGCTGATCGGCGTCCAGCGTCGCCAGCAGCGCCTGCGCCGCGGGCGTGTCCGCAAACCAGGCATGGTTGCCGGTCAGACGGGCCACGGACCACTGCGCCCGCGCGCCGGCCTCGGTAGCGGCCACGCAGTACACGGCGCCGCGCGGCTCGACCATATAGGTGTTGGTCTCGCCCGTCGGGCCGGGCAGCGCGATGCGCTGCGGCAGCGGCGCCGCGGCGTCCAGGGCCGGCGGCAGGCCTGCGGGGCGCGTACCCAGCAGGCGATACATGTACAGCGGACCGCCAGCCTTCGGACCCGTGCCCGACAGCGCTTCGCCGCCGAACGGCTGCACGCCCACCACAGCGCCCACGATGTTGCGGTTGACGTAGACGTTGCCGGCGTGAACCTGGCCCGTCACGTGCGCAATGGTTTCGTCAATGCGGGTGTGCACGCCGAACGTCAGCCCATAGCCCGTGCCGTTGACGGCGTCGAGCAACGCGTCGAGTTCGTCGCGCTTGTAGCGCACCACGTGCAGGACCGGCCCGAAGACTTCACGGGTCAGCTCGCTGACGTTGTCGATTTCGATGATGGTCGGCGGCACGAAGGTGCCGTGGCGGCATTCGCCGTTCAGTTCGACCTGGTCGATGCGATGGCCGGCCGTGCGCATGGTTTCGATGTGACGCTGGATGCCGTTGCGGGCATCGGTGTCGATCACAGGGCCCACGTCGACCGACAGGCGGTCCGGGTTGCCGACGGCCAGCTCGCGCATCGCGCCGCGCAGCATCGTCAGCACGTGGTCCGCGTTGTCTTCCTGCACGCACAGCACGCGTAGCGCCGAGCAGCGCTGGCCGGCCGAATCGAAGGCCGAACTGAGCACATCGAACACGACCTGCTCCGACAGGGCCGACGAGTCCACCACCATGGCGTTCTGGCCGCCGGTTTCCGCGATCAGCGGGATCGTGTGGCCGTTATCGTCCAGACGGTCGGCCAGGGTGCGGGCGATGATGCGCGCCACGTCGGTCGAGCCCGTGAACATCACGCCGCGCACGCCAGGATTGGCGACCAGTTGCGCGCCGATGGTTTCGCCGCGGCCCGGCAGCAACTGCACGGCGCCGGCAGGCACGCCGGCCGCGCGCAGGATGGCCACGGCTTGCGCCGCGATCAGCGGGGTTTGCTCGGCCGGCTTGGCCAGCACGGTGTTGCCCGCCGCCAGCGCGGCCGCGACCTGGCCGGTAAAGATTGCCAGCGGGAAATTCCACGGGCTGATGCACAGCACGGTGCCCAGCGGACGGTGCGTATCGTTGCTGAATTCCTGCTCGGCCTGATCGGCGTAGTAGCGCAGGAAATCCACGGCCTCGCGGACTTCCGCGATGGCGTTGGGCAGCGATTTGCCGGCTTCGCGCACGATGAGGCCCAGCAGGGTCTGCATCTGCTCTTCCAGCAACTGCGCCGCACGGCGCAGGCACTGGGCGCGTTCGGCGACAGGCGTGGACTGCCAGATCGGCGCGGCATTGGCGGCAGCGCGCAGGGCGACTTCAGCATCGGCCGAATCGGCTTCGATCACATGGCCGACCACGTCGCGCAGATTTGCGGGGTTGCGCACTTCGATCGCCTTGGCGGCATCCCAGTGCTCGCTCCCTTCACCCAGCATCGGACCGGCGTGCCATGGCGTACCGGCGCTGGCCAAAAGCGCCGCCGACAGCGAGCCCAGGCGATGTTCGTTGCTGAGATCCAGGCCCGCCGAGTTGGCGCGGGCGCCGTCCTGCGGATTGCCGTAGAGCTCGCGCGGCAGCGGAATCTTCTCGTGCGGGGCGCCCAGCGGCGTGATGCGCGCGGCGGCTTCCACCGGGTCAGCGACCAGCGTTTCGACCGGGATGGTTTCATCGCCGATGAGGTTCACGAACGAGGTGTTGGCGCCGTTTTCCAGCAGGCGGCGCACCAGGTAAGCCAGCAGCGTTTCGTGCGTGCCGACCGGCGCATAGATGCGGCACGGACGGTTGAGCTTGCCCTGGGCCAGCGGACCGACCACTTCTTCATACAGCGGCTCGCCCATGCCGTGCAGGCACTGGAACTCGTACTGGCCGGGGTAGTAGTTCTGGCCGGCAAGCTGATAGATCGCGGCCAGCGTGTAGGCGTTGTGCGTGGCGAACTGCGGATACACGGCCTCGGGTGCGGCCAGCAGCTTGCGGGCGCAGGCAATGTACGCCACGTCCGTGTACAGCTTGCGCGTGTAGACCGGGTAGCCTTCCAGGCCGTCGACCTGGGCGCGCTTGATTTCGCTGTCCCAGTAGGCGCCCTTGACCAGGCGCACCATCACGCGGTGACGGCTGCGGCGGGCCAGGTCGATCACGTAATCAATGACGAACGGCGCACGCTTCTGGTAGGCCTGGATGACGAAGCCAATGCCGCTCCAGCCTTCGAGTTCAGGCGTGAAGCACAGCGCTTCCAGCAGGTCCAGCGAGATCTCCAGACGGTCGGCTTCTTCGGCGTCGATGTTCAGGCCGATGTCGTAGCTGCGCGCCAGGATGGTCAGCGCCTTCACGCGCGGCAGCAGTTCCGCCATGACACGCTCGCGCTGGCCGCGCGAGTAACGCGGATGCAGGGCGGACAGCTTGATGGAGATGCCGGGGCCTTCGTAGATGCCGCGGCCCGCGGCGGCCTTGCCGATGGCATGGATGGCCTGCTCATACGACGCGTAGTAGCGCTCGGCGTCTTCGGCCGTGGTCGCGGCTTCGCCGAGCATGTCGTAGGAGTAGCGGAAACCGCGCGATTCCATCTTGCGGTTGTTGGCCAGGGCCTCGGAAATCGTCTGGCCGGACACGAACTGTTCGCCCATCATGCGCATGGCCATGTTCACGCCTTTGCGCACCAGCGGCTCGCCGCCCTTGCCGATCAGGCGCGTCAGCGCCTTGGACAGCGACTGCTCGCTGCTCACGGCCACCAGCTTGCCGGTGATCATCAGACCCCAGGTGGCGGCGTTGACGAACAGCGATTGTGAACCGCCCATGTGCGACTTCCAGTCGCCGCGAGCGACCTTGTCGCGGATCAGCGCGTCGCGCGTGGCGCGGTCGGGAATGCGCAGCAGCGCTTCGGCCAGGCACATCAGCGCCACGCCTTCCTGGCTGGACAGGGAGAATTCCTGAATCAGGCCTTCGACCCCGCCACCGGTGCGCTTGCCGCGCAGCTTCTTGACCAGGCCGGCCGCCATCGCGTGCACCTTTTCCAGGTTCGGCACGCGGGCCTGGCCCAGCAGCAGCGGCACGCACTCGGGCTCGGGACGGCGATAGGCCGCGGTGATGGCGGCGCGCAGCACGGACTGCGGCTGTACGTCCTGGCCGAATTCATAGAACGGCGGCGTGGGTGCTGCATGGGATTCGGCCGCATCCTCGTCACCCGCCGCATCCGCGCTCAGGTGGGACATCTCGGCGGGGAGATGACCGCGCTCGATCTTGTCCAGATAGGACAGGATCGCCTGCTTATGCAGCCAGTGCGGCGTGCAGTTGAGCTTGTTGGCGGCGGCTTTCAGGCGGTCGCGGAGTGCGTCGTCGACTTTGACGCCGAGGGTCGTGCTGGCCATAAGAGATTGCTTCCTGTCGCATGGCAAAGGTGTAACTGGGCCCAATCGGGACCCAGTATGGGTAGGACCGTATGCTAGACAGGTTGCAACCGCGTTTGTATTAAGGTTAACCCTAGGTTGAGCCCAGTTAACCGCTTGAGATCGCGACGTTTATCCCGAAACCCGGGGTGGATCATTCCTTCAGCGCGGAACATCCCATCATCTGAACCGAGCCCGACCCCGCTGGGGTCTGGCCGCGAATCGCTGCTGCCATGACGCCCGCCAGGCTGACCACCGCGCGCTGTTGCGCGGCGATCAGGGTGGGAATGGCGTCATCGGAAACGTTCTCGGTGACAACGCTGCGGCACAAGAGGCCCGTACCCTTGGTGTCGACGGGCCGCACGCGCCACGTGGCGTCCAGTTGCGCCATGCTGCCGGACACCATTTCAAAGCGCTGCACGTCGGTCTGCACGCGCCAGATCGGCGCCCCCGGCCCCGGCTTGACCATCTGCACGTCGAGCGCACCCAGATCGCGCTTGAGCGCATCGGACAAGGCATTGCGCAATTCGTCGCCCAGCGGCGAACTCCAGCGCTCGGAATACAGGGCGGAGATGCTGCCATCGCCGGTGCGCACCATGAGTTGCGGCTGGTCGGCCTGCGTCGACAGCGTGACAGGCTGCACCTCGATCAGGAACGAGGCCGAGCCCGGCGCCGCACCGGGCGCCGCCGACCGCTCGGGGGTCTGCAGCGTGTAGTAATGAACGGGCGGCGACGAGCCGCAGGCCGCCAGCGCGCCGGACAGCGCCAGCACGGCGAGCGCGGCGCGCGCGCGTCCGTTGCGGGACGGGGTTGCGGAGCAAGAGAGTCGGCTTTTCATGAGCGTCTAGTTCCTGACTGGGCCGGCGCCCGGGATGGGGTCTTCACCTCTGCCGCGCAGCAGGGCTTCGGGATTGGATTGCAGGAAGTCGGCCAGCGCGCGCAGCGAACGCGCCGCCCGGCTCAGTTCCTGCATCGCCCGTTCGGTATTGACCGGCAGCGATGCGTCGGAGGCCAGCAGCGAGTTGATGTTCGCCATCGAGTCCTTGGCCGCCTTGAGCGCCTTCTGCGCTTCGGGCGCCACCTGCTTGTCCAGGCGGTTCATGAGTTTGGACGTGCTGGCCAGCGTGGCGCGCAGGTCCTCGCCGATCTTGTCGAACGGAATCTTCTCGATCTTGGTGACGATGTTGGTGACCTGCTGCTGGAGCTGATCCAGGTTGCCCGGCACCGTCGGGATCATTGCGGGCTCGGACATCACGAACTCGACGGGCTTGGCGTTCGGCACGTTGTCCAGCACCACGTAGAGCTGGCCGGTCAGCAGGTTGGCCGTGCGCAGTTGTGCGCGCAGGCCATGCTTGACCATCACGCCCAGCAAGCGGCCGCCCGCCACATCGCCGTCCTTGATCGCACGCTCGCGCACCTCTTCGTAGACGCGGCCCAGCCGCTCCGGATACAGGGTGGCGTCCACCAGCGAATAGAAGCGCTTGGTGGCGGGATCGAAGTCCAGCGTGATCTGCGTGACGTCGCCCAACGTGATGCCGTTGAAGTCGACAGGCGCACCCACGGTCAGCCCGCGGATCGACTGGTCAAAGCGCATGCGGATCGGGAAGGCTTCGCCGTCCGGGTTGGCCTTGGCAGCAGCCTCGGTGGCGTACAGGTCGAACTCGGCGTCGGGTTTGGCGGGCGCTTCGCCATCGCGGGCGTTCTGCACGGACGCGAACGCCACGCCGCCCACCGCCATCGACACGAGCGATTGCGTGCGCACCTTCAGGCCGTCGGCGTTGACACTGAAGTCCACCCCGCTGGCGTTCCAGAAGCGGGTGCCATTGGTGACGAACTTGTCGTTGGGTGCATCGACAAACACCTCGACGTTCACGGCACTGCCGTTCTCGTCCAGGGCGTAGCCGATCACGCGGCCCACGTTGATGCGGCGGTAATACACGGGCGAGCCGATATCGAGCGAGCCCAGGTCCGAGGCCTTGAGCATGAAACGCTTGCCCGCGCGATCATGGGTCACGGCGGGCGGGGTTTCCAGGCCTTCGAAAGACAGCTTGGTGGCGCGGTTGCTGCCGTCCTTGCCCTCTTCCGCGTCCACGCCGATGTAGGCGCCCGACAGCAAGGTGCCCAGTCCCGAGACACCGCTTACGTCCAGCCGCGGCCGCACCACCCAGAAGTTGGTGCCTTCGCGCGCCAGGTCAGAGACCTGCTTGGACAGCTCGGCTTTGACAACCACCTTGCTGCGGTCGGAATTAAAACCAATGGATTTGACCGTGCCGATGTTCACGTCCTTGTAGCGAAGTTGGGTCTTGCCCACCTCCAGACCCTCGGCAGTATTGAAAGAGATGGAAATGTCGGGCCCGGCCTGCATCCAGGTCCGCACGACCAGCGACAGGCCCATCAACGCGGCAACAACGGGGACCAGCCAGATCCAGGAGATCCGGCTTTTCTTCTTGCGCGAGATCGCGGGCGACGCGAACTTCTCTTCACCAGATCCGGGGGCTTGCTCGGACATCTACTTTTTCCTTTTCTGAGCGGAAAACAACGGCGGGAGGCCTTTCCTAGCCCACTTGCTTGCCGGAGACGGACACCGGCGCATGCCGGCCCTCCACCGGCGCTGATTCAATCTCGGTCTGACCTTCAAGGTCCCAGCTTCGGCGCAGGTCGAAGCTCATGGCCGCCAGCATGGTCAAGATGACGACCACGCCGAACGCGGCAGCGCCCGCACCGGCGCTGATTTCCATCAAGCCCTGAAAGTCGGCCAGCGCCGCCAGCAATATAACGACAAATACATCCAGCATCGACCACTGGCCAATGAATTCAACCATCTGATACAACCGCGTACGCGCCCCCAGATTGGTTGTGCTACGCCATTGTTCAGTAAGCAACAACAGGATCAACGCCAACAGTTTGGTCAGCGGAACCGCCACGCTGGCGATGAACACGATCAGCGCAATGTCCCATGAGCCCATCTGCCAGAGTTCCACGACGCCGCCCAGAATGGTGTGGGCGCTGTCGCCGAGCAGCGAATTGACTTTCATCACCGGCAGCACGTTCGCGGGAATGTAGAACACCACGGCCGCCAGCAACAGCGCCCATGTGCGCGCCACGTGATCGGGCTTGCGGTAATGCACCACCGCGTCGCAGCGCACGCAGTGATGGTGCGCCTCGGGATCGGCGTCCCGCGGCAGGGCCTGCACCTGGCCGCAAACGTGGCAACCGGTCAACACGACGTCGGGCCCGGCTTCGGGCACATGCACGGGCACCACGCCGACGGATTCGGCATACCGCCACAACACATGGGGCGACAACCTGCCCAGAATCGTGAGCAGCACGGTCAGGACGCCGAACGCGGCCAGGCCGATGCCCGGCGCGACCGCGGCCATCCCCGCCAGTTTCACCACGGCGACCAGCACGCCCAAAAGGAACACGGGCACCATGCACCATGGGCGCAAGACGCCCAACAGGCGCATGGCGGCGTGGAAATCCGCCGGTTCGCGGCCCCGGGACAACGGGCCCAGCACCCACAGCAGCACGATCAGTTGCAGAAGCGGCAGCGCGAAGCCCGCCAACCCGGTCATGATGGACACGAGCCAATGGCCCTGGCGCCAGGTGATGGAAATGGAGTCCAGCAGAGAAGCCTGCTGCACCATGCCCTGCACGGACATCGAAGCGACCGGGTAGGCATTGGCCACCCCGAAGACGATCAGGGCGGTGATGGCGAGCGCCAGCCAATTGGACAAAGTAAGCCCGCTGTAGCGCCAGAGGACGGCGCCGCAGCGGGCACAATTGGCGGTCTCGCCAGGTTCAAGCTGATGTCGGCGATAAATGCTTGCGCAGTGTTCGCATTCGATCAGCGGCTGGCGGTCCGCGGTCATCAGTCGACGAGTTCGACTTCCTGCTTGTCCGGCGCGTCCGACGAAGGCGGCTTGCCGCTGTCGTCAAAGTCCAGCGTAACCTTGCCCGACTCGTCCAGATCCACTGTGACCGAGCCGCCGTCGACCAGCTTGCCAAACAGCAGCTCGTCGGCCAGCGCGCGCCGGATGGTGTCCTGGATAAGGCGTTGCATGGGACGCGCGCCCATCAGCGGATCGAACCCCTCCTTGGCAAGGTGTTCACGCAGGCGCGAGGTGAATACGGCTTCCACGCGACGTTCGTGCAACTGGTCTTCAAGCTGCATGAGGAACTTGTCCACCACGCGCATGATGACCTCGTGGTCCAGCGCGGCAAAGGGAATGATCGCGTCCAGGCGGTTGCGGAATTCAGGGGTGAACATGCGGCGGATTTCCGCCATTTCGTCGCCCACCATCCGCGAATTCGCAAAACCGATCGACGGACGGTTCAAGGTCTCGGCGCCCGCGTTGGTCGTCATGATGAGAATGACGTTGCGGAAGTCTGCCTTGCGGCCGTTGTTGTCGGTCAGCGTGCCGTGGTCCATGACCTGCAGCAGGATGTTGAAAACATCCGGGTGCGCCTTTTCAATTTCGTCGAGCAGCAGCACGCAATGCGGCTGCTTGGTGATCGCCTCGGTGAGCAGGCCGCCCTGGTCGAAACCCACGTATCCCGGCGGCGCGCCGATCAGGCGCGACACCGCGTGGCGTTCCATGTATTCCGACATGTCGAAACGCAGCAGTTCGACGCCCAGCGTGAATGCCAACTGACGCGCGACTTCGGTCTTGCCGACGCCCGTGGGGCCCGACAACAGGAAAGCGCCAATCGGCTTTTCCGGTTTGCCCAGGCCCGAGCGCGCCATCTTGATGGCGGCGGACAGCGCGTCAATAGCGCCATCCTGACCAAATACCACCGTCTTGAGGTCGCGGTCCAGCGTGGCGAGCTTGCTGCGGTCGTCGTTGGAGACGGACTGCGGCGGGATGCGCGCGATCTTGGAAACGATGTTCTCGATATCGACCTTGCCGATTACCTTTTTCTGGCGCGAACGCGGCAGCAGACGCTGCGCGGCGCCGGCCTCGTCGATCACGTCGATGGCCTTGTCAGGCAGGTGGCGGTCGTTGATGAAGCGCGCCGACAGTTCGGCCGCAGCCGACAGCGCCGCAGCCGAATAACGCACGCTGTGGTGCTCTTCGAAGCGGCTCTTCAGGCCGCGAAGAATCTGCACGGTCTGTTCGATGCTGGGCTCGGGTACGTCGATCTTTTGGAACCGGCGCGACAGCGCGTGGTCTTTCTCGAAGACGCCGCGGTATTCGGTGTAGGTGGTTGCGCCGATGCACTTCAACTGCCCCGACGACAAGGCCGGCTTGAGCAGGTTGGAGGCATCCAGCGTGCCGCCCGACGCGGAACCGGCGCCGATCAGCGTGTGAATTTCGTCGATGAACAGGATCGCATCGGGATTGCCGCGGATCTGCTTGAGCACGCCTTTCAGACGCTGTTCGAAATCGCCGCGGTACTTGGTGCCGGCCAGCAGCGCGCCCATGTCCAGCGAAAAGACCTGAGCGGCCTGCAGGACTTCGGGCACTTCGCCGCGCGTGATGCGCCAGGCCAGACCTTCCGCGATGGCGGTCTTGCCCACGCCGGCCTCGCCCACCAGAAGCGGGTTGTTCTTGCGGCGGCGGCACAACACCTGAATGACGCGCTCGACTTCGTGCTCGCGGCCGATCAGGGGATCGATGCGGCCGGCCAGCGCGGCGGCGTTCAGGTCGGTGGCGTACTGATCCAGCGGCGACTGACGCGAATCGCCCTGCTCTTCACCATTGGGCTGTTGCTCTTTCTGCACGGCGGCGGACTCCACCTGCGGCTGTTTGGTAATGCCATGGGACAGGAAATTGACCACGTCCAGGCGCGTGACGCCCTGCTGTTGCAGGTAGTACACGGCGTGCGAGTCCTTTTCGCCAAAAATGGCCACCAGCACGTTCGCGCCCGTCACGGGCTTCTTGCCCGTGCCGCCGGCGGAGACATGCATGATCGCGCGCTGAATGACGCGCTGGAAACCCAACGTGGGCTGCGTGTCGACTTCGGCGCCACTGGGAATTACCGGCGTATTTTCCGAAACGAACTGGCGCAGGTTGCGGCGCAGGGCAGCCGGGTTGGCCGCGCAGGCGCGCAGGACCTCGACCGCCGAAGCGTTGTCGAGCAACGCCAACAGCAGATGCTCGACGGTAATAAATTCGTGCCGGGCCGAACGGGCCTCGACGAAAGCCATATGCAGGCTGACTTCAAGCTCTTGAGAAATCACGCTTCCTCCGTAACGCATCGAAGCGGGCTAATACACGATTCATATTCTATGCCGATCATGGCGTAACGCCAGCGATTTCAAAAACCACACTGTCGTGCCGGCCATGTGTATCCATGACGGTTAGCGTATACCGGCCGTCGTGCGCCAGCACCAAATTAAACGGATGACCCGCGGCGCCATGACTTGCGACACGACCATCGAGCATCCACCATACTTCGCCTTCAGCGCCCTGGACATCAACGTCCAGCGCGACTTGCCGCATGCCGGGCACGGGCCGCAGCACCGAGCCGTTGGCCACGCCACCGAGCCGCAGCGGTCCCTGGGTGGCATCGGCATAACCGGCAAACGACGGCGGCGCCGTTTCATTGAGCATCCAGGCCGCGCGCTGCTCGGGACACGTGCCCGAGGGCTCGCTGCCCAGCCTGTAACCCAGGGGCCAGCATGTCACCACCGCCTGCACCGTTTCGGGCCTGACGCGGACTTGCTGGGCGCCTTCGGGCAATGCCGCCACGATATCTTGCAGTAGCGGCGCCGCCACATTCGCCCCGAAAAATCCCGGATTCGGCGTACCGTCGGGCCTGCCGACCCATACGCCGATCGTCCATCTGTCGGTCACACCGACTGCCCAGGCGTCCCGGAAACCGAAACTGGTCCCGGTTTTCCAGGCCAGTTGCCGGCCGGGATTGCCCGACTGGTAAAACGGCCGGTCCGGGTGTCCACCGCCTTCGAGGATGTCCCGGACGATCCAGGCCGCGCCAGGACTCATCATACGGGACTCGACAAGGGGCTGCTCCGGCCTGAGACGGGGCCGCCCCGAGACACCGTCCCGGGCCAACGCGCGATAAGCGCCGACCAGTTCTTCCAATGTGGTGCCACCCCCGCCCAAAATCAAGCTCAGATTTGGCTCGGCGCCCGCGGGCATACGTAACTTCACGCCGCCTGCCAGCATAACCGAGGCAAAACTGACCGGCCCGACCCGGTCCAGCAGGTCCACGGCGGGCACATTCAGCGACCGTTGCAACGCCTGCGCCACACTGATCGGCCCCGCGAAGGCGGCCTGGAAATTGCCGGGCGCATAACCGCCGAACGACATCGGCGCGTCCATCAGCAGACTTTCCGAATGGATCAGTCCCTCGTCCAGCGCCTGGGCATACAGAAACGGCTTGAGCGTCGAGCCCGGCGACCGCACGCCGCGCACCATATCGACGTGCGAGTACCGCGAATCGTCCGAAAAATCCGCCGATCCGGCATAGGCCTTGATCTCCAGGGAGTCGTTGTCCATGACGAGCACGGCCATCGACACCTTGGGCGGAAGGTTATCGACCCGGTCCAGCAACATTTGTTCCACCGACGCCTGCATGTCGGCGTCCAGCGTCGACGTGACAAGCGGCGGGCGGTCGCCGGCACGGCGCGCGCCGCCCGCCTCCAGCAGCAGGCGCTGGGCCGCCAGCGGCGCCAGCCAGCGCGCTCGCAGCGGCGGCGCAATGACCGTCTCGATCTTGGCGTCGGCGACCTCGGCCGGGGTCCAGCGGCCCAGTTCGGCCATACGGTCAAGCACCTTGTCGCGGGCGGCCTGGGCGGCCTCGGGGTGGCGGTCGGGGCGCAGCCGCGACGGCGCCTGCGGCAAGGCGGTGAGCATGGCGGCCTCGGCCGGACCCAGGTCAAGGGCCGGCTTGCCCAGCCACAGCCGCGAACCCATTTCGACGCCTTCGACGATGCCGCCCATGGGGGCATGCGTCAGGTACAGGGAAAGGATCTCGTCCTTGCTGTAGTGCATTTCAAGCTGCACGGCGCGCCACGCCTGCCGCAGCTTGGCCGACATCGTGCGCGACGGCTTGCCCGCCAGTTGCGGATCGATCAGCCGCGCCACCTGCATGGTCAGCGTGGATCCGCCGGACACGATGCGGCGGTTGGTGGCCCATTGCCAGCCCGCGCGCGCGAGCGCCACCGGGTTCACCCCGGGGTGCCAGTAGAACCAGCGGTCCTCATAGGTAAGCAGCGTTTCAAGATAGCGGGGCGAGACCTGATCCGGCTGGACCGGGTAGCGCCAGATGCCGTCGCGGCTGGGATAGTTGCGCAGCGGCGTGCCGTCGGCGGCCACGACGACCGCCGCCCCGCCCGAGTCGATGGGGGGCAGCGGATACAGACGGTCGAGCGCGAATAACAACGCGGCCAGCGCTGACAACGCGCTGGCCGCGATGATGCCGCGCCGCCGCCAGCGGCGGGCGCGCGATGCGCCCGCCCCGGAAGCAGCGGCGGCGTTCAAGGACGCTTGGCGCCGCGATCGCGGATTTCGACCGTGCTCCATTGTTCACCCACACCGCGGATTTCCGGCCGGTACATATCCTCGGCCACCGTCGACGGCACCGCGTAGCGGCCCGGCGTCACGACGCGCACCAGATAGAACACGTCCACCTTGCCACGGCCCAGCGATACCGCCGCGACGTAGCGGTCGTCGCGGAACTCGCGATGCTTGATGTTGGAATCCGACATTGCGTCGGCCACGCGGCGTCCGCCAATCGACCAGTCCTGCATCTCCGGGCTCTGCGACAAATTGAGGTTTTCGACCTCGAAGCCTGCCGGCACGCGGTCAACCAGCAGCCCGTCCGGGATGTTCTGGTTGGCGCTGGCCTGCACCCACACCACCAGCATGTCGCCGGTCTGCAGGGTGCCGCCATCCCACGGACGGCCGTCCGGACGGTACCAGCCGCGCTTGAGCTGGATGATGTCGTTGCGCGGCGCGGGGGTCGCGGTCGGGCTGCCCTGGATGTCGTATTCGACAAACAAGGACTGGCTGCCGGTGTTCTGCAACTGCGTACCCGCCAGATCCGCGGCAGACAGCGAGACCGTCTGGTCGCTCTTGCCGCCGGTCAGCGGCTTGCGCTCGCCGTTGACGGTCAGCACCGCTTCCCATGGCGTGTTCTTGCTGCCGCCCGCGGCACGCGCGGCCAGCAGCAGGGCCATCTGTTCCTGCGTGGACAGGTACGAACGGTTGCCCAGGCGGCTGGAGAGCTGCGTCAGCAGGTTTTCACTGCGCTCATGGCGCAGCTCGTACTGCGAGACCAGCGCGTAGGACAGCGCGTAGTCGCGCACGCTGCTGCCGTAATCGCCCATCCATTCGTCGTAGTAGGCGCTGCTGCGGTTGTTGATGTTGATGCCGTAGGCGCGCGCCATGGCCAGGTCGAGCGCCTGCTTCATGCGCCCTTCATCGCCCATCAGCTTGAAGGCGGCGGCCAGTTGCACCAGCGGCAGCGGCGAGCGCGCGCGTTCCTGGTAGTTGTCGAAAAGCTGACGCACGGTCGACAGCGGCGCCTTCTTGTCGCGCGCCAGCACGAGTGCGGCGGTGGCCAGGCCCGCGAAGCGGCGATGGTCTTCGCGCAGCACGTTGGCGTCGCTGCTGTCGATGCGGTTGGCCTCGACGTTGCGGCGCAGGTTGGCCGACCACGTGCCGAATGCGCCCGCGCTCTGCTGCACCTGTTCCAGCAGCCAGGTCCGCGAGCGGTCCAGCGAAGCCTCGGGCACGTCGAAACCACGATCCCGGGCGTCCTGCATGAAGCCCACGGCATAGGCCGTCAGCCACACATCGCGCGAGGACGCGCCGCTCCAGAGGTTGTACGAACCGACCGAGTTGCGCATGCCCGACAGGCGGCCGATGGCGCCCGCGACCTTGGCGGCGCGTTCGGCCTCGGTGCGCGGCTTCAGGCCGAACTGCTTGGCGGCATCCTCATCCAGCATCACCCACGGCATGGTCGCGCTGATGGTCTGCTCGGTGCATCCATAGGGATAGTTGAGCAGGTCCTCGACCAGGCGGTTGACGTTGAACGGCGGACGGTTGGACACGGTCAGGCTGACGGTCGTCGAGTCCGGGTAGTAGGACGCGACCCAAGAAGCCTGCGCCGATTGCGACTCGCCCGGATTCAGGCGCAGACGCCGGACCTGGCGCTCGGGCGCGTGCGCCGGCTGCACCTGCAGCACGGACTCGCGCACGATGTGCACCGGCTTGCCGCCGCCCTGCCCGTCTACCGTCAGGCGCATCAGGCCCAGGCCGTAGGAACCGGTGGTCGTCGCCGTGAAGCGCAACGTCGTGCGCTGCTTGTCTTTCAGCGTGACGGTGCGCACGCCATCAACGATGGCCAGCGGATCCAGGGCCTCGAGCTTGACCGAAATCTTCTGCTCGGCGCCGCTCAGGTTGGTGACGTCCAGCGCGATGGCGGCCTGGTCGCCCGGCGTGATGAAACGCGGGGTGTTCAGTTCCGCCACGATCGGCGCGGCCACGACCATTTCGGCGTCGGTGCTGCCGTAGTTGTCGGGCGTGAACGCCACGGCCATCAGGCGCAACGTGCCGTTGAAGTCGGGCAGGTCCAGCGGGATGTCCGCCTCGCCCTGCGCGTTGAGCGCAACGGGGCCAGAGAACAGATCCACCAGCTTGACCTTCTTGGGCAGGCTCTTGCTGTCGCCGCGCATCGCGGCGTCACCACCCCACTTCAGCTTGCCCTTGGTGCCGTCCATCTTCTCGATGAGCTTGCCGTACATGTCCAGCAATTCGGGCGCGTAGCGGTGCTTGCCGAAGAAGTAATCCAGCGGATCGGGCGTAGCGTACTGGTTGATGTTGAGAATGCCCACGTCGACAGCGGACAGCGTCACCATCGCCTGCTTGCCCTGCGCGCCGTCAACCTTGACGCGCACGGTCGTCTTGGTTTCCGGCACGGCCTTGGGCGCGGCGGTGAGCTTGACGTCCAGCTTGCGATCGGCGCTGGCGATCGGCAGGAACGCCAGGCCCAGCGCGCGGGCCGGCGTGACGCGGTCACCCTCGCTGCCCGGGCGGAACACCGCCGCAGCCACGTACAGGTCGTGACGCTTCCATTCCTTGTCGACCGGAATCTCGACCTCGGTGCCAGTGGCCTTAACGGCCACCCATTTGGACCACAGCATGCGGTCGCCTTCGACGGTGATGAGCGCCTGCCCATCATGCGGCGGCGTCAGCGTAAGCTTGACGGTATCGCCCGGCTTGGCGGGCACGCCTTCCAGCTTCATCTGCACGCGGTCGGGACGGTTGCCCATGGCATCGGCGTCCTGCGCGTTCCAACCGGCATAGAAGCGATAGCGCATCGTCTCGCCGGTTTCCGGATCCGTGATTTCCAGACGGTAGCGGCCCCACTTGACCGGGACGGTCAGTTGGGAGCGATCGTTCAGCGCGATCTCGCGCGAGTCGACCAGTTCTTCGGTTTCGGTGTAGCCGCTGTTCCAGCCGCGCTGGTCGTCGAACCGCCAGTAGTACTGGCGCTCTTCGCGGAACAGACGCATCTGCGCCTGGGCGAGCGGTTCGATCTTGCCTTGCGCGTTGGCGCGGATCACTTCAAAACCGGCCGGCGCGTTCTCGCGGGCCACGTCGCTGTCGAACTGCGGACGGACGGCGATCAACTTGTCGGCGGGCCAGACGGTGCGCTCGATGGAGCGGACCACCGGGCGGCCGCCGGATTCCAGCAGGCTGGCCGACACCCGGACCTTCATGGGCGAATGCGTGCCGGCGGCGTTCGGGTTCACGTCGAGCTGCGCGCGGCCCTTGTCGTCCAGCGCGGACTCCGGCAGTTCGCCGAAGCTGCGGCGCGTGTCGTCGGCCACATCGCCAAAGATGAAGCCCGGCCATTGCTGGGCCAGCGCAAAGCGGTCACGCTTGACCTGGAAGGTCGCCAAGAGGCGGTTGCCCGCGGCTGGCGCGCCGTACAGGTAGTCGCCCTGCACATCGACGGTCAGTTCCTCGTCGGAGGACAGCACGTCCTGGCCCGAGGTCAGCGCCATCTTCATGCGTTCGGGCAGGAACTCCTCGACCTGAAACTTCCACGAGGCATCCGGGGCGCGCGAGGACGGATCCACGCGCAGTTCCAGCAGCCACGTGCCGGTCTGCGCATCCAGCGGCAGATCGATCGCGCGCTCGACATAGCCGGGCAGATCCTTCTGCGGTTGCCACAGCGCGGTCTGCATTGTGCGGCCATCCGGACGCTTGAGGGTCGCGGTCAGCGGCGACGGCGTCAGCACGCGGCCGTCCAGGTCGCGCGGCAACACCGATACGTGGAACGTTTCGCCGGGGCGGTACAGGTTGCGGCCGGCGTAGACGAACAGGTTGTTCGCGCGCGACGCGTGGCCGCCCGTATCGAACTCGGACAGGTCCAGCGCCGGCTCGCCCAGCGCCAGCACGGTCATTTCCTTGTCGCGCGAAGCGCGGATGACGCGGGCATTGGCAAAGCTGCCGTCAAAGCGGACATGGCCCTGCGCATCGGCGGCGGCCTTGGCCAGCGGCTTGCCGGCGCCGTCCACCAGTTCAAACACGGCGCCCGAGATGGCCTGGCCGGACTTCAGCGACACCGAATACGCTTCGATGCGGTCGCTGTAGCGGCGTGCGTGCAGCCCGATGTCGCTGACATAGAAATAGGTGACTTGATATTCGTAGCGGAAACGGCCCGGCTGGCTCATGACCGCAACGTAGATGCCCGGCTCCTGCAGTTCCTTGATGCCCTCGACGGGCAGGAACGTGACATGGCGGCGATTCGGCTTGTCGTCGGTGACGAAACGGCCTTGATAAACGCTGGTCGTCAGCGAATTCAGCCGGTCCAGGTCCCAGTTGCTGACCGAGCCCTTCAGGCTGCGATTGCCGGCATAGCGCCAGTCGTTCTCGTCATAGTTGCCGTCGTCCTCGTCTTCCGAGGCGGCGGGCGTGCGACCCACGCCCAGGACAGCGTCGAAGAGTTCGGGCACGCGGTCGGGGGACACGCGCAGGAACTGCACGTCGACCTCGGGCACGTTGACCGTCGCCACCGGCAGACCGCCGTTCTGGCCAGCCGGCAGCACCACGCCGCGGCTCGCGAAGTAGAACGACGGCGGCATGGCCTGCGTGCTGACTTCGCAATGCGACGCCTCGGTCAGCGCGACCTTGTCGCCCGCGCCCGGCAGGCCCGAACGGACCGTGATGGCATAGGAGCGCTGCGGCTGCACATAGGGGAAGTACACCACGCGCGGGTTGTCGCCGACGACCCAGTTGCCCTTGAGTATCTTGCCCTTGGGCGCGGAATCGCCAGGACGCACCGAGGCCGGCTGCTGGCCCGGCGCGGCGGCCGATTCGCTGTCCTCGTCGGCCTTGCCGGCCGTGGATCCCGTATCGGTCACCTGAAGGAAAGCGTCCAGATTGCTCTTGGCATCCACCGGCTGCGTGAAGGTCACGGCCAGCGACAAGGCATCGTTGTATTGGCGAGGCTGGCAATTGAGCGCTGCGAAGGGATCTGCGGCGCCCACCGTTGCGGTGGCAGGCAGCGTTGGCGCCGCGCTGCTCGGCGCCTGCGCGGCCGTGGCGGTTGCCGTCTGCGCCGCAGGAACCGCTGCCGGACTTGCCGGCTGCTGCCCCTTGCCCATCCACCAGCCCACGCCAATGGCGCCGGCCAACACCGCGACCCCGGCTACGGCCAGCCAGGTCTTGTTGAACTTTCCACTCACGGCGAAACCTCCCCGCCCACTAGAACACAACGCTCCTTAGCGGCGGAGCTGCCGACCCGCATGTGCCGCGCGCTTCCCGTTACGCGGCAAAACCGTTCATCCCGGAACCCGGGATGCAACCGGCAGCACAACGCCGCCATTGCTGGCGGCGCTGTATTTCGTCGAAATCAAACTGGTTCCATCACGCACTGCAGCGGGTGCTGACGCGCCCGCGCATATTGTCCGACCTGCGCAATGCGCGTGGCGGCCAGGTCACGCGGGTAAACCCCGCAGACGCCTCGGCCTTCGTGATGCACTTGCAGCATGATCCGCGTCGCCTCTTCCTGATTCTTATTGAAGAATTTCTGCAGCACTTTCACGACGAACTCCATCGGGGTGTAGTCGTCGTTGAGCAGCAGCACCTGGTACATCGGCGGCGGCGCAGTGCGTGCCGGCGCCTTCTCGACGACCAAGTCATGCTGGGAATCCAAGGTAGAACTCATAGGGCGGGTATTCTATTTAAACTGGGGACGGCAACCACTCAACTTACTGAAAATTACACGCAGAAATACGTAGTATCCATACTTGACTAGGTCAAGAAAAGCGGCGCATTATCCACGCATTCTGGGGTTTTCAATTTACCGAAAATCTGCCAGGAAGCCGGAGGGGGGACAGGGGTCTAGACCACAATGCCCTTCTGTCAACATACGATTCAATGAGGCAGGCCGCATGTCTGATACGACCGCAACCGCCGTCCAAGGGGACAATCCCAAATCGACGGGCACCGTCAAATGGTTCAACGATGCAAAGGGGTTTGGCTTCATTACGCCCGACGATGGCGGTGAAGATCTGTTCGCCCACTTCTCGTCCATCCAGATGAATGGTTTTAAAACCCTGAAAGAAGGCCAGAAAGTGGCCTTCGAGATTATCCAGGGGCCTAAAGGTAAACAGGCGCTCAATATTACGGCTGCCTGAGTTACCCTTTAAAGCGCAACGGTTAGGTTGCGCCATTATGCAGGCGGGGCTTTCGGGCCCCGCCTTGTTATTTTCTTATTACTCCGCCGGGCCATGCTGAAGATTGCCGTTTTGTTTCCCATTGTTCACACGCTGTTCAAAACAACGTTTACCAAAGCATCGTCAGCGGGCACCGCGGCCGGCCGCAAGGTGTCGGTGATCGCCGCCGCAGCCCTCGCGATCGCAACCGCCGCCCTGCCCCTGCCCGCCAGCGCACAGCAACAGACTGGCCCGCAGCCGCGTCTGCCCACCACGCAACTGTCGGCCGGCATCCATATTATCCGCGCGGAAGTCGCAGACACGGACGCCACGCGGCGCGACGGCCTGATGTTCCGCAGAGAGCTGCCCGGCAACGACGGCATGCTGTTCGTCTTCGACCGCCCGGATGTGCAGTGCTTCTGGATGCGCAATACGCTGCTGCCCCTGTCGATTGCCTTTATCGCCGACGACGGCACGATCGTCAACATTGAAGACATGGCGCCCCAGACCGAAGATCCGCATTGCGCGAAAAAGCCGGTGCGCTACGCGCTGGAAATGGCGCAAGGTTGGTTCGACAAGCACGGCATCGCCGCCGGCAAAAAGCTCGACGGCCTGCCCTGAAGCTTTTCGGCAGACCATCGACGGACTGAATGACAAAGGGAGCCCGAGGGCTCCCTTGTTGTTTGCCTGGCAGCGCCATGTGCCCCGCCGGGCGTTCGACGCGCTTTACACGCGCTCGATGATCAGCGCGATGCCTTGGCCGACGCCGATGCACATCGTGCACAGCGCGTAGCGGCCGCCGGTGCGGTGCAGCTGGTTGATGGCCGTGGTGGCCAGACGCGCGCCGCTGGCGCCCAGCGGATGGCCCAGGGCGATCGCGCCGCCGTTGGGGTTTACGCGCGGGTCGTTGTCGGCGATGCCCAGTTGACGCAGCACGGCCAGACCTTGCGCGGCAAACGCTTCGTTCAGTTCGATCACGTCCATCTGGTCCAGCGTCAGGCCGGTCTGGGCCAGCACCTTCAGCGTGGCGGGCGCCGGACCGATGCCCATGATGCGCGGCGCGACACCGGCGGTTGCCATGCCGACGACGCGGGCGCGCGGAGTCAGGCCGTGGCGGGCAGCGGCTTTTTCGTCGGCCAGCAGCAGCGCGGCGGCGCCGTCGTTCACGCCCGACGCGTTGCCGGCCGTGACGCTGCCGCCTTCGCGGACCACGCCCTTGAGCTTGGCCAGCGACTCCAGCGACGTTTCACGCGGGTGCTCGTCCTTGGAGACGATGATCGGGTCGCCCTTCTTCTGGGCGATCGACACGGGCACGATCTCCGCGTCGAAGAAGCCTTCCTTCTGGGCGCGCGCGGTCTTTTCCTGGCTGGCCAGCGCGAACAGGTCCTGGTCGGCGCGGCTGATGTTGAAATCGTCGGCGACGTTTTCGGCGGTCTCGGGCATCGAGTCCACGCCGTACTGCGCCTTCATCAGCTTGTTGATGAAACGCCAGCCGATGGTGGTGTCATAAATGGCGGCGCTGCGCGAGTAGGCGCTGTCGGCCTTGCCCATCACGAACGGGGCGCGGCTCATGCTTTCCACGCCGCCAGCCAGCATCAGGCCGGCTTCTCCGGCACGGATGGCGCGCGCGGCGGTGCCGATGGCATCCAGACCCGAACCGCACAAACGGTTGACCGTGGCGCCGGGCACTTCGACGGGCAGGCCGGCCAGCAGCGTGGCCATGCGCGCCACGTTGCGGTTGTCTTCGCCCGCCTGGTTGGCGCAACCCATGATGGCGTCGTCGAGTTCTTCCCAGCGCACGCCAGGATTGCGCGCCGCGAGGGCCTTGATGGCTACGGCAGCCAGATCGTCGGGCCGCACGGAAGCCAGCGCACCGCCGTAGCGGCCGAAGGGGGTACGAATCGCATCACAGATAAAGGCATTCACGGTCATGGGAAGCTCGGAGTGAAGTGAAAGAACTCGGGATCCGACGATGTTAACGCAGCGGTTTCGCGCCAAGTTGGTGCGTGGCCAGGATGTCCGCAGCACGGACAGTGTCCAGTGGACGTTCACATTACCCGGCGCGCGCGTGCACGAAACCGGGCGGCCATGCCCGGGATCAGTGCGCTCCGGACTTGGCCGCGCGGCCCGCGTCGACGATGGCCTGACGGCGGAAACGGCCGGCCGCCAGATGGTAGAACGGCTGCGGGCAGAACTGGCGCGACACGCCCGATGCCAGCAACGATCCCACCAGCAGCCAGAAGAGCATCGGCTGGCTGCCCGTCATTTCCATCACCACGACGCTTGCGGTCAGCGGCGCCTGCGTGGCGGCCGCCAGAAAGGCGGCCATCGACAGCAGCACCAGCACGCGCTGGTCGACGCCCTCGCCCGCCAGCTCCCAGATGTGATGACCGATGCCCGCGCCGGTGGTCAGCGCCGGCGTGAAGATGCCGCCGGGAATGCCCGCCCAGTACGACGCCACGGTGGCCGCCAGCTTGGCCAGACCGAAGCCGTCCGGCACCGAGTCCTTGCCGTTCAGGAGGTCGGCCGCCACGGCATAGCCGGTGCCGTACACGCTGCCTGCCGTGCACAGGCCGATCACCGCCAAGGCCAGCCCCATGACAAACGCCGTCCAGATCGGATGCGCGCGGATCCATGCGCGCCACGACTGCGGCGCCGCGCCGATCGGCCCCTTGCCCAGCAGGCGGGCGAAGATGCCGCCCAGCGCACCATTGAGCGCGGCGCAGATGACGATCCACATCACCATGTTCTGCGAGAGCGGCGCGCCGGCGAAGACGCCGAAATAAGGATTGTTGCCTTCCACCGCCACCACCAGGAAGCCGGCCGAAAGCACGCCGATCAGCACCAGCCGCTGCCAGCGCAGCACGGTGCCCCGCCCCAGTTCCTCGATGGCGAAGATCACGCCGGCCAGCGGCGCGTTGAAGGCCGCCGCCAGGCCGCCCGCGGCGCCCGCCGCGATCAGCTCGTTGGCGTGAAAGCCGCGCAACTGCAAGCCGCGGCGCTTCCAGAAATCGCCCCACGCCAGCATCAGGGCCGCGCCCACCTGCACGGAGGGCCCTTCACGGCCGATCGACGCGCCGCACAGCATGCCAAAGAATGCCAGCGGAATCTTCCACAGGCTTTGGGCCAGCGACACGAGGCTGTTCTGGCTGGGGCCCGGCGGCAGCGACAACGCGCCGATAACCTGGGGAATGCCGCTGCCAGAGGCGTTGGGCGCGAAGCGCAGCGTGAGCCAGCGCAGGGCGGCAAGCCCGAACGGCATGACCAGCAGCGCCAGCCAGCCGTTGTAGGCGACCCATTGGCGGTTCCAGGCCAGCGCCTTGTCGGCCAGATAGGTAAAGCCCAGCGACATGAGCGCCACCATCGCCGCGCCACCCAGCAGCAGCCCAAGCTGCACGCTCTTCTTCGACAGACGGTTGATCTGACGCACCTTGCGGCGCGCGACCCGGCGTGTTCGGGCGATGACGCGGCGGACGGGGTCGGGCAGACTCATGGAGGGGGACAGGGCGGCGTGAGAAGTTGCCAACCTTACCATCCCAGCCTGACCCGTAGCCGAAAGATGCAGCGTTCCGCAACCGGAAGTTTGGATGGGAACGGCCGTCAACGGCCGTCCATCGCCGCGCGGCCGGACCTCAGAATGACGACCAGTCGTCCTGCGAAGCGCTCGCCAGCGCAGGCCGCGACTGCGCCGCACGGGCTGCCGGCGCGACGGGCTTGCGCACCGGCGCGCGTTCGGCCGGCATCAGCCGGGCCTGCGGCTGCGCCGCCGACCCGCCGCTTGCATCCACCTTGAAACGGCGCACTTCCTGCGCGAGACGCGTGGCTTGCTCCTGCATGCTGGCTGCGGCGGCCGCGGCTTCTTCGACCAGGGCGGCGTTCTGCTGGGTCACCGTGTCCATCTGCGAGACGGCCTGGTTCACCTGACCGATACCGGTCGATTGCTCTTCCGATGCGCCCGAGATCTCGCGCACCAGCGTCGCGACCTGACGTACGCTGTCGACCACTTCGCGCATCGTGCGTCCGGCCTCGTCGACCTGACGCGTGCCACCTTCGACGCGCGTCACCGACTCGTCGATCAAGGCCTTGATTTCCTTGGCCGCCACCGCGGAACGCTGGGCCAGCGTGCGCACCTCGCCCGCCACGACCGCGAAGCCGCGGCCCTGCTCGCCCGCGCGCGCCGCTTCCACGGCCGCATTGAGCGCCAGGATGTTGGTCTGGAATGCGATGCCGTCGATCACGCCCGTGATGTCGGCGATGCGGCGCGAGCTGTCCGAGATCGCGCTCATGGTCTGCACCACGCCCTCGACAACCTCGCCGCCGCGCACAGCGACGGTCGACGCCTGGCTGACCAGACGGTCGGCCTCGCTGGCATTGTTGGCGTTCTGCTGCACCGTGCTGGTCAGTTCTTCCATCGATGCAGCGGTTTCTTCGAGCGAGGATGCCTGCTCTTCCGTGCGCTGCGACAGGTCGGCGTTGCCCTGCGCGATCTGCGACGACGCCGAGGCGATGTTCTCGCAGCCGTCGCGCACGTCCTTGACGATGCGGGCCAGGCTTTCATTCATGGCCTTGAGCGCGCCCATCAGGTCGCCGGTCTCGTCGCGCGTGACCACACGGATATCGGTGGTCAGGTCGCCCGCGGCCACCTGCCGTGCCGCCGACACAGCCTCGCCCAGCGGACGCACGATGCCGCGCGTCACCAGCCATCCCAACAGCATGCCGATGGCCACGCCCGCGATCGCCAGGGCGATCATGATGGCGCGAACCGTGTTGTAGAGCGCCGTGCCTTCCGCGACCGAGCGCTCGGCGACCTTTTCCTTGCTGATGGCCAGGTTGGTCATCAGGTCATCGAGCTTCTGCGACGAGGCGATGACACGCTTTTCGATATCGGCCACGCGCGGATCGGTCTGGGTCATGGGCTGCGACTTGGCCGCATCGAAGAACGCGGCAGCCTCACGCTTCCACACCTGCTCGGTTTCGCCGAACTGGGCCAACAGGCTTTTGGTCTGTTCTTCGTAGAAGTTCGCGGCAGCCTTCTCGCGCAGCACATCCATGTTCTTGACCGCGTCGTCAAACTGCTTGCGCAGCGCCTGACGCTCCTGGTCGGTGGACGCGCCCAGGTATGCATTGCGCGCGCGTCCTGCGTAGATCAGATTGATGTTGGCTTCCTTCAGATCCGAAATGCCGCGCAGTTCGGTGTCGTAAAGCCTGTCGTTCATGTCATTGATGCGCGCCAGCCCCCACACCCCAAAGGCCCCGATCGCACCGCCTATTACCGCCACCAGCAAAAACGCCCCTGTCAGGCGAGCGCCGATGCGCATCCCCGAAAATAACCGCAACATGCTTCCCTTCCCTGTGATTGCCCCGGCTTTTGCGGTCTTGCCGCAGCCATGTGCTCCGGGGTGCAGCCGCTGACCGTGGGCAACGATAGCGACGTTTCGGTAAGGGCTTACCCTGAAGAAAAGCCAGTTCCCGCGTCAGTTCCGTGTAATGAACGCGACAATCGACAGGGTTTTCGAAACTGACTTTTTCCTGAACAAAAAGAAAACCCCTCGCCGGGGCGAGGGGTTGAATTCAGGGCTGCGGCGCAGAGGCCGCATGCATGCCGGAACCGCCGATCAGGCGAAGTTCTTGGCGGCGAAATCCCAGTTCGCCAGGGCCCAGAAGTTTTCGAGGTACTTGGGACGCGCGTTACGGTAGTCGATGTAGTACGCGTGTTCCCAGACATCACAGGTGAGCAGCGGCTTGTCGGCCGTCGTGAGCGGGGTGGCCGCGTTGCTGGTGTTGACGATGTCGACCGAGCCGTCGGCCTTCTTGACCAGCCAGGTCCAGCCCGAACCGAAGTTGCCGGCAGCCGACTTGTTGAAGGCTTCCTTGAAGGCGTCGAAGCTGCCCCACTTGGCGTTGATGGCGTCAGCCAGCGCGCCCGTCGGTGCGCCGCCGGCCTTGGGAGCCAGGCTGTTCCAGTAGAACGTGTGGTTCCAGACCTGGGCTGCGTTGTTGAAGATGCCGCCCGAGGACTTCTTCACGATGTCTTCCAGCGACAGCGTTTCGAATTCCGTACCCGGGATCAGGTTGTTCAGATTCGTGACGTACGTCTGGTGATGCTTGCCGTAGTGGAACTCCAGCGTTTCCTTGGAGATGTGCGGCGCCAGAGCGTCGAGTTCGTAAGGCAGGGGGGGAAGAGTATGTGCCATGTGATGGTTCCTTCTGTTGAGAGCACGATCAAGCCGGACAATTGTATCGGCAACTCCCGAGGATACCGTGTTAACCCCGCGCTGGCGCGGGGTTAACAGGCACATGCTTATGACCCTGCGTTGTTGCGCCCGCGCGCGGCGGCGCGCATGGCGTCACTTCACGTAACGCAGCTCCCGCCCGCTGCCGGTCTCGACCAGCGCGCCGTCCTTATCCATGATCAGGACCTTGTGCAGCGGCGCACTGGCCGCGGCGTCGGGCACGTCGACGTCGATGCGCACGGCGCGGGTGGCGGGGTCGATGCGGGCGACATCCACGTCGTGCCAACGTCCGCCCGACGGCACCGGCACGAAGACGGCCAGCGCCTTCAACGCGCCCGCCGCGATGGGAACGGAGACGCCGTCCGCCCCTTCAGATTGGCGTGGCCCGCCGCCGTAATCCTGATCGGCTGAGGACATCGCCACGTCGATGCTGACCGGACGGCCACGGTGATAGACGCGCACCGTCAGCATGCCGGGCTCGGCCGGCCTGTTGCCGGCGCGTGTATCGGTGCGTGTATCGGCGCGCACGTTCGCAATGGCGGAGTACGGCCGCAGCGGCGGCGTGTCCAGGAAGACCTGCTTGCCATCGGTGCGCCAGGCCCCGCGCGCATTGATGTCGACCGCGCCATAGCTCAGGAAATATTCGAAGTTGCCGTCTTCCAGAAGCAGCAATTCGCTGCCCACTTCCCGCACGCCACGCAGGTAGTAGTGCCCCGGCACGCGCAGCGCTTCGGAAGACTTGCTGGCGGCCTTGGCGCCCACGCGCCGGCCTTGCGCGGGCGGCGGCGCGCAGTCCGCCTGCAGCGTGATGCCCGCATCCTGCAGGACGCGGGCGAAGGCCGGATCGGATTGGCAGGCAAGCGCCGTGCGGAACGACTGGCCCGACGGCGCCACCGCAGCATCGAAGCGCGCGTGGTGCTGAGCCAGCAGGGACAACATGGCGGGTTGGCCGGTTTCAAGTGCGATCCACGCAGGACCGCGGCCCGCGCCGTCGTCGGCGTCAGGGCTTGCGCCGGCATCGAGCAACGCTTGGGCGAGGTCCCGGCGGCCCAGCCGGATGGCCGCGTTCAGCGGCGTATCGCCATCGGCCAAAGGCGCATCCAGATCGGTGCCCGACTCCTTCAACTGGCCCAACACCTGCACCACCGTGTCATGCCGCGCGGTGATCAATTGCCGGCTCTGCAGCAGCATCGACACGATGCGCTCGGGCAAGGGGCGCCCATCGCGCGCGCATGACGATGGCTGGCCGGTGAAGCCGGCCGCATGCAATGCCGCAAAGTAGCCAGGCTTGTCGATCAGCACGAACTCCCCATTGTCTGGCATGCACGCTTGCGCAACCGGCTGGCGGTTCGCCGCGCTCACGCGGCGCACCGTTTCCATGTCGCCGGACACCACGGCCGCGTTGAGCAGCGCGTACGGTTTGGGCGCGACCGGCAGCCGCGGGTCGTCCAACCGCGCACCGGCGCGCAGGAGCCGATCCAGCATGGCGGTGTCCTGACGGCCGATCAGCCAATACAAGGCGCTTTCGCCGTCCGGCGCGATGGCGGCGGGGTCGGCGCCCTTGGCCAGCAATGCATCGACGACCGCGACCTGGCCGGACGTTGCCGCCAACAGCAGCGGCGGCGTGCCGCGCGGATCGTCCATGGCCATCGGCAAGCCGTCACCGCCGGTTGTTTGCGCTGACGGACCCACGGGCGGATTCACCGGCACGCCCGCGTCGATCAGCATCATGGCCATCGCCGTATCGCGGCTTTCGAGAGCCTGGCGAATGGCGCTTGCGTCCAGCGTCTTCATGTCGAATCCCGCGTCCGCGAACATGCGCAGCACCGCCGCGCCCTGCCCGCCCGGCTGCCGCAACAGTTGCGCGATGGGCGAGTCGGCAGGGTTCTGCAGCGCCGCGCGCAGGGCGTCGGGTTTCATCGCGGCCAGCAGGGTGCGCAACAGCGTTGTGTCTCCGGCCCGCACCGCAACCTCCAGCGCTGACCGGCGGTCGTACCCTTCGCGCCGCAAGCCCGGATCGGCGCCCCCGGCCAGCAGCGCCTTGACGGAGTCGGACTGGCCGGCTTCGACGGCATCGGCCAAGGGTGTGTTTCCATGCGGCTCGGCGGGATCGCCGTCAACCGGCGCACCCAAAGCCAGCAGGCGCTGCACTGTCTGCGTGTCGCCGCGCTGGGCGGCCAGATTCATGATGGGACGGTTGTTCATCTGAGGCTTAGCGAAGATCAGGCCGCCCGAGCTTACTTGCGGGCCGCGTTGCGCGAAGGGCATGCCCGCGCGCAGCAGTTGTTCGGCGATTGCGGGATGCCCGCCTTCGACCGCCGCTTGCGCCGCATCCAGCCAAACGTCGCGATCCCCGGTTTCGCCGTACGCCGTGGCCGGGATCGTGCGCGGCCCCTGGTCCATCAGGTACGACACCGCCTGCGCATCGCCCTCGTAGGCGGCGAACGCCAGGGCGGTCAGTTCCTCTTCATAGGCGGGCTGGCTGCCGGTCGCGGCCAGCGCTCGCAGGGCTTGCCCGCCTTCCGTCAATTCCACCAGAGGCAGCCAGGACAGGAAGTCCGCCGCAGGCCGCGCTTTGCCCTGTCCGTCCTTGAAAACACTCGTCGCGGTCTTGTCGGCCGCATCGAGCGCCGCATACGGGCGGCTGGCGCCGGCGCCGAACAAGGCCACCACCATGCGCGTCAGGTTCTTGCGATCGACAAGGCGCGGCAGGTACGTCATGCGCACCGCGAATTCGAAATCGCGGTTCAGCAGGAATTCCAGCGGCGTGTCGTTGGCGTCGCCACGCTGATCGGGGTTGGCGCCCGCGGCCAGCAACGTTTCCATGATCTCGGGCGTGCCATACAGCAGCGCCAGGTGAAGCGGCGGCCGGCGCGAGTCGTACGTAATGTCGTTTAGTCCCGGCTTGGTGGCCAGCAGCGCGGCCAGCATGCGCGCGCGGACGGGCAGGTTGGCCTCGTGGGCCTTACGCAGCCGCGCCGCGTCTTCCGGCGTCATATCCCAATACACGTACTGCGATCGCAGGCTGCGAGTCGGCATCAGCACGGCGTGCAGCAAGGGGACGCCGTCCAGAGCGTAATCGCCGGGCCGCGCCACCTGCGCCAACGCGGCCAGGAATGCCGCCTCATCGTTGCGGCTTACCGCTGCGAACAGCGCCTCGGTCTGCGGGGTGTCGGCTTTCGTGTATTCGCGGTACGGCGACGCGCAGTTGCAATCGGCGGCTGCGGATGCCGCCGGGGAAACGGCTGCGTTTTCCGCATGGGCCACGGAGCCAACTCCAGATGCCCATATCGCCGCGGCCAGACCGGTGGCCGCCCATTTCAGATTTCTGTCGTGGAACATCCTGCCGCCATGGTTTGGGTGGAAAGGATTTGCGGCGACCGAGCCGCACGCCGTCCCCAGTCGGGGGCTCGCGGAAAAATCAGCTTGGGTCGCGCGTGGTACGGGTGGTTTGCACCTGAACCTGCGCGCCGCCCTGCGCGAAGCTCAGGTCCAGCGGCTGGCCCGCCGATAGCGCGGCCGCGTCACGAACAATGCGGCCCTCCGCGTCGCGGGCGATCGCGTAGCCGCGCGCCAGCGTGTTGCCGGGATCCAGGGCGCGTAGCTGCGCCGAGGCGGCGGCAAGCCGATTGCGCCGCTGCACCAGCAGGCGGGCATGGGCCTGCCCCAATTGGCGCACGGCGCCAGCCAGACGTTCGGCTGCCCGGCCGGTATCCGGCACGCGATGGCTGAGGCGCTGCGCCAGCAGATTGACGCGCGCGGCGCGCCGGCCTTGCGGCGCCGACCAAGCCGAGGCCAGGCGGTATTGCAGGCTGTTCAGTCGTTCGCGCTGGTGTTGCAGGCGTTGCGCCGGGGACACCAGTTGCGCGGTGGCGCGATCCAGGCGCTGCGCCGCCCGCTCCAGCCGGCGCTGCTGGCCGCGCACCATGATTTGCAGGGACTGCATGACGCGGCCAAGCAGTTCGGCGCGCGGCGCGCACGCCAGTTCAGCCGCAGCGGTGGGCGTGGGCGCCCGCAGGTCCGACACAAAGTCCACGATGGTGAAGTCGGTTTCGTGGCCGACGCCGCTGATGACGGGAATCTCGCTGACCGCCACCTGGCGCGCCAGGTCTTCGTCGTTGAAGCTCCAGAGGTCTTCAATGCTGCCGCCGCCCCGTACCAGCAGCAGCGTATCGACTTCGGCCCGCTCGTTGGCCAGACGCAACTGCGCGGCCAGCTTGTTGGCGGCGTCCGCCCCCTGAACCGGGGCCGGATAAATGATGACCGGCACCTGCGGCGCGCGCCGGGCCAACGCCGACAGCACGTCGCGCAGCGCCGCCGCGTGCAGCGAGGTGATCACGCCGATTGCGCGGGGCAGAGGGACAGGCTCACGTTTGCGGGCCGGATCGAACAAGCCTTCGGAGGCCAGTTGCTCTTTAAGCCGCAGAAAGGCCTCGTACAGATTCCCTAATCCTGCCCGGCGCATGGCGTCAGCCTGGAGCTGATAGTCGCCCCGCGGTTCGTACAGGGAAACGCGGGCCCGGATCTCGACCTGGTCGCCCGCTCGGGGGACAAAGCCCACCGCGCTGGCGCGGCTGCGGAACATGACGGCCCGCACGGAGGCCCGGCTGTCCTTGAGCGTGAAGTACCAATGCCCGGACGCGGCTTGCGTGAAGTTGGAAATCTCGCCGCGAACCCACAGCGCCGGGATGCTGCGCTCCAACAACTGCCCCACTGCTTGGTTTAGCTGGGCAACTGTAAGGATTTCCCGCGCAAATGCGTTGTTTGTGACTGGGAGCTCAATTGTCATGGGGCTTTCCGATGCGAACCTGTCCACAGGGCAGGCGTAGCGGGGCGCAATGATACCGCGTCCGCAGAAATTTGCACGAACTGCCCAGAACGCCAGCAAATTCGGTGCAAGTCATTGATTTCAATGAATTTTTATAGGGCACAGCAGTGCGCGCAATTGAAGCAAACAAGCGCAAGCCCCGTGCCCATAAGCCTTCTGGCTGAGTTCTACACAGAATTATCCACAGATTCTGTGGATAATTTGGGGATCCCCCTGCCTTGCCACATGCGCGCCGCACCGTTACAGTTTCGGCTTATTCAGATGCCACTGCGCGCCGCTTGCGGCGCCTTCGGCTCCTCAGGAGTTGACCGCTTTGCTTTCCATTCTGCGCGAGGCCGGCTGGCCTATCTGGCCCCTGCTGGCGACATCCGTGCTGGGCTTGGCGCTGATCTTCGAGCGCTTCCTGTCCCTGCGCCGGAACCTGGTGATGCCGCGCGGCCTGAACGACCAGGTCGCCGAGATGCTGCGCAACCACCAGGACACGGCGGAATCGATCCACCGACTGGAACGCAATTCCCCGCTGGGCCGCGTGCTGGCTGAAGTGATGCGTCACCGCCACCTGCCGCGCGAAGAACTGCGCAACGTGGTCGAAGACACCGGCCGCGCCGTTGCGCATGACCTCGGCCGCTACATCTCCGCCATCGGCACCATCGCCGTCGTCGCCCCGCTGATGGGCCTGTTCGGCACCGTTGTCGGCATGATCGAAATCTTCGGCTCCTACACCCCCGGCGGCGGCGACCCCGCCCAACTGGCGCGCGGCATCTCGATCGCGCTTTACAACACCGGTTTCGGCATTCTGATCGCCATTCCCGCCATGATCGCGCACCGCTATCTGCGCGGTCGCGTGGACGGTTACCTCAACGCCATGGAACAGGCCGCGTCGCGCCTGATCCGCGCGCTCTCGCCCGCGCGCGCCTCCCGCGAGGCCCGTCCATGAATTTCCGCGGTTCCCGGGGCGACCGCGATGAGCTGGACATCAACCTGATCCCGCTCATCGACGTCCTGCTGGTCATCCTCATCTTCCTGGCGGCCACCACGTCGTTCACCCGCTTCACGCAGTTGAAGGTGACGTTGCCGCAGGCGTCGTCCGAACAGGACACGCCGCCCGCGCTGGAAGTCGCGGTCAGCCAGGATGGCCGCTACGCCTTGAACGGCACCCTGATCGACGTGTCCACCCCGCCCGAAATCGCCGAGGCCTTGCGCCAAGCCGCAGCCGGCAAGACCGAGCCGCTCATCATCATCAATGCCGACGCCCAGGCCACCCATCAGTCCGTGATCAACATCATGGAAGCCGCGCGCCTTGCGGGCATCGGCCGCGTCAATTTCGCCGCCCAGACCAACCGTTGAAAACCCGACGCGCATCACTGCTGGCCCGCCAATGGCAGCGCGGCGGCTGGCTGTCCACCGCCCTGCGCCCGCTGTCCGCGCTGACCGCCTGGGCGGTCGAGCGCAAGCGCGCGCGCTATGCCAGCGGCGCCAAGGTGTCCTACCGGCCGCCCGTGCCCGTGGTCGTGATCGGCAACATCTACGTGGGCGGCACGGGCAAGACGCCCATGGTGATCGCCACCGTCGAAAACCTGCGGGCCCGGGGCTACACGCCGGGTGTGGTCAGCCGAGGCTACGGTGTGAAGGTCGGCCCGCATCCGCGTGTGGGGCTGGGCGACCTGGAAGCCGCCCGCTTTGGCGACGAACCGGCGCTGATCGCCCGCGCCACCGGCGCGCCCGTCTGCATCCACCCCAAGCGCGCCCGCGCCGCCCAAGTCTTGCTGCAGGCCCATCCGCGGGTGGACGTCATCGTCTCGGACGACGGCCTGCAACACCTGGCCCTGGCGCGTGACATCGAAATCGTGGTGCAGGACCAGCGCGGCGTGGGCAACCGGCGCCTGCTGCCCGCCGGCCCGCTGCGCGAGCCCGCCAGCCGGCTGGCCGACGTGGACGCCGTGGTCACCAATATCGGCACGCCGGGCAATTCTCTTGCGGTGTCTGACACCCTTGAGGCACGTTCGCGGCATGACGGACGGCTGCTTGCGGTGTCTGACTCCCTTGAGGAACCGTCGCAGCCTGACGGCCGGCTCCCGAGGGTGTCAGACACCGCAAGCAGCCGTCCCCGCCAGGTCCAGATGTGGCTTGAACCCGGCCTGGCGCGCCATATCGGGGGACACGCCACACAGCCGCTATCGGCCTTTGCCGGCCAGCCCCGCATCGCGGCGGCGGCCGGCATCGGCAATCCGGAGCGTTTTTTCGCCACCTTGCGGGCAGCCGGCATCACGCTGTCCGCGACGCTTCCCCTGCCAGATCACCACGACTACGCCACGTCACCCTTCCAGCCGCTGGACGCCGACGTCATCCTGGTGACCGCCAAGGACGCCATCAAGTGCGGCGCCTTGAACGATCCCCGGCTGTGGGAAGTGCCGGTGCAGGCCGCGTTCTCCGACCCGGAGCTCTTTGACTGGCTGGCCGACGCGCTGCGCGCTTGCAAAGAGCGCCCGGTCAGTGGCCAGAACGGCGGCGGCAAAAACCGGGGCCGCAACCCGGCCGCGTAACGGGCGGCTTGCTGCAACCCCGACGCGCCGCGCGCTGTCAGGCGGCAAAACTGTTTTAGAATCCCGGTCATGGAATCCCGCCTTCTCGACATCCTCGTTTGCCCCTTGTGCAAGGGCCGCCTCGAACACGACCGGCAGCAGGCCGAACTGGTCTGCCGTGCGGACCGGCTGGCCTTCCCGCTGCGCGACGGTATTCCGGTCATGCTGGAATCCGAAGCCCGCGCGCTGGACGACGCCGCCGCCTCCCGCTGACCGCCGCATCGTGAGCTTCATCGCCATCATCCCGGCGCGCACCGCCTCGACCCGGTTGCCCGACAAGCCGCTTGCCGACATCGCCGGCAAGCCCATGGTCGTGCGCACCGCCGATCGCGCCGCGCTGTCGCGCGCCTCGCAGATTTTCATCGCCACCGATGACCTGCGCGTGCAGCAGGCTGCGCAGGCGCACGGCCTGCGCGCCCTGATGACCCGCGGCGACCATCCCACCGGCACCGACCGGCTGGCCGAAGCGGTCGAGCAGCTTGGCCTGCCCGACGACGCGATCGTCGTGAACGTGCAGGGCGACGAGCCCCTGATCGAACCCGAACTCATCGACGCGGTGGCGGCCAAGCTGCAGGCCTATCCGCAGGCCGACATAGCCACCTGTGCATGCCCCCTGGCGGATGCCGAGGCCCTGTTCAATCCCAACGTCGTCAAGCTGGTCTGCGCCGCCGACGACCGCGCGCTGTATTTTTCGCGCGCCCCCATCCCCTGGGCCCGGGACGCGCTGGGCGGCGGCGAACGCGTGCTGGCGCAGGGCCTGCCCGCCTGGCATCACATCGGCCTGTACGCCTACCGCGCGTCGTTCCTGCGCCGCTTTCCGACGCTGCCGCAAGGCGCGCTGGAACGCTTTGAATCGCTGGAGCAACTGCGGGCCATGGAACACGGCCACGTCATCGTCGTCCATCGGGCCTCGACGCCTCCTGCGGGCGGGGTAGATACCCCGGCCGATCTTGATCGCGTCCGCTTGATCTACAGCAATCAGATATAAGGGTTATTTCGCATGGCGCAGCCCCGCATTGGCTGCTGCGTTGCGGCATAATCCCCCGGATCACAAAAAATAAACCCCTTCAGGAGCACTCATGCGTCTCATCTTGCTCGGACCCCCCGGCGCCGGCAAAGGCACCCAGGCCGCGTTTCTAACGCAGCACTTCGGCATTCCCCAGATCTCCACCGGCGACATGCTGCGCGCCGCGGTGAAAGCGGGCACCCCGCTGGGTATTGAAGCCAAGAAGGTCATGGACGCCGGCGGCCTGGTTTCCGACGAGATCATCATCGGCCTGGTGCAAGACCGCCTGACGCAGCCCGACTGCGCCAACGGCTACCTGTTCGACGGCTTTCCCCGCACCATCCCGCAGGCCGACGCGCTCAAGAGCGCCGGCGTCAAGCTGGACTACGTCGTGGAAATCGCCGTCCCCGAAGAAGACATCATCGAACGCATGAGCGGACGCCGCGTGCACCAGCCCAGCGGCCGCAGCTACCACGTGCGCTTTAACCCGCCCAAGACCGAAGGCAAGGACGACGTCACCGGCGAAGAGCTGGTCCAGCGTGACGACGACCGCGAGGAAACCGTGCGCCACCGCCTGTCGGTATACCGCGAGCAAACGCGTCCGCTGGTCGATTACTACTCCGCCTGGGCGCAGCAAGATTCCGCCGCTGCCCCGAAATACCGCAAGATCTCGGGCGTGGGCGCCGTCGACGAAATCAAGTCGCGCCTGTTCGAAGCCGTTCAAAGCTGATCGGCGCCTCGATGGCCCAAAGGCCTTCGGCGCCGGCCGGACGCAGCGCGTCCCGGCCCTGGCCCGAAGGCCTTGTTGCATCCGGCGCCCGGCGCGCCGCCTTCCTTCCCTTGAACTGATCTGGTGGTACACACATGGAAATCGCGAACAAGGTATTCATCGTTACCGGCGGCGCATCCGGCCTGGGCGCCGGCACCGCCCGCATGCTGGTTGAACATGGCGCCAAGGTCGTCATTGCCGACCTGCAGGACGAGCCGGGCGAAGCGCTCGCCAAGGAACTCGGCCAGCGCTACGTGCACTGCGACGTCACGCAGGAAGCCGACGGCAAGAAGGTCGTGGCCGCCGCGCTGGAACTGGGCGCGCTGTTTGGCCTGGTCAACTGCGCGGGCGTCGCCCCCGCCGCCAAGATCGTTGGCAAGAACGGCGCACACCCGCTGGAGCTCTTTCAGAAGGTCGTGTCGATCAACCTGATCGGCAGCTTCAACATGATGCGCCTGGCCGCCGAGGCCATGAGCGCCAACACGCCCGAGCCCACCGGCGAACGCGGCGTGATGATCAACACGGCGTCCGTCGCCGCCTTTGACGGCCAGATCGGCCAGGCGGCCTATGCCGCTTCCAAGGCGGGCGTGGCGGGCATGACGCTGCCGATCGCGCGCGACCTGTCCAAGACCGGCATCCGCTGCATGACCATCGCGCCGGGCATCTTCGGCACCCCGATGATCTTCGGCATGCCGCAGGAAGTGCAGGACTCGCTGGCCGCCAGCATCCCCTTCCCCGCGCGCCTGGGCCGCCCGGAAGACTACGCCAAACTGGTCCACAGCATCATCACCAACGACATGCTGAACGGCGAAACGATCCGCCTGGACGGCGCCATCCGCATGCCGCCAAAATAATGCCCCCACGCTTCACCCGCTGCGCGGGTTCTCTGCCCCCCGAGGGGGCGCTTTTCCCCTTGGGGCGGCCCGGCGGAGAAAGTATGCCCCCACGCTTCACCCGCTGCGCGGGTTCTCTGCCCCCCGAGGGGGCGCTTTTCCCCTTGGGGCGGCCCGGCGGGGGAAAGTATGCCCCCACGCTTCACCCGCTGCGCGGGTTCTCTGCCCCCCGAGGGGGCGCTTTTCCCCTTGGGGCGGCCCGGCGGGGAAGAGGCCTTCTTGCGGGCAGGGGCAGGTTCTTTACAGTTGCTGGCCCGCGTTTCTCTTCAGTAGTCCACCCATGAGCCTGTTCCGTTCGGCGGCCACGGTCAGCAGCTTTACGTTGCTGTCCCGCATTTCCGGCCTGATCCGCGACATCCTGGTGGCCCGCGCCTTTGGCGCCGGCCCCATTACCGATGCCTTCTGGGTCGCTTTCCGCATTCCCAATCTGCTGCGCCGCCTGTTCGCCGAGGGCGCCTTCGCTCAGGCCTTCGTGCCCATCCTGGGCGCCGCGCGCAACAACCGTTCCGAAGAAGAAGTCCGCACGCTGCTCGACCGCGTGGCCTTGCTGCTGACCGCCGCATTGATGCTGGTCACGCTGATCGGCATCGTCGCGGCGCCCTGGGTGGTGTCGGCCATGGCCAGCGGCCTGCGCGGCGCGGCGCGCGACACCGAATTTGGCGCGGCGGTCTGGATGACGCGGATGATGTTTCCCTACATCCTCTGCATGTCCCTGATCGCCTTCGCGTCCGGCGTGCTCAATACCTGGCGGCGCTTTGCGGTGCCCGCCTTCACGCCCGTGCTGCTGAACCTGTCCATGATCGGCGCCTGCATCTGGCTTGCGCCGCGCATGGACGTGCCGGTCTACGCGCTGGCCGTCGGGGTCATGATCGGCGGCGTGCTGCAGTTGGCCGTGCAATGGGTGGCCCTGGCGCGCCTGGGTCTCACGCCGCGCTTCTCGCTGCGCTTCCGGCAGGCCTGGGCCGATCCCACCGTGCAGCGGATTCTCAAGCAGATGGCGCCCGCGACGCTCGGCGTGTCGGTGGCGCAGATTTCGCTCCTGATCAACACCAATATAGCGACGTGGCTGACGCCTGGCAGCGTGACCTGGCTGTCGTTCGCCGACCGCCTGATGGAATTCCCCACGGCGCTGCTGGGCGTGGCGCTGGGCACCGTCCTCTTGCCCAGCCTGTCCGCGGCGCATGCCCGCGACGACCACGGCGGCTACAGCGCGCTGCTCGACTGGGGCCTGCGCCTGGTGCTGCTGCTGGGCCTGCCCGCTGCGGTGGGCATGGCCATGCTGTCGGACGGACTGGTCGCCACGCTGTTCCATTACGGCGCCTTCAGCGCGCAGGACGTGCTGCAGACGCGCTTGGCCGTCATCTCCTATTCGGCCGGGCTGATCGGCCTGCTGGCGGTCAAGATCCTGGCCCCCGGGTTCTACGCCAAGCAGGACATCCGCACGCCCGTGAAGATCGCCATCGCCGTGCTGGTGGTGACGCAGTTGCTGAACGTGCTGCTGGTGCCGACGCTGGCGCATGCGGGACTCGCCTTGGCCATCGGACTGGGCGCCTGCCTGAACGCCCTGGCGCTGCTGATCGGGCTGCGCCGCCGCGGCGTCTACGTGCCCGGCGCCGGCTGGACGGTGTTTGCCTTGCGACTGGTGCCCGCGCTGGCCGGGCTGGCGGCGCTGCTCTGGTATGCGGACACGCGCATCGACTGGATTGCGCTGCAGACGCATGCCGGCCAACGCGCCCTGTTGCTGGCCGGCGTGCTGGCGGCAAGCGGCGTGGTGTACTTCGGAATGTTGTTACTGTTTGGATTCCGACTCAGGGATTTTGGACGACGTCCTAAGCAGTAATTCCGCCCGTTCGGGCTACATTGCCTTCAAAAAGCCGGCCAAACGCCGGCTTTTGGCATTAATTTCGTCAAGAATTGACAACCACCCCGTAATCTTTGGTAAAAAACCTTTATGATTTAAAAATTGCCACTGAGAGGACCCCCTGTAGGCCCCTGCCTGCGGGAAGCATGAATTGAAGTACGCCCAAGGACAACCCATGGCGGACCAGGTGATCAATTGGCTGCTGTTGCTGCGCTCCGGCAAGGCAACGGCCCAAGACTACAACGACTTCCTGGCTTGGCGAGCGGCCGATCCTGTCCATGAAAACGCCTGGCAGCAACTGACGGGCACCCTGGCAGGATCGTCGTTCGGCCGGCTGGGCGACGCCTACGCCACCGGCAGCGGCGGCGCCGCTGCCGCTGCCCAGTCGCTGATCCCGCCCCCGCCCGCCGCCATCGTGCCGCCCCGCCGCCGTTTTCTGACTGGCGCGCTTGCGCTCGCCAGTACCGGCGCGGCCGCTGCCTATGTCGGCAACGCCTTCTACCCGCTGAACAACGTTGCCGCCGACGCGGCCACCGCAACGGGCGAACGCCGCCGCTACCTGTTGTCGGACGGCAGTCAGCTCCTGCTCGACGCCCGCAGCCGCGTCAACCTGGACTTCACGCCCGCGTACCGTCAGGTGCGGCTGCTCGATGGCGCCGTCACGGTGTCCGTCGCGCCCGACGCCCGGCGCCCCTTCCTGGTGCAAACGGCTCAGGGCACGGTCCGCGCGTTGGGCACCCGTTACATGGTGCGCCAGCAGGCGCAGCGTACGGTCGTGGTGGTGCACGAACACGAAGTCGAAGTCGAAACCATGTCCGGCGCACACGGCACGATCCGTGCCGGCACCGGCGCCCGCTTCGACAATGCCCGCATGGACACGCCGCGCGCCGAGCTCATGGCCGAAGCGGCCTGGGAATCCGGCTGGGTCGATGCCCGTGGCCGCCCGCTGGGAGAAGTCATCGCCGCGCTGCGCCCGTATCGCAGTGGCGCCCTGCGCGTGTCCATGGCCGCCGGCGGCCTGCCCGTGTCCGGCCATTTCCCGCTGGACGATACCGACGCCGCGCTGGACAGCCTGCAAGACCAGATGCCCATCCAGGTGCGCCGTTTTACGCCCTGGTTCGTCTCGATCAACGTCGCCGCCTGACAACGACCGCCCTGAAGGTGTGCCGAGCGGCGCGGTTTCCGTTGTATAATCGATACCTAGTTTTTATCCAGTGGTTTGATCCATTGGTTTTATCGATAGGCGCCGCGAATTTTCCTCGAGTTTTTTAAGAGGATCAGACGCAAGGGTTCTCCAACCCGGGAATTTTTCCCAGCAGCGCCCTCCCGCCCGGTTGACGGGCGCTCCATCGGTTGAAGCGACATTAAAAGCTTGCATTCCCCACGGGGCTTGCTACAATGTTCGACTTTGCCGAATTCAACTTACAAAGCAACATGGCCAATACCGCCCAAGCCCGCAAGCGCGCTCGCCAATCCGTTGAGCGCAACAAGCACAATTCCAGCCTGCGCTCGATGCTGCGCACCGCCATCAAGCGCGTTCGCCAATCCATCGCCGCTGGCGACAAGGCTGCGGCTGGCGAAGTGTTCCAGAAGGCCACCAGCGTGATCGATCGCGTGGCTGACAAGAACATCATCCACAAGAACAAGGCCGCTCGCCACAAGAGCCGCCTGGCTGCCGCCATCAAGGCGCTGGCCTAAGCCATTCTGCCGCCCTGGTCTTCCGGGGCGACACGAATACGGCAAATGAAGAAGGATGCCCACGGGCATCCTTTTTTGCTGTCTGCGCGGTTTGGACAGGCCAGTTTCCCGCGCGCGCCTCTGCCTGCGCGCAGGGCCGGCCCTTCGGCCGTGCCCCACCCTCTTACCGCTTCATGCGGATTCTGCTGCCGCGAGCCTGCCCTCAATGGCCGCCGCAGCGTCGCGCAGCGATTCCATGAAAGCGCCGACCAGCGGATTGCCTGGACGGTGTTCCGGAAACACCACGTTGACGCGAAACGGAAACGATTGCGTCAGCGGCCGGATGTGCAGCCCGCGCCCCACAAAGTCCAAGGCGGTCAGCGGGTTGACGATCGCCAGGCCCAGCCCTTGGCGCACGAACGTGCAGACGGACACCGCGGTGGGCGTTTCCACGATGGACCGGGGCAGCACGCCCGCCTGGGCGAAGGCTTCGTCGATCTGGACGCGGTAGGGATCGCTGGCCGACAGGCTGATGAAGGCCTGGCCCGCGAAATCCGCCAGTGCCACTGCCGTGCGCGCCAGCAGCGGATGACCGTCAGGCAGCACACAGACCTCGTCGACCTGCACCAGCAGTTCGAGCCGCGTGCCAGCGGGCGCCGAATCATGTTCGGTCAGGCCCAGATCGTAACGCTGCGCCGTCAGCCACTCTTCTAGCAATGGCGATTCCTGGGTTTCGACCGACAGGCTCACGCCGGCGTGGCGGCCATGAAAGCGTCGAAATGCGTCGGGCAGGATCGAATGCGAAAACGCAGGCAAGGTGATCACCGATAGCTGCCCCTCGCGGAACGCCCGCAAGCGGCCCGCAGCGGACGCCACGCGCTCCAGGCCGGCGTAGGACTGCCGCACCTCTTCAAAGAGCGCCAGCGCCGGCATTGTGGGCCGCAGGCGTCCGGCAATGCGTTCAAAGAGCGCGAAACCGATTGTCTGCTCCATGCGAGCCAGCTCGCGGCTGACAGTGGGCTGCGACGTATTGAGCAGATCGGCGGCCTTGGTGACGCTGCCGGCGATCATCACCGCCCGGAAGACTTCGATATGCCGATGCGTGAGCATCGCCCCCCCATATCAAGAATGAATCGGTCTTGGAAATTTAAGCATTTTACTGGATGGATAGGCCGAGGCATCATGCCGCCTTCACTTCCCTTCCCAAACGGTTTCCTTCCATCATGACCTTCGATCCGCGCCAGCTCACCCAACTTGCCGCCGAACACGGCACGCCGCTCTGGGTGTACGACGCCGCCGTCATCCGCGAACGCATCGCTCAACTGCGCCGCTTCGATACGATCCGCTACGCCCAGAAGGCGTGCTCGAACCTGCACATCCTGCGCTTGATGCGCGCACAAGGCGTGGTGGTGGATGCGGTATCCCTGGGCGAAATCGAACGCAGCCTGGCCGCCGGCTTCGACCCGCGCAGCGAACCGGAAGGCATCGTCTTCACGGCGGACCTGATCGACCATGCCACGCTGGCCACCGCGCTCAAGCACGGCATCACGGTCAACGCCGGATCGCTGGACATGCTGTCGCGCGTGGGCGAGGCGTCGCCGGGCCATCGCGTCTGGCTGCGCATCAATCCGGGCTTCGGACACGGCCATAGCAACAAGACCAATACCGGCGGCCCGCAAAGCAAGCACGGCATCTGGATTGACGACGTGGCTGAAGCGGTTGCCATCGTCCGCCGCCACGGCCTGAAACTGGTGGGCGTGCACATGCACATCGGTTCGGGTGTGGACTACGGCCACCTGTCCAGCGTGTGCGACGCCATGGTGGACGTGGTGAAGTCGCTGGATCACGACATCGAAGCCATTTCAGCGGGCGGCGGATTGTCCATCCCCTACCGCGACGGCGAGCCGCGCATCGACTGCGATCACTACTTCGAGCAATGGGATGCGGCACGCCAGCGCATCGCCCAGTATCTGGGTCATGAGATCCGCCTGGAGATCGAACCCGGCCGCTTCCTGATCGCCGAGTCGGGCGTGCTGGTTGCCGAGGTGCATTCGATCAACCGGCGTCCCGAGCGCGACTTCGCCCTGGTCGACGCGGGCTTCAATGATCTGATGCGCCCGGCCATGTATGGCAGCTATCACCGCATCTCGGTGCATGCGCCGGACGGCAGCGCCCCGCAGGACACGCCGGAAACGCGTATCGCGGTGGCCGGCCCGCTGTGCGAATCGGGCGACGTGTTCACGCAGAACGAAGGCGGCGTCATGTCCGACCAGTTGCTGCCGCGTCCGCGCATCGGCGACTTCATGGTCTTTCACAACGCGGGCGCGTACGGCTCGTCGATGTCCTCGAACTACAACAGCCGACCGCTGGCGCCGGAAGTCCTGCTGGACCAGGGCGAGGCGCGCCTGATCCGCCGCCGCCAGACGGTCGCCGAGCTGCTCGCGCTGGAAGAATAAGCCGCCTGTAAAAGCAAACGGCGCCGGACAGTGTGCCTGTCTGGCGCCGGCGTAACGGTTTCGCTTGCAACGGCCAGTGCCCCGCACGGGGCCTGGCACATCAAGGCATCAGGTCGGAAACGCCTCGCGCAAGGCGAAGGTTGCCTGCTTGAACACACCCAAGTCGGTCCCCACAGCCACGAAGTGCATGCCCATGTCCAGATAACGGCGCGCGTCGGCATGCACCGGCGCCAGGATGCCCACGGCCTTGCCTTGCGCGGTCACGCGCTGATGCAGGTGGCGGATCGCTTCCTGCACTTCGGGGTGGCCGGGATTGCCAATATGTCCCAGGGCTGCCGCCAGGTCCGACGGGCCGATGAACACGCCGTCCACGCCTTCGACGGCGGCGATCTCGTCCACCGCCTCGATGCCCGGACGGCTTTCAATCTGCAGCAGCACGCAGATGTTGTCGTTGATGGTGTGCAGATAGTCCGGCACCGTGCCGTAGCGGTTGCTGCGCATCGCGCCCGCCACGCCGCGGATGCCTTGCGGCGGATAGCGCGTGGCGGCCACCGCGCGGCGCGCGTCCTCTTCGGATTCGATGAACGGAATCAACAGGTTGTAGAAGCCGATATCCAGCAGCCGCTTGATCTCGACCGGATCGTTCCAGGACGGACGGCCAACGGCCGCACTGGCGCTGCCCTGCAAGGCCTGGAGCTGCTGCAGGAACATCGGCACCTCGTTGGGCGAGTGTTCGCCATCCAGAAGCAGCCAGTCGAAATCGGCTAGGCCGACGAGCTCGGCGGTGATGTGGCTGGACATGCACATCCAGAATCCGATGAGCCGCTCGCGGGCCAGGATGCGTTGCCGGAAGCGATTGGGAAGAGGTGAATTCATAGCCGCCTTCATGTCTTTAAGAGAGGGGATCCAGCAGGTACGGCGTGCCCGCGCGGTCGCAGATGCCGCGCAGGCGTTCGGCCAGCGCCGCAGGAATCGGGATGCCCTCGCGCAGCCGGCGCATGCGCTCGGCCGCTTCGGGCTCACCCGCCACCAGCACGGGTTCGGCGGGATCGGCGGGCGGGGTGTCGTGCATGGCGTCGATCATGTCGTCCATGTCGCTCTCGAACGACCCGGCCGCCCGGAAGGCGTCGGGGTTGAGGGCCAGGAAGAAATGTCCGACGTCGTCGGGTTCACCCGGACGGCGCGTGGCCGCACGCCGCGCGGCGAACGCGCTGCCGCTGAGCGTGCCGCCCAGGATCTGCGCCATCATCGCCAGGCCATAGCCTTTATGGCTGCTCATGGCGGTCGTGCCGCCCAATGGGGTAAGGCCGCCTTCCGGGTGCTTGAAGATGAACTGCATGGCCGCGTCGGCGTCCGTGACCGGCGCGCCCTGTCCGTCCACGGCCCAGCCCGGTGGCAACGGCTTGCTCAGGAAGTCATAGACCTTGACCTTGTTGGCCGCCACCGTCGTCGTTGCCATGTCGAGCACGAAGGGTTCGTTGTACGCCGCGGGTGCGCCGAACGCGATGGGATTGGTGCCCAGCATCGGCATCGCGCCGCGCGTGGGCACCATGATGACGCCGTTGGCGCTGCTGGTGACCAGCCCCACCACGCCGCGGTCGACGGCGATGCGCGCGTAGACGCCCGCCGCGCCGAAATGATGCGAGTTGCAGACCGCCACCGCGCCCACGCCGTGCTCAAGGGCCTTGTCCACGGCCAGGTTCATAGCCTGCGCCGCGACCGGATAGCCCAGCCCGCCCATGCCGTCGATCAGCGCGCTGGCGCCGCCGTCGCGCACCACACGGGCCCGCGCGTCCAGCCGCAGCGTGCCGGCGCGCCATTTTTCCTCGTACGCGGGCAGCATCGAGATGCCATGCGAATCGATGCCCAGCAGGTCCGTACGCGCCATCAGGCCTGCCGTGGTGTGGGCCAGGTCTTCGGCCATGCCCCAGGCCATCAGCACCTGCAAGATCTGTTCACGCACCTGCTCCACCGGCACGGCCGTGGCGATTGCTCCGTTCCCTGACACTGTCTGTCTCCTGTTGCTTTGTATGTGTGGCGGGCGTTGGCGGCGGCGTCAGTCCCGGTCGCGATCGACCAGCCTGTGGCGGGCCTGGCCCAGATGGAATTGCATGGCGACGCGCGCGCGTTCGCCGTCCTGTTCGCGGATGGCGTCCAGGATGGCGGCGTGCTCGTCCACGACGCGCTGCGCGCGCTGGCGCGAGCCGGTGCGCGTCAGATTGAGGGTCAGGCGCATGAAGCCGCTGATGGACTCATGGATGCTTTCCAGCACGCCCAGATAGAAGTCGTTGCCGCTGGCCTCGGCGATGCTGGCATGAAACGCCAGGTCCGCTTCGGCGGATACCTGCCCCTTTGCAAGCGTGTCGGCAAAGGCGGCGTGGGCCAAGGCGATCTTGCCGAGCTGCTCGTCCGTGCGCCGCAGGGCGGCCAGGCGCGCGGCATCGCCTTCCAAGGCCACGCGCACCTCTTGCGCGCGCAGGTACGCGCTGACATTCTGCACATCGTTGAAGGCTTTCAGGCGCGGCGCGGGCTGGTGGCTCACAAATGTGCCCAAGCCCTGGTGCGCGGTGATGAGACCATCGGCGCGCAGGCGCAGCAGCGCTTCGCGCACGACGGGCCGTGACACGCCGAAGCGTTCGGAGATTTCGTTTTCGGACGGCAGCTTGTCGCCGACGTTCAGTCCGCCGGACACGATCTGTTCGAAGATCTGCCCGTAAAGCTGGTCCGCCAGCCGCACCCGATGCCCGCGTTCCAGCACAGGCGCGGCGGGCGCTTGCGGCGCGTCGGGCTTGTGCGGCGTGGATGGGGGGGATGCCTTGGGTCGAGCCACGTAACCTCCTGGTAGTAGGGCCTGTCCGCGCGCGGGGAACAGGCCCTGGGAGATGGCTGCGACGCGCGGACGGCGCTCATCGTACCTGCATTGCGTCCGCCGCGCCGCAGGGCGTTACGCCGTGGCGGTTTCGCGGTCCCAGGCGGCCAGCGCGCGCGCCACGGGCGCCACGCGTTCGCGCTCGGCGCTGGAGATGCCGGTCAGGAGCGGCAGCATCGGGCCCATGTCCGCCACGCCTGAGAGCGTGACGGCGTCGTGCAGCACGCGGATGGGGCTGATGCCATCGCGGCAATCTTCCAGACCCATGTACTGTTCGCGCACGGCTTCCGCTTCATCAAAGCGGCCCTCGTGCAGCAGATGCAGCAGGCGCATCGAACCGCGCGGCGCCACGCACACGGATCCCGAGGTGAAGCTCTTCAGGCCAAATTCACGGTAGTGCACGATGGCCGGGCGCTCGCCGATGCCGCTGACGACCCAGCGCGAATCCACGGCTTGCAGCAGCGAGGACAGGTAGGCATCCTCAGAGGGATTGTCGCGCACGACGGCGTATTTGAAGGCGACGAGGCGCCCTTCCTCGATCAGGCGCGCCGCGGTTTCCGGGGCCAGGTAGTCGGCCGACTTGATGTAGACCACCGCGGGCTTGCCCAGCGCATCCGTGAAACGGCGCACGCCGTCGGCCAGCCCCGCGTCGGTGTACGGAAAGGACATGGGCAGCAGCATCGCGGTCGGAAAGGCGCGCGAGCGCAGGATGGCGGCCTGATCCATCATCTTGCCGTAGTCGGGTCCCACCGAAGGCAGGATCCACGTGTCCGGGCCCGCCAGACTTGCCAGCATATCCACGATGCGTGCATATTCGCTCACGCCCACGTTGTAGAAATTGGCGTTGCCGCCATACATGACGTTGCGCACGCCGCCCGCTTCCAGGTGGCCGAGCAGCGCCTTGTTGGCCGATTCGTTCAGCGACAGATCGGCGTTGCGCGCCAGCGGCGGCACGGCGATGACCGAGCGCTGCAGATCCTGGGCGGTGACCGGGGTGGTTTTCATGGACGAGCTCCTGGCGAATGGGGTTGTCAGTGCAGTTGTCAGATAAGTAAGGTGAAAAAAGTATACTTGGTTGACAAGCTATAGCTCAATACCTATATTTGTTTTACAAGTAGTTCGGCAGCACACAAGTCGCATGAGGCGCGGGCCGCATGCGGCTTTGAGCTCCCGGCTCGCCGGGAGCGGAATACCCCCAGAAACGATGCGCGGCCACGCGCACACCGAGGAGACGAATTCCATGCATGCAGCCCCTGTGCGAGGCCGGTTTCTTGCGGCCGCCCTGCTGACGGCCACCGCCTTTGCCCTGCCGGCCTCGCCGGCCTTCGCGGACTACCCCGAACGCGAAGTCAAGATCATCGTGCCCTTCCCCGCCGGCGGCACCGCCGACATCGCCGCGCGCGTGGTGGCGGCCGAATTGGGCAAGAGTTGGAACAAGCCTGTGGTCGTGGACAACAAGGCGGGCGCCGGCGGCAACGTCGGCTCGGCCGAAGCCGCGCGCGCCACGCCCGACGGCTATACCTTCCTGATGGGCACGGTCAGCACCCACGCCATCAATCAGTCCGTGTACGCCAAGCTGCCGTATGACCCGGTCAAGGATTTCGTTCCGGTGACGCTGGTGATCCCGGTGCCCAACATCCTTGAGGTCAACCCGAAGTTCGCCGACAAGCACGGCATCCGCAACGTGGCGGATCTGATCACGTATCTGAAGGCCAATCCCGACAGCGTCAACATGGCGTCCACGGGCAATGGCACGTCCACGCACCTGTCGGGCGAACTCTTCCAGAGCATGACCGGGACACGCATGACGCACGTGCCTTACAAAGGCAGCAGCCCCGCGCTCACCGACGTGATGGCCGGACAGGCGGACCTGATATTCGACAATCTCCCCTCTTCCATGGGCTTCATCAAGGCCGGCAAGCTGCGCCCGCTGGCCGTGACGACCGCTAGCCGCTCGCCCGCCTTGCCCGACGTACCCACGATGGCCGAAGCCGGCGTGAAGGGTTACGAGGCATCGAGCTGGTTCGGCCTGCTGGCCCCGGCCGGCACGCCCCCCGCCATCGTCGAAAAAGTCCAACGCGACGTCGCGGCGGCCTTGCAGCAGGAGCCCGTGCGCGCGCAGCTCCAGGCGCAAGGCGCGACCCCGTCCGGCAACACGCCCGCCCAGTTCAAGCAGTTCATGGCCCAGGAAACCGTCAAGTGGGCCGACGTTGTGAAGAAATCCGGCGCCAAGGTCGACTGACCCTGCACCGATCCGGGGCCCGTCCGCAACGCGTGAGCGGCGGGCTCTTCATCATCACGCGAACCAGGAGACACCATGAACAAACTGATCAGCGCCGTATTCGCGGCGGGCGCCGTTGTGCTTGGGTCGCCGGCGGCCCATGCCGCCGGTTACCCGGAAAAGCCCGTCACCATGATCGTGCCCTTCGTGCCAGGCGGGTCGTCCGACATTACAGGGCGCTCGGTCACGCCGGCGCTGTCGAAGATCCTGGGACAGACCTTCGTCGTCGAGAACAAGCCGGGCGCGAACAGCGCGATCGGCGCGCAGGCGCTGGCCCGCTCCACGCCCGACGGCTACACCATGATGGTCGGCTCCATCGGCACCTTCGCCATCAACGAAGCCCTGTACAAGAATCTGTCGTACAACCCCAGCAAGGACTTCACCTACCTGACGCAGGCGGTGCGCAATCCCAACGTGCTGGTCGCGGCCACGTCCTTTCCGGCCAGCACCGTGGCCGAGCTGGTCGACTACGCCAAGAAGAATCCGAACCGCGTGTCGTACGCCTCGTCGGGCACGGGATCGTCGGATCACCTGTCGGCCGTGCTGTTCCGGCAACGCACGCAAAGCACCGGCGTCGACGTGCCGTACAAGGGCGGCGGCGCCGCCATTGCGGACCTGATCGGCGGACAGGTCAACGTGTCCTTCCAGAATCTGGGCGCGGTGCAGAACCACATCAAGGCGGGCAAGCTCAAGGCGCTGGCCATCACGGGCGACACGCGCGCGACGGACCTGCCCGACGTGCCGACGCTGGCCGAGGCCGGCATCAAGGACATGGTCGTGTATTCCTGGCAGGGCTTTGCCGTGCCCAAGGGCACGCCGCAGCCGGTCGTCGACAAGCTGGCCGAAGCCCTGCGCACCGCGCTGCGCGAACCGCAGACGCAAAAGACACTGCAAGGCTTGGGCTTTGAAGTGGTCGCCAACACGCCGCAGCAGTTTGCCGACTTCCAGCAGGCCGAGGTCAAGCGCTGGAAGGACGTGATCCAGAAAGCCAACATCCAGCTGGAGTAAAGAGACGGGATGCCCGAGCGCGGGCATCTTTTCGTCCGGGGCCTGTCCCGTCGCCACGAAGGCAGGACGGGCCCGCAGCATCCCTGCTTGAATCAAGTAGCATGAAACCTTCGCCACCCAACCGTACGACAACATGACCACCAAGCAACGCATCATCCAGGTCGGCTCGCTGGCCGGCTCTCCCTCCGCCAACAAGCGCCTGGCCGACGGCTATGACGTCATTGAATTGTGGAAGTATCCGGATCGCAAGGCCGCGCTGGCCGAGCACGGCAAGGGCGTCACCGCCGTCGTCACGTCCGCGAACTTCGGCGCCAACGCTGAGCTCATCGACGCGCTGCCGGACCTGAAGGCCATCTGCAGCTGGGGCGTGGGCTACGAGACGATCGATGTCGAGGCCGCGCGCAAGCGTGGCGTGCTGGTCAGCAATACACCGGACGTGCTGACGGATTGCGTGGCCGATCTGGCCTGGGGCCTGTTGATCGCCGGCGCGCGCCGCATGGGCCAGGGCGAACGCTTCGTGCGTGCCGGCCAATGGGGCCAGGTGCACGGCAGCATCCCGCTGGGGTTGCGCGTCAGCGGCAAGAAGCTGGGCATTGTGGGCCTGGGCCGCATCGGCGAAGCCATCGCCAAGCGCGGCACGGGCTTTGACATGGATGTGCGCTATCACAACCGCAAAAAGCGCGACGACGTCGACTTCGGCTACGAGGCCTCGCTGACGGACTTGGCCAAGTGGGCCGATTTCCTGATCGTGGCGACCGTCGGCGGTCCGAGCACGCGCCATCTGGTGAATCGCGGGGTGCTTGAGGCGTTGGGCCCCAAGGGCATCATCGTCAACATCGCACGCGGTCCGGTCATCGACGAAACCGCGTTGGTCGCCGCGCTTGAAGACGGCAAGCTGGGTTGCGCCGCGCTCGACGTGTTCGAGCACGAGCCCAAGGTGCCCGAAGCGCTGATCAAGAGCGACAAGGCCGTGCTGCTGCCGCACATCGGCAGCGCCACCGAAGAAACGCGCCTGGCGATGGAGAACATGATGCTGGAAAACCTGCAGTCGTTCTTCGAAACCGGACGCGTGATCACGCCGGTGGAATAAGCGAATGCGGCCGCCGCGCGCGCGGCGCGCGGCTCGAATGCAGAAACAAAAAAGCCTCTCGGCGCCCATACCGAGAGGCTTTCGACTTTCCGGCCCCCGCGTGTCCGGTCAGTCTTCGTCGCGCAAAGGAACGTGGGCGTTGCCGCCCGGCGCGGTTACTTCGTCGGCGTAGTGGCGCCGGACTTGTGGTTGGTCGCTGCGCCTGCCGAGTGCTTGGCGGACGACTTGTCAGCCTTGTGATGCTTGTGATGCGCCTGGGTCTTGGTGTCGCCGGACTTCGCGCCAGCCGCGAAAGCCGACGGTGCGGCAGCGAGGCCGAGGCACAGGGCCGAGGTGGAAAGAAACGCAGCAATGCGGGAGTGAGTCGTCATGTAAGTACTCCTGGTTGGTGAAGGGCAGATGCCCTCTTCCGATACGGGGCGGCACGATGCCGCAAGTCCCGTATGCGGTTGGAAGCATGCCCCGCCAGAAGGTTCAACGCGGAACCACAAATTTTCTGTCACTCAAGAATTGTTGCTATCCCTCGAACGCCAGCAACGCGACGGTCGCGAACAACATCAGTGCAAAGCAAGCTCTCAGCTTTCGTTCAGGAAGCCGGTAGGCAAGCCGCACGCCGATGGGAACGAAGATGAGGCTGCCGATCGCGAGCGGCGCGCCCACCATCCAGTTGGCCTGCCCTGCCCACGTGTACGTGATGAGCGCGATCATGGAACCGGGTATCACCATGCTGAGCGCGAGGGCTTGCGCGGCGGTTTGCGGCAGGCGGAAGACTGACGTGATGATGGGAACGGCCAGCACCGCCCCGCCCACGCCGAAGAACCCGCCCAGCGTGCCGCACAGGATGCCCAGCACGCTGGCGCGCCGCGGCGTGAAGACGGGCGTGGCGCGGGTAGGCGGCGGCGCGTGGCGGGCCGCCGGGCGCGAGGCGCGCCACGTCTGCCAGACGTAGAACAGCGCAATGAAGAAAAGGAACACCGCGAAGCTCTGGCGCAGCAAGGTCGAGTCGATGCCCAGCGCCATCTGCGCGCCCACCCACGTGAACACCACGGCGCCCGCTGCCCCGGCGAGCGCGACGCGCTTGTCGATGCGCGTCTGCTGGTTGTACTTGCGCACGGCCATCATGATGGTCGGCAGAACCATGATGAGCGCCGTGCCCTGCGCAAGCTGCTGCGACATTCCCATCAGCAGGACCAACGCTGGGATGGCGATCAGCCCGCCCCCGATGCCCAGCACGCCGCCCATGAAACCGATCATGCAGCCGGCGGCCAGGCATGCGGCGATGACGAACAGACTCACGTATTGCTCCAACCAACGACGCCGCGCATCAGCGCAGCTTTTCCAATGCCGCGTCCAAGCGGTCCACCGCCCAGATCTCCAGGCCTTCAATAGGTTGGCGCGGCGCGTTGGCCTTGGGGATGAGCGCCACCGAGAAACCGAGCTTGGCGGCTTCACGCAGGCGTTCCTGCCCGCGCGGGGCGGGACGGATTTCGCCGGCCAGACCGATTTCGCCGAAGGTGATCAAACCGCGCGGCAGGGGACGGTCGCGCAGCGAAGACATGATGGCTAGCAAGACCGGCAGGTCGGCTGCCGGTTCGGTGATGCGCACGCCGCCCACCGCATTGACGAAGACGTCCTGGTCGAAGGTGGACACGCCCGCATGCCGGTGCAGCACGGCCAGCAGCATGGCGAGACGGTTGCCTTCCAGGCCAACCGTCAGGCGGCGCGGATTGGGCGCGTGGGAGCTGTCGACCAGCGCCTGGATTTCGACCAGCAAGGGGCGCGTGCCTTCCTGCGTGGCCATGACGCACGAACCAGCGACCTGTTGTTCGTGTTGCGACAGGAACAGGGCGGAGGGATTGGCCACGCCGCGCAGGCCGCGGTCGGTCATGGCGAATACACCCAGCTCGTTGACGGCGCCAAAGCGGTTCTTGAACGCGCGCACCAGACGGAACGACGAATGCGTGTCGCCCTCGAAGTACAGCACGGTATCCACAATGTGTTCCAGCACGCGCGGGCCGGCCAGCGCGCCGTCCTTGGTGACGTGGCCGATCATGACGATTGCGATGCCCGTCTGCTTGGCTAGCCGCGTGAGCTGCGCGGCGCATTCGCGCACCTGCGACACCGACCCCGGCGCCGCCGTGAGCTCGCCGCTGTACAGCGTCTGGATCGAGTCGATGACGGCAACCGACGGCTTCTGTTCCGACACCGCGGCCTGGATGGCTTCGAGGCGGATTTCGGCCAGCAGGTTGACGTTGCCGGTTTGCAAGCCAAGCCGGCGCGCGCGCAGCGCGACCTGTTCGGCGGATTCTTCGCCCGTCACGTACAGCACATTGGTGGACTCGGACAGCGAGGCCAGCGCCTGCAGCAACAGCGTCGACTTGCCGATGCCAGGATCGCCGCCGATCAGCACCACCGCGCCGGCAACCAATCCGCCGCCGAGCACGCGGTCGAATTCGTCCAGGCCGGTGGGCGTGCGCGGGGTTTCGCGGGCTTCGATTTCGGACAGGCTGCGCACGGGGCTGGACGAGGCCAGCGGCGCATAACGGTGGGCAGCGGCCGCGGGCGCGGAGGACTCCACCGTTTCTTCAAGCGTGTTCCAGGCGTTGCAATGCGGGCATTTGCCCTGCCACTTTGGGGTGGTGCCGCCGCAATCGGCGCACACATATACGGTTCGGGTTTTTGCCATGCGCGGAAGTGTACCCGGCAACCTGTTAGCGCTGCGCCAGTACAGCGACCGTTTTGACACGCTGATCGCGTGCCTCTGAAAGACATTTCTTTCAGACAGCTTTCACAAACAGGGACGCACAGCAGTTACATGATGCAAACACAAGAAATTTCCTGCCCGATCCGTTGCAAATCGCGCATAATCGCCAGGTGCAGCGCATATTGTCGAACCGTCCCAACCGGACGGCATACTCCACGATGGACGTCCTTGCGACGCACTCTGTGGGGAATCGCGGCGCAATCACTCGCGGCCTTTCACGAGACCGCCCGAACCGGAACATGACCCCAGCACGACCAGACGCCGGACCACCGGCGCGGCGCACGCAAAGGTCAAACGCGGATACGCTGTGCCACCCGGCGTATGTGCGAGGAGTACGCGCATGAGCATTACCTATCGCCCCCCTTTTGACGAAGACGATGAACGGGATCTGCGCGCCCTGTACCGCAAGCCGGGCCCCGGCGCCAATCCGGAACTGGATGCCGCGGTACGACGCAGATGGCACCCCGGCCATAGCTGGCATCCCGGTTGGGGCGCCGCCGCCTGCGCCGTGATGGTCGCAGGCCTTTTTGCATGGACCGACATGCGTGAGGCCATCGACGACACCGAGCCGCAAATGCAATTGGTGGCCGTTCAAGAAAGCGAGGCCGCGCAAGATGCGTCTTCCGCATCCGCCACGCCGGCCAGCGATCCATCGCCCCTGCGCCGCGTCGTCGCCCTGCAGCAAGAGCCGGTCGCCCCGGCCCAGGCCGCGGTGATGCAGCCCGCGGTGATGCAGCCCAACGTGACGCAGCCCGCAGCGAGCCAACCCGTAGCGCCGCACTCGGCAGCGACGTCATCCGCCGTGGCCGCTGCGCCCGCCGAAGCGGCCACGGCTGCCGCTGAAACTGCCGCGCAGGCACCCGCACAGACAGCCGCTCAGGAAACGCCTGCGGAAGCGCAGCAGGTCGCCGCCTTCACCGAGCAGGATATCGAGGCGCGCGTCGCCCAGATCCGCGGCCTGATCGTGGACGACCGCGAAGAAGACGCCGTGCAGGCGTTGCGCGAGTTGCAGCGCGGCGCGCCTGATTTTGCGCTGCCGGACGACCTGCAAGAGCTGTCCCGCCAGAATCCGGCGTGACACCCGGGGCCGGCACCGCGCCGGTCCCGACGCTCTGCCCTGCCACATCCCTACGCTGGCCTTTGATCTGGCCCTGCTCCGGCCCCTGATTCGCCCCCCTGACCTGCCCCCCGCCCCGGCCCGCGGCCACACTGGCGCAGGCCGCGCGCGGGCTTGAAGAATTGAGCATTTTTTGGGCGGCTCTTGCTAACATAGCCGCCATGAGTCCGAGCTTCCACCACCGCAATCTTCCCCATTTGCTGCTCTACGCGCGCGAAACGCTGATGGCGCATTTCCGCCCCATTCTGCACGCAGCCGGCGTCACCGAACAGCAATGGCGGGTCTTGCGCACGTTGAGCGAGGTGGGCTCCCTGGAACCCAATCAGATCGCCCGCGCCTGTCAGATCCTGAGCCCCAGCCTCACGCGCATGCTGGCCGGCATGGAAGAGCAAGGGCTCATCAAGCGCACGCGCTCCAGCGCCGACCAACGCCGCCAGGAAATTTCCCTGACCGCCAAGAGCAACAAGCTCATCGACCGCATGCGGCCCCAGGTCGACGCGAAGTACCAGGAAATCGAAGAGCGGATCGGCAAGGAACTGCTGGAGCGCCTGTACGCCGATGTGGACGCGATGGTCGACCTCATCAAGCGCGACGGCCCCACGCGCGATGCCGGTACGCCTTGAACGTCAACCCCCTCCTTCCTCCACGATCCCCAGTCCATGGACCTCCTGACCAACACGTTCAAGCAAGCCCTGCGCGACGGCAAACCTCAGATCGGCCTGTGGGCCGGCCTGGCCAGCGCCTATACCTCGGAAATCCTTGCCGGCGCCGGATTCGACTGGCTGCTGATCGACGGCGAGCACGCACCCAATACGCTGGACTCCACCCTTGCCCAATTGCAAGCCGTGGCCGCCTATCCAGTCGCGCCCGTGGTGCGTCCGGCATGGAACGACCCGGTGCAGATCAAACAGATTCTGGACACGGGAGCGCAGTCGGTGCTGGTGCCCATGATCCAGTCCGCGCAAGAAGCCGCCGCCGCCGTGGCGGCGGTCCGCTATCCGCCGCAGGGCATCCGTGGCGTGGGCAGTGCGCTGGCGCGCGCGTCGCGCTGGAACCGCATTGCCAACTACCTTGAACGCGCCAACGACCAGATGTGCGTGCTGGTGCAGATCGAAACGCCGGACGGCATCGCGGCGCTGGACGAGATTCTTGCCGTGGACGGCGTGGATGGCGTCTTCATTGGACCGGCCGATCTGTCGGCCAGCATGGGCTATCTGGGCCAGCCGGAACATCCCGTGGTCGAGAAGACCATCGACGACGCCATTGCGCGCATCGTGCGGTCCGGCAAGGCGGCTGGCATCCTGCACAGCGGCGTGACGCAGGCCAGGCACTACCTGTCCTTGGGCGCGACCTTCGTGGCGGTGGGCGTCGATGCGGTGCTGCTGGCGCGCGCGGCCGAAGCGTTGGCGGGCGAGTTCAAGGAACTGGCTGCGGTCGCCGCGAGCAAGGGTCCGTACTGACGCGCACGGCGGCGCGTCCACCACAGCCAGACGCCGGTCACGCTTAGCGCCAGCGTGACCACGCCGACCAGCGCCACCATCAGCTGCAACGGCCAGCCCCAGAACGCCGCCATGTGCAGGCTGGTCAGCCAATGCTTGACGGTGTCACCGGCGGCCCGGCCCGTTGGAAGATGGCTGCCCGCCAATTGCCCATCCACCGCATTGAACACGACCGACGTGGCCCCGCTGCGCGCGCGCAGATCCCGGCTGCTGCGCACGCTGTAGCGATACAGCTTGCGGCGCGCATCCAGCGCCAACCAGTGTTCGCCGAGCACGATGAACCCCTCGCGGGCAGCCAGCGCGGCCATCAGCCGCCGCCCCGTATCGCGAGCTTGCGCGGGCGGCATCGGGTCGCCCGCGCTTGCCGCGGCCGCGCGCCGGGGATCGGCCTGATAGCTCAGCGCGGCGCGCATCACCGGATCGTAGACGGTCGGCAGGTTGAGTGCGACGCTGCTCCATGCCATCAGCGTCAACGCGGCCCACAGCCACAGCCCCCCGGCCCGATGCAGATCGAAATTGCGCTTATGCGGACCGCCCTGCCAGCGAATCCGCCAGGCGGGCGCCCAACGCTGCCACGCGGATGATGCCGTCTTGCGCACGCGGGTTCGCGCCGGCAGCGTGAGCCACGCGCCGACAAATCCATCGAGCGTCCACGCCAATGCGACGATGCCGAGCAACAGCTCGCCGATGCCCTCGAACAGCAGCGCCGTATGGAGCCGATGCAGGAACGGCATCAGGTTGCGCAGCCCTTCACCCAGATCGCCCCATCGGCGCAGGCCCAGGATGGCGCCGGAATACGGGTCGACGAATACCTCGTGGAGCACCGGCGCGGCCGCGCCCGCCTCGGGCAGCCAGACCGGGAACGGCACGCTGCGGCCAGCCTGCGCGCCGAGCGGCGTCGCGGGCATCACCGCCCCCGGCACGAATCGGGCCACGTGGTCACGCAGCGTCAACGCGTCCAGCCGTGCGGCATCCGCCGAAGACGGCGCCACGCGATGCAATGCCGGCGCGGCCGCGGCATCCAGCGTGTCGTACCAGGCCAGCGGGATGCCGGTCAGCGCCACCAGGCAAAGAAAGCCGGCCAGCACCAGGCCGGTCCAGCGATGCAGCCGCAGCAGCGCGGCGCGCAGGCTCACCAGCGGTAGCTCACCGTGCCGATGATGCGGCGCGGCTCGCCGTAGTCGCACACGCCGTTGTAGCAAATCGACGGGAAGTAGGTCTTGTCCGTCAGGTTGGTGACGTTAAGCGCATAGAGCCACGGGCCGCTTTCATAACTGACGCGCGCATCGATCAGCGTGTAGCCCGCGCCGCCTAGTGAACCGCTGGACGGCCGGTCGGGACGCGCCGACACATAGCGCAGGCCGGCGCCGGCCTTCAGCCCCATCAGCACCCACTCCGACAGGTTCACGTCGGTCCACAAGGAAGCCGCGTGGCGGGGTGTGTTGAAGCGCTCGCCCTCTTCGCCCGGCAGATTGCTCTTGACCACCCGGGCGTCGGTGTACGTGTAGGCTGCAATCACATCGACCTGCGGCGTGACGCGTGCGCGCGCCTCGATCTCCAGACCGCGCGAGCGCACCTTGCCGGTCTGCACCAGAAAGGTCGGATCGACCGGATCCGGCGTGAGCACGTTCTTGCGCTCCAGATTGAACAGCGCCGCGCTCAGCATGACGTCTTGGCCGGCGGGCTGGTATCGGATGCCGACCTCGTACTGCGTCCCGCGGCTGGGCTCGAAGCTGCCTTCGGTGCGGTCACGCCCGCTGGTGGGTTCGAACGACTGGCTGAAGCTGACATACGGCGCCAGGCCGTTGTCCGCCAGATACACCACGCCGGCTCGGCCGGTGAAGGCGGTGTCCTTGTCGTTCGAATTGGTGGACGGCGCGTGCAAGGCGCGGTTCTCGGCGCGCACGTTGTCATATCGTCCGCCCAGCAGCACCACCACCTTGTCCGCGATCTTCAGCTGATCCTGCAGGTAGATGCCAAGGCGATGTTCGGTGTTGCGGCGCTGCTGCCAGGGCAACACCACGACATCGCCGGGCAGGTACACCGGGTCGAAGACGTCGATGGGCCGCAGATTGCCGCGCAGGCGATCGCTGTTGTAGGTGGACCGCGTGTAGTCGAAGCCCGCAAGAATCGTCTGCGTCACGGCCCCCGTTTCGAACCGCTTTTCGATGTTGGTGTCGATCGTCTGCACCGTGGTGCGGTCGTCGAAACCGCGTGCCGACCGGGACACCCGCCGCTGCGTCGCGGCGTCCACGTCGCCTTGCAGCAGCACGTAGCGCATGGTCAGGTCCGCGTCGTAGTAGCGCATCGACGTGCGAAATTTCAGCGTGTCATTGAACGCATGCTCGATCAGCACGGCCAGCGACGTCGATTCGACATCGAAGCGGTTGTTGTTGGGCTCGCCCAGAAAGCGCGAACGCGGGATCTGTCCGTTCGGGTTGGTCCAGAGCGAGCCGGTGACCGGCACCTCGGTCGGATTGATCGTCTTGATGCGCTGATAGTTGGCCAGCAGCGTGACTGAGGTGGCCGCTGACGGGCGCCACGTCAACGCGGGCGCGATGTAGGTGCGATCGTCGGCGCTGTAGTCGATGAATTGCTTGCTCTCGCGGAACAGGCCGGTCAGGCGATAGGACCACACCCCGGCCTCGTCGATCGGACCGCCGATGTCCGCCGAAATCTGCCGGCGGTCATAACTGCCGCCGTCCAGATTGATCTCGCCCATCGTTTCGCCGGGCGGACGCTTTGTCACGGTATTGACGATGCCGCCCGGCGCCGCAGCCCCATACAGCACCGATGACGGCCCCCGCAGCACTTCGACCCGCTCCAGTCCGTATGGCTCCTGCTTGCCGTTGTACTGATTGATCATGTAGCGCATGCCGTCGCGGTAATAGCTGCCGGTCTGCGGGTTGGCTTCGAAACCGCGGATGCTCATCGTGTCTTCGAACATCGAGCTCTTGGCGACGATGCCGGGCATGATGCCGGGCGTATAGCCCAGCGCCTCTTGCAGGTTCTGCGCCTTCTGAACGCGGATCTGCTCGGCGCTCACCACCGAGATCGACTGCGGCGTTTCGATGATCGGCGTATCGGTCTTGGTGGCCGTGGCGCTGTTCGTGGCGGCGATGCCCAGCACCGGGCCATCCGGGCGTTCGACCTGGGCGGTCACCGCGATCGGTTCCAGCAGCGTCACGTCCTGGCGGCCTTGCCGCAGGACGAAGCCGCCATCGGGCAGACGTTCCGCCACGAGACCGGTGCCGGTCAGCAGCGCGGCCATCCCTGCCTCGGGCGAATATCGACCGCGCACGCCGGGGCTTTGCCGGCCGCTGCTCAGATCACCGTGGCCGCTGACAAAGAGGCCAGCTTCGGCGGAGAACAGGTTGAGCACCTGGCTCAACGGCCCGGCTGGGATGTCGTAGTCGCGGACCTGCATCTGTGCGGACTGCGCATACACGGCGCTTAGGGGCGCCCCGCCGCTCAGCATCACGCCGATGGCAAGCGCCAGCGGGGCGATGCGCGCGCGGCGGATCGGACGGATGGAAAAAACAGTGAGGGGGTTGGTCATGCCACGGATCCGCGATATGGGTGTTGAATTGCCCATAGGCCGGATGAGCGCGGCAAAAGCGGCAAACTATTTTGTAACAGCGGTGGGATCAGGGGGCTTTCAGCGCGGTTGCAGCGTCGTCCACCAGGGCAGCGGCTGGCTGATACGCACCGGCAGGGCCTCGCTTAACAAGCGCAACGCGCGGTCGCTGTCATGCAGCGGGAATGTGCCTGTCACACGCAAGTCCGCCACGTCGCTGGCACAGCCGAGATGACCGCGGCGGTAGCGCGCCAGTTCCGCCACCACCTGCGCCAGCGGCGCCTCCTCGAATTGCACGATGCCGCGCGTCCAGTTGTGGTCGTCGGCCCGCAGCGTTGCGGGCGCGTCGATGCCTTGCGATCCGCCGCGCATCCGCATGCCGGCGTCGACCCGAACCCCCGCAGGCGGCGCGCCCGCGAAATGTGCCTGCACCGCACCCTCCAGCACGGCGAGCGTGGTTTCGCCGTCAAGGCTGCGCACGTTGAACCGCGTGCCCAACGCCTGCAACCGCCCTTCGGGCGTGTCCACCACAAACGTGCGATCCGGGTCAGCCGCGGTGGCGATCATGATTTCGCCGCGCAGCAGCACCAGGCGGCGCTGGTCGCGGGTGTAATCGACCTTCACGGCGGTATCGGTATTGAGTCGAATCTGGGTGCCGTCGGCAAGCCGGCTTTCTTTCGATCCGCCCACCGGGGTGACCAGATCCGCCTGCCACGCCGCCCAGGTTCGGCGGCCGGCCGGCGACTGCGCCACGCCCAGGCCCAAGAGTCCCGTCGCGCCCGCGATCAGCGCAACCGTCAACAACCGGCGGCGCTCGCGCCGGCCCTGCGCGGCGGCATTGAGGCTGGCCACGCTGGCCTCGCGGCCCATCGGCTGCGCGATCAGCGCATCGAACTGCGCGCCCACGTCCTCGACACGTTGCCACGCCCGGCGATGCGCGTTGTCGGCGTCCATCCACGCCTGCCACCGTGCGCGCTCCCGCTCGCTGGCCGCCCCCGAGCTCAGCAACGCATACCAATGCGCGGCGGCCTCAAGAATGCGCGGGTCGACAGCGGCGGCGCCCATCACCGTCCTGCCTCATCGCCGTGAAATCCAACGGGTTGCAGATCGGCGTCGAGCAGAAAGCACAGCATGGCTTGCGCGATGTCGTTGCGCACCGTCCGCTCGGACACGCGCAGCTCCGCCGCGATGGCCGGATGCGTCATGCCGTGGATGCGGTGCATCAGGAAGGCGGCGCGCGCACGCACGCCCAGGCGATGAAGCTTGCGGTCGATTTCGACCAGCGCCTGGAGCGCCTGGAGTTGCACTTCGGGGGATGGGTGGGTGACTTCGGGACGCGATGCCAACGTGTCGGCCCACGCCAGTTCAATATCCCGGCGGCGCCAGAAATCGACCAGCAGGCCGCGCGCGATCGTGGTCAGGAATGCCCGGGGCTCGCGCACATCGGCAATGGCGTGCCGCCGCACCAGCAAGGTCAGGAAGGTGTCCTGCGTGAGGTCGGCGGCCTGATGATTGTCTTGTAGACGGCGATTCAGCCATTTCTGCAACCAGCCGCAGTGCGCGGTGTACAGGGCGGAAAGCGATGCGCCAACTGCGTGCTCTCGGTCCGACACGGCGAGCATCCATAATGGAAATGATATTTATTATTATACAAACAATGGATGGTCCGATCGGATGGGGGACGCGACGTCAGTCGAGCACCACGCCCGACTCGCGCACCGCGGCCTCCCATTGCCGGGCCTCGTCGCGCCACGCCTTGCCGAACGATGCGGGCGTGTCCTGTCCGGGAACGAAGCCGTTGGCAAGGTAGGCCTGCCGCACCTCGGGCAGACCCAGCACCTCGTGCAAGACGGCTGCAAAGCGCGCGATGCGGTCCGGCGGCGTGCCCTTCGGCGCGGCAAAGCCCCACCAGTTGCCCTGCACCGCGTCCGGCATGCCGGCCTCGTTCGCGGTCGGCACGTCGGGCAACGCGGCAAACCGTTCCGGCGAGGCCACCGCCATCGCCCGAACCTTGCCCTGCGGCACATAGGCGGCCGCAACGCTATAGCCACCGATGTAGAGCTGCACCTCGTTGGCCAGGAGCGCCTGCACACCGGGCGCCGCTCCCCGGTAGGCAATGTGCGTCATGTCCGCACCCATCGCCTTCGACAGGCGATACGCCGACAGGTGCGGCGTCGTGCCCATGCCTGGCGAACCGTAATTGAGCTTGCCCGAGTGTGCGCGCGCGTACTGCTGGAACTGCCGCCAGTCGGCAGCCGGCGCCTGCGCGCTGACGTAGACGAAGGCGGGCACGTCCGCCAGCTTGCCCACCGGCGCCAGATCGGTCAGCGGATCGAAGCCGAGCTTGCGGTACAGGAACTGATTGATGACGAAGTTGTTGGCCGCGCCCAGCACCAGCGTGTAGCCGTCGGGCTTGGCGCGCGCCACGTCCTGCATGCCGATGTTGCCGCCCGCGCCGGTCTTGTAGTCCACCACCACGGGCTGGCCCAGGCGCTTTTCCAGCAGCGGCTGGATCTGCCGCAAGGCGATGTCGCCCGCCGCGCCCGGCGCGTACGGCAGCACCACGCGGATGGGATGCTCGGGATACTGGGCGCTGGCCGCAGGCGGCACAAGGGCCAGGGCCGGGGCCAGCGCGGCCAGGACGGATACGGCACAAGCTCGATACGGCATCGTGTTCTCCCTGGCCGTCCCGGCGTCGCTGTCCGGGCGGCCGGCCTTGCAACGTTTCGGGTGCTACAGGTCGATACGCATCAGATCGTGGGCCAGACGCAGCGGACCCGGGTAGTGCTTGCGGATGTCGGACACGATCTCATCCATCAGGTGCGGCCCCATGAGTTCCACGGGCAGATGCTTGGCCGCCGCGCGCTTGAGGACCGGACTGGTGGAATCGAAGTGGCCGAAGTGCGTGGCCACCAGGCTTTTCACATTTGCCTCGCGTGCGATCTTGCCCAGGTCCGTCGGGCTGGTGTGGGCATAGGTGCCGACGCCGGTCTTGGCGCGGTGCGCGATGAACGACTCGGGAAAGGTGCACTCGTGGATGAGCAGGTCCGCATCCTTGGCCAGGCGCACCATCGCCGCACAGGGCGCGGTATCGCCGCTGAAGGCGATGACCTTGCCTTCCGCCTCGACACGCACGCCGAAACACTCGCAGACATCGCGCGGAATGTGATCCACCCAATCCACCGAAATGCGCACCTTGTCGTCCTCGAACACCACGCCGGGACTCACCTCGCGCACCACGGGCCGCATCGCTTCCAGATTGCGCTGGCGCACGGGGTAAGCGGCGCGCGCCTGGAAATCGGTGTGGTACGCACCGTTTTCGAACAGGTGGTCCACGAAGTGCTTCGTGCCCTTCGGGCCCAGCACCAGGGGCGAGCCTTCCTTATTCAGAATCCAGCTTGAAATGACGAAATACGGGTAGTCGCAGATGTGGTCGTGGTGCAGGTGGGTCAGAAAGACAAACCCCACCTTGGCGGGATCGACATTGGCCCGCACCATCTGCCGCGTCGCGCCCTCGCCGCAGTCGAACAGGTAGTGCCGGTCGTCGTCCAGCGTCAGCAGAATCGCGGACTGCGCCCGGTCGGGATCCGGCAGCGCCGCGCCAGTCCCCAGCATGGTGATCTTCATCGGCAACCTCTCTGGTCAAAAGCATGGGCTCGCATGAGCACGAAGCCAGTATAGGAACGGGGTGCATACCGAACGATCAATTATTAGAATGCTGTGAAAACCGTTAGGAATCACTGCACCATGCCCGCCAGCCCCCGCATTCCCGACCTGCGCCACATCAGCGGACGCCTGCGCCTGCGCCACCTTGACCTGCTGCACGCGCTGCACGCGCTTGGAAGCGTGCACAAGGCCGCGGCGCGGCTGGGCATGACCCAGCCCGCGGCCAGCAAGCTCTTGCTGGAACTGGAGGACATGTTCGGCGTGCCGCTATTCGTGCGTTCGCGGCGGGGCATCACGCCGACCGCTTTCGGGCAGGCGCTTGCCGGCAAGACGGACGTGCTGCTGGCCGATCTGGCCGGCGCGCGCAACGAGATCGCCGCCTTGGCCGCCGGCGCGCGCGGCCGCATCCGGGTCGGCGTGCAGCCGGTGGCCCTGCCCGTGCTGGTGCCGCGCGCCATCCAGCGCATGCGCGACCACCATCCCGGCGTCACTGTCATGCTGCACGAGGGTGCGCACGATGCGCTGCTGGACAGCCTGGCCCGCGGTGAACTCGACTGCGTGCTGGGCCGCCTGATGCTCGATGCCGCCCAGGCGGTGTTCCGCACAGAAGTGCTGTACGAAGAGCCGATATGCGTGGTGGCGCGCAAGGGGCATCCGCTGGCGCGGTCGACGCGCATCACCGCCGCGGCGCTTGCGCGTCAGGACTGGATCCTGCCGCCGCCCGATGCGCCGCTACGCCAGCGGATCGACGCCTACTTCGCGCAGCAGAGACTGGCGCTGCCCGCGCCTGTCGCCGAATCGGTATCGCTGCTGGCCAATGAAGTGCTGCTGCGCGGCGCGGACATGCTGGCCGCCATGCCGCGCGCCGTCGCGCATCACTACGCGGATCTGGGCGTACTGGCGATCCTGAAGTTCAAGCCGGACTGGAGCTTGCCGGCGGTAGGCGTCGTGCAGCGGGCGCACGTGGAACCGACTGCGGCGCTGGCCCATTTCCTGGACGCGCTGCGCAGCGAAGCCCGCGACTTGCAGGACGTGCCGCCAACGCGCGAGTGAGCAACGCCGCGCCTGCGCTGAGCACAAAAAAACGCACCCGAAGGTGCGTTGTGCATCCGTGCAGCGGCAACGTTCAGGAGCGGCCCGCCAGACTGCCGCCGCCATCCACACCCAGCACCTGACCGGTGATGAAACCGGCGTCGTCCGACAGCAGGAAGGCGATGGCGGCGGCCACTTCGGCCGGGGTGCCCAGGCGCTTCATGGGAACGGAAGCCAGCGCGCGCTTTTCGTTGTCGCTGCCGGCGGGCCGGGTGGCGCGGAACATTTCGGTTTCGATGGGGCCCGGCGCCACCGCATTGGCCGTGACGCCATATTCGGCCAGTTCCAGCGCCCAGGTGCGGGTGCAGCCCACCAGCGCGCTCTTGGCGGCCGAATACGCGGTGCGGTCGAGCGCGCCGTGGATGGAGCGGCTGACCACGTTGACGATGCGGCCGGCGCGGCGCACCTTCATGGATTCGATGAACGCCTGCGTCACCTGCACCGCCACGCGCACGTTCAGGTCCAGCACGTTGTACAGCGTGGCCAGGTCGATTTCGCCCAGGGGCTGGGGCGACACGAGGCCCACATTGTTGACGACGGCGTCGACGGGGAATTTTTCGCGGATTTCGCGCAGGACTTCTTCGGTACGGCCGGCATCGGCCAGATCACAGGCGTACAGATAGCCCGGGAAATCGACATCGGTCGTGTTGCGCGCGATACCAACCACGTGACAGCCCATGTCGGACAACCGCTGAGTAAGCGCCCAGCCTATGCCTTTGGTGGCGCCCGTAATGAGCACGCATTTGTCCTTCATGGATTGAAACCTCGCAGTCTGTTTTCTTGGTCAAAAACGGGCGCCTGAGCGCCCGGTTTCCAAAGTAGACACCATCCGGCGCCGCCTGTCTTGTCATTTGCGCAGCAATTCTTGCCCACCGGACGCCGCGCCGCCGCGGGTCAGGCGTCCCGGGTGACCGGGACGCGCGGGGCCAGCGCGCACAGCAGTTCATAGCCGATGGTGCCAGCCGCGCTGGCGACTTCATCCACCGACGGGCCGTCTTCGCCCCACAGCGACACCGGCGATCCGACCCCGGCGGACGGCACGGGGCCCAGATCCACGACCAGCATGTCCATGGACACCCGTCCCAGCAGTTGGGTCCGGATGCCGGCAACCACGACCGGCGTGCCGGTGGTGGCGTGGCGCGGGTAGCCGTCGGCGTAACCGCAGGCCACGATGCCCAGGCGCATGGCGCGTTCGGCGCGGAACAGCGCGCCGTAGCCGACGGAGTCACCGGCCTTGATTTCCTGCACCGCAATGATTTCGGAGCTGAGCGACATGGCGGGCTTCAGGCCGAACGAGGAGGCGTCGGCATCCGCGAAGGGCGACGCGCCATAGAGGCAGATGCCCGGCCGCACCCAGTGCGTCTGGCTTTCGGAGCCGACGGCGATGTCGGCAAAGCGCAGGGCGGCGGCCGAATTGCACACGCTGATCGAACCGGGCAGCTTATGCGTCACCGAATTGAAGACGCTCAGTTGTTCGTTCACGCCTTGCGGACCGTCGGCGCAGGCGAAATGGGTCATTTTGCCGACCGAGCCAAGCGTGCCCTGCTGCTGCAGCAGCGCGGCGCGCTCGTAGGCGGCGGGATAGGCCGTCGGGCTGAAACCCAGCCGGTTCATGCCGCTGTTGAGCTTGAGCATGATGTCCACGCGGCGCGACAGACGGGCGCGGGCCAGCATGTCGAGTTGGTCACGGTGGTGGACGGTGCTGCTGAGGTGGTAGCGGTCGACGATGTCGAGATCCGACGGGTTGAAGAACCCTTCCAGCAGCAGGATCGGTCCACCCCAGCCGGCTTCGCGGCAACGCACGGCTTCTTCGAGGTCCAGCATGGCCAGGCCTTGGGCCTTGGAAAAACCCGCCACGGCCTGTTCGATGCCGTGCCCGTAGGCGTTGGCCTTGATGACCGCCCAGATCGACGGCGGCAGCCCGGCGGCCGCGGCGGCGGTCTGGTCCAGGTGGCGGCGCACGGTGGCCAGATTGTGCGCAAGAGCGGAAACGGAAACGGTGGCGGATATGGGGCGCGGCATGTTGTGAGATCCTGTGGCGTCCAAGTCTAACTGATCGCCGTCCCCGGCGGCAGCGCGCCGGATCAAGCGCGGGCGACTACTCTAAAATGAGACCGTTTTCCGCTTTGCGCCGTTTTTGCAGGTCCGATCCTGCCCACTGGCCTCTTTTTATGTCCATCGATCACTACGAGAATTTTCCCGTTGCCTCGCTGCTCTTGCCGCGCAGGCTGCGCGGCGCCGTGACCGATATCTACCGGTTCGCCCGCGCCGCGGACGACATTGCCGACGAAGGCAGCGCGACCGACGAGGAGCGCCTGGCCCAGCTCGCCGCGTTCCGCACCGAGCTGCATCGCATCGGCGCCGAACCCGGCACGCCCCCCGCTCCCGGCCTGCCGCCCCTGTCCGACATCTTTGCGCCGCTGGCGCAGACGATCGCCCGGCACCAGTTGCCGATCACGCCTTTCTACGACCTGCTGTCCGCGTTCGAGCAGGACCTGACCGTCAAGCGCTACGAGGACTACGCCACCCTCATGGATTACTGCAGCCGCTCGGCCAACCCGGTCGGCCGCCTGATGCTGCACCTGTTCGAAGCCAGCACGCCGCAGAACCTGACCGAGTCCGACGCCATCTGCACCGGCCTGCAGCAGGTGAACTTCTGGCAGGACGTGCGGGTGGACTGGCACAAGCACCGCGTCTACCTGCCGCAGGAAGACCTGCGCCGCCACGGCGTGTCGGACGAAGACCTGGCCGCCTGCCGCCTTACGCCTGCGTGGCGCGAGCTCATGGCCTTCCAGGTCGACCGCACACGCGCGCTGCTACACTTCGGCGCTCCGCTGGCGCGCCGCCTGCCGGGCCGCATCGGCCTGGAGCTGCGCCTGGTGGTGCAAGGCGGGCTGCGCGTCCTGGAGCGGATCGAGGCGAGCGGCTACGATGTATTCATGAATCGCCCCGAATTGGGCGCCAAAGACTGGGCCATCATGTTGTGGCGCTCCATCAAGTAACAGGCCGTGCCTAATGACCCCTGACGAGTATTGCCAGGAAAAAGCCGCCAAAAGCGGTTCCAGCTTCTACTATTCCTTCCTGTTCCTGCCTCCCGAGCGCCGGCGCGCCATCACGGCCCTGTACGCGTACTGCCGCGAAGTGGACGACGTGGTCGACGAGTGCACCGACCCGTCGCTGGCGCGCATCAAGCTAGCCTGGTGGCGAACGCAGATCGACCAGATGTTCGACGGCAAGCCCGACCATCCCGTCACGCGCGCGTTGCAGCCGCATCTGGAAAGCTGTTCGATCACCCGTGACCGCCTGCTGGCCGTGATCGATGGCATGGAAATGGACCTGGACCAGACCCGCTACCTGGACTGGCCCGGCCTGCGCAAGTATTGCTGGCACGCGGCCGGCGTCGTGGGCGAACTGTCCGCCGGCGTGTTTGGCTATTCCGATCCCAAGACGCTGGTCTACGCCGAAAAGCTGGGCCTGGCGTTCCAGATGACCAACATCATCCGCGACGTGGGCGACGATGCCCGCCGCGGCCGCATCTATATCCCGGTCAACGACATGCAGCAGTTCGAGGTCAAGGCCTCGGACATCCTGAATGGCGAGTATTCCGATCGCTTCACCGCGCTGATGAAGTTCCAGGCCGACCGTGCCCGCGAGCTCTACCGCGAGGCGATGAGCAACCTGCCCGAGGCCGACCGCCGCGCGCAGCGTCCGGGACTCATGATGGCCGCCATCTACCATGCGCTGCTCGACGAGATCGAGCGCGACAACTGGCAGGTGCTGCACCAGCGCATTTCGCTCACCCCATTGCGCAAACTCTGGCTCGCCTGGAAAACCTGGGTGGGCGGCGGACGCGGCCTGGTCCGCCGGTTGGCCCGGTGAAGGCGGCGGTCATTGGCGCAGGCTGGGCCGGCTTGGCGGCCAGCGTTGCCCTGCGCGAAGCCGGCGCCAAGGTTACGGTTTTCGAGGCTGGGCACACCCCCGGTGGACGCGCGCGGCGCGTCTTTCACGGTGACTTCGAAGCGCCGCTGGACAACGGCCAGCACCTCTTGTGCGGCGCCTACAAGGAAACCCTGGCGCTGATGCGCCGCGTGGGCCGCAACCCGGACGCCCTGCTGATGCGGCGTCCCTTGCGCCTGGCAAGCCTGGACGGCCGCTTCAACCTGTCCGCCCCGCGCCTGCCGGCGCCGCTGCACATGGCCCTGGCCGTCCTGCGCGCGCGTGGCGTCTCATGGAGCGACCGGCTTGCGATGCTGCGCCTGATGCGCGGCCTGAAGACCATGTCCTGGTCGCCGCCGCGCGACTGGACCGTGCTGCAACTGCTGCACTATCACGCGCAGTCCGACGTGCTGATCCGGCAGATGTGGGAGCCCCTTTGCCTGGCCGCGCTGAACACGCCGATCGCCACGGCCAGCGCCGTGCTGTTTGCCCGCGTGCTGCGCGATAGCCTGGCAGGCGCGCGCGAAGACAGCGATCTGCTGCTGCCGTGCACGGACCTGTCGGCGCTGTGGCCCGACGCCGCCGCGCGCCAGGTCACCATGCGCTATGGCAGCACGGTGCGCCAGCTGCATCCGTCCGCCGACGGCATCGACATCAACCAGGAACGCTTTGACGCGGCCGTGCTGGCCGTGCCGCCCACCTTCGCCGCGCGCCTGTTGGATGGTCCGCTACGCGAGGCCGGCGCCACCGGGCTGCTCGATGCGCTCAAGGCCTTCGACTATCTGCCCATCGCCACGCTGAACATCCGCCTGGCCGGCCCGTGGCGGCTGCCCGAGCCGATGATGATGCTGCGCGAAGATGCGGCCCGCGGTCATGCCGGCCAGTGGCTGTTCGATCGCGCCCAGCTCGCGGGCGACACCAAGGCTGGGGAACTGGCCGTGGTGGCCAGCGCGGCAATCGGCATAAGCGAACGCAACCGGCGCCAAGTGATTGAAGCCCTGATCGATCAGGTGGCCGAACAGGCCGCGGCGCATCCGCTGCGGCTGCCGCCGATGCCCGAGGTGGCGGCGGCCGAACTGTTCATTGAAAAGCGCGCGACGTTTGCCGCGGTGCCGGGCCTGACCCGCCCGCTGAACTCCACGCCGTGGCCCACGCTGGCATTGGCGGGCGACTGGACGGACACCGGCTATCCCGGCGTGCTGGAAGGCGCGGTACGCAGCGGCCTGCGGGCGGCTCGCGTGCTCAATCCCCGCTCGGACTAGAAAAGATCAGGCGGGCAAGCAGCCCGCCCTTTGCGCACCGGTCAGGCCGGCTTTGTCCCAAACAGGTCGGCCTGGCGCGGATCCGCCGCGGCCAGGTCGTAGCCGATCTGCCCGGCGACCTCGCGCAGGATGTTCTGCGCAAGATTGAAGGCCGTATTGGCCGCCGGCACGCCCGCGTAGATCGCGTTCTGCAGCAGCACTTCCTTGAGTTCGTCGGGCGTCAGGCGCGAGGCATCCTGTGCCGTCAAGGCGGCGCGCACGTGCAGTTCGAATTCTTCCCAACGGCCCAGCGACAACGTCACCGCCAGCACCATCATGCGGCGCGCCTTGTGCGGCAGGCCTGGACGGCTCCAGATATCGTGCCAGGCATAACGCGTGATCATGTTCTGGTAGTCGGCGGTGAACGTGGTGGCGCGATCCAGCGACCGCTGCACCCATTCGTCGCCAAGCACGGCGCGGCGGTTTTCCAGGCCACGCTCAAAATCGTCTTCCCGGCTCATCTGGTCAATCTCCATTCGGATCGGGGGCTGACGCGTGCGAACGATGCCGCGCTCGCCCCCGGATGATCAATTCACCTGGATGTTATTGGTTTTCACGACCTCGGCCCAGCGGGTCTGTTCGGCATCGACAAACTTGGCGAAGTCGGCGGCGCTGCTGCCGACCGGCGTCAGGCCCAGCTTGGCAAGCTTCTCGCGGGTATCGGGACGCGCCAGCGCCTTTTGCACGAGCTCCTGCAGCTTGGCCACCACTTCCGGGCTGGTGCCCGCCGGCAGGAAGAAGCCGTTCCACTCGACCACGTTGAAGTTCTTGATGCCGGCTTCGCCCACCGTCGCCACGTTGGGCAGTTCGGGCATGCGCTGCGACGACGAGACCGCCAGCGCCTTGAGCTTGCCGCCGGTGACGTAGTTCAGGCTGGACGCGGCGTTGGCGAAGTAGACGTCGACCTGACCGCCCATGACGTCCACGATGGCCGGCGCGCCACCCTTGTAGGGCACGTGCACCATATCCAGGCCCGCATCCTTCTTGAGCAGCTCGGCGGCCATCTGCGCCAGGCTGCCCGGTCCATAGGACGCGAACGTCAGGCGGCCGGGCTTGGCGCGCGCGGCATCGATGAAGTCCTGCAGGTTGTTGAAGCTGGAACCGGGCGCGGCCACCAGGATGTTGGGCACGCTGACGGCCTGCGAAACCGGAATGAAGTCCTTCTTGGCGTCATAGGGCAGCTTGCGCAGCACCGGATTGATCGAGAAGGACGACGCGTCGAACAGCACCGTGTAGCCATCGGGCTTGGCCCGCGCCACGAACGCCGCGCCGATGGAGCCGCTGGCGCCGCCCTTGTTCTCGATCACCACGCTCTGGCCGGCGACTTCGCCCATGCCTTGCGCGATGATGCGCGCGGCGTTGTCCGCGCCGCCACCGGCGGAATACGGCACCACCACGGTGATGGGCTGCTCGGGGTAGCCGGCGGCGTGTGCGGCGCCAAACGTGGCGGCCAGGCCGATGGCGGCGGCCAGCGGACGAATTGCGGCCAGGGCCGTGCGACGGGTTTTCTTCATGTGTGCTCCTCGGGTCTCCCCTGTGGGGATGTTCGATCGGTCAAGGGTCGTGGCGCGAGCCGTCTTCAGACGGTCGCGATGGGGTTGACCGGCGCGCCGACCAGACCGGGCACGTACATGGGCGCCGCGGTCAGGAAAAAGGCATGCCGGCCGTGCTGGCGCAACCATTGCGCCAGCGGGGTCAGGTGCCAGAGCTCGCCCAAGGGCAGGCCCAGCTTGAAAAGACATTGCTCGTGCAGGGGCAGCAGCGCGCCCTTGCCGGTGTCCAGATGATGGTTGCGCAGTTCGACCGCGTGATTGTCGGCGGCGATGGCCGCGATCCGGCTGTCCTTGATCCACGCCAGCAGGTCCGCGTCGGCGCCGTCCAGCACGCAGCAGCTCGTCTTGAGCCGCTCCTGCTCGTCGTCGCCCAGCGTCAGCGCCAGGTCTGCCAGCCCTGTGTGCAGACACAGCACGTCGCCCGGCCGGACTTCCACGCCATCGGCGCGCATCACGTCCATCAGCTCGCGGTGGGACACCTTGCGCTGCGCATCACCGAAATGCGCGCGCAGGTCCACCATGACGCCGCGCCCCTGGATGCCGTGGCGCGCCATCGGCGCGATGGACAGGTCGCGGGTGCCGGTAAAACCTTCGGTGGCAGGCTCGCTGACGGCGAAGCCGTTGTAGCCCGTGGGCTGCGGCTGGCCGGTGCCATGCGCGTCGTACATCGAGCCCACATGGCCCAGCGCGTCCCATTGCGTGGAGTACTGCGGCGACAGCGTGACGCGGTCGTCGCTGATGACGTCGGTGGCGCCCGGCACATCGCGGTCCAGCGGATAGCGGTAGACCGGCACGCCGTTCTTTTCGGCGGGCTGGATAACCGGGCCCTTGCGGCGCGGGTTGAGCACGGGCGCACGCGGCACGGTCAGCGGCAGGCTCAGCGAAAACGACATCCCGGTGCGAATTTCGGCAACCGCGGCCAGACGCGCCTGGACGTCCAGGTGATTGAGCGTGCCCAGTTGGTCGTCGTGCCCGAAATCGCCCCAGTTCGATCCGTCCGGGCGGCGCACATACCGTTGCGCTTGATTCATGATTTCTGTCTCCTCGCCCTTTTGCCGGACGATTCTTGTCTTGGTTGTTACTTCTTATTGCACCACGGATGTGTGCAGCAATTGGTCGATTTCGTCCGCTGTGTATCCCAGGGCGGACAGAATTGTGCGGCTGTGCTCGCCAAGGCCCGGGGCGGCGCGCACGGCGCCGGCATGGACTTCGTCTTGCACGGCCCCGCCAAACTGCGCCCATTGCGCCAGCCCGAGATAATTGCCCGCCTTCTCGCTGTGATAGGGGCGCATGAATCCCATGGCCTCCACTTGCGGGTGGTCGAACATGTCCTCGACCGGCCGGACCTCCGCGCAAGGCACGCTCTGGCCAAAGCGTTCGGCCCATTCACGGGCCGATGCGCGCGCCAGGGCCTCGCGCACCAGCGGGACCAGCACCGCCGCCTGCGCCGCGCGCTTTTTCACGGTGTCGTAGTCGGGATGGTCGGCCAGATCCTGCAGGTCCAGATGGCCGCACAGCGCCCGCCAGAAATGCGGCGTGTTGGCCGAGATGTACAGATGGCCTTCACGCGTGGGATGGATGCCGGTGATGCCGCCCGAGCGCATGTCGCGTTCGATGCGGCGCGGTTCGCCCTCGGCCCAGACCAGGCGGGCCGATTGCATGGCGAGCGCGCTGCCCAGCAGCGACACTTCGATGGCCTGCCCGCGCCCGGTTTTTTCGCGCTGATAGAGCGCGGCGGACACGCTGTTGGAGATCAGCGCGGCGCCGTAGTAGTCGACCACCGATCCGTACAGCACTTCAGGCGGACCGTCGGCCTTGGCCTGCGCCGCGCACATGCCGGTCATCGACTGCAGCACCTGGTCGTAGCCCGCGTGGCGCGCCATCGGACCGGCCGCGCCGTAGCCCGTCATTGCGCAATAGATCAGGCGCGGGTTGATGGCGGCCAGCGTGGCGAAGTCGATGCGCAGGCGCTCCGGAACGCCGGGGCGGAAATTGTGGACCAGCACATCGGCCTCGCGCACCAGCCTGACCAGCACCTCGTAACCCGCCTCGTCTTTCAGATTGAGGCACAGGCCGCGCTTGTTGCGGTTGATGCCCAGAAAGGCGCGGCTCTCAGTCGGCAGGGTCGACGGGTACTTGCGCAGGTTGTCGCCTTCGGGCGGCTCGACCTTGATCACGTCGGCACCCATGTCGCCCAGCAGCGCGCAGCCGTACGGACCCGCGATGTAGGCGCTGAGATCCAGCACCTTGACGCCGGCCAGCGGCAACTGAGCGGGAGTTTCAATTTCCATCATGCAATTCATCCGATAAAAAGCTCGGCCGCGAATAGCGCAGGCCGTTTCAGGCGGCGCGTCCTGCCGCCAGCAGGACGTCGCGGGCGCGCCGCACGAAGGGCGCGTCGATCATCTTGCCGTCCAGCACAAATGCGCCCACCCCTTCCTGCGCCTGGCTCGCCGCGACGATCCGTTCGGCCGCGTCGATCTCTTCGGCGCTGAATCCGAACACGTCGTTGGCGATGGCGATCTGGCTGGGATGCACGCAGGATTTGCCCAGGAAACCGAGCGAGCGCGCCAGTTGCGCCTCGGCGCGGAAGCCCTCGGCGTCGCGCACGCGGGCATAGGCGGCGTCCATGGCGTACTTGCCCGCGGACCCCGCGCCCAGCCGCAATGCCAGCATCACCGTGCGCAGCGTCTCGGGCTGGTAACGCTCGATACCCAACGGTTCGAACAGGTCGGCCAGCCCCAATTGCAGGCCCGCGACGCGCGGGTGCGCGGCCAGCTCGGCCGCACGGGCCAGCGCCAGCGGCGTTTCGACGGTGACCAGCAGTTCGCCCTCGAAGCCGGCCGTGGCAGCGTGATCGGCGGCTTCGCGCAGCGCATCCGCGGACTCGACCTTGGGCAGATTCAACAGGTCGATCGGCGAGCGGCCCAGCGCGTCCAGGTCGTCCGCGAAATAAGGCGTGTCCGACGCATTGACGCGAACGATAATTTTCTTGGGATGTTGAGCTTGCGCCGCCTGAAAGGCGGGCGACCCGAGCCAGCGGGCCAGCTCGGCGCGAGCGGCCGGCTTGCGCGGCGGCGCGACCGCGTCCTCCAGATCGAAAGACAGCGCATCGGCTTCGCTGGCCATGGCTTTGTCGAATAGTTCCGGGCGTGACGCCGGCACGAAAAGCTTACTTTTCATTATGGTCTCCTGGCCGCATTGTGACCGTGCGGCACGCCGCCAGGGGAAAGCCGGCATACGATAAGAAGATAGAATCCCTATCATCATGAACACCGACTTTCTTCAAACGCTGTCCGCCGTGGCGCAACACGGCTCCATGGCCGAGGCCGCCCGCCGCCTCGGACTCACGCACGGCGCCGTCGCGCAGCAGGTGCGCAAGCTGGAACAGGAACTGGGCGTGCCGCTGGTCGCGCGCGCCGGCCGCACCGTGCACTTGACGGCCAAGGCGATCGAACTGATCGGACCGATGCGCGAAGTCCTGGAGCGGATCGAGAAGATCCGCTACCTGGCGCGGTCGGGCGAGATGATGGGCGAGCTTCGGCTGGGCGCCGGCAACACCGCGCTGAACTCCATGGTGCCGGCCATTCTTGAGCACCTGGTCGGACGCCATCCGCTGATCAGCGTGGAGATCCAGCCCGGGCACTCCGCCCGCTTCTACCCGGCCATCGAAAGCGGCGAACTCGATGCCGCCATCGCGCTGGAGGCGCCCTACCCCCTGTCCAAAAGCCTGGGCTGGCAGTTGCTGCGCGAAGAACCCTACGTGCTGGCGGTGGCGCCGCGCCACGCGGGCCGGCATCCGCACAGCCTGCTTACCGCGGAGCCGTTCATCCGCTATCAGCGCAACGACTGGAGCGGGCGTCACGTGGACGACTATCTGCGCCGCGTCGGCATCACGCCGCGCGATCGGTTTGAACTGAACGCGATCGAATCCATTGCGGTGATGGTGAGCCGGGATCTGGGCGTGGCGATCCTGCCCCGGTCCACCAACGGCACGATCGAGCGGCTGGGCCTAGTCGCCCTGCCCCTGCCCGCGCACTGCGAACCGCGCCGCTTCGGCTTGATCTGGTCACGCGTATCGCCACGCCTGGCGTTGATCCAGGCGTTCCGGGACATCGCCATCGTGGAGTACGCGAAGGTGGCAGATGCGCCCGGCCGTTGACGCCTTCCTACGGGGAAACGATCTGGTGCGCACCGTCCTGTCTCCCTATACTTGTATTGTCCTCAATACAACATATCAGGAGACAAATCATGCCGGGACTGCATCGGATCGCCGCGCGTTGCGCGCTGCTGGCCGCGTTTGCCTTACCAACTGCCCCCGCCCTCGCGCAGGCAGACGCCATCAGGCTGGTCGTGGGCGCGCCCCCGGGCGGCACCACCGACACCGTGGCGCGCAGCATCGCGCAGCACATGGCAGTGGACTTGAAGCGCACCGTCGTGGTCGAGAACAAGCCAGGCGCGGGCGGCAACATCGCCGCCGACTATGTCGCCAAGAGCAATCCCGACGGCAATACCTTGCTGGTCACCTTCACCAGCTTCTCCATCAACGCCACGCTGTACCGGAACCTGCCTTTCGACCCCGTGGCCGATTTCACGCCGATCAGCATGCTGGCCAACGTGCCTAGCGTGCTGGTCGTGCGCAAGGACTTCCCGGCACGCACCATGCCGGAGTTCGTCTCGCTGGTCAAAGCCAGCCCGGGCAAGCACACGATGGCGCTGGGCGCGATCGGCTCGTCACTGCACATGGCCGGCGAACGCATGAAGATGATGGCGGGCCTGGACATCCTGAACGTGCCGTACAAGGGCACGGCGCCGGCCATCACCGACCTGCTGGGCGGCCAGGTGGACATGATGTTCGCCAGTTCGCTGAATGCGCTGCCGCATATCAAGAGCGGTGCGTTGCGGGCGCTGGGGGTCACCAGTCCGCAGGCGCTGCCGCAGTTTCCCGGTGTGCCGCCCATCGGCGATACCATCAAGGGTTTCGAATCGAACGCGTGGTTCGCGCTGTTTGGCCCGGCCAAGATGCCGGCCGACAAACTGGCGGCGCTGAATGCCGCGGCGCGCAAGGCGGTCGATACGCCGTCGTTCCGCAAGCTGCTCGAGGGCGAGGCCGCCAGCGCGGTAAGCAGCAGCCCCGAGGAACTGGGCGTCTTCGTGCGCCAGGACATCGCGCGATACGCCGAGATCGTCAAGTTCACCGGCGCGACCGTCGACTGAACGTCAACCAGGAGCCCCATCGTGTCCGACAGCCCGCTGCCGCTTTATCACAAGGTCTACCTGCTGCTGAAGCAACGGCTGGAAGCGGGCGGGTTCGCCACGGACAGGGCGATGCCCGGCGAAAACGCGCTGGCCGCCGAATACGGCGTGTCCCGGCTGACGATACGGCGCTCGCTTGATGCGCTGGCAGCCGATGGCCTGATCGAGCGGCGGCAGGGACGCGGTACGTTCGCGGCCGCGCCGGCGCCGTTTCCGGGCCCGCAGCACGGCGCGGGCATGGACGCGCTGATGGCGCACCTGGCCCGCATGGGCATGCACACGCAGGTGCGCCTGCTTGAACTGGAAACCGCGCCCGCCACGCCGCTGGTGGCAGCGCGCCTGGAACTGCCGCCGGGCGCGCCCGTGCAGCGCGCCGTGCGCGTGCGCAGCCACGAAGGCCAGCCGTTTTCTCACCTGACCACGTTCGTGCCGGACGACATCGGCCAGCGCATCCGCCGCCAGGACCTGGACGCCAAGCCGCTGCTGGCCATCTTCCGCGACCTGGGCGTGCGCGTGGCACGGGCCGAACAGTCGATGTCGGCCGTGCTGGCCGAGCCCGGCATCGCCGAGCTGCTGGACGTGCCAGTGGGATCGGCCCTGCTCAGCCTGCACCGCGTGGTGCGCGACGAGTCTGGGCGGCCGGTGGAGTGGCTGCATGCCCGCTACCGGCCGGACCGCTACGAATACCGCATGAACATGCAGGCGCACGACATGCCCGGCCAGCCGACGTGGCTGCCCGCGGCGTCAGCCACCGCTGAAGCCGACGCGTCGACGACCTAGCGCAGCAGACTGACCGTGGCCAGCCCCGCCGCCGTCAGCGCCAGCGACCCCGCCAGGCTGAATCCGGCATAGCCCAGCGCGCTGACATACGCGCCGCGCTCCAGCATCGCGACCGTCTCGGCGGAAAAGGTCGAGAACGTGGTCAGCCCGCCCATGAAACCGGTAATGGCGCCCAGCCGCACCCACGCCGGCCACTCGGGATGCCCGGCCACCAGCGCCAGCGCCACGCCGACCAGATACCCGCCCGCCAGATTCACCGCCAGCGTGCCCCACGGCCAGGAGCCGGCATTCAGCCACAGGCCGACCAGCCAGCGGGACCACGCGCCAAGGATCGCGCCCAGGCCCACGGCCAGGAAATTCAGGGGAACCAGCGTTTGATAAGCGGACATGGGGGTCAGACGGTGCCGTGTTGTTTGAGACGCAGAGAAAAGACCAGCAGCAGTATGCCGAAGAACACGGCGTAGATGCCGATCACCCACACCAGCGCCAGCGCGCCAGCGCCCGGCTGCATGACCAGCATGGCGCCGAAGGCCACCGACACCAGCCCGGAAAGGCCCAGCAGCCATTCGTTGCGGATGGCCTTGCGAAAGCGCACGGCGGCGATGATCTGGAACACGCCCGCCACGATCGCCCAGATGGCGATGATGTAGAGCAGGATCAGCGCGGTAAGTCCGGGCCACAGAAAGGTGACGATACCCGCCGCCACGCCCAGCAGGCCCACGATGATCAGCGCCCACAGCGGCTTGCCGTTGTCCCGGATGCGGAATCCGGCAATCAGCGCCAGCACCCCGTCCACCAGCGCAAACGCGCCCCACACCAGCACCAGCGCCGACAAGGTGATGGCCGGCATGAACATGGCCATGAACCCAAACAGGATGGCGACGACGCCGCGAAGCGCCACCCATCCCCAATGACGACCGATTTGATCCACGACTTGCTGTTGCAGCATGACGACCTCCGGTGTTTGCAAAGGGTGGCCTATCTTAGTCCCGCCAACCGGCAAGCGCATCGTTCAGCGTGTGTTCAGCTACCGTCAAAAAGGCGCTTGGCAGCGAAATCGATTGAAATTTCCGCACGCGCGGCGGCCCTGCTTTTTTAAGAGTAATTCTCATTAAATGTTAGAATCCGGCCGCTTCCCGCCCGACATTCCATGGACACCCAACCCGCTCCCCGCCGCCGCGCCTACTGGCTCAAGACACTGCATCAATGGCACTGGATCAGTTCTGCGCTCTGCCTGCTGGGGATGCTGTTGTTCGCGGTGACGGGGCTGACGCTGAACAACGCGTCGCACATCGAATCGAAGGCCGTGGTGACCAGCCGCGAGGCCCGTCTTCCCGATGCCATCCTGAAGCAGCTCGCTGCCGCGCCCACGGCAAAAAAGGCGCCCTTGCCCGCACCGGTCGCCGCATGGCTGGACCAAACGTTGGACGCCTCGACGGCCGGCAAGACCGCCGAGTGGTCCTCCGACGAGGTCTACCTGTCGCTGCCCCGCGCGGGCGGCGATGCCTGGCTGTCCATCGACCGCGCCAGTGGCGACGTCGAATACGAGCGCACCGACCGCGGCTGGATCTCCTACCTGAACGACCTGCACAAGGGCCGCAACACGGGGCTCGCCTGGAGCTGGTTCCTGGACATCTTCGCCGTCGCCTGTCTGGTGTTCTCGCTGACCGGACTGGTGCTGCTCAAGATGCACGCCGGCAACCGCAGCGCGACCTGGCCCATGGTGGGGCTGGGCGTTGTGATTCCGCTGGTGCTGGCGCTGCTTTTCATTCACTGATTCCATCGATACGCCCTGGAGATTTCCATGCGCAAGTTGCTGTTGCCGGCGCTGCTCGCCGGCCTGATCGCCCGAACGGCCCATGCGGCAGACATCGGCCTGTCCATCGAGGTGCCGCGCCTGGACGTGGCCGAATACCATCGCCCGTACGTGGCGATCTGGATCGAGAACCCCGACCAGAGCGTGGCCACCGACCTGGCCGTCTGGTACGACGTGGCCAAGAAGAACAACGAAGGCACCGAGTGGCTCAAGGACATGCGCCAGTGGTGGCGCCGCAGCGGCCGCAACCAGCAGTTCCCGGTGGACGGCGTCAGCGGCGCGACCAAGCCCGTGGGCAAGCACGCGCTGTCGTTTGACGCGGCCAGCAAGCCACTTGCGCAGCTCAAGCCCGGCCAGTACGCGGTGGTGGTCGAAGCCGCGCGCGAAGTGGGCGGCCGCGAACTGGTGCGCATCCCCTTCCAGTGGCCGCCGCAAAAGGCCGAGCAGCTAAGCGCGCGCGGCGAGCACGAATTGGGCGCCATCGCGCTCGATCTCAAACCCTGACCGGCCTCGTGACGAGCCCCTTTAGAAACGCAAGGAACGCAACGATGAAATCCGCCGCCAAACTGGCAGCCGCCCTGGCGCTGTGCCTGCCCTTTGCCGCTCACGCCCATGACGTCTGGATCGTGCCGTCTTCGACGGTGCTGTCGGGTACCGACAGCTGGATCACCGTGGACGCCGCGGTCGGCAACGACAAGTTCTACTTCAACCACGCGCCGCTGCGCCTGGACGGCCTGACCATCACCGCGCCGGACGGCAATGCCGCCGAAGCCGAGAACATCAACCGCGGCAAGCTGCGCAGCACGTTCGACCTGCAGATCAAGCAAGCCGGCACCTACCGCGTTGCCGTGGTCAACGACGGCGTGTTCGCGCGCTGGAAGGAAGACGGCAAGAACAAGCGCTACTTCGGCAAGGTTGAAGGCATGGCGCAGGCCGTGCCGGCCAAGGCCGACGAGCTTGAAGTCTCGCAAAGCCTGGGCCGCGTCGAGACCTTCGTCACTGCCGGCAAGCCGTCGGCCCTCAAGCCCGTGGGACGCGGCCTGGAGCTGGCGCCGGTGACGCACCCGAATGACCTCTTCACCGATGAGGCCGCCACGTTCCAGATGCTGCTGGACGGCAAGCCCGCCGCGGACCTGGAGGTGAACGTGGTGCCCGGCGGCAGCCGCTATCGCGACAAGGTCGGCGAAATCCAACTGAAGACCGACCAGGACGGCAAGTTCTCGGTGAAGTGGCCGCAGCCGGGCCTGTACTGGATCGAAGCCGGCATGGAAGACGCCAAGGTCACCGTGCCGCAGGCCAAGAAGCGCCGCCTGTCGTACGCCGGCACCGTCGAAGTGCTGCAACCGTAAGGCAAAGGCGCGCGCGTGGCGACCTCCCCTTCCTTCGCACCGCGCAACGCGGCGGCGTCGGCCGTTCGCGTCGCCTACGGCGCAATGCCAGCGCGCCCGGCCGCGCTGGCAGGCGCCACCATGGGCACCACCTGGTCCGCGCGTCTGGCGCTGCCCGCGGGCGTAACGGAAGCATCGGCACGGCAAGGTATTCAGGCCGCGCTGGATCAGGTCGTCGCGCAGATGAGCACCTGGGAAGCGGACTCGGACATCACGCGCTACAACCGCGCCGAGCCCGGCTGGCAGGCGCTGCCGCCCGAGTTCCTCCATGTGCTGCATCATGCGCTGATGCTGGCCGAGGACAGCGGCGGCGCCTACGATCCCACCGTGGGGCCGCTAGTGAATGCGTGGGGTTTCGGGCCGCACCAGCGCGCCTTCGAACCGCCCTCGCCCGCCGCCATCCAGACCGCGCGTGATCGCTGCGGCTGGCGGCGCGTGCCGCTGGACGAAGAGCGCCGTGCCGCCTGGCAGCCCGGCGGCGTCTATCTGGACCTGTCGTCCATCGCCAAGGGGTACGGCGTGGACCGCGCGGCGATGGCGCTCGACACCTTGGGGATCACCGATTACCTGGTCGAAGTCGGCGGCGAATTGCGCGCCCGCGGCAAACGTCCCGACGGACAATCCTGGCGTGTGGCCATCGAGGTTCCCGACGCCAGCGACGAGCATGCGCTGGCCTTGCCGCTACACAATTGCAGCATCGCCACGTCGGGCGACTACCGGCGCCATGCGGGCGACGGCGATGCGCGCTACGCCCACACGCTCGACCCGCGCACCGGCCACCCGGTGCGCAATGCGGTGGCCTCGGTGACCGTGCTGCACCCCGTTTGCATGCAGGCCGACGCGCTGGCCACCGTGCTGACAGTGCTGGGCGAAGCTGACGGGATGGCCTATGCGCGCCGCCATGCGCTTGCCGCGCTGTTCATCGTGCGCGGCGAAGACGCGTGGCGCGTCATGGCCACGCCGCAGTTCGAGGCCCTGGCCCTCGCGCCCTGAATGCCCATGTTGCATACCCGGTTGATCGCGGCAACGTGCGTGGTGCTGACCTGGCTGCTGCTGTGCCTGTGGGCCTGGCAGCGCGCCCGCCGGCAACAGGCGCAACAGATGCTGGCGATGCAGGCGCTCGACGCACCGGCGTCCGACGACGCCGTGCTGGTGGCCTACGCCAGCCAGACCGGCTACGCCGAGTCGCTGGCCATGCAGACCGCCGACTCTCTGCGCGCCGGGGACCTGACCGTACGCGTCGCCTCGCTGTGTCAACTGGACCTTCAACGCCTGGCCGCCTACCGGCGCATGCTGTTTGTCGTCAGCACCTATGGCGAGGGCGATCCGCCCGATGCGGCGGCGGCCTTTGCCGGCCAGATGCAAGAGACGCCGCAAGGCGCCGCACTGGCAGGCGCGCAATATGCTGTCCTGGCGCTCGGCGACAGCGAATACGCACAGTTCTGCGGCTTTGGCCACCGATTGAACGAGTGGCTGCACGCGCAAGGCGCGACGCCGCTGTTCGACCTGGTCGAAGTCGACAACGACGACGCGGCCGCGCTGCGCCATTGGCAGCATCACCTGGGCCTGCTGGCCGGCCGCAGCGATTTGCCTGACTGGGAGGCGCCCGTCTATGACACCTGGCGCCTGGCCAGCCGGACGCTGCTGAATCCCGGCAGCCAGGGCGGCCCCTGCTTCCTGCTGACGCTGAAGCCCCCGCCCGAGAACGCGGCCGCATGGCAGGCGGGCGACATCGCAGAAATCGGCCCCCGTCGTGAACGCGGCGGCGCGTTGCAGGCGCATCGCGAATACTCCATCGCGTCGCTGCCCGCCGACGGCGCCATCCAGCTGCTGGTGCGCCAGATGCGCGATGCCGACGGCGCGCTGGGCCTGGGCAGCGGCTGGCTCACGCACATTGCGCAGACGGGCGACGAGATCGCGCTGCGTGTGCGCGCGAACCGCAATTTCCACCCGCCGGCTGACGACCGCCCGTTGCTTCTGATCGGCAATGGCACCGGCCTTGCGGGCCTGCGCGCGCTCATCAAAGCGCGCCGCGCCACCGGCCAACGCCGCAACTGGCTGGTCTTTGGCGAACGCAATGCCGCCTGCGACGGGTTCTGCCGTGAAGAGATCGACGCGTGGCGGCAAGACGGCACGTTGGAACGCGTGGATACGGTGTTTTCACGCGATCAGGCCGAACGCCGCTATGTGCAGCACTGTTTGCGCGAACAGGCGGACGCTGTGCGCACCTGGGTGGACGCCGGCGCTGCCGTGTATGTCTGCGGCAGCCTGCAAGGCATGGCGGGCGGCGTGGATGCCGCGCTGCAGGACATCCTGGGCGCGGACCGCCTGCAAGCCCTGCAGCACGCCGGCCGTTACCGGCGCGACGTGTACTGAAGACGCGCCAGCGTTCTTGCGTTTCGCAGGCCCTTACTGCAGCTTGATCTGCGCGCGCTCGATCACCGTCTTCCAGCGATCGCGTTCGGTGCTGATCTGCTCGCCAAACTGCGCCGGCGTGTTGCCCAGCGGGAACGCGCCCGTCTCTTCCATCTTTGCCGCCGTCGCCGGATCGCGCACGGCGCGGGCAAAGGCATCCGCCAGCTTGTCGCGCACGTCGGCCGGCATGTTGGCTGGACCGACCACGCCGTACCAGGCCGTCACGTCGTAGTCCTTGTAGCCCTGCTCGGCAAACGTCGGCACATCCGGCAGGCGCGGATTGCGGGCCGTCCCGGTAATCGCCAACGGCTTGAGATGATTGCTTTTGACGTACGGCAGCGACGACGGAAAGTTGTCGAAGATCACCGGCACCACGCCGCCCACCGTGTCGGTCAGCGCCGGGGCCGAACCGCGATACGAAATGCTGTTCATCTTGCCGCCGATGATCTGCAGGAACCAGATCATGCCCAGGTCGTTCACGCCGCCCGCGCCCGCGTTCGCGTAACCGTCCTTGCCGGGATTGGCGCGCACGTGTGTCACGAACTCGGCCAGCGTCTTGGCCGGAAAGCTCGGATTCACGCTGAGGATGTTGGGGCTCGTCACCAGGTTGCTGATGGGCGTGAAATCCTTGACCGGGTCGTAGGCCAGATTGGGAAACAGATGCGGCGCCGTGCCGTGCGTGCTGACGGTGGCCAGCCCCACGGTGTAGCCGTCCGGCTTGGCGCGTGCGGTGGCCGCCATGCCGATAGTGCCCGACGCGCCCGTGCGGTTTTCCACCACGATCTGCTGGCCCAGAATCTCGCCCGCCTTGGCCGCGGCAACACGGCCGACGATGTCCGTCGGGCCGCCCGCCGGGAACGGCACGATCAGCGTGATGGGGCGGTCGGGAAAGGCGGCGTGGGCGGACGGCAGCGCGGCGGCCAGCGCCAGGGCGGCGCAAGTCTTGCGGAACATGATGGTGGGTCTCCTGGTAGGGCTGTTGTTATGAAAAGCGTGTGGTCATGAAAGCGGCTTTGCCGCGGCCTGATCGCGGCAAAGAATCCGGCCGGGACGCGACGTGCCTGCCGCGGCCGGAAAAACGGGCGTGCCGTTGACCAGCACGTGTTCCACGCCGGCAGACGCAAGCGTCGGCGCTTCCCACGTGGCACGGTCGATCACCGTCTCGGCATCGAACACGACAATGTCGGCCCACGCGCCCACGGCAATCTGGCCTCGGTCCGCCAGCCCGAAGACGCGGGCCGGCAACGCAGTCATCTTGGCCACCGCCGCCTCCAGCGTGGCGAGCTGGGCCTCGCGTACGTAGCGGCCCAGCACGCGCGTGAAACTGCCCCACAACCGGGGATGCGGATGCGCGTCGTTCGGCAGACCGTCGGATCCGACCATGCAGCACTCGTGCTGAAAGATGCGGCGGACCTCGTTCTCGTCCATCGCGAAATAGATCGCGCCGGCCGGGCACAAGCGTTCAGCTGCCGTGGTCTTGTCGCACCCCCAGCGCGCCGCGATATCGCTCAGGTATTCGCCGCTGCATTCGGGGTGGGGCGTCGACCACGTGATGCGGATGTCGTCGATGGTGTCGGCGCGCTCCGGAATCAGGATGGTGGAACTGCCGGGATACGGGTAGATGTCCAGCGCCACGTCCACGCCCTCGGCGCGGGCGCGGTCAATGTTGGCAAGCGTGACGGCGCTTTTGCCCCAATTGCGCGGCATCATGCACTTGTGATGCGACAGCACGGTCGCGCAGCCGGTGTTGCGGCCAATGGCCAGCACCTCGTCGACGGCCGCCTCGACCGCGTCGCCCTCATTGCGGATATGGCTGGTGTGCATCGCGCCGCGCGCCGCGGCCACGCGGGCCAGCCCTTCCAGCTCGGGCGGCTGCGCCGCCCCGCCCGGCTGATACGCCAGACCGGTGCTGAAGCCCACGGCGCCCGCATCCAGCGCGTCGGCCAGCATCTGCTGCATGGCGGCTTGTTCGTCGGGCGTGGGCTGCGCCGTTGGATCGCGCATCGCGGCAAGGCGCAGGTTCGCGTGCCCCACCAGCGCGGCCACATTGATGACGGGCTGGCGCTCGCGCAGCTCGTCGAAATAGTGCGTCATGCTGGCAAAAAGCGGCGTCTCGCCCAGCAGCGCCAGCGCGGCGGCCGTGTTGCCCGGCAACGGCGCGGGTGCGCCGCTGACGCCGCAATTGCCCACCACGACCGAGGTAATGCCCTGGCTGGTCTTCCACGCCAGGTCGGGCTTTTCCACGAACATCAGATCGTCGTGACCGTGCACATCGATGAAGCCGGGCGCGACGATCTTGCCGGCGGCATTCACGCGAGCAACCGCCGCCGTCCCGGCCAAGTCGCCGATCGCCACAATGCGTTCGCCCGCCACGCCCACGTCGGCGCGCCGCCGCGGGCCGCCCAGCCCGTCGATGAGCCAGCCGCCTTCGATGATCAGATCCAAAGTCCCCTGCATGGTGTTCCTGCCTTGGTGAAGGACCTAGTATCGTCCGCGCGATCAATCTGGAAAAATTGTTTTTATTGATCCATCTATCGCGTTTTGAAATGCATCGCCTGCCCAAACACGTCACCTTGAAGCACCTGACCGCTTTTGTGGCCGTGGCCCAGGAGTCCAGCTTCACGCATGCCGCCAAGCGCCTGTTCCAGACGCAATCGTCCGTCACCAGCCTGGTGCGCCAATTGGAAGATGCGCTGGGCACCCAGCTCTTTGCGCGCACCAGCCGGCGCGTGCTGCTGACACCGGCCGGCGAGGAATTCCTGCCGCGCGTCATGCGGCTGCTGGCGGATTTCGATGGGGTGATCGAGGACGTGGTGCGCTTTGGCGCCCTGGAACGCGGACGCGTGGGCGTGGCGGCCGCGCCGTCGGCCATCACGCAGTTGATCGCACCCGCGGCCGCCGTGTTCGCGGCGCAGTATCCGGCCGTGCGGCTTTATCTCAGCGACGACAACTCCGGCCGCATCCAGCGCAAGGTGGCCGCGCGCGAGGTCGATTTCGGCCTGACCAGCCGCTGGGCCGACGCCCCCGGCCTGCAATTCGACGCCTTGCTGGAAGACCGTTTCGGCGTGCTTTACCGCCAGGACGACGGCACCCTGCGTCCGGGACGCGACGGCGCCATGCGCTGGTCCGACCTGACCGGCCGCAAGCTGGTGGGGGTGGTGGATGAAACGGGCATCATGGCGCTGCTGCGCGCCCGCGCCGATCTGCCGATCGAGGCGGCGGCGCCGTTCTATGAGGCATCCAGCACAACGTCGCAGGCAGCGCTGGTCAAGGCGGGAATGGGCGTGGCGCTGCTGCCGGCGCTGGCCGCGCAACGCGTGATGGAGCCGGGACTGGGCTACGCGCTGCTGGCACGGCCAACGGTGGTGCGCACGCTGTGCATCATCCGCAACAAGGAATACCCACTGAGCCCGGCCGCACAGGCCTTGATCGCGTCAATTCACGACTACCTGCGCACGGCCCAGCTGCCCGCAGGCTGCCGCCGCCTGTCCGCTGCGCGGCAGAAGCACTAGGTGTGCGGGCGTCACCGCCGCGCTGATCGGCGCCGCCAATGCCATTAGGTGTCTGACACCCTAGGTACGCTGCCGCAAGTGCAAGCCGATCTCACCAGGGTGTCAGACACCGCCACCACCTCGCGCAAAGGTGTCTGACACCCCTGAAACGCTGCCGCAAGCTCGACTCGACGCTACCCGGGTGTCAGACACCGTCGTCCAAAAGTTATCAGCCACCCGCCCGCAGCTTCTCATCCAGCGCAGCCAATCCCGCCGCAAACACGTTCTGCCCGACCGCCGCGGCAACATCACTCAACGCGGCGCCCTCAACGCGAAAATCGGCCCACCATTGCACCAGCGTGCCGCCGCCCTCGGTAATCGGCTGCAGCGACACAGCCGCGACGTAATCGCGCATCGGCAGGTCGGTTTCGATGATCGAATACCGCAACTCGGTATTCGGATCGTCCAGCATCAGCAACTTTTCGCGCACGAATCCAGAAGGCTTGAGCGTCAGATGCCGAACCGAACCCACCGCGTCATGGCGGCCGCCCTCTTCCAGCCGGCTCTCTGCCACGCCCGGATGCCAACCGCCCAGGCCGTTGAAATCGCGGAACAGCGGCCAGACCTTGTCCAGCGGCGCATGGACGACAGCGGTGATGTGTACGGTATGCGGCATATCGGCTCCGGCGGACGCAGTGCGCGTCGAATCAGGGTGGAAACTGCGGCAATGCAGGTCAGAAGGTCAGGTTCTTGAATTCGCGCGTGGCGGCCGTCAGGGCCTGTTCGGTAGGCAGGCGCTCCATCGAGCTGGCGCCATAAAACCCGTGGCAATGCTTGCACGCGCGCAGCACGTGCGCCGCGTCCTCGGGCGTGGCGATCGGGCCGCCGTGGCACAGCACGATGATATCCGGGCGCACCGCCAACGCGGCCTCGGCAATGCGGTCGATGGCGCCCACGCAATCATCCAGCGTCAGCGCCGTCTCCGCGCCAATGGACCCGCCGGTGGTCAGCCCCATGTGCGCCACGATGATGTCCGCGCCCGCCCGCGCCATGGCCACGGCATCGTCCTCGTTGAAGACGTACGGCGTCGTCAGCATGCCCTTCTTGTGCGCCAGGCGGATCATGTCGACTTCCAGCGCATAGCCCATGCCGGTCTCTTCAAGATTGGCGCGAAAATTGCCGTCGATGAGACCGACGGTGGGAAAGTTCTGCACGCCGGCAAAACCCTGGCGTTTCAGATCATCCAGAAACACGTCGAAATCGCAGAACGGATCGGTGCCGTTCACGCCGGCCAGCACCGGCGTCTTCTTGACCACCGGCAGCACTTCGCGGCCCATGTCCACGACGATCTCGTTGGCGTTGCCATACGCGAGCAGACCGGCGAGCGAGCCGCGGCCGGCCATGCGGTAGCGGCCCGAGTTGTAGATCACGATGAGGTCGATGCCGCCCGCTTCCTCGCACTTGGCCGACAGCCCGGTGCCCGCGCCCCCGCCCACGATGGGTGTGCGCGCGCGCACCATGGCGCGAAACTTGTCCAGCAGTTCGTTACGGTCAAAACGCGGCATGGCGGCAATCCTTCAATGTGCGGCAATTTCAAGAAAGTGGTCGACCGCCGTCTTGGCAAACAGCGGATCGTTGATGTGGCAAGGCACGCGGATCAGACGGCGGTCTGCCGTCTGCTGCACGTTGGCCTCCAGCGCGGCAAACAGCGCTGCGTCGGCCTCGGGATCCCAGAACGCCTGGCCCGGCGCATCCAGCGCGGACACGCCGCCTTCCGGGATCAGGAAGCGCACTGGGCCGTCGCAACAGTTCAGCCGGTCGGCGATCCATTCGCCCTGCCGCGTGTTTTCCTCGGCGGTCGTGCGCATCAGCGTGACCTGCGGGTTATGCGGATAGAAGCGGCGGCTGCGGTAGCGCTCGGGTACGGTGTCCATCGCGCCGAAGTTCACCATGTCCAGCGCGCCGCACGATCCGACATACGGCGCGCCCGTGCGCGCCACCGCGCCGAAGCGGTCGTCCGTGCAAGCCAGGACGCCGCCAAACAGCAGGTCGCAGACTTCAGTGGTGGTCAGGTCCAGCACGCCGGCAAGCAGGCGGCTGTCCAGCAGTTTTTCCATCGACTGCCCGCCCGTCCCCGTGGCATGAAACACCAGGCAATCAAATTGCGATTCCAGGAGCGGCGTCACCTGCTGCACGCAGGCGGTGGTGACGCCGAACATGGTGATGCCCACCGCCGGCCGGCCATCGTCAGCCGCTGCGGCCAATGCCTGACGGAACGCGCCGCCGATCGCGCCGGCCGCATTGGCCAGCACGCGGCGCGAGATGCGGTTCAGGCCCGCGACGTCGGTCACGGAGTACATCATCGCGATGTCCGACGGCCCCACGTAAGGCGCGACATTGCCCGACGCCATCGTGGACACCATCACCTTGGGCGTGCCGATAGGCAGCGCGCGCATGGCCGGCGTGATCAGCGCCGTGCCGCCGGATCCGCCCAAGCCCAGCAGTGCGCCGATATCGGCGTTGCCGGCGGCGTAGCGCTCGAACGCCAGGGCCATCGCCGCAATTGCCGTGCCGCGGTCGCCCGTGAAGACCGCCGCGGCGCCGTCCGGATGGCTGCGCGCGACCTCTTGCGCCGAGACCTGCGCGGCGCTGGGCGCGCCCGAGGTCGAGACATCCACCGACACCACGTCCAGCCCCTCGCGCCGGAGCAGATCCGCCACGTATTCGGCCTCGTGGCCCTTGGTGTCGTAGGTCGCGGCGACAAAGACCCGCTGCTTGGTATGCGTCATGACTCCTCCGCGGGCGGCTACACTGCGTGCGCGCCTCGATATGTGAGGCCAAAGGCCTGTAGAATCCAGAAATGAGACGAAAGAATCATACTGAGACACCAGTCTCACGTCAATCCGAAACCCCTGCCCGCAAGGCGCCCGCGGCAGCCGCCGGCACGAAGCTGATCGCCCCCGCCAGCCCGCAGGCGGCCGCCAGCGGCGAACCCCCGCACGGACCGCGCGCCCGGATGCGCAAGACCCTGCTCGACGCCGCCCAGCAACTGATGGCGCAGGGCGTCACGCCCTCGGTCGCCGAGCTGGCCGAACATGCCCATGTCTCGCGCGCCACCGCCTACCGCTACTTTCCCAGCCAGAGCGCGCTGATCGCCGCCGTGGTGGACGAAAGCCTGGGCCCCATCCTTGCTTGGGATTCCGACGCACCTGACGCGGCGGCACGCGTCGATGAGCTGCTGCGCTTCGCGTATCCGCGGCTGGCGGCGCACGAGGCGCCGCTACGCGCCGCCATTCAGGTGTCGCTGCAACAGCATGCGCAGGCCAGCGCCGGCAAGGCGGGCGCCGAGCCTCAACTGGTGCGCGGCCATCGCGTCGACATCCTAAGGCGCGCCATCGCCCCCTTGGCCGCGGAGCTCACGCCCGCGCAGCAGGACCGCGTCGCGCAGGCCTTGTCGCTTGTGTACGGCACCGAGGTGTTCCTCGTGCTCAAGGACATCTGGAAGCTCGACCTGCCCGAGGTCACCGACGTCGTGCGCTGGACCGCCAACGCCATCATCACGCAGGCGTTGGCCGAAGCCCGGTCCAAAATGAAATAGCGCCACTGTCATTCCCACGTCATTCCCCGCCCGCATAGTTGCGCGCTTCGCGGCTTGCGTGTTGCACGCCGTCATGACGTTGGAGTGTTGTAGATGCAGTTCGAAGTATCCCGCCTGCGGCGAGCCATCATGCCCTTGTCGCTGGCTTGCGTGACCCTGTTGAGCGCCTGCGGTGGCAGCGATGACGATGATGAGGCGGCCGCCCCCGCGCCGACGCCGCCCGTCGTGACTGACCCCACCCCGCCCACAGAGCAACCCAAGCCGGTCGAGACGGGCGCGTGGTCCACGGGCGATCTGCACGTGCACACGTTCCAGTCGGACGACGCGCAGGTCAGCCTGGAAAGCGCGCTGGACCAGGCGTTCGACCGCTACAAGCTGGACTGGGCCGCCATCTCGAACCATCTGCGCCTGTCCGCCCGCGACCATACCGGCGTCAACCTGCCCGGCGGATCGATTCCGTTCTCGCAAGGCATGGCGCAGTACGAAGTGCCCTACATCAAGCAGGCGCAGGCCGCGGGCCGCTACGCCGGCAAGATCATCTTCTCGTCGTTCGAATGGGACATGCCCACGCATGACCATGTGAACATCGGCATCGGCTACAACGATCCGCAGTCGCCCAAGTCGCTGGAGGCCGTGGCCGAGTTCGAATACCTGTTCACCAACCGCGACCCCAACCTGTTCGACCCGCTGCTGGTCTCGCGCCTGTCCGGCGAAACGCGCGCCTACACCACGCACGCCGACTCGCTGGCCGCGCTGAAGTGGCTGCGCGACAAGTACCCCGACAGCTACATGCTGCTGAACCACCCGTCGCGCTACGCGGGCAAGTACACCATCGGCCAGCTGCGCGAGATGAACGACCTGGCCCCGAACGTTTTCTTCGCCATCGAAGGCATGGTCGGCAACCAGATGGAGCCGGACCGTGGCGGCTACGCCACCGCCTACACCACCCCCTTCCTGCCCAACCGCACCTATGGCGGCGCCGACTACCTGGTCGCGCATCTGGGCGGCACGTGGGACGCGCTGCTGGGCGAAGGCCGCCGCATCTGGAACGTGGCCGATTCGGACTACCACTTCCGCACGAGCCAGGGTCTGTACAGCAGCGGCTACGCGCCCGGCGAGTACTCCAAGACGCACGTCTGGAAGGACGGCGACGACATGGCGGCCGTGGTGGCCGGCCTGAAGAGCGGCCGTATGTTCGGCGTCTTCGGCGACCTGATCGACGCGCTGGATTTCCAGGCCAAGGGCGCGGCCGGCGCCGTGCACATGGGCGGTGAACTCAAGGCGGCAAAGGGTGAAGAGGTCGAGGTCACCATCCGCTTCCGCAGCCCCGAGCGCAACAACTACGAGTACCCGATCGAAAGCGGCAACCCCACCTACGTCAAGCCCACCCTGAACCACGTGGACCTGATCGTGGGCGACGTGACCGAGCGCGCCAAGTCCGGCACCCCGGAATACGACGTCGACACCAACCCCTCGACGCGCGTGCTGGCCCGCTTCACCAAGGCCGACTGGAAGGTGGACGAGGACGGCTACAACGTCATCACGACCACGATCACCGCCGACAAGAGCCAGTACCTGCGCTTGCGCGGCACCAATCTGGGCGTGGACGTGGCCGGCGAAACCGCAGCGGGCGAACCGCTGCCGGATGCCAAGGTCGATTTTGCCGACAACGCGGCGCGCTTCAACGCCATCAACGCCCGCAACTACAACGACCTGTGGTTCTACTCGAACCCGGTGTTCGTGACGGTCGCGAACTAATCTGACTGGCCCGCGCCGGCGCCGAGGTTATCGGCGCCATGGCGTGGACAAAAAAAATGCCCGGCAGATTTATGCCGGGCATTTTGCTTATTGCAGCGCGATCACTGCAACGTGCGGGTGAAGACGAACTGGCCGTCCTGCCAGTCCACCGGCACCACGTCGCGCGGGCCGAACCTGCCTTCCAGGATCAGGCGCGCCACCGGGTTCTCGATCTGCTGCTGGATCGCACGCTTCAAGGGCCGTGCGCCAAACACCGGATCGAAGCCGGAGCGGGCCAGTTCCGCCAGCGCCGGTTCCGTGACCTCCAGCCGCATCTCCTGCTTTTCCAGGCGTTCGCCCAGACGGCGAAGCTGGATGCGGGCGATGGACTCGATGTGCTGCGCTTCCAGGCCATGGAACACCACGACTTCGTCGATGCGGTTCAGGAACTCAGGCCGCAGCGTCTGCTTGAGTTCATCCCACACCACTTCCTTGACCACGTCGTACGGCTGGCCAGCCAGCGTCTGGATATGGTGCGAACCCAGGTTCGACGTCATGACGATCACGGTATTGCGGAAGTCCACCGTGCGGCCCTGGCCATCGGTCAGGCGGCCGTCGTCCAGCACTTGCAGCAGCACGTTGAACACGTCCGGGTGCGCCTTTTCGACTTCATCGAGCAGGACCACGCTGTAGGGCTTGCGCCGCACGGCCTCGGTCAGGTAGCCGCCCTCTTCGTAGCCCACGTATCCCGGCGGCGCGCCGATCAGCCGCGCCACCGAATGCTTCTCCATGAACTCGCTCATGTCGATGCGGATCATGTGCTCCTCAGAATCGAACAGAAACTCGGCAAGCGCGCGCGTCAGCTCGGTCTTGCCCACGCCGGTGGGGCCCAGGAACAGGAACGAGCCATACGGGCGGGCCGGATCCGCAAGACCCGCACGCGAACGGCGGATGGCGTCGGACACCAGGCGCACGGCCTCGTCCTGGCCCACCACGCGCTTGTGCAGGAACTCTTCCATGTGCAGCAACTTCTCGCGCTCGCCCTGCATCATCTTCGACACGGGAATGCCCGTGGCGCGCGACACGACTTCCGCGATTTCCTCGGCGCCGACACGCGTGCGCAAGAGGCGCGGACGCGACTCGTCGCCTTCGGCGTTTTCGGCGGCCTCGGCGGCGCCCACCTCGGCGGCCTTCAGGCGCGCTTCAAGGTCCGGCAGCTTGCCGTACTGCAGCTCGGCCAGCTTGTCGAATTGGCCCTTGCGCTGCAGTTCGGCCATTTCGGCGCGCACGCTGTCGATCTCTTCCTTGATGGCTTGCGTGCCTTGCACCGCGGCCTTCTCGGCCTTCCAGATTTCCTCGAAGTCGTTGTATTCACGCTGCAGCTTCTGCAGCTCGTCCTCGATGACGCCCAGGCGGCGCTTGGACGCGTCGTCCGTTTCCTTCTTGACGGCCTCGCGCTCGATCTTGAGCTGGATGATGCGGCGGTCCAGCTTGTCCATCACTTCCGGCTTGGAGTCGATCTCCATGCGGATGCGCGCACCGGCCTCGTCGATCAGGTCGATGGCTTTGTCGGGCAGGAAGCGGTCGGTAATGTAGCGGTGCGACAGCTCGGCGGCCGCGACGATGGCCGGGTCGGTGATCTCGACGCCGTGGTGGATTTCGTAGCGTTCCTGCAGGCCGCGCAGGATGGCGATGGTGGATTCCACATCGGGCTCGTCGACCAGCACCTTCTGGAAGCGCCGCTCAAGCGCCGCGTCCTTCTCGATGTACTTGCGGTATTCGTCGAGCGTGGTGGCGCCAATGCAGTGCAACTCGCCGCGCGCAAGCGCCGGCTTGAGCATGTTGCCCGCGTCCATCGCGCCTTCGGCCTTGCCCGCGCCCACCATGGTGTGCAGCTCGTCGATGAACACGATGTTGCGGCCGTCGTCCTGGCCCAGCTCTTTCAGCACGGCCTTCAGGCGTTCTTCGAATTCGCCGCGGAACTTGGCGCCCGCCAGCAGCGCCGCCAGGTCCAGCGACAGCACGCGCTTGCCGCGCAGACTTTCCGGCACTTCGTCGTTGACGATGCGCTGCGCCAGGCCTTCGACGATGGCGGTCTTGCCGACGCCGGGTTCGCCGATCAGCACGGGGTTGTTCTTGGTGCGGCGCTGCAGGATCTGGATGGTGCGGCGGATTTCGTCGTCGCGGCCGATGACCGGATCCAGCTTGCCCTGCCGGGCGCGCTCGGTCAGGTCCAGCGTGTATTTGGAAAGGGCTTCGCGGTTGGCCTCGCCTTCCGCGCCCGAGACGTTCTCGCCGCCGCGCACGGCGTCGATCGCGGCTTCAAGGGCCTTTTTCTGCAGGCCCGCATCGCGCAGGATGCGGCCGGCCTCACCCTTGTCGTCGGCCAGTGCAAGCAGAAAGAGTTCGCTGGCGATGTAGGTGTCGCCGCGGCGGGCGGCTTCCTTGTCGGTGCGGGTCAGCACGCCCTGCAGGTCGCGGCCCACCTGGACGTTGTCTTCGCCCTGCACCTGCGGTAGCCCCTTCAGGGCGGACTCCAGCGCCGGGCCCAGGCGGTTGACCGCCACGCCGGCACGCGCCAGCAGACTGCCTGCACCGCTGTCAGCATCCGACAGCAGGGCGGACAGCACGTGGACGGGTTCGATGTAGGGATGGTCGTTGCGGGCGGCGAGACTTTGCGCGTCCGCCAGCGCTTGTTGGAACTTGGTCGTCAGTTTGTCGAATCGCATAATGGTCGTATTGGCTTGTGGGGAGCCTGACCGATCCGTGCCGGCTGGCTCGATAACCTGAATATGTGGCCGGATGGGACAATTTCAACACCCGGCGGCCCTCATGGTTTTCTTCGACGTGCACCAGCAAACAGAGCAATGAGCATATACGTTTTTGTGTACGGCACCCTACGGGCCGGCGAAATCAACGATCTTGCCCGCGCCGCCGAGGCGCGCGGCTTGCCGGCCGCCAGCCACGTCGGACCGGCCAGCGTGCCTGGCATGCTGGTCGATTTCGGCGACTGGCCCGGCCTGATCCCCGTGGACGACGGACGGCGCGTACGCGGCGATGTCTACCGGGTGGATCCGGCGCTGATTGCCCTGATGGACGAGATCGAGGAATACGAGCCCGGCAAGCCCGGCTGCTTCGTGCGCCGGACGGTTTCCGCCCGCCTGGAAGGCCCCGGCGCGACGGGTCTTCTGCCCTGCGCGTACTATCCGATCGACCCCGCGCTGCGGGCCGCGGCGGTCGATATTGCGGGGGACGACTGGATCGCTCACCGCCTTTCCAGAACAAAGCAGGACGCCCGGTAAGACACCCGTAGTAACAACGGACTACAATAGACGCCTGTCTCGTGCTTCACACCCGTTCCGGCGCCCGCCGCGCAATGGGCACTCTAAAGGTCATCGTATGCAAAAACGGGTCCCCATTGCCCCTGATGCCGCCCACTGTTCCACGTGCATGCTGGGTCACGTCTGCGTTCCCGTGGGCATGGCAGCCGCCGAAGTCGAAAAGCTGGACGAACTGGTTAAAGAGCGCGTCCGCGTGGAAAAAGGCAAGACGCTCTATTCGCTGGATCATCCGCTCGACGCCGTCTATGGCGTGCGCTTCGGCAGCCTGAAGACGCAGCTTGAAGACGCCACCGGCCAGATCCAGATCACCGGCTTTCATCTGCCCGGCGAAATCGTCGGCATGGACGGCATGCTGGACGGCAAGCACGTGTCGGCCGCCGTGGCGCTCGAAGACTCCGAGGTTTGCGTCATCCGCCTGAACGAAGTCGATCGCGTCGCGTCGCACCTGCCGTCACTGCAACAGCAGTTCCGCCGCCTCATGAGCCGCGAGATCACCCGCTCGCACCAAATGCTGGCCTCGCTGGGGTCCATGCGGTCGGAACAGCGCCTGGCCGCGTTCCTCTTGAACCTGTCGCAGCGCTATGCCTCGCTGGGCTATTCGTCCACCGAGTTCGTACTGCGCATGAGCCGCGAAGAAATCGGCAACTACCTGGGCCTGACGCTGGAAACGGTCAGCCGTCTGTTCTCGCGATTTGCCCGCGACGGCCTCATCAAGATCAACCAGCGCGAAGTCCGCATCCTGGACCTGCCCGCGCTCAAGCAACTGCTGGGACACGAAAGCTGCTGAGCGGTCGCCGCGCCATGCGACGCCCGCCTGCCACTTCCCTGTCCCGCACCGCGCTGGCGGCATCGCTTGCCGTCGTCGCCATGCTCGCGTGCGGCGCCGCGCGCGCGCAAACGCCGCTGCCCGACCCCTACGACTACGACGAAGCCACGCCCGCGCCCAAGCGCGCGGCGCCGCTGCGCTGGCAGGCCGTTGAACTGGGCCGGCCCGGTCACCGGTACAAGATGCCGGTCTACGCCAACCGGGATCTGGCCAAGGACGACCTGCGCGGCATCAAGCAGGTGCTCATCGTCATCCACGGCGTCAAGCGCGACGCCGACAACTACTACGAAACCGCCGCCGCGCTGGTGGCCGCCGATCCCGGGCGCGCGAGCGACACGCTGGTTCTTGCCCCGCGGTTTTCCGGGTCGATCGACTCGGGTTTCTCGGGTATGGCGGCCTGGCGCAAGGCCAGTTGGGAAGACGGCCAGGAAAGCGTCCAGGCCACCGGCCGGCCTGCGCCCGTCACTTCGTTTCAGGTCCTGGACGACCTGCTGCGCAGCCTGAACGACCGCAAGCGCCTGCCAGCTCTTACCGGTCTCGTACTGGCCGGTCATTCGGCCGGCGCGCAACTGGTGCATCGGTATGCGGTGCTGAACAACGTGGACGGGGTGCTGCGCCGCGACGGCCTGGCCATGCGCTACGTCGTCGCCAACCCGTCTTCCTATCTGTACATGACCAACGAGCGGCCACGCGCGGACGGCAAGGGTTACGCGCCGTACGAGCGCGGCATCTGCCCCACCTACAACCAGTACAAGTACGGCACCGACAAGCTGCCCGCCTACGCCCGCGAATCCGATGATTCCCGCCTTTTCGTGCGTTACGCGTCGCGCGATGTGGTCTACCTGCTGGGCGGCGCGGACAACAACCCCGAGCACCGGCTGCTGGACAAGGCCTGCGGCGCCGAAGCCCAGGGCGCCACGCGGCTGGCGCGCGGCACGGGCTATGTCCAGTACGAGCACGTGCTGGCTGCCCGGGGCTCCAAGCCCGTTCCCCTGCGTCACACCGCCTTTGAGGTCGGCGGCGTCGGCCACGACGGCAAGCGCATGTTCGGGTCAATCTGCGGCGTGCGGGCGCTGCTGGGCAGCGACGCCCGGGCCAGCAGCACTGCCGCGGCCTGCGACATCATCAAGCCGCGCGGCAAATAAGCCCGCCTCATCCCTAGGGAAATTCCCAAGCCATCCGGCTTGACACGGGTTTGCGGCAGGCCTAAAACTTAACCTTATGGTTAAGTTAAATGATGACGCTCTCGATGCCATCTTCTCCGCGCTGGCGGATGGCACACGCCGCCGGGTACTGGCGGACCTGGAACAGGGCTCGGCCTCGGTCAGCACGCTGGCGCGGCCTCACGCCATGTCCCTGCCCGCCTTCATGAAGCATTTGCGGGTGCTGGAAGACGCCGGCCTGATCGCGCGCGCCAAGGACGGGCGGGTGGTGAGCTGCACGCTGTCTCCCGAACCCATGCGCGCCGCCGCCGGCTGGCTGGCACGGTACGAACGGTTCTGGACCGGGCAGCTGGATTCGCTGGCGCGATATCTCTATCACGAAGAGGAAATCCATCCATGGAAAACCGAATCTCCCCCCTCGAACTGCGGCTCCAGCGACGCTTCGACGCCCCCGTCGAACGCGTCTGGCGAGCCTGGACCGACCCGCAAGCGCTGATGCGCTGGTTCGGCCCTGCAGGCACGCAACGCGTGCTGCTGGCCGAGACCGACGTGCGCGTGGGCGGCGACTATCAGGTCGGCTTCATCACCGCAGACGGCGGGGAACACCACGCCAGCGGCCGCTACCAGGAAGTCGCGCTACATCGCCGGCTGGTGTTCACCTGGACGTGGCGCGACACGCCGCAGGAAACCTCACTGATCACGTTGGACTTCACCTCGGCGGACGGGGGCACCGAGCTTGCCTTCCTGCAGACGCCGTTCGTCGACGAGGCCACCCGAGACGGCCACGAGGACGGCTGGTCCGGCGCCATGGACCGGCTGGCGGATCATCTGGCCGGCAAGGCCTGAACCTGCCGCAGTTGAATCTGTACCCCCGATCTGTCATTGCCCCCGGGTCATAGGGCCCGGCTCGCAAAGGAGACGCACAATGCAAACCGATCATCCCGTCGTATCCCGCCATGAATGGACTGTTGCGCGCGAGGCGCTGCTGCGGCGCGAGAAGGAACTGACCCACGCTTCAGACGCCCTGGCCCGCGACCGCATGGCGCTTCCGTGGGTCCGAATGGACAAGGCCTACACCTTCGAAGGCGCGCACGGCATGCAAGGCCTGGATGCCCTGTTCCACGGCAGGCGCCAGCTCATCGTCTATCACTTCATGTTCAGTCCGGACTGGGAGGACGGATGCGTGGGCTGCTCGCTCCTGGCCGACCACCTGGACAGCGCACTCATGCACCTGCGGCACCACGACGTGACGGTCGTGGCCGTCTCGCGCGCGCCGTATGCCCAACTGGCCGCCTTCCAGGCCCGCATGGGCTGGCAGTTTGACTGGTACTCGTCAGCGGGTAGCGACTTCAATTTCGACTTCGAAGCGTCCGTGCCGCAGGCGGACGGCGCGGTCGAGGAACGCCCGGGAGCCAGCGCGTTCTTCCGTGATCCCGACGGCGAGATCTTCCACACCTACTCTGCCTTCGAACGCGGCGTGGAGCGCCTGGCGGGGGCCTACAACTACCTCGACATCGCGCCGCTGGGCCGCAACGAGAACGGCCCGTATTTCGACGTGCGCGACTGGGTGCGCCACCATGACCGATACGGCGACGCCGCGCGCCACGCCTGCCACGGCTAAGCCGCCGTCCTCGGCGGGCATGGCGGGCCTGTGGCTGGCCTGCTTGGCGGCCATGGGCGCCGGACTGCTGGTGGACACGTGGCGCACGCCCGCGGCGCTGCTGGCCAGCGAATGCGGCGCGCCGGGAACGCTGGCGCAATTGGCGTGGCGGCACGTGGTGCTGATGCCGGCCAGCTCTGCCGCGATGGCGCTGGCGGCGCTGCTGCCCTGGACGGGGCCGCAAGGCGGCAACACGCCCCTGGCAAGCCGCGTGCTCTGCCTGGTCCTCATGGCCATCGGCATGGTGCTGGGCGCGCGCCTTGGCGTCCAGACGGCGCAGGCGCTGGGCGCCGCGCCCTTTTTCGGAATGGTGATGGGGATGGCCGCGGGGATGGCCGTGGCCCTGTTGCCTCTTGGCGCGGTCAGCGCCTGGCGCCGGTAAGCGGGCGAACGACGGCCGGCGCCGTCTCGATCAACGCGGCGCCGGGCGCCTGGATTTCCAGCGCCGACGTCGCCTGCGCCACGCAGGGCAGGATCCAACCCTCTTCCTTTTCGTCGCGCGACAGGCCGGGCCATTCGATGCCGTACACGACCGATCCCTCGAGCATCAGGCACATGCAGGCGCGGCAGGTGCCATTGCGGCACGAACCGGGCAGCTTGATGCCCGCCGCCTGCGCCGCCAGCAGCACGGACGTGCCAGCCGGCGCGTCAAAGCGCAGGCCCGAGGGCTGGACAAGAACCGGGTGCGAGCACATCGGCGTCAGGCACGCCCTCAGGCGACGTTGTCCTGCCAGTCCAGCTTCCAGGCGCCGGACAGCACGTTCTGCATCCACAGCACGCAAGTCAACGTCTTAGCGTCGGTAACCTCGCCCTGGCTGCAAGCCGCAAGCACATCCTCCGGGCGCTTGCTGATGACGTCCAGGAATTCGTCCTGATCAAGCTGACGCTCGCCGGCCCGCAGGCCGCGCGCAAAGAAGATATGAATGATTTCGGTGGAGTAGGCGATGGCCAGGTGCAACGCGCCCGCGTGGGCCCACTGGCGGGCGGTATAGCCCGTTTCCTCCAGCAATTCGCGCTTGGCGCACACCAGCGGGTCCTCGCCCGGATCCAGCTTGCCCGCCGGAAACTCCGTCATCACGCGGCCGATGGGATAGCGGAACTGGCGCTCGAGCAGGACGGTGCCGTCGTCGAGCAGCGGAATCACCACCACTGCGCCCGGGTGCACCACGTATTCGCGGATGCCCGTGTGGCCGTTGGGCAGGCTGACGGTGTCGCGGCGAATCTTCAGGAAGCTGCCGTCGTACGGCGCCTCGCTTTTAAGCAGCGTTTCGACGAGATGGGTATCGGCGGGTCGGGTCATGGGGACGTCTGGATCAGGGACTGGAAGGGGCGGCGGGCCGTGGCCGGCACGCCTGGCAGCTTACCATCGCCCCGCCGGCGGCCGGTCAGCCGAACTTGCGCGCGGCGTCCAGTGCAAGACCCGCGCCGATGCTGCCGAACAGGTCGCCTTCCACGCTGCGCGCCTCGGGCACCAGCCGGGACACGCTTTCGCGCAGGCGCGGCACGCGGCTGGAGCCGCCCGTGAAAAACACGGTGTCCACATCCGCCGTCGACACGCCGGCGTCTCGCAGCAATTGGCCCACGGTGGTTTCGACCTTGTCGATCAAGCGCTCCACGCTCGCGTCGAATGACGGGCGCGTCACCTCGACGCCCAGGTCCGGCGCGACGCGCGACAGGTCGATACGCGCGGCGGGCGCCTCGGACAGCGCGATCTTGGCTTCTTCCACCTGCACCGCCACCCAGTGGCCCGCACGCTCCTTCACCAGGTTCAGCAGCAGGTCGATCTTCTGACGATCACCGGCCTCGGCGCGGATGTAGGCAAAATGCTCGGCCGCCTTGCGCGTATAAGCCTGGTTGATGGTGTGCCAGCAGGCCAGGTTGCCGTATTGCGTCGACGGCACATCCTTGCCGCTGCGCAATTGGCTGCCCAGTCCCAGCAGCGGCATCACGTGCGCCAGGCTCAATTGCTTGTCGAAATCCACCCCGCCGATGTGCACGCCGCCATACGCCAGGATGTCGTCGCGGCGGTCCGGCTTGGCCGCGCGGTCCGGGCCCAGCCGGATCAGCGAAAAGTCCGACGTACCCCCGCCGATGTCGATCACCAGCACCAGCTCCTCGCGGCTGATCTGCGACTCGTAGTGAAAAGCGGCGGCCATCGGCTCGAACTGGAACTCGATGTCGGTAAACCCCACGTTGCGCGCGATCTCTTCCAGCGTGTCCTGCGCCGTCTGGTCAGACGCAGGATGGTCGTCCACGAAAAACACCGGACGACCCAGCACGGCGCGGGTAAAGCCGCGTCCGGCGGCCGTCTCGGCGCGCGCCTTCAATTCCGCGATGAAGCGCGTCAGCAGCACGCGAAACGGGATGGAGCGGCCCTGCACTTCCGTCGAGCCGTCGATGAGCGAGCTGCCCAACAGGCTTTTCATCGAGCGCATCAGGCGCCCGTCGTAACCGGCCAGGTAGTCGGAGATGGCCGCGCGGCCATAGCTGACCTCGGCGTCTTCGTCGTGGAAGAAGATGGCCGACGGCAAGGTGGTCTTGCCGTCCTCGAGCGCCAGGAGCGCATGTTGGTCGGGACGGCTCCAGCCGACAGTGGAATTGGAGGTGCCGAAGTCGACGCCGCAGGCGGTGGAAATCATGGGAATTCGGGCGCTTAGAGCAAAACGGCGCACAAGTGTACCCGCTCTCGCTCCGGCCCCAAATTCCGGCGCCTATTGCTGCTGGCGGCGCTGCTCCAGCTCGCGCAGGCATTGCTCCACGCCGGCCTGCATCTGCACGTTGGACACGGCCGCACGGTCCGACACCCGGCGGCAGCGCTGGTACTCGGCCTGGCTTTGCGGCGTGTCGCGGATCTCGGGGGGTGGGGGGGCCTCGGGCGTCACCGTCATCCTCAGCGTCGACGGCGGCGACAGGCTGCCCTTGGCCGAGGGAAACTGCATTTCCTGTGCGGCGCCAGGCATGGCGTTCTGGGCCTGGGCGGCGCCCACTGCGCACAAGGCGGCAAGGAAGAATGCGGATACGTGGTGTTTGTTCATGGCGACCTCTCTTGATAAGTCGACGCCGAGCCAGGGGCCAAGGCGTGCCGATTTATCGTATCCCCGGCGGCGCGCGGGCTTGGTGCCAAAGCGCTACACGGGGCGGGCCAGTTGTTTCCTGGGGTATCCGGCCTGACCGCTAGGACGCGCGGCGGGTTTTGCGCAACGGCTCCAGCAGCGACGACAACCCGTTGTGGTCCAGTTCGTGCATCAACGCCAGCAAGCGCCCCAGCTCGCCGGGCGGAAAGCCCTTGCGCGCGAACCACGCCAGATACGGCCCCGGCAGGTCGGCGATCAGCCTGCCCTTGTACTTGCCAAAGGGCATGTCGCGCGTCACCAGCAGGGACAGCAATTCGGGATCCATCACATTCATCAGCGCGCGCCACCCGCAAACAGCTCGGCGGACGGCACGGCGGAGATCTTCACGCCAAAGCTGGAAATGGCCGGCAGCGTGGCATTGTGATGCGCCCGAATTTGCCCGCCGTCCGCATGCGGCTTGTCGTGCGTGGTGTGCGCATCGGCCGCCAGCGTGACCGCCAGGCCCAGCCCCGCCGCACGCCGCACGGTCGTGTCCACGCAGAACTCGGTGGCGTATCCGCATACCACGAGATGCGTGACGCCACGGTCAGCCAGCACCTGCGCCAAATCGGTGCGGAGAAACGAATCCGGCGTTGTCTTGCGAACCCGGCTGTCGTTCGCGGCCGGAGCAAGGCGCGTATCCAGATCCCATCCGGGCTCGCCGTGCGCCAGGCCGGACCCGGGGCTTTCGTGCTGGACATAAATGACCGGCGCACCGGCGGCACGGGCGCGCTCGGCCAGCGCGTTGATGCGGGCCAGCACCTGCGCGGCCTCGAACGGCGGCGGCGAGGTTTCGAACAACGCGCGTTGTACGTCGATCACGATCAGGGCGGATGTCATGGAATGGCGTCAGGGGGTTGGCTGAATCACAATGCGCGGCTCGCACCGTACCGGAAAATTCACCGAATTGGCAATGAAGCAGAAATGGTGCGCGCGTTCGTGCAGCTGTTCCGCCAGCGCGGCATTGTCGCCGGCGCCAATGGTGACGTGGGGCCGCAGTGTCACCGAAGCAAATGCGCCACCCCGTTCGCGGTCTTCAACCATGACGCCGTCGGCCTCATCCCGATAGGCCTGCACGGTCACGCCTTCGACCGCGCACAGGTGCAGATACCAGAGCTTGTGGCAGGCCGACAGCGAGGCCACCAGCATGTCTTCGGGATTCCAGCGGGCAGCATCGCCACGAAACGCGGGGTCCGACGATCCCAGCACGTCGGGCTTGCCCGCGGCCTGAATGACGTGATCGCGGGAATAGGCCGCGTAACCGGCCGTGCCGGCGCCGGTATTGCCGGTCCATTCGACGGTGACGCGGTAATGGTGTTCGCCTTTCATGCCTTGGGTCCTGTAGCCGGGTTGTCCTGTTGCCTGGTTGCCATGTCGTCGCGCCGGCCGACCAATGCCGCCTCACGCGCAAGGAAGGCCGAGCTTAGCGCACGCCCAGCCCCGCCGGTTGGACGTTTATGACACGCATTGGTCTTACATCCCGTTTCAGCATGGGCCAGTTACTGTCCGTATCGTGAAGACGCGTCTGGCCATCTGTCCGTCTGCCCGTCAATTAGCCAGTCCGTCACACAGGAGCTCGCCATGATGATGAAAACCACCCTGACCTGCACCCTGAGTCTTGCGCTGCTCGCCGGCTGCGCCCCGTCAAAGCCCATCACCGCCCGCTCCGTGCCGGTGGACCACCACACCTCCCGCGACTCCCTCGACTGGCCCGGCAGCTACGAAGGCACCCTGCCCTGCGCCGACTGCCCCGGCATCCGCGCTCGCCTGACGCTGATGAAGGATGGCCGCTACGAAAAGCTGACGCAGTACCTGGACCGCCAGCCGCAGCCCGAGATCGTGTCGGGCACCTTCAGCTGGGAGTCCGACGGCAGCACGATCCGGCTGGATGCCGCGGGCGATAGCCAGCGTTACTTTGTCGGCGAGAACCAGGTAACGATGCTCTACCGCGACGGCACGCGTCCCACCGGCCCGCTCGCGGCGCATTACGTGCTGCGCCGCGTGCAATAAGCCATCGCGCCGCCGCCGGCTTTAGGGCTATCCTCTGGCATCAACCGCGCCCGGCGGCGCGCCTCATCCAGCAAGGAAGCCATGAAGACCGATCACGAAATGCTGTCTGCCTTCGCCCCGACGGGCGTGCTGCGCGCGTCCATCAACCTGGGCAATCCCATCCTCGCCAACACCGATCCCGCCACCGGCCAGCCCGGCGGCGTGTCGGTGGACCTGGCCACCGAACTCGCGCGCCGGCTCGACGTGAAGCTGGAACTCGTGGTCTTCAAATCCGCCGGTGAATCCGTCAACGCCGTCGCCGCCGAACAGGCCGACGTGGGCTTTTTCGCGATCGACCCGCTGCGTGGCGAGCAGATCGCCTTCACCGCGCCGTATGTCGTCATCGAAGGCGCCTATCTGGTGCGCCAGGACTCGCCCATCGCCCGCATGGACGAGGTCGACCGCCCCGGCCAGCGCGTCGTGGTCGGCAAGGGCAGCGCCTATGACTTGTACCTGACCCGAGAACTCAAGCAGGCCGAGATTTTCCGCGCCCCCACCTCGCCCGCCGTCGTCGACACCTTCGTGCAGGAAAACATGGAGGTCGCCGCGGGCGTCAAGCAACAGCTCGAAGCCGACGCGCAGCGTCTGGGCGGATTGCGCCTATTGGACGGACACTTCATGCTGATCCGCCAGGCGATGGGCGTGCCCAAAAGCCGAGGCGACAAGGCCAGCGCGTACCTGTCCGCCTACGTCGAGGCCATGAAGAAATCCGGCTTCGTCGCCGAGGCGCTGACGCGCCACAATATCCAGGGCGCCGCCGTGGCGCCGCTGGAGGCGGCGGCGCAGGCATAGGCGCCGAAACACCGCGCGGCCGGGCGTCATCAAACAGCGGCCCGGCCGGCAGCGATCGGGCTAGTGGCTGATCATCCAGGGCCTTGCGCCCGCGAATGACTTTGCGCCGTCTCCCGACGTGCGCGTTCGGCCCCGCGAGCGCGCACTGCCGCAGCACCCGCAGTTCATCCCATGCCCCGCGCGCGTGCTGCGCGGCTCATTGGCGCTGCGCTCGTTCGCCGCGTGCGCCCGGTTCATGGCCGACGACAGTGCCGACACCGCCGGCGCACCGCCCACGATGCGGCCCGACTGCGCCCCGCACTGCGGGCAATCGGCCGGATCCCGCCATTGCGCCAACGGCCGCAACTCGGAAAATTCCCCGCAATCCGCGCATGCATAGTCATACATCGGCATCTTCGCCTCCTAAAGATCGCGCGACAGCGGCATGTCGACGTCGCCCTTGATGTGCTTGACGGGCCCGCTCGCGGACGGCTGGATATCGAAGTCGAAGATCTCGGTGGGCAACCAGAGCGTGGCGCACGAATTAGGAATGTCGACCACGCCGCTGATATGCCCCTGCACTGGCGCGCACCCCAGCAGCGAATAAGCCTGCGCGCCCGAATAGCCGAACTTCTTCAGGTATTCGATGGCGTTCAGGCAGGCCTGCCGATAGGCCACATTCACGTCCAGATAATGCTGCTTGCCGGCTTCGTCGACAGAAATACCCTCGAAAATCAGAAAGTCCTTATAGGCCGGCGTGATCGGACTGGGCTTGAAGATCGGATTGCGGATCGCATACTTGTCCATGCCGCCCTTGATCAGCGACACGCGCATGTGCACCCAACCGGCCATCTCGATTGCGCCGCAAAACGTGATCTCGCCGTCGCCCTGCGAAAAATGCAGATCGCCAACCGACAACCCGCCGCCCTGCACATACACCGGAAAAAACACCCGCGCCCCGCGCGAGAGATCCTTGATGTCGCAATTGCCGCCATGCTCGCGCGGCGGAACCGTGCGCGCCCCCTCGCCCGCCGCACGATCGCGGTCGGCGCCCTGCAACGCCCCCATGTGCGCGGTCTTGGGCGCGGGCGGATTGGCCAGCGGCGGCACGCGATCCGGATTCGTATCGATCAGCGCCTGCTCGCGCCGGTTCCATTCGTCCAGCAGCTTCCTGTCCGGCAGGCAGCCGATCAGCCCCGGATGGATCAACCCCGCGAAATTGACGCCGGGAATGTGCCGCGACGACGTAAACATGCCGTGAAAATCCCAAATGGATTTCTGCGCGTGCGGAAAATGATCGGTCAGAAAGCCGCCGCCATTGTTACGGCTGAAAAATCCGTTGAACCCCCACAGGCTGTCCGGCTTGGCGCCGATATCCAGCAGGTCCACCACCAACAGATCACCCGGCTCCGCACCTTCCACCCCTACCGGTCCGGACAGAAAATGCACGGTCGACAAATCCACGTCCCGCACGTCGTCGGCGCTGTCGTCATTCTTGATCGCGCCGCCCGTCCAGTCATAAGTTTCCAAAATGAAATCGTCCCCGGGCTTCACCCACACCGCCATCGGAATATCCGGATGCCAGCGGTTGTGGATCTGCTTGTTTTCGTAGGGGGATTGCTCCAGATCGACACTGATAAGCGTATTGGTCATTCTCTTTCATCTCCGTCGTAAAGCGTTGATAAAACAGAAGGGGTGACCGCTGGCTGTCTAAAAAGAAGCGCGAAACAAGGCTTCGAAAGCCATTGATCTGTCAGGGACGGTAGGACAGTTTTAGACAGCGGTAAACTGGCTTTTTGCACAGTGACTGATGCCTGTGCCGCAACTGCATTGCGCAGCGCGCCGAGTATTACGCCGTAGGCAGGGTCCCATACGCGCAACGCGTCGTATGGGACTCGCCGATCTCGCTTCAGCCCTGCAGAAGAATCCCCAGCCGGCTATTCCAAGTGTCGCCATAACCCTTGCCAGCAACAGGAATGCGGATCAATGGCCGCTTCAGGTCGTTGGTGGAAAAGTCGAAATGCACGTTCAGGAACGACAGGTTTCCGCTGCCCGACTTTTCAGTCCATTTGAGTTGCCACTTGCGGATGTATGAAAAGTCCAGGACTTCGCCCGGGTCCTTCGCGCCATCCACCATGCACAGTTTCTGGCTTTGCGGGTCGAACGCGATGACGACCTTCTTGTCCTTGTCGCTCAGAATCAATTCGCTGTCGACACTGTCTTCCGGAAACGCCGTGCCCAACCGCTGATTGTGTTCGCGAAACTTCGCCAACAATGCCTTGTGGCGCTTCTGCTGGCGATGCACAGCCCAGGCGATCACCGCGACGATCGTCAGGACAATGGAAATGATATTGAACATGGTGCTGGCCCCCTGATGGCCGATAAACGCTGTAATGGCGTTAACGGCCGCAAGGGCGGGAAACTTTAACCAGCAGTTATGATGCAAGCCATTCATCGCGCTCCACGAAGGTTCTCCCGCATGGCCGTCTTGCACCGCCCGTCCCTCGCCGCTCTTCTCATCATCGCCGCGTGCGCCAGCGCGCCCGCAATTGCCGACGACGGCTGTGTCGCGCGCGTCGATGCAGAGCTGGTACGCATCAAACAGGCGCAGGACGCCCAACGCACGCGCGAGGCCGCCAATAACCTGGAACTGAATCGAGAGCTATGCCAGGGCCGCCTGGACCTGCTGGACGCGCGCTTTGCCTTGAGCGACGACTTCGAGGCGTGCCGCCGCAATGGCGTGCAGTTTTCGGATCAGGTCACGCGCACACTGACGGGCGCGTCCGACGATCTCACCGGCATGAAGGCCTCGTGGATCCGGACCTGCGGCCTGCAAATGAAGGACTGAGAGGGCCGCCTTCAAGTCAGATATTTCAATTGCAGCCGCTAGAGCGGCCGCAATCTAGGTCAACAACGGCGTCGTTCTTATGCCGCCTGCTTCTGACCATCGCGCGGGGAGAAAATCGCGCGGCTGGGGTCAAAGCCGTAAAGATGCTCGTATGCCGGCGCGTCTGCCGCCAGCGCGAGCACCGACTCCAGAATGAAATCCGCCTTCGCGTCCGACAGCAGCGCGCTGAAGTTCAACCGCACAAAGCCCGGCTTCTCGATCTCGCGGCCGTCCAGAATGGCCTGCCGCATCTGCAACGACTGCGTCTCGTCAATATCCAGCAGACGGTGCACATAGGGCCCCGCGCAAGCGCATCCGCCGCGTGCCTGTATGCCGAAGCGATCGCTCAGCATGCGCGTCACCAGCTGCTGATGCACGAATCCGCCCTTGCCATCGCGCACCCGAAACGAAAAGATCGGCAGGCGGTTCGCCGTCAGCGAACCCAGCAGTTCCAGACGCTCCGCACCCTTCCAGGCCGCAAGCGCGCGCTGCACGAAGTGCGCATGGCGCTCCTGCATGAATGCCGCCCCCAACGCTTCCTTCACCAGCACCACCAGCGCGGCGCGGATATCCCCCACCACATTCGGGGTACCCGCTTCTTCGCGCGATTCCAGACTGCCGCTGTAATCATGGCCCACAGGCGATACGAATTTGACCGTGCCGCCGCCCGGCCAGGTCGGGGTCGTGTCGAGCACCGCATCGCGGCGCACGATCAGCACGCCCGATGCACCGGGACCGCCGATGAACTTGTGCGGTGAAAACACGATGGCGTCGATCTGCGCATCGCTCGCGGGCGACATCAGGATAGGCAGGTACGGCGCGCCGCCCGCATAGTCCCACAGCATCTTCGCGCCGGCCGCCTTCACAAGCCGCGTAATGCCGGCGACATCCGCCACGATGCCCGTCACGTTCGACGCGGCCGACAGCGCGCAGACGACCAGCGCGTTTTCCGGCGCCTGCAGCGCCTGCGCCAACCGCGCCAGATCCGGCCCGCCTTCCGGGCTTTCTGCCAGTTCGACGATCTCAGCGCCGCATTCGCGCCACGGCAGGATGTTCGAATGATGCTCGTACGGCCCGATGATGACCCGGACCTTGCGACCGGCAGCCACTGCCGCCTTCACGCCGAACAGATTCACGAGCCGGTTGATACCCGCCGTCGCGCCCGACCCCGAGAAAATCACCGCATGCTCATCGCCGGCGCCACAACAACGCCCGATGGCAGCGCGCGCCTCGCGCCGCAGCCGCGTAATAAAGCCGCCGCAAAACGACGCCTCGGTGTGCGAATTGGCGTAATACGGCAGCACCTGTTCAAGCACAAAGCGCTCCACCTGCATCAGCGCCCTGCCCGACGCGACGTAATCCGCATAGACCAGAGGCTTGGAACCGAAAGGCCCGTCAATGCAGGCATCCTTGCCGATAAGCCCGTCGGCAAGCGCCGCCGCGATATCGGAAGTCTTCAGGCTGTCTTGAAACTGCTGCAACGGCGAAGCCGAGACGCGGACGGGCGCCTCGGCGAAAGGCATATTCATGGCGAGAGGGATCCGAAAAGTACGCAAATATCATACGATGGATGCCTTGATGAAACATCACCGTTTTTTTGCCATAAGTTCATGAAAACGGGTCATATGATCGAATCCATGGAAAAAATCGACAAGCTTGATCTGAGTATCATCTCTTGCCTGCAAACAGACGGCGCGCTGTCGCAGCGCGAGCTTGCCGATAGGGTCGGCCTGTCGCAGAACGCGTGCTGGCGCAGGCTTCAACGATTGAACGCCTGCGGCATCATCCGCGGCACGCGTGCTGAAGTCAGTCTGGTCGCGCTGGGCCTGGACCTCACCGTCTTCGTCATGATCCGCACCAGTCACCACGCCAAGGCCTGGGCCGATGGATTCCGCCAGCACGTCGAGCGTCTGCCGGAGGTGACGGAGTTCTATCGCATCGGCGGCGATTGGGACTACCTGATCAAGGTTGTCTGCCGCGGCATGGTTGGATACGACCGGTTCTATCAGAAGCTGATCACGGATTTTGAGCTGTCCACCGTGACGGGGTTCTTCAGCATGGAAGCGATCATTGAGAACCGGCCGCCGGATCTGCGGATGCTGGAAGATTGAGGACGCTGCGCGGTAGAAGCGATGGCGCTGTCGTCGGCTGCGCGCCGAAAAGGCGGCGCGGTGTAATGGTTGCCGGTCACTTATCGATAATCGCGTCGTGTTTCGGGCGCCGGCAGCCCGCTGGAGGCAATCACGTGGTCCAGTCATCGGCCGCCATTTGAAATACACTGCGCACGATGCGCCCCGGAACTTTCCCGCGGCGCGTTGTTCGAATTCACCTCATTCCCACATCGCGGAGACCCGTCCGGCCATGACCCTCTAAGCCCTCCCCCAGATCACCGATTGCGCTGCGCGCAACGCGTCTTATCGATTCCGGAGAGCTTCACATGGCCCAGACTTCCCGCGCGCCCGCACCGGCGCATCCCCAGCCGCAATCCTCGGCGCCTTTCCTCAGCCTGCGTCACGTCAGCCATGCGCTGCCGGATGGACGCATCCTGCTCAACGACGTCAGCCACGACTTTGACGGCAGCACCCGCCATGGCCTCATCGGCCGCAACGGTGCGGGCAAGTCCATGCTGCTGCGCCTGGCGTACGGTGACCTGACCACGCAAACCGGCCGCATCGTCCGCCACGGCAGCATCGCCTACGTGCCTCAGGAACAACCGCAAAGCGCCGGCGCCACGTTGGCCGACATCGCCGGCATTGCGCCGATTTTGCGGGCCTTGTCCCACGTCGAAGCCGGCAGCACTCGCCAGTCAGACTTCGATCTGGCCGACGGCCATTGGCGCATTCGCGACGATTGGACTCGCATGCTCGCCGACGCCGGATTACCCGCGTGGCAGCCCGACCATCCAGCCTCAATCGCCAGTGGCGGCGAACTCACGCGCGTTGCACTCGCCGGCGCGCTGATGCAGAACCCCGACGCCCTGCTGCTGGACGAACCCAGCAATCACCTGGACGCAGGCGCCCGCCGCTGGCTCATGGATCAGATTGCGGCCTGGCGCGGCGGTCTGGTGGTCGTCAGCCATGACAGATCCCTGCTCGATGCGATGTCGAGCATCGTCGAATTGGATCGGGGCACCCTCACAGCCCATGCTGGCAACTACACCGCCTACCGCGTCAATCGGGACCGCCTGAACGCCGCGCACGAAGCATCCTTGGCACACGCCCGCAACGATCGCACCGCCACCCTGCGCGCGCTGCGCCAACAGCACGACGCTCAACAACAACGCAGCGCCCGCGAAGGCCGCAAGGCTCGGGATGCAAACCAGGCGCCGATCCTGCTGGGTATGAAGAAGGCGAATGCCCAAGCCCATGCGGGCCGTGAGAACGTGCGGCGGCAGGACACCGTTGCCGCATTGGACGACGCAGTAAGGCAGGCCGCCGCACAGGTCAATCAATCGGCCGGCATCGCGCTGGCCCTGCCCGAAACTGCGGTGCCGCAGGGTCGCCGCGTTCTACATCTGGAAAATGCCAAACCGCCGTTTCCAGAAGACGGGTGTGCGCTGACGATGACGCTGTCGGGCCCGTTCCGCTTGGCCATTCGCGGGCCGAACGGCTGTGGCAAGAGTACGTTGCTGTCGATGCTGGCCGGAGAGTTAGTTCCTCACGAAGGCGTATGCGATGTCCGCGTGCCGACTGCCATGCTGGATCAACGGGCGTCCGTCATTCCAGAAGATAAATCCCTGCTGGAGACGCTGCATGCGCTGGGCGCCACGTTATCGGAAGGCGAACTCCGCAGTCGGCTGGCATTGCTGGGTCTGGGGCCAGAGCAGGTCAATGCGCCCGCCGGGACATTGAGCGGCGGGGAGCGCCTTAAGGCGGCGCTGGCGTGCGCGTTGTGGCGGAAAACGCCTGCGCAGTTGCTACTGCTGGATGAGCCGACGAATCATCTGGATGTTGAGTCGGCGGAGGCGATGGAGGAGGCGCTGCGAGCGTATCCCGGGGCGATGGTGGTGGTGTCGCATGATGAGGCGTTTCTGGAGGGGATTGCGCCTACGCATGAGATGGTTTGGGAGATCCAAGGCTGGCGGGTGACTGCGGGATGACGCATTGGCCGATGACGGATCCGTTAGAACAGACGCCACACCCTCAATTGGAAGTGGAACGATTCAGCTACTACGAGTGGTACGAAAAGAATTGCTCAGGCGAGAGCGTATGAAACGAGGTCGCCTTGTGCGACTTCCTTTGCAGTACGTTTGACTACAGATCTGGTTTATCGGGATCGCCCACACCGACGTCTTTGACCGCCCTACGATTCTTCAACCATCCGGCTGGATAGGGAGGAGGCTCGAACGGCTTAATACCCAACTGATGCGCCCGAGCGGCAAATCCCCCTATCCCGCCCACCGCAAACCCGATCATGTGCAGCCAGCCTGTGTGCCATACATTCAAATCGAGAAAAATGACACCGACACCAGCAATCACAAAGACAAAACGGAAAAATGGCTTGAAACTACCATCTCTGATCAATATTGACTTCAACAGCCAAGTCGAAATCCTTTAACTAGTCTGCCAACTTTCGTAAATACGGGGCGAGATGAAGATATTGATTGGATGCCTATAGCCAGAATAGGATCGACCATCGCGACGCTCCGCTTTCGAAAAAAGTGAGAGAGCACCTCATTCGCAAAAGACGGCTCGGAACAAGTAGTTCGACGACTTCGATTAATCCTGCTTTACCTGAGACGGGGAAATTTCAGGATACTTCATCGACAATTCCGTGAACGGCGGTTCCCGAAAAACCGTGTGGTCACGCTCGCGCGCATCTGGTTCGGACGCTCTGATCAACGAGCGAACTTTGTCGACATCCGCGTCCACGTCACCTCAAAATCGTCTAGCCGGGCTTGAATTCCAGCTTCATGTTCGAACCAGCAATCGTACTCCGCATAGGAAAATTGGATGCAACAAACCAATTCCCCGATTAGAGGCTCTTTAACTTGAAGAATTAACATAAAGAACTTCTTGATCCTTGAAACTCAAAGCTACGCGCTTACAAGCCCGAAGGCGCCTGGGTCGAAGCCAAACGGCCATATCGTTTCCGAATCGTATATTGCATCCTCCCAGTCCACACTTGTCGAATTCAGGACATCTAAATTCGCCCCTTTTACAATAGCCCCTTTAAAACTGCAGAAGCGAACATCTGCATTTGAAAGATCTGCCCCTGTCAGATCAGCGGATGTGAAATCAGCCCCAACCAGCACAGCGCCTTCTAACTCACAATCTTTCAAGTTCGCGCCCCTAAAGTACGCATTAATCAATTGAGCCCCTCGAAATTTTGCGCGGGAAAGTTCAGCACCCACAAATGCAGCATTTCTCAGTAACCCATTGGAAAAGTTGCAATCATTAAGAACCTTTCCGTCAAAAATTATTCTATGAAACTTTCTTCCTTCGAAATTCGCGCCCACCAAAGTATCGAGGTCTAATTCCAATACCCCACCGGTCTGATACATTAGGATAATCATTCATTCCCCCAATCGGTATAATCGACTTTTATTTGGGATACCGACTTAACGTTCCCTTTCATCGAGCTAGGCAGAACGCCCGCTGTCACCTGAACATCGCGACCTAAAAGAGGGGACGCGATATATCTGTGATTACCATCAACAATTACATCACCATCCATTTTAATCGGTGGAGGATTTTATCCCGCTAACAAACGATCAACGTACCGCTGAATCGCTGGCATCATCCGACAATGAAAGAGCGATTACCCTTATTGCCGGATATATCTCACCCATCAGCGCACGCCAAACACACAAAAACAACCAATCAGGCGAAGTTCTCATTATTTTTCTCCAAAAGCAGAAGGATTTATTCGAACAATGCGCTCTCCACTTGGTGGTCTTCTTCTCGAAGACGTTTCAAGCGGCCTCAGCACGATGTCGCCTTCGGCTTTAAGCACCGCGTTGTTGTCGGGGGCGGCGTCTAAGTCGCGACGATAAAGTCCGAGTGCTTGCCCGCTACTCGCAAAACGATGGTCAGGTTCTTTCTGTTGCAACAGTGGCTCCCACCGCACTCGACGCTGTGCAATCAGTTGCACTGCTATTTTTGCTGGTGCTCAGGCTGCGCGTGATACTGACGCCGCCTACATTTTGTATTTCTTAGCTTGCCCAGACGGGCAGCCGCACCTACGTACTCGTGCGGCGGATGTACAGCGTAGCGGGCAAATCTGGCCACCTACCGAAAATACGAGGGCACATTAGCCAATTGCTCACTCAGGAGCCAGCCGTCAGGCTTAGATCCAGGATCTTCCCATTCGGCCCCAGTGGAAATCCAATGGTTCCTATACGCGCAGGCACCATGTTTGGTCGAATCTTGATAACCATGCTCAACGCCACAGCAAGGGCAAAAATCGTAGAGTGGCGTTAGTCCGTCGTTACCCCATGATGGAACTTCTGAGCGATAGCCGCAGACTCGGCAATTCAACCCGTTATTATTGAGCATGGAAATACTCCAAATTTGGACCTCACTCCATAATGGTTTCAGCCCTAAACTTTCCATATAAGTCCCAAAGTCGACAAAGCCCTTAACCCCAATATCTTCGTATAAAAACCATGAGGCCTCACACTCTTGACATACGAACAAGCAAGTGTCGCCAGCTATAATCCTTGCCTTGACAATATCTCCCTGCCCACACCTCGGACACAACATATAAATCCTCTCTACTTAACAGGATAGGCGGTAATTACCTGATTGGTCCCAGGCCGCACAATAATTTTAATACTCGTTTCTCCCGAAGTGCCAATCGGTCGGCCCATCGGGACAACATATGCACCCGGATCCCCTACTACGGGACTACCTTTCTTCAGCCACGCTTCATCGACAACGCCTAATATTTCTTTTCTGTCCATACTAAAGACGCTATGCGTCGTCTTGGCCGGGTTCGGCTCCGCATGCTCTAAAACATGCAAAACTCTGTTTCCTTGAACCGACCCTTGTCCATAGTCTAGGCCAGCTGGGGTTTTCCAAGTCCTGGGTTCCTCCGATCGAAAAGCCCACACCAATGCTGGCGCTGCTGCTTTTGCCGTCGGTCTTTTGGCTGGCGGTGTTCTGTTGAGCGGTAAGCAGGATGTCGCCTTGCGCATCCAGCACAATGTTGCGGCCCGCGGCAAGGTCAGATCCGGACACGATGATGTCGGACTGATCGCCCTTGCCCCCAGCAATGATGGTCAGGTCGCGGCCGGCAGAGACGGCAGCGCCGCTTGCGGTGCTGCTTTGGCCGCTGCTGGTCTGGCTGGAGCTGCTGACGCCAACGTCGATGTTGATATTGACGCCGCCGACTTTGGATGGGTCTTTCGCCACCGCGTCGTAGGCATTCTTGGCGGCCAAACGGCACTAGATTGTCGCATTACTTACCGTACGCATCCCTGGGCTCAGCAAAGCGCATCTCCCCAAACTTTTCGCACTGATACGGGTACTTTTCCGTACACCGCTTTCGCATGGTTTGTGCCAACTTGTTCGCAATGCTAGCTGCAATGTTCTGCGCTGCCTTAGAAGGACCTCGATTGGAAAATTCGCGAAGCGATATCGGGTATGTGTCTTCGGCAAGGCCCCGATACTCCCCGGTCTCTGCGTCGTACAGTCGAATGTTGACGCCAACGCTGGGCGGGTACTGTTGATATCCGGCGAATCCGTTGGGTTCCCCGACGGCCACAACATACTTTGCGCCGATAGTCGCAGCGTCTTCTTTCAGGGTGCTGGGCCTGGCCGTTTTCGGGTCCGACGTGCGGGTCCTAATCGTCGCCGCGATTCCCGCCGCATCCATTGCGCTTGGAAGCTCGTTGTTCAACGCTGTGCACACCGCCTCGCCTGCATAAGCAGCTGGATATGCTGTTCTCGCACCCAATATGCCAATCCCATCGATTTCCTTTTTGAAATCGCAATCAGATGTATAAACCAAAACTGGGCTGATTTTCTCTTCCGGCGCCGGATTCGAGGTTAAAGCTGCAGGCGGCGAACCCATGATGAATGTGCAACCGGAAAGAGCGAATAGAGAAATCACTGCAAAAGACTTCGATGCATCAACCATTGCAACCCCAGCACCTCAACAACACATTCCAATTAAACCATCCCACCATTAGCCATACGTGTTCCCCACCATATTTCGATAAAAATGGGATGAAAAACACCTAAATATGGCTTTCATTTTGGAAAGATTGATTCAGGGATTTGGACCAAAACGCGGCCTGCCTTTTTGGGCAGACTTTCGGGTTTCTAATTCCAACAGTTCAAACAATCTCTTCAAGCTGCCGGGCATCCCCCACACCTTAACCGAAATGCCATGAACGGAAAGCCGCAATAACGGCGAACCGATCTGGTAAGGGCGCACTTTTACATATTTAAACTCGAACTCATTTAGTGTAAAAAAACACCAGACAAGTCGGTCATTATATACAGTCAATCTTGTAAGGATCTCTGTGGAATAAAGCACCCCTTTCCTGCACACAGCCGTAACGCGGACACTCAGGCGTTCAGAACGCCCTTTTTCCACCTTCCTCCTGCGACCAGGCACAAACCACAAAATCGAAAGCGCCAGAACCAATAGCCCGAAAGCTATCAAAATTGCATATTCTTGACCGACCTCGAAACGATATGCCTTCACTTTTCTCCTCCGCCAGATCTATAGGTCGGATCAACTGTAACATTTATCGGTAGCACTTTTCCCACACCAACTCCCACCCCCACTCCATTCACATATCTAGAAGGCACGTACCATGACTTTTCGTCCCATGCCATGGGGTTACTTGGCGTCACCTGCATGGAAAATGCCCCTGCACCAAAATTGAATACAATCGGGCCGGAGTACTGAGGGTCCCCATAAATTCCCGCGCTAAGACCAATATCAAAAACACCACCCACCATATAGTCTGGCTTCAAGTCAAAAGATCCTTTGTTCCAGGATGCGGCGTATCCTGCACCCACTCCAGGAGAAGCCGGCAAGTGAAACGCTCCCTGAAATATGAAATTTGGATTATTTCTATAGTCCGAGCGTGGAATTCCGGCCGAGAAATCTCCCGTATTCCATCCTGGAGAGAATGACCCAAGTGAATCATACTTTTGGGGAAACACAACCAACTGACCCGGGGGCGGAGCTGACCAACTATATGGAGATGAATCATTTCCGGTGTTAGCCAAGATCAACTGTCGCAAAGTATCATTTGGATTTGACATGGCGCCCGAGCTCTGTACAAGCCAATATCTGCCGCCCCCGTCTCCCTGGAGTGACATTCCAGTACTGTCAAACAAATTTGCTGATGACGTCGTGTGATCCAGAGGTACTACTATTCCACTACTTGCAGACTCTCCGTATGACGAATTGTTAGCTGCACGCAATGCGGATTCAATTTGATCCGCGGAGATATCCGACCCATCAGCATTTGTTATTCCTTTCATTCTCGCATCTGCTGCAACCCGTTGTGCCAAGCTTTTCTCTTCAGGATGAAGTTGCCGATTAAACATATCCGCGACGGCCGCTCCGCCCGCCCCGCTGCGCCCACCGACGGCGGCGCCGGCAGCGCTTGCGATGACATTCAATAGCACGTTTGTGACCTGATCCTTCATCGCCCCCGACAAACCAGCGACGGCGAGTTCAACTTGTTCGCGCATCAAGCTGGTGGCTATATCGCCTGCAACCGTCCCTGCCATTGCTCCTGCAACATTCCCGCCCCCCAACGCTGCGCCAATTCCTGCAACCGCGGCATGGAGCGCAATCGCGCCAGGTTTTCCCTCCCCCCAAAGATCCGGGTCATCCTTTTTCAGATCCTTCAGCACATCCCCCGCAATCTGCATCCCCAACTGACCAAACGCCTGCTGGAATTCAAGTTGCTCGCGCACCTTGTCCTTGTCGAAGATCTGCCCGATGCTGCCATTCGCGCCTGCGGTGTCTCGGCTCAGGCCCGCCGTGCTATCGCGACCCATCTCTTTATCTGAACGAACGTCAATCGTGCCCGGTGCAACGGCGGCGTAGGTGGTGCCCGAATCGCTGCCGCTCGTTTGGCCAAAGCTCAATCCCGACGGACCAATTCCATTGGCACCGCCTTTGTTTGCGATGTCGAAAGCGCCGGACATTCCCAGGTTCACGCCAGCCGTCGTGGACTTGTATGTCGCTTTGTTCTCAAGATTGGTAAAGCCGAACGTCTCGGTAGACAGTATGTTTTTTGACGCCTCCGCATCGCTGGCGATTACCGCCCCGTCCAGTTGCGTGTGCTTGCCGACGTAGATATCAAAGCCGCCGCTGCCCGCGTACAGGCCTGACTGCTCGATAACGCTGTCGTAGTTGGACTTGGTCTTGCCGATACTGGCGCCAATGTATGCGCTACCCGTCATGGAGCCGAAGCTGAAGCTGCCCCCTGCATTGACCTGGCTTTGCTTGGCGTTGTAGCGGTCCGTGTCCTGCTGGCTTGCTATCGTCAGGTTGCGGCCGATGTCCGCGCGGATGCGGTCTGCGCGGGCTTGGGCGCCCATCAGGACGGTGTCCCGACCTGAGATCAGGGTCAAATTGTCGCGAGCGCTGATCTGCGACTCTTGGTACGTGGTGCCGTTACCGTTGGCGTTACCCTTTCCGGCGTAGCCGCTGGCGAAGATGTTGATACCACCGCCGCTGCCGCTGTCCGACACGCCGATACCGATGCCGACCTTCCAGCCGCTGTTCTTGTTGGTTGAGGTTTCTGTCGAAGTTTGCGATTGGCTAAGAAGGTGCAGGTCGTTGGTCGCCGCCAGCAGAACGTTCTTGCCGGTGACATCGCTTCCTACGATCGACAGATTGCCGGAGCCGGCGACACCCTTCTCGCCTAACGCAACGATCGAAACGTTGCCGCCGGCCATGATGGACGACCCAAATGCGGTTTCCTGGCTGCGTTTTGTCTCGCTGACGGATTTGCTGGAGCCCACGCTGATTTGGATCTGCGCGCTTGCGGCTTCCTTCTGCGCGGTGGTGGCCTCCGCGCCCTTCGCAGCGTCCATCATCCTGTCGGCTTGTACTGCCTGGTACGCTGCCTGCCCAACCTTGACCGCAGCAAGACGCCCGCTCTTGGCTTCTCCAGCCTGTTGGAGCGTGCCATGGATCTGTTGGGCTGCACCCAGCATGCCGCCGGCCACGCCGATGGTGATTCCCGATTGCTTGAACTCGTGATATTCGTGCTGGCGAGCTTCGCCCACGCCTGCAACGATGGCCACGTTCCGGCCGGCGATTGAGATATCGCCATCCTGCGCCAGCACGCTGCTGGCGAACACTCCGACGTCGCGTCCCGCATCGATGGTCACGTTGCCGCCGACGCTTCCTACCGTACTCGCGGAGAAACCGCCGCTCTCTCCCTTCATCCAATCGGTCCTGGCTTGCTTGCTGTAGCCGATATTGAAACAACACCGGATGTGCGACCAAGCTGGATCAGCGAACTCGCTGAAATCGCACCTCCTGGCCGCACTCGTAGATCGAGAACCGACCATGACGGATCCTATGCGACTGTTCCGTTCTACTTAGCTTAAAGGCCGAGCTCGAACTGATATCGACGTTGAATGCACAACGCATACATTCCGACAGCGCCGACCAGCATCCCTACTAATGCGATCAAATAGATATCAAGCCACAAACCAATCCCACACATCACTATTCCAAAAATCGATAGCAACATACGAGTCGGCCGCGTGAAATTGCCGTCCTTTATCAACAATTCTTTCACCCTGAACTTCCCTGCAAATCTATCTGCACACACACCTATCTTTAGCAGACTTTCCCAGTCGATTAAATACTAGACGAAAGACTGGAAACCTATCAGATTCCATGGCCGCTCAGCATTTTTTGAAAAAGACTAGCCTGCCTCAGGACACTTTTTTCAACACTGCGAAGGTGCGGGCGTCCGTTTGGTGTCACAGTCGAGGTTCATTAATTCACTTTGGAAACTCTAGGGAGTTTTATTCAAGGCTTGGGACCAAACCCGGCATGCCTTTTCCGACAGACTTTCGACTTTCTAATTCCAGCAATTCAAACAGTCTCTTCAAGCTTCTGGACATCCCCCACACCTTAACCGAAATACCATGAACGGAAAGCCGCAGTAACGGCGAACGGACCTTATAAGGATGCACTCTTATATATTTAAACTCGAACTCATCTAGCGTAAACAAGCACCGCACAAGTCGATCATTGTATACAGTCAATCTTGCAAGGCCTTTAATTTAAAAATCTTCTAAAAATTTCTTTTCGATTCTTTGAAAAGCTCTTGCTAGAACACGCGTAATAGGCTGCAAGCTTGACGCTTTTTGGATAAATATCAGAATACTCTTCGAGCCCCCTGAAAAACCGTCGCACCCCAAATCTACAGCAAAACAATCTCATAACATATTGCTTGATTTCGTTGCTTCTACCTCGAGCCAGGACTTGCCCCAAAAGTATTTTCTGCTGATTGCTGGTTAGCTCCACCCTTACTGCAACCGCAACAGCCAATTTCACATTTTTTTGGCCGATAGGCTCAATAATTTCTAACTTATTCACTTCAGCAGTACTTCTGAGCAGACGACACAGCTCATTTTCCCGTATCGAATCGCGACGATCCAGGAGTGCCACCAAGTGTTCATTTATCCGAATCAGTGAATTCGTTTCCAACATATTTCACCACTCTGGTGTAAATTTCTCTTGCGGCAATTTTACTACCACCGCCGCAGTAGCGGGGGGCTGATAGTGCCCGGAAACATTATCCCAATCCTTTAGCCCGCCCTTCTGACTAAAACTGATTTGCCCTGAAAAATCCACCTCTCCGCCTCGCGAAAGAGAAAGATGACCTGAAAACCCATCATTTCGTTGAGGAGCAATATAAACTTTCCCGTTCTGCTGAATAAAGTCATATTGCCCCTTAGGAGTACGAAGCTCACCGCTTGGCAATCGGTATTTATAGACTCCGTCGGAACTCAGCACTAACTCATATTTGGGCCCCGGCATCACCGGATCTTCTGGAAAGACATTTTTTAACTTCGGGATACCCGCCGGGACACTTTTACCCGAATCGCTTGTATTCTTTCCAGCAAGCCGATTCTGCCCAACAGTCTCATATTCCCCTGTATTTGAGTTTTGCCGTACAAGAACTGTTGACCCATCCTCAGCCAACACTTCTGCATTCCTAACGACTCGGGGATTACTTCCAGGGTGTTCGCTCGATTGAGGAGAAGCGCCCCCTCGCACGCCGGCAGCGGCTTCCACCTTGGCCCTCGCGACCATTGCACGGACCTGTCCAAGCGATAGCCTGCCTCCCTCCAATCCCAATTGAAGAGCACTTCCGAGAGCTTCCCGCTGCTCCCACGTCAAGTCCTGAAGTTCGAAGATGCCACCATTCTGGAAAAGGGCGATGTTCGTCAGTTTGTCGCTAATAATACTTGCAAGAATGTAGTCATGCGCCGCTTCAGCGTTCGTTTTTTCTTCCTCCAGAGCTTTCGCAACTTTAACTATTTCTTCAGGGTGGTGAATGTAGTTCGCTATGTCTCTGCTAGCGTCAGCAAGAGCAAGATTGGAACCACTCAACTTCGACACTCCACCTCGCGAATCTTGAACCTTTTTCCACGCTAGGTCATACAAATCCGCTAATTCAGGATCCTTCTTGATGCCTCCGGCGAACAAGATCTGGTCGAAATATGTCCCGTCCGCACTGCCATCAAAGTATATAAATCCAGCCCCTTGCGCTCCCGTCATCTCTGCGAGAAACGTGCGTGCAACCGAGTTTTCCGCATAACGTGCCGCTCCCTCAGAGTCGGCCTGCCGCTGCGCCTGGGCAGTCAGTTCGGCTTGCGCCTGTTGAATTGAGATTCCTTGCTTGTCGGCATAGCGCTGTGCGTTGTTCTTAATCCAAAGTCCCTCATCTGGATGCAGTTGACGGTTATACATATCCGCAACGGCAGCCCCTCCTGCGCCGCTGAATCCACCCACTGCCCCCCCGGCAGCACTTGCTATTACATTTAAGACCACTTTAGTGACCTGATCGCGAACCTCCCCCGATAAGCCAGCGACAGCGAGTTCGACCTGTTCACGTACCAAATTCGAAGCTAAGTCGCCAGCAAGGGTCCCTGCAATCGCACCTCCGACGTTTCCTCCGCCTAAGGCTGCACCGATACCTGCGACGGCAGCGTGCAGAGCAATCGCGCCTGGCTTCCCCTCACCCCAAAGGTCCGCGTCCCTATCTTTAAGATCCTTCAGCACATCCCCCGCAATCTGCATCCCCAACTGACCAAACGCCTGCTGGAACTCCAGTTGCTCGCGGACCTTGTTCTTGTCGAAGATCTGTCCGATGCTGCCGTTCGCGCCCGCGGTATCGCGGCTTAGACCGGCCGTGCTGTCGCGGCCCGTGTCCTTATCAGAGCGCACTTCGATCAAGCCCGGTGCGACTGCGGCATAGGTCGTGCCCGAATTGCTACCGCTGGTTTGCGCAAAGCTCAAGCCTGACGGTCCAAACCCGTTTGCGCCGCCCTTATTGGCGATGTCGAACGCCCCTGACATGCCCAAATTCACGCCAACGGTCGTGGACGTGTATGCGGCCTTGTTCTCCAAGTTGGTGAAGCCGAAGGTTTCCGTGGACAGCTTGTTCTTGGCTGCCTCCGCATCGCTGGCGATTACCGCCCCGTCCAGTTGCGTGTGCTTGCCGACGTAGATATCAAAGCCGCCGCTGCCCGCGTACAGGCCTGACTGCTCGATAACGCTGTCGTAGTTGGACT
>Ga0213829_1000093_pt1 | contig 121352 bp, 112 predicted proteins | sample MC6MC0896MG_FD_180665 | JGI IMG/M metagenome (GOLD analysis project Ga0213829, IMG submission 180665) | Enriched soil aggregate microbial communities from Iowa State University, Ames, United States - MC6-MC0896-MG | ecosystem: Environmental > Terrestrial > Soil > Unclassified | place: USA...
TACCAGAAATGGTTTGAGAATTACCACTCGCCTTATTCGTAACAACAGCAACCATGACTCTCTCCTCAAATCAAAACTGAGCTCAGAGGGTCAATAATTGCTACAATCAGACATCTATGAAAAATAGATAGACTGGCATAAAATATTATAGAAATTAAGAAAAATCAAACATCGAACATGACTATGAAATATAATTGTTCATATTAAATATGCCAGAAATCAACATCTCACAATGACTGCTGAATCAACCCCTCAAAGACGATAACTACTCAGCCCAAAATTCTGTATTAAAAGAATTATGTCTATGCTGATATCGACTCCTTTTGTATAATAAATGCATATTTTCAAATTACTTTGCAAATTTCTGAATATTATTTTTATACTTTTTCCTGAAAGATGCAGGGCTTGCACCGATAATTCTGCCAAAAAATCTTGTTAGATGAACTTGATCTGCGAAGCCACACTCATGCGCGATTTCTGCAATCGGCATATCTGTTTCAGTCAAAAGATCGCGCGCACGCTCCACCCTGCGCTTGATGATATATTGGTGCAGCGTCACATGAGTTGCACGCTTGAACAAACGGGCAAACTGCGCTGTTCCTACACCTGCTGTCACAGCCAACCGGTCAATAACGATCCGGCGATGAAGATTCTCGTCGATAAAATCAAATGTCCTTTGAAGTATGGGAACGGAAAGTCCGGCATCCGCATTGAGGTTTTCGGAAGAGTTTGTCGAATATTTGGAGATGACGCGGGCCACAAGGACGCGAGCGATGTACTGAACTTCAATGGAGGAGAACCTCCCACCGAAATAAAGAATTTCTTTTAATGAATTCATATTCTGCTCAATAAATTCATCGTAAAAAGATAATCTATGATCTAACTTAAGCACACCGTTACCAGCGGAAGAAAATTCAATAATAATATCGTTAAGAATTTTCTTGGAAACATAAATATTTATGAATTCAGCTGGATCCTTTAATGTAATATTCATGTGTATATCTGGCGGAAGAATATTTATTGATCCTGGTTGAAGAAATATTTCACTTTCCAGCCCATCAATTTTCATTACCCCGGACACATGGCCTTTGATAACCATTGAAATCAACAACGAATCAACGGGCTCAAAAGATGCGCTGAAAGGTTGAACTTTCAGAATGGAAGCATGTAATCTGTTCCATTCATGCTCCGCACTTGTCTTCGCAATTTCAATAGCTTCGACACTACTTACATCATGAAATGAAACCCGCGTTCCCGCCGGAGTTAGCATACAGACCCCCAAATCATGTATACGTCTATTTCTATAATTTAGAAGAAATATTCAAAAATCAAATATATAATTCTTTATATAACGCTAAATCGCGATTGTTTTCATAAACACCAGCGATCAAGATTGTAGAACCCGCCTTACTGCAAAAATAAACTCTTTTTGTAAAATATTTCTGTTCCTATTATTTTTTTTTAGCCCTTTTATTTCTTCGAAAATGCAATGATCAAATCCAATTAAATCAAATGAATAGGCAGTATTTCACATTGCATCAGGTAATATTGTTCAACAATATAGTGTGTCAAAGCTTCACTGGAACATGCCAGACTGAAAGCGTATATGCTTTTCACGCTGCACCAATCGAACCTGCCGGGAAAAGATGACATTTCTTATCAATCAGCCTCACCCCTCCATAGATAAGGCTTCAATCAGCAAGCTTGTCGTGACCTTTTACGGACGCGCGCGGGAAGATGTTGTCATCGGCCCGGTTTTTGCGCATGCGGTTGCAGATTGGGACCATCATCTGGAACAAATCTCGCAATTCTGGTCGTCAGTGATACTGAAAACGGGAGGCTATGATGGCCGTCCGATGCCGCCGCATCTGCGCCTCGGCCTAAAAAACGATCACTTCGACCGCTGGCTGGAATTGTTTGAGCAAACTGCTCACGAAATTTTCCCGCCTAATGCTGCAATTATTTTCATTGATCGTGCACGGCGCATTGCGGACAGTTTTGAAATGGCGATCGCAACGCATTCAGGGCAGATCGCTGGCCCACGTCATTCACGCAAACCCTTATAAAAAGGGCCTGCCCTAATAACGGGGCAGGCCCTTCGTTCATTAGGCGGCCGGTTTGGCTTTCTCCGCTTCCAACTTCTTCTCGCAACGCAGAAGCATGCCGAACAGATCACGCGGCTCATCCGGATCAGCCAGCAAATCAAGCTGCTCGTAAAAGCCCGTATCTTTCAGCTTGTCACGAACATAGCGCAGGGCCGAAAAGTCTTCAGTAGCAAAGCCAACCGAGTCAAACAGCGTAATCTGGCGCGCATCTTTGCGGCCTTCAGTTTTACCAGTTATCACTTCCCACAGCTCATTGACCGGATAATCTTCCGGGAGCTGCTGAATTTCGCCCTCAATGCGGGTCTGCGGCGGATATTCAACGAAAATATCCGAGCGACGCAGAATATCGCCGTGAAGTTCCGTCTTGCCGGGGCAGTCACCGCCAACCGCGTTGATGTGAACACCAGCGCCGACCATATTGTCGGTCAGAATGGTCGCATTGAGCTTATCGGCAGTGACTGTGGTGATGATTTCCGCACCCTCGACAACGTCTTGGACATCATTACAAATGGTAATTTCGATACCCATACCGCGCAGATTGCGCGCGCATTTTTCTGAAGCACTGCGATCAATATCGTAAAGACGCAGCTTATCGATCCCGACTATCGCCTTGAAAGCCAGAGCCTGAAACTCACTCTGCGCACCATTCCCGATGATCGCCATTGTGCGGGCATTCTTTGGCGCAAGATGCTTGGCCGCCACTGCCGATGTTGCGGCAGTGCGCAATGCGGTCAGGATCGTCATTTCGGTCAAAAGCATCGGATACCCGTTGCCCACATCAGAAAGCACACCAAATGCCGTCACCGTCTGCAAACCATCGCGGGTGTTCTTCGGATGACCGTTCACATATTTGAACCCGTAAAGCGTGCCGTCGCTTGTCGGCATCAACTCAATCACACCTTCATCAGAATGCGATGCCACACGCGGGGTCTTGTCGAAGCTCTCCCAGCGACGGAAATCTTCCTCCACATAGTCGGCGAGCTCTTTCAAGAAGGTCTCCACCCCCACGGAAAGAACCAGCTTCATCATGTGATCAACGCTGACGAACGGCACGATATTGAGGTTAGGCTGCGTCATGATTATTCCTCTGAATTCTGATCAATAGCTACGTGTTGGACGGTCCATGACGCTGCGGCCAAGAAGACTGGCCATCAGATCAACCATCACAGTTGCAGTGCGTCCGCGTTCATCAAGAAAAGGGTTCAGTTCCACCAGATCGAGGCTCGTCACCAGCTCGCTGTCATGCAGCATTTCCATAATGAGATGTGCTTCGCGGAAGGTTGCGCCGCCCGGAACGGTGGTGCCCACGGCGGGAGCAATGGCCGGATCAAGGAAATCGACATCCAGACTGACATGCAGAAGGCCGTTTTCCTCCTTCACTCGTTCAAGAAAGCGGCGCAAAAGCGCTGCAACACCGTGTTCATCAATCAGGCGCATGTCATAAACGGCAACACCCGTCTGCTTGATGGCAGCGCGTTCTTCGGGATCCACACTACGAATACCCATCATGCAAACGTTGGCCGGATCAATGGCCGCATCCAGCGTTGGAAAATAACCTTCAAAGCCTTTTTGACCGGTATAATAAGCAACAGGTGTGCCATGCAGATTACCGCTATCGGTGGTTTCAAGCGTGTGAAAGTCCGTGTGCGCATCAAGCCAGAGCACAAACTGTTTGCGGTTCTTTTCGACCGCACGACGCGCAATACCCGGAACTGTGCCTGCGGCAAGCAGATGATCGCCACCAAGGAAAATCGGAAACCCTTCTTCGCTTTCGCGATAGGCTGCTTCGCTGATTGCCTCGATCCAGGCAACAGCCTGCGGCAGCGCCTTGATGGCCTTATTGGGATGGGTCAGCGAACGCAGTTCAGCAGGCTTTAGATTGCCAAGATCGGTAAACGCGTGACCAAGCTCGCGGATGGCATCTGCAATTCCGGCGGCGCGATAACCATCGGGGCCCATGTTACAGCCCAGACGACCAGTGCCTTCCTGAACAGGCAATCCCAATATCTTGCAATGCATAAACTGCTACTCCTGAGAAAATATTTGAATAGATTGATCATTTACCCTTGGCGATGTGAACCATACGGATTGGCAAATTTATCGTTTTGCTTTATCAAAACGGCAGATTTATATTTCAAATTGGAGAAATCATGGACGAACTGGATGAGAAGCTGATCACGCTTTTACGCCACAATGGTCGGCGCAGCATCTCAGATGTCGCCATCGACCTTGGCGTTTCCCGCGCAACGGTGCGTGCGCGGATGGAGCGACTGGAGCGATCCGGTGACATTCTCGGCTATACAGTCATCCTGCGGTCCGACGCGGTTGATCTTCCGGTTCGCGGTATCATGATGATCGAAATCGAAGGTCATGTCGCCGATCGTGTGGTCAAGTCGCTCGGCGGCTTTTCGGAAATATCGGCAGTGCACACGACGAACGGACGCTTCGATCTCATCGTAGAACTGGGCGCGGCAACGCTTACCGATTTTGATGCAGTTCTGCGTCGCATTCGATTGGTGCCGGGCATCAAAGCCAGTGAAACCAATTTGCTGCTTGCCACACCACGCTCAACGCGCGCCCGTCTATAACAAAAAAGCCCGGCACTTTGCCGGGCTTTTTTGTTTTATGATCAGCCAAGGAGCGGATAATCCGTATAGCCCTTGGCACCACCACCATACATGTGCTGCTGGTCAAGCTCATTGAGCGGAGCGTTTTCCTTCAGACGGCGAACCAGATCCGGGTTGGAAATAAACGGCTTGCCAAAAGCAACCACATCGGCGGCACCGCTGGCGATAGCTTCTTCGGCCAGTTCACGGTCATAGCCATTATTGACCATCCATGCACCCTCTCCACCGGCATCGCGATAGACCTGCTTGAAACGCGCATAATCGAATGGCTGCGGTCCCTGCTGGAAGTCACGTGGTCCACCGGTCGCACCTTCGATGATGTGAATATAAGCAAGACCATACGAAGCAAGCTTTTCGATCACATAATCAAACAATGGCTGCGGATCGGAATCAGACGCATCATTGGCAGGCGTAACAGGCGAAAGACGAATGCCGACCTTGCCAGCACCAACGACCTTGGTGATTGCATCCACCACTTCAAACAGGAAGCGGGCACGGTTTTCAATCGAGCCACCATATTCATCGCTACGATGATTGGTGTCTGAACGCAGGAATTGATCAATCAGATAGCCGTTTGCAGCATGGATTTCGACGCCGTCAAAACCAGCAACTTCAACCGCATCCTTTGCAGCTTTGGCATAGGTCGCAACGATTTCCGGCAGCTCGCTCTTTTCAAGCGCGCGCGGTTCTGATGTTGGCACAAACTCGCCTGTGCCATCTTCATGCACCAGATAGGTCTTCGACTTTGCTGTGATTGCAGAAGGCGCAACAGGCTTGCCGCCATTGGGCTGCAAACTATCGTGCGAAATACGGCCCACATGCCACATCTGAACAACGATCTTACCACCAGCGCTATGCACCGCATCGGTTACGCGCTTCCAGCCAGCAAGTTGTTCAGGCGAATAAAGCCCCGGAACATCGGCATAGCCCTGCCCCTGATGGCTGATCGGCGTTGCCTCGGTGATGATCAGCCCGGCACTCGCACGCTGTTCATAATAAGTGACGTTAAGATCATTCGGCACGGCCTGCGGCGAACGATTACGGGTCAGCGGCGCCATAACGATACGATTAGCAAGCTTGAGATCGCCGATTATAACGGGATCAAACAGTGTAGCCATGATACTATCCTTCAGATTGAGAAATTAAAGATCGGAAAGTGCGGTTAGAAAGGCAGCAATCGCCTTCTCGTCACGTTTGTAGAAAGTCCATTGTCCGACGCGTTGCGGTGTAATCAGGCCCGCCTTCGTGAGAACAGAGAGGTGACCGGAAACAGTGGATTGCGACAGACCACAGCGTTCAAACTGCCCGGCGCATACGCCCATCTCCAGAGACATATGCTGCTCGCAAAAGTGCTTCTCCGGCTCTTTAAGCCAGTTGAGAATCTCAAGGCGCACCGGATTGGCAAGTGCTTTAAGAATCTCGTCCTTCGCTGTCAGTTGTTCTTCTGGCATTGGTCCGCCCTCGCTGATCTTCATGCATATCGCTATTTCCCGATATATGTATCGCTTATGGCCGATTTAAGAAGAGGGGCACTGTTCACAAGCGCGTGAGCAGAAATTATCACAGCTTTCCTGTGGACCCTGTGACAGCCTTGATTGCGTCAAACGAGCATCCGACTATGTTCACAGCAGATATTATAGATTGGAATACAGAATGGCCGACGACATCAAGCGAATTGCCGGGATTATCGCCTCAGAAATCAATGCAAGACCCGAACAGGCAATTGCCGCCATCGGACTTCTGGATGAAGGCTCAACCGTGCCGTTTGTCGCGCGCTACCGCAAGGAAGTCACCGGTGGGCTTGATGATACACAGTTGCGTTTGCTCTCCGAACGCCTCGACTATCTGCGTGAGCTTGAAGCGCGACGTTCGTCCATTCTGGAAACGATCCGTGGTCAGGAAAAACTGACACCGGAACTCGAATTGAAAATCGCTTCTGTTCAAACCAAAGCAGAGCTTGAAGACCTTTATCTGCCCTATAAGCCCAAGCGCCGCACCAAAGCCGAAATCGCTCGCGAACGCGGGCTTGGCCCGCTTGCCGAAGCCATTTTGACAGACCGCAGGCTGGTGCCAGTCGATCTTGCTGCGCAGTATGTCACGGGTGAGGTCGCAGACGCCAAAGCCGCCCTTGAAGGCGCGCGCGACATCATTGCGGAAGGCTTTACTGAGAATGCCGAATTGATCGGCAATCTGCGCAACTACATGAAAGACCGCGCAGTTCTCCGCTCGCGTGTCGTCGATGGCAAACAGGATGCAGGCGCAAAATTCTCCGATTATTTCGATCATTTCGAACGCTGGGCAAATGTCGCAGGGCATCGTGCGCTCGCTATGTTGCGCGGACGCAACGAGGATTTTCTATCGCTTGATATTGAGGTGGATGCAGACGACACTTCACCCGTTAAGCCCGTCGAACGCAAGATTGCGGCCGCTTACACTATCGGCGCAACACTTCCCGGCGACCGCTGGCTTCTGGAAGTGGCAGGCTGGGCATGGCGCGTAAAGCTTTCGCTTTCGCTTTCACTTGATCTCATGCGCGATCTGCGGGAACGCGCGGAAGAAGAAGCCATCAACGTTTTTGCCCGAAACCTCAAAGATCTGTTGCTCGCCGCCCCTGCAGGTTCGCGTGCCACAATGGGTCTTGATCCGGGTATTCGTACTGGCGTCAAAGTTGCCGTCATCGACGGTACTGGAAAGCTGCTCGACACAACAACGGTCTATCCGTTCCCACCTAAAAACGATGTGCGTGGCACGCAAGCCGAGCTTGCAAGCCTTGTTCGCAAACATAAGATCGAACTGATCGCCATTGGCAATGGCACAGGCAGCCGCGAGACGGAACGGCTAGTCGTCGACATGCTGTCCGATATGCCAGCGCCAAAACCGCTCAAAGTCATCGTATCGGAAGCAGGCGCATCGGTCTATTCGGCGTCCGCAGCAGCGGCAGCCGAATTCCCGCAGCTTGACGTGTCGCTGCGCGGTGCGGTCTCCATCGCCCGCCGCCTGCAAGACCCGCTGGCAGAACTGGTCAAGATTGAGCCGAAATCCATCGGTGTCGGTCAATATCAGCACGATGTCGACCAAGTCCGCCTCGCCCGTTCGCTGGATGCCGTGGTGGAAGACGCCGTGAACGCTGTTGGCGTCGATCTCAACACCGCATCCGCTTCCTTGCTTGCGCGCGTATCCGGTCTTGGAACGTCGCTGGCAGAAGCCATCGTTGCGCATCGCGACGAAGCCGGTGCTTTCAAAAGCCGCAAGGAGCTGCTTAAAGTCGCCCGTCTTGGCAATCGCACGTTCGAGCAATGCGCAGGCTTTCTGCGTATTCCAAACGGCACCGAGCCACTTGATGCCTCCTCCGTTCACCCGGAAGCCTATGGCATTGCCAAGAAGATCGTTTCCGCCTGTGGCCGTGATGTGCGCAGTCTCATGGGCGATAGTGCGGCACTTAAAGCGCTCGACCCGCGTATCTTCGTCGATGAACGCTTCGGTCTTCCCACCGTGCGCGACATTATCGCCGAACTTGATAAGCCGGGCCGCGATCCGCGTCCGGGCTTCAAGACCGCAACTTTTGCCGATGGCATTGACGACATCAAGGATCTCAAGCCCGGCATGATTCTGGAAGGCACCGTCACGAACGTCGCTGCATTCGGCGCATTCGTCGATATTGGCGTGCATCAGGACGGCCTAGTTCACGTCTCGCAACTCGCAGACCGCTTTGTCAAAGACCCGCATGAAGTGGTCAAGGCGGGCGATGTGGTAAAAGTCCGCGTGACGGAAGTGGACGTGCCACGCAAACGCATTGGCCTCACAATGCGCAAAGATGGTGGCGAAGCCACCGGGCGTAAAGATGGTGGCGCAGCGCCTCGCGATACTGCCCCGCGTGATCAGCGACCTATTCAGAATGGGGCAAAAAACTTCACGCCACCACGCAAGCAGGAGCAGCCTTCAACCGGCGGCTTTGGTGCCGCCCTGCTTGAAGCTATGAAGAAAAAGTAATCTCAAGCCACCAATTAGGCCTGTGCCACAACGATGGACAAAGCAAGAAGAGCTGGAACGGCGCTGGCCCGTTTCAGCATCTTGCTGACCGAGGTGGTTCCCCGGATTTCAGTATGATTTTCAACAGTATGCGATGCTGCTCCGGCGTGATTACGCTGCATACGAGCCGAGATAGAGCAGATACTGTCATATCGGGAAGCGCGATCATTCCTGATCATCTGTCACCTGTAAAATATGTTTCTGAAACATGTGTAGAAATGCAAATGCCACTCGCAGACCTTATCTGCGAGTGGCATAGCGGATTTGCGCTTCAATTATATGACAGTGATCAAAATCTTAGAGAATGATCTCGCCAGCATGCGCAACCTGTGCGCCTGCCTCATAATAGGCTTCACGCAGGCCACGGAAGCTCTGCGCCTTCGGATCACTCACAGGCAGTGGCAGATCGGCCTCGGCAATTTCACCGGAAACTAGCTGCGCCAGCAGACGTCCGAACACAGTACCCGGTGCAATGCCCCGGCCATTATAACCCGAGAAGCCTACGACATTGCGGCCAAGACGATGGAATTTCGGCAGATTGTCATTGGTCATGCCGATCTTGCCATACCATTCGGCTTCAAATTCAACTTCACCAATCTGGGGGAAAAGCTTCTTAAGCGACTTCTTCGCCCATGCCTTATGCACACTCGCGCCCGTATTGCGCAGCGCACCGACACTTCCATAGACAAGACGGCCTTGGCTGTCAAAACGCAAGGAAGACAGCACTTCCTTCGTATCCCACACGCCCTGACGTTCCGGCAGAATGCTCTTCTTCACATTATCTGAAAGCGGCTTTGTCGCCATGTTGAAATAGGGCAGATGCACAAGCTCCGCACGTACCTCTGCCCATGGCACATTGGTATAGGCATTGGTTGCAACAACAACCCAGTCAGCCGTAACTGTGCCGGTGGCCGTCTTCACCACCCACTTGCCATTCTGCTCACTCGCACCCGTTACCGGGCTTGCGGTGAATATTTGCGCGCCCGCTGCAACAGCAGCATGAGCAAGGCCGCGGACATAGGCAAGCGGCTGAATTGTACCAGCACGAAGATCAAGCAGCGATCCCGCATAAGCTTTTGTGCCGACCTTTAATTCGGTTTCCTTGGCATCAAGCAGCCGCACATTGGCACCGCGGCGCGCCCACTGCTCATAGCGGTCTTCCAATTCCTTGAGACCGTTCTTGCCAACAGCACAATGCAACGTTCCCTGCTTTTCAACTTCACAGGCAATTTTGTGCTTTTCGATAATCTCGAAAACAAGCTTCGGTGCATTGCCAAGCACGTCCAGCAGACGATCGCCATATTTCTGACCCAGCACGCCCGGCAAATCATCCGGCATCACCCACATGCCTGCATTGACCAGACCGACATTGCGGCCTGATCCGCCATAACCGATTTCGACACCTTCAAGCACAATTGCCTTCGTGCCCTTTTCCGCCAGATGCAACGCGGTCGAAAGCCCGGTAAATCCGCCGCCGACAATGACCACATCGGCGCTCAGATCGCCTTTCAGCGCTGTGGTTTTTGGTGCAGCTGGTGCGGTCTTTTCCCAAAGGCCATGAGAACGCGGATCATTGAGCATGGAGAGACAACCATTTCATATAATGAAAAACAGACGGCTTATACCGCCCAAACTATTTCACGCGCCGAAAGTCTCAAGGACAGCAATATTTATGCAACAATTCATTCCCGTTAGGAATGAACTCATCCTGAATAGTCTGTATTGCCGACCTGTCCTGCAATCCACTGGCAGAAAACCTGCGTCAGCGGATTCTCAAGTTTGCCTTCCGGCACAACCAGATAATAGTCATTCTCGGTGCGCATGGGTTGCTCGAATAGCTTGACGAGTTCGCCATTTCGCAATTCCTGCTCGATCAGATAAAGCGGTAACAACGCAAAGCCCAATCCGGCAAGTGCTGCGCCAATCACCATGGAAAACTGATCGAACCTGTGGCCACGATAAGCAGACTTGCCTTCGATGCCACAGCTTTCAAACCATTGCGCCCACATTTTCGGACGCGTTGCCAGATGCAGAAGCGGCTCGTTTTCAAGCTCTTCGGGACTTGTGGGGTGACGTGCCCTTAAAAGGCTTGGACTTGCCACGGGCACAATCACTTCCGAGCACAGAAAATTGCAGGTCGCATGCGCCCAGACTGGCTGGCCATAGTGGATGGCAAGATCAAACGGCTGTTCTTCGAAATCGAAAACACCTGAGCGCGACGCCACATTGATCGCAATGCCGGGATGTTTCTCAATAAAATCAGGGATGCGCGGCATCAGCCAGCGCGTGCCAAAAGTCGGCAGTGTCGCCACACTGAAAGACGATGTCGATTGCGCAGACGCCATGGCGCGCAGCATCGTATCCTCGGTCTGGTTGAGCAACCGACGCACTTCGGGCAGAAACTTGCGTCCGGCATCCGATAACAGAATGCGCTGGCGAATACGCTCGAACAGCAACACCCCAAGCTGGCTTTCAAGGTCCTTGATCTGGCGGCTGACCGCGCTCTGCGTTAAATTGAGTTCATTGGCAGCTTGCGTGAAACTGCCATGCCGTGCCGCACATTCAAATGCCTGTAGCGTGGCAATATCGGGGATCAGTCTCCTGCTAAGCTTCATTCCAATCTCGCATTAACATAGTTGCGTTCGTTGCGATCATAACGGCAAAACCGCTGATATGATACATTTTCATCATAATCCAGGCATGTTCCTCCCGCAATTAACATGCCCGTCCCCAAGATGACACAAGTTCTACGGAAGCTTTCGCAATGAACGAGCATAAAATCATTTCCCCAGACGCCATTCGCTCTGCCTTCTCGGCAGCAATGTCTGCCATGTATAAGCAGGAAGTCCCTGCCTATGGCACGTTGATGGAGCTCGTCGCAGACGTTAACGCCAAGGTTCTGGCAGATGATACCCATCTGCATGAGCGCCTGACGGAAACAGATTCGCTTGAGCGCATTTCCGAAGAGCGTCACGGTGCAATCCGCCTTGGCACCGCAGCCGAGCTTTCCATGATGCGCCGCGTTTTTGCCGTCATGGGCATGTTCCCGGTCGGCTATTACGATCTGAGTGCCGCTGGCGTACCGGTCCATTCAACAGCATTCCGCCCAATCGACGATGCAGCCCTCAAGCACAATCCCTTCCGCGTCTTCACTTCGCTTTTGCGCCTTGATCTGATCTCGGATGAAAAGCTACGTGCAGAATCGGAAGAGGTTCTTTCCAAGCGCAACATCTTCACGCCGGGCGCAATTGCACTGGTTGAAAAGGCAGAAGCCAATGGCGGCCTTGGTGAAGATGATGCCAAAACATTCGTCACGGAAGTTCTGGAAACATTCCGCTGGCACGACCATGCCAATGTCAGCGCCGATCTTTATCATCGCCTCCACGATGCACATCGCCTGATTGCTGACGTTGTTTCCTTCAAGGGGCCGCATATCAATCATCTGACCCCGCGCACCCTCGACATCGATGCCGTTCAGGATCAGATGCCAGAACGCGGCATTAATCCAAAGGCCGTTGTCGAAGGTCCACCAACCCGCAAATGCGCGATCCTTCTGCGCCAGACCTCGTTCAAGGCGCTGGAAGAAGAAGTGTCTTTCGTAGGTAGCGATGGCAAATGGACGCCCGGCTCGCACACAGCCCGTTTTGGTGAAATCGAACAGCGTGGTGTCGCTTTGACGCCAAAAGGCCGCGCGCTCTACGACAAGCTGCTCAACGACACCCGCGCCGTTGCCCGCCCGGCCCCGGACGGCTCCAATTCTGCCGCTTATGTCAAAGCTCTCAGCGATGTATTCGCTGCTTTCCCAGACACATGGGCTGGCATTCGCGAAGAAGGCCTTGGCTATTTCGCCTATTCGGTCAAGGATGCCGCACGCCTTGCGGTTTTCAAAGCCGATACCGATATTGAAACCCTGATCGAAGGCGGTGCAGTGCAGTTCGACCCGATTATCTATGAAGACTTCCTGCCAGTGAGCGCTGCAGGTATCTTCCAGTCCAATCTGGGTGACGACGATGCGCAGGATTTTGTGGAAAGCCCCAATCAGAAGCGTTTCGAAGAAGACCTTGGCGCCAGGGTGCTCAATGAATTCGAGCATTATGGACGCATTGAACGCGAATCCATCGAAGCTGTACAAGCCCGCCTCAGCGGTCTTGAAGCAGCAGAATAAAGCATTTCCAGCAAAAGTGCGAAGCGGTTTTGCGTCGGACAATGCGTAAATATAAACAACTAGAGCAGTATCTCAGATACCCACTTTAATTTGAACTGCTCTAGTGAACAGACAGGCTAAGAGGAAAACCATGAACACCGCTGTTAAAAAACTTGACGTGAAGCAGGAAGCCGCAAATCTGCTGTCAAAGCTCGGCGTTGAAGCCTCGATTTACACATCGGGCGACCTTGCTGGTTTCAGCCCGGTTTCCGGTGAGCAGATTGCTTCGGTCAAGACCCACAGCAAGGAAGATGCTGCCAAGATCATCGACAAGGCTGATGAAGCTTTCCGCGCATGGCGTCTGGTTCCTGCACCAAAGCGCGGCGAACTGATCCGCCTGCTAGGTGAAGAACTGCGCGCTTCCAAGGAAGACCTCGGTCGTCTGGTTTCGCTCGAAGCAGGCAAAATCCCTTCGGAAGGCCTCGGCGAAGTACAGGAAATGATCGACATCTGCGATTTCGCAGTCGGTCTGTCGCGTCAGCTCTACGGCCTCACCATCGCAACCGAGCGTGCTGGCCATCGCATGATGGAAACCTGGCATCCGCTTGGTGTTGTCGGCGTCATCTCGGCCTTCAACTTCCCCGTTGCTGTCTGGGCATGGAACGCGGCTCTGGCGATCGTCTGCGGCAACGCGGTTGTCTGGAAGCCATCGGAAAAGACCCTTCTGACCGCTCTTGCCTGCGACGCAATCCTCAAGCGCGCGCTTAAGCGCTTTGGCGATGCACCGGAAGGTCTTGCTGAAGTGGTTCTTGGCGACCGCACTGTGGGTGAAGTACTCGTTGACAGCCCGAAGGTTCCTGTTCTTTCGGCAACAGGTTCAACCCGAATGGGCCGCGAAGTTGGCCCACGCCTTGCAAAGCGTTTTGCCCGTGCGATCCTCGAACTCGGCGGCAACAATGCCGGTATCGTCTGCCCATCCGCCGATCTCGACATGGCTCTGCGCGCAATTGCATTTGGCGCTATGGGCACTGCCGGTCAGCGTTGCACCACCCTGCGTCGCCTGTTCGTGCATGAAAGCGTCTACGACGCGCTGGTTCCACGTCTCCAGAAGGCCTATGCAAGCGTTTCGGTTGGCTCGCCACTCGAAACCACTGCTCTGGTTGGTCCATTGATCGACAAGGTTGCCTTCGACAACATGCAAAACGCGCTGAAAGAAGCAGCAGCACATGGCGGCAAGGTACAGGGCGGTGACCGCGTCGATGCTGGTTACGAAGGCGCTTACTACGTGCGCCCAGCAATCGTTGAAATGCCAAAGCAGCAGGGCCCGGTTCTCGAAGAAACCTTCGCGCCGATTCTTTATGTCATGAAGTATTCGGACTTTGACGACGTTCTGGTGAGCCATAATGAAGTTGGCGCAGGCCTGTCCTCATCAATCTTCACGCTGAACCTGCAGGAAGCAGAACGCTTCCTTTCGCCAGAAGGTTCGGATTGCGGTATTGCAAATGTCAATATCGGCACTTCGGGTGCTGAAATCGGCGGCGCATTCGGCGGTGAAAAGGAAACCGGCGGCGGTCGTGAATCGGGTTCGGATGCATGGAAGGGCTATATGCGCCGTGCAACCAACACCGTAAACTATTCGAAGGCTCTGCCGCTCGCACAGGGTGTTTCCTTCGACATCGATTGATCGGTCTGATTATCGAAAAAAGAAAACCCGCCTCGGCGGGTTTTTTTTATTGGCACAACGCATCGACCGATTGAGATTTTCGAAATGACTTGGCGAAAATGGTGATCTTTCGAGAACCGGAGCGGAGTGTACTTAAGGTACATGAGCACCGGAAGCGCAGAAAGGCACCATTTGCAGACCGTCAGTGCGTAAATATCAGCGGTCGATCAGCCCATGCGCTCCGATGCGAACGACCCGGGCGAAGCCGGGAAGACGACGGTACGATTGCCGTTGAGGAACGAGCGATGATGGATATGCGCATGAACGGCACGCGCCAGAACCTGCGCTTCGACATCGCGGCCGATCGAGACGTAATCAGCCGCACTTTGCGCGTGCGTTACCCGCGCAACATCCTGCTCAATGATTGGGCCTTCATCCAGATCAGCCGTCACATAATGCGCCGTTGCGCCAATCAGCTTCACACCACGCTCATAGGCCTGCTTGTAAGGGTTGGCACCCTTGAAAGACGGCAGGAAGGAGTGATGGATATTGATGATGCGTCCCGACATTTTCTGGCAAAGCGGATCGGACAGAACCTGCATATAGCGCGCCAGCACCACCAGTTCAGTGCCAGTATCATTCACGATATCCAGCAAACGCTGTTCGGCTTCAGGCTTGTTAGCCTTGGTAACAGCGACATGATGGAAAGGAATGTCGTGATTGACGACCACTTTCTGATAATCGAAATGGTTTGAAACCACGCCGACAATATCGATTGGCAGTGCACCGATCTTCCAGCGATAGAGAAGATCGTTAAGGCAGTGACCAAAACGCGACACCATAAGCAAAGTCTTGGTGCGGTGCGCATTGTCGTGGAAATCAAAATCCATCTCGAAAGGAGCCGCGATTGGCGTGAAGCCATCGCGCAGAGCATCGAGCGGCACACCTTCCTCGGAAATGAAACTGACACGCATAAAGAAGCGACCAGTGTCCAGATCGTCAAACTGGGCGCTGTCAACGATGTTGCAACCCTTGCCCGAAAGATAGCCGGAAATAGCAGCAACGATACCGCGTGTAGACTTGCAGGTGACGGTCAGGACAAAGTTATGCATCGAAGTTCCTTCAGAGCATTTCCAGCAAAAGTGCGAAGCGGTTTTGCGTCGGATAATGCGTAAAACAAAACGTAGATCGGTTCTGATGATTCCGCTTAACCGGAACCGCTCTATTGCGGGCGTCATGACATCGTGAGTTTTACTCCACACCACGATGCCCGCCATGCCAGAATGCGTAATGCACTGACCGGATTGCGCTATCAAGTGCTTTATACGGTTGAAGTCACCTTGTTGAGATGGCGCGGCTTATCGGGATCAAAACCCTTGCGGCGCGTTACCGCTTCAATGATGCGGTAATAATTGATCAGCGACACCAGCGGATCGAGATGCCCGTTGCCCGTAGTGGCGGATTTCACACGATGGCCGGGCACATCCGCATTGCCAAATGACACAAGGCTCGCACCAAAGGAGCCGAGCCGGTTGAGCGCTTCAACGCTTGTCTTCAAGGCCTCATCCTGCGGGATAAAAGAAAAGATTGGAAAACCATCCTCAACCAATCGCATCGGTCCATGCATCAGCTCTGCAAGCGAAAAAGCCTCGGCATGAATATTTGCCGTTTCCTTGGCCTTGAGTGCCGCCTCAAGCGAAATCGCATAGGCCGTACCGCGTCCGCCAGTAAACAGCGACCGCGCGTTAAACAGCAGCTCTTCGACCGTTTCCCGCCCCTCAGCCTTTGTCGCAGCCAGCGCCTGCGGGAGACGGCCTAAACCCTCTTGCAAGCTGCGGTCATTACTTGCCGCTGCAACGACGCCGCAAAGCGCTGCAACAGAGGCAATAAACGACTTGGTTGCCGCAACGCTTTTTTCTTCACCCGCATGAAGTGCAAGAACAATATCGGCAGATTTTGCAAGCGGACTGTCGGTGACATTGACTACAGCAACCGTGGTTGCTCCGCCACGCTTTGCTGCGTCCTGCACGGCGATAATATCGGGACTGGCACCCGATTGCGAAACAGTGAAATGCAACCCGCGTTCAAGCTTTAATTCTGCGCCATAAACAGATGCAACCGAAGGACCGATTGAGGCGACCGGAATGCCTGTGGCGATCTCCATCAGATACTTGAAAAACGTCGCCGCATGATCGGAAGACCCCCGCGCCGCGGTCGTGATGACATTCGGTGCGGCTTTCTCAAAGAGCCGAGCGATTTCAGCAAATGTTCCAGCCTCATTCTCAAGAAGCCTGACCACAACATCTGGCGACTGTTCTGTTTCTTGCAGCATAAGGGATGGCGCAGTTTGCATGAATATTCTCCGAAATAGAAAAAAGTCTGCGCATGGCAGACTTTCTTCATATCAATGTTGTAGCTGTGGCTCCACCGCTGTTTCATCCGCATTTGCATCCGGTTCCTTGATACGGAACCATGCCACATAAAGCGCTGGCAGAAACAGAAGCGTAATCGCCGTTCCCGCAATGATGCCGCCCATCATGGCATAGGCCATGGGTCCCCAGAACACCTCACGCGCGATCGGGATCAGCGCCAGACTTGCCGCAGCTGCAGTCAGCGCAATCGGTCGCATACGATGCTGACTTGCCTGAACAACCGCATCCCATGGATGCATGCCGTCGGTTATATGCTCTTCCACCTGCACGATCAGAATGACCGAGTTTCGAATGAGAATACCGATCAGCGCCAGCACCCCGAGAATTGCCACAAAGCCCAGCGGCTTCCCGCTTGGCAACAGTGCGGCAACCACCCCGATCAGACCCAAAGGTGCCACCGCCACCACAAGGAACAAGCGCTGGAAGCTTTGCAATTGCAGCATGAGTACCGTTGCCATGACGAACAGCATCAACGGAACGACCGCAGCAATCGGCCCCTGACTCTTGCCGCTTTCCTCAACCGTACCAGCCGTCGCAATCGAATAGCCTGCCGGTAGGTTGTCGATGAAGGTCTTCACCGAAGGCTCGAGCTCCTTGACGATTGTATCTGGCATCGTCTTGTCATTGATACCCGCTGCAACCGTAATGGTTGGAATGCGCGAACGGCGATAAATCACCGGCTGTTCAAGCTCGTAATGGAAATTGGCAATTGCTGCCAACGGCACGGAACTGCCATTGCCGGTCGCAATTTGCAAACTTTGCAAAGTGTCGATGGAATCGCGTTCGTGCTTTTGCGCCCGCACGATCACGTCGATGAGATAGATCGAGTCACGCACCTGCGTGATCGGGATACCGCCCACCACACCATTCAATGTCGTGGCAATATCCTTGGATGAGATGCCAAGCTTGCGCGCTTTATCCTGCATCACATCGACGCGAATGACACGTCCCGGTTCGTTCCAGTTATAGCTGACAACGCCGAGCCGTTTATCCGCAGCCATGATGCCTGCAAAGTCCTGCGCAATGCCACGCAATTCCTGAACATCCGGCCCGGATATACGATATTGCACAGGACGCCCGACCGGCGGTCCAAGCTCAAGGAATTTCACAAAGGTATCCGTACCCACATAGTCTTCACGCAGAATATCGTCGAATTTCGCTTTCAAACGATCGCGTGCTTCCACATCCTTGGCCACGATAACCATCTGTCCAAAGTAAGGATTGGCTGGCTGCACATCGAATGACAGAATGAAGCGGATCGCACTCTGCCCGACATAGGTGCTCCAATGTTCAATGTCGGGGTTATCCTTGAGCACTGTCTGCTCAAAACGCTCCATCTGCGCCGTTGTATCGGCGATTGAACTGTTTTGCGGCAAGGTCCAGTCGATCACCAGTTCCGGGCGATCAGACTCCGGGAAAAACTGCTTTTCAATAAAGCCCATCCCGAAGACCGAAACAACAAACAGTGCAATTGTCGTAACAATGGTAATCCATCTGTGACGCATGGCCAGAAGCAATGTTTTTGAGAAAGCCTGAAAGAAGCGGCTCGGCTTATGCTCATGATGCTTCATCTTTTTGGGCAAGACGGTCACGCCCAGAAGCGGCGCAAACAACACCGCCACAATCCACGAAACAATCAGCGAAACGGCAATCACCACGAAAAGCGTATAGGTATATTCGCCTGCCTGACTGGAATTGAGCCCAATCGGGATAAAGCCTGCGATGGTCACAAGCGTCCCTGTAAGCATCGGGAAAGCCGTATGCGAATAAACATAAGTCGCAGCCTTGTTGATAGGGTCGCCCTTCTCAAGCCGCGCCACCATCATTTCAACCGCAATCATCGCGTCATCGACCAGCAGCCCCAGAGCGATAATCAATGCACCAAGCGACACACGCTGAAGCGAAATATCCATCAACGACATGGCAAGGAAGGTAATCGCCAACACGAGCGGTATCGACAGCGACACCACGAAACCTGCACGCAAGCCAAGGCTGATAAAGCTCACGGCAAGAACAATGACAACCGCTTCAAACAGCGCTTTTGTGAAGCCTGACACCGCATCCTGAACGACTTCGGGCTGATCGGCCACCTTGGAAACATTGACGCCAACGGGCAGTTCCGCCTTCACCTGTTCCATCATCTGGTCGAGCTTGGCACCAAATTCGAGCAGATTGCCGTTCGGCTTCATGCCAATCCCAAGGCCGATTGCGTCATGACCATTGACCCGGAAAATTGATTCTGGCGGATCAACATAGCCACGTGTGATCGTCGCAACATCCGACAAGCGGAAGAAGCGATCATTGACGCGCAAATTGACGGCGCGAAGATCCTCTTCCGAATTGAACTGACCACTGACACGAACACTGATGCGTTCAGGTCCTGCCTGCACAACACCGGAAGGTGTAATGGCATTCTGGTCCTGAAGAGCTTTCAGAATGGCCTGTTGGTCAAGACCGAGGGCCGCCACCTGACGCGTCGAGAATTCAAGATAAATCGCCTCATCCTGCGCGCCGATCAGTTCCACCTTACCCGCATTGGGAATGGTCAGAATTTTTGTACGCACATCTTCAGCATAATCGCGCAACTGTCGCATCGACAGTCCGTCAGCCGTGAAGGCAAAAATATTACCAAAAACATCACCGAACTTGTCATTATAGTAGGGACCGTAAACACCTTCGGGCAGATTTGGCTTGATGTCATCCAGCATATGGCGAACTTCGGTCCAGGCTTTTGTAACCTGTTCCTTACGGACAGTATCCTTAAGAAAGACGAAGACGACCGACTTACCCGCCGTCGTCACACTGCGCGTATAATCAAGCGTATCAAGCTCTTCGAGCTTCTTTTCGATCCGGTCAGTGACCTGATTCATCGTTTCATCAATGGATGCGCCGGGCCAGTTCGCCTGCACCACCATGGTCTTTACGGTAAATTCCGGGTCTTCCGCACGGCCAAGATCGAGATAGGACACAAGCCCCGCAACCAGAAACACAAGCATGAAATACCAGACAAGCGACCGGTGGTTCAAAGCCCAGTCAGAAAGATTGAAACCTTTTTTCACAGGCTGCTTCCTTTTGCATCCAGACGGACTTTTTGCCCTTGCTTGAGTTCGTTCACGCCAGCCGTCGCCACATAACTGCCAGCCTCGACATTATTGGCAACAAAACTATCATTACGGCGTTCAACGACTTGAATGTCATGAAGGCTTACGGTCTGTGTGTTTGGATCAATGACCCAGATTTCAGTTTTGCCGTCTTTTTCAAGCAAAGCCTGTATCGGCAAGAGCACATGGTCTTTTTCAGCGCGTGCAAGACCTGCCCGAATGGTCGCACCAAGCCTGAACCCCTCCGGTGGATTTTCAAGCGCAATCCGAACGCGGCGCGTGCGGGTTTGCGCATCCGCCTGCGGAGCAACCTCACGCACCACACCCTGCCCCGTCACATTTGGGTCAGCCTGCAACTGAACATGAAACGGGGTCCCGGCTACAAAATATTCCGTCATGCTGTCAGGAATATCGAGAACAGCTTCACGGATGTCGGGTCTTGCAACTGTAATCACGGACTGACCGGCTGCCACCACCTGACCGACTTCCGCATTGGTTGCAGAAACAACGCCATCAAAATCCGGACTCAAAGCAGCATAACCGCGCTGATCTTCCGCCTTGCGCAATCCAGCCTGTGCTTTTTCAAGACCAGCCTCAGCACTGTCGCGCGCCTGTTTGGCGGCATCATAATCGGCCTGTGAAATATTATTGCCTTTGAGCAGAATATTCAGGCGTTCCTCGCTCGCGGCAGAGTTCGTAAATTGCGCCTGCGCACTGGCAAGATCGGCCCTTGCGGATTGAACCGCCAGATCAAGCGTCGCAGGATCGAGCATCGCAACCATCTCGTCTTTTTTAACCAGATCACCGATAATAACCGGGCGTGCGATGATGCGACCAAGCACACGAAATGCCAGATTTGTCGAATAACGCGGCTCGATTGTGCCAGCAAAGCTGGTTTGTGTTGCAGGCTTTGGCGTCGAAACCGTGTAAAGGACCGGACGAACCTGCTCGACATCAGCCGATTTATCGTCGTCCTTGCCACAAGCGGCAAGCATTACGAGCGCACTTAGAACAGCCATCTGGCTAAAGAGTTTCATTGTCGATTTCATTGAGCATTCGCCCCTTCAAGACCCTGAATGATCTCGGTCTGCGCACCGGAACGAAGCATCTGCGCTCCTTTGGTAACGATCAGTTCGTCAACGCCTAAACCCGATGCAATGACGACCCGCTCTTTTTCGTAGGTAAGCACCGTCACCGGAACGAGCGTTGCCAATTTGGTATCCTTTGCCACACGCCAGACAGCAGTGTGACCGGCATCAGACGTCATTGCACTCCACGGCAGAACGACCACTTGCTGGCCGTCCATATGCACAGTGCCCGTGACAATCGCGCCCAGCGCCATCTGATCAGGAACATCTGAAATACCAACTTTGACGCGCACCGTGCCTGTCTGCGCATCGACCACAGGAGAGATTTCGCGGATCTTCCCCTCGGTCTGAACCTCTTCACTGGATAGAAGCCCCAAAGTCACGCCCATGCCAATCTTGGCGTGATTGACGAGTGTTTCCTGCACGTCAAAAATGGCATCGCGTGCGCCGTCTTCGGCAATGGAAAAGGCCGTCTGCGCTGCCTGTACAACCTGGCCAGTCTCTACACTGCGTGCGGTGATGACACCTGAAACCGGTGCACGAAGCTCTGTATAGGAAAGTTCATCACGTGCATTTCCAAGCTGGCTTTCAGCATTTTTAAGTGTGCTTTCAGCAGTGCGCAAAACCTGTTGCGCCTGATCAAACTGACTGCGTGTGGTAAAACCCTGACCAAGCAAGGCTTGCTGACGTTTAAAACTTGCCTGCGCCTGAACAAGCTGCGCTTTAGCAGCATCCTGCGATGCCTGCGCCACGCGCATATTGGCCTGCTGCTCGGCATTGTCGATCCGGGCAAGAACCTCCCCCTTATCGACATGCTGACCTATCTCGGCCATTCGCTCGACAACCTGACCATTGAGGCGGAAAGAGACGTTGACCAGCGAGCGAGCGGCGATAGCGCCTGAAAGCGTCAGTTGCGGCTGGTAATCAACCAGCTTGCTTTGCGTGACGGCAACCGGAATGACACCGCTCATTTCGGCACTTGCCGTAAGCCCCGAGGCCAGAAGAGCACTTGTCACAATCACAATATTCGCAATCGCTTTGCGCACCCTCTGCCCCGCATGAACAAGAGGAGAAATTCTTGTGGCCATTTAAACGATTCTCACTGGTTTATTCGGAGGCACGATGCAACCAAAAGGGCGCCGATAAAAGCACGCCTTATAAACATAATTAATCATCAAAATCACATGTAAAAGTGCATCTTCCAAATAAGTTTCAGAAAAAACCTGTCCCGAAAACAGTTAAATTGGAAGCATTCTAAATAAAAGCAGTTATTCTAAATTAATTACAGGCCCATTTCTTCGACAAGTCGAATACCGGCGGCGTTCAACTCGTAACGCGTGCGTTGCGTTCGCTCATCGCGCTGCCGGATGCGCATATAGCCTGCCTCGGCACCAAGTGCCACAAGCTCACGCAACACAAGAGCGTGAGCCACCCCAAATACTCGTGAAAAACTTCTGCTATCTGATGCTATATCGAGTGCCGTCGCTGCAAGAATACCCGCACCAAGCCGTGAAATTTTACCCGATGCCGCCTCAAGCGCATCGACCAGCGCCATATATTCAGCTTCTTCACTCACGCAAGCACCGCCTGCACCGGACGAAATGAAACAATAATCGACTTCGAAGTCGGTGTATCGCTGCCCTCGCCTGCACTGCCAAGTGGCACCAGCACGTTCATTTCAGGGTAATAGCCTGCAATACATCCACGCGGAATATCATAGGGCACAAAACGGAAATCACGCGCAACGCGCTCCACCCCATCGGCAAAATCGCCGACAATATCGGCCCGATCACCCGCCTCGACACCAATATCCGACATATCGGCAGGGTTCATGAAAACAACCTGCCGTTCGCCATAAACACCGCGATAACGGTCATCCATACCATAAATCGTGGTATTGTACTGATCGTGACTGCGGAAGGTCTGCAGAACATAACGCCCCGGCTTGCCGCGTGCCTGTTGATGCTCGATAGCTTCCGGCAAGGCACCATTCCAGAATGTCGCCTTGCCCTTCGGCGTTGCCCATTCCAGTTCACGAGCGGTATTGCGCAAATGGAACCCGCGGGGCACGCGCACACGCGTATTAAAATCGTAAAAATCAGGCAGCACCCGCGCAATATGATTGCGGATCAGATCATAATCATCGGCCAGCGCCAGCCAGTCAACCGGCTTTGGTCCCAGAGTTGCATTGGCCATGCCGGCAATGATCGCGACTTCCGAACGCAGCAGCGGTGACGCGGGTTGATTGATACCACCCGACCCATGAACCATGCTCATGGAATCTTCAACCGTTACAATCTGCGCAACAGCTTTAGAGTTGAGATCAATCTCGGTGCGGCCAAGACATGGGAGGATGAAAGAATCCTGCCCCGGCACAAGATGCGAATGATTGAGCTTGGTTGCGATATGCACTGTCAGTCTCTGGCTCGACAGCGCTTTTGAAATCATCGGACTATCGGGCGTTGCACGCGCAAAATTACCGCCAAGACCAATAAACGCCTTGGCCGAACCATCCAGCATCGCGCCGATTGCGCCCAGCACATTATGTCCCGGCTCGCGTGGTGCGCTGAAACCGAATTCCTTTTCCAGCGCATCCAGAAACGCTGCCGATGGGCGCTCGTTGATGCCGACCGTGCGATCACCCTGCACATTGGAATGGCCACGCACAGGGCATAGTCCCGCACCGGGTTTACCAATATTGCCGCGCAGCAGCATGAAGTTGGTGATTTCGCGGATCGTGATCACTGAATGCCGATGCTGCGTAATCCCCATAGCCCATGTGCATATAACCTTGCCGGCCTGCATATAAATACGTGCTGCATTTTCGAGAGATTCACGCAGAAGACCGGACTGATCTTCGATTTCTTCCCACGAAGTCGCATCGACAGCTTTGCGATAGGCTGTAAATTCAGCTGTATGTTCAGCGAGAAATGCCCTGTCGAGAACCGACGGTTCTCCTGCCGCAAGCGCCGCATCGTCAGCGGCAAACACCGCCTTGGCCATGCCACGGAATGCCGCAAGATCGCCACCCAGACGCGGCTGATAATAATCGCTGGCAATGGCTTCGCTGCCGCCATGCATCATTTCGAGCTTGTTTTGCGGATCGGCAAAACGTTCAAGTCCGCGCTCGCGTACCGGATTAAAAACCACAATCCGCGCACCGCGCTCAGCGGCGCGACGCAGATCACCCAGCATGCGCGGATGGTTGGTGCCGGGATTTTGACCAACGACAAAAATCGCATCTGCATGCTCAAAATCTTCAAGCAGAACCGTTCCTTTGCCAACCCCCACCGCTTGCGTGAGCGCAACACCGCTGGCCTCGTGGCACATATTGGAACAGTCGGGAAAATTGTTTGTGCCATAAGCACGCACAAAAAGCTGATAGAGAAATGCAGCCTCATTGGAAGCGCGGCCGGATGTGTAGAACTCGACGCGGTTAGGCGTATCAAAACCCTTCAATATGTCGCCAATGGCAGCAAAAGCTTCGCTCCATTCAACGGCTTCATATTTATCTGTCGCAGAATTATAGCGCATGGGATGCGTCAAGCGCCCGGTATTTTCAAGCGCATAATCCGTCCAGGATCGCAGCTCTGAAACCGTATGTTCGGTGAAAAATTTCGGCGTTGTGCGTCGCTCGGTAGCTTCCCACGCCACAGCTTTCACGCCGTTCTCGCAAAACTCAAAGGAAGAGCCGTGTTCGGGGTCGCCCCATGCGCAGCCGGGACAATCAAAACCGTCAGGCTGATTGGCCTTGAGAAGCGCGCGCGCACCCGTCAGCGGCGCACCGCTTGCAAGCAATTGCTTGCCACAGCTTTTCAACGCGCCCCATCCACCCGCAGCGTTAGACCGCTTGCCGATAAATCCGGTTCCCGAAGCCTTGCTCATTTTGCTATCCTCGAATTCCCACTTTTCCGCGACTTATTCTATATTCTCTTATCAGCCGCGAAACCCGGCTTATAGTATAGTTGAATTACACAAACCATCAAATATCCGAGAGCGCCAAGAGATACGCATATTGTTCCCTCTTGATTTCAGCCGCGCAATCCTTCATGCGATTGGTAAAGAAAACTTACCACAAGGGGTGAGAGAATGCCCAATATCGTCGAGATCGCCGATCTCAAGCGACTTGCCAAGCGCCGCGTACCGAAAATGTTCTTCGATTATGCAGATTCTGGCGCATGGACGGAATCGACCTATCGAGCTAACGAATCTGATTTTGCCAAGATCAAGCTTCGCCAGCGCATTCTGGTCGACATGACCAACCGTTCACTTGAAACGACGATGATCGGCGAAAAGGTTGCAATGCCCGTAGCCCTTGCGCCCACCGGCCTGACCGGAATGCAACACGCAGACGGTGAAATGCTCGCAGCACAGGCCGCAGAGGCTTTTGGCGTTCCCTTCACCCTTTCCACCATGAGCATTTGTTCCATCGAAGATGTTGCGTCGGTGACCAAGAAGCCATTCTGGTTCCAGCTTTACGTTATGAAGGATCGTGAATTTGTCAAAAACCTGATCAGTCGCGCCAAGGCTGCTGGCTGTTCAGCGCTTGTGCTGACGCTCGATCTGCAAATCCTCGGCCAGCGCCACAAGGATCTGCGCAACGGATTGTCCGCCCCGCCAAAATTCACCCCAAAGCACATCTGGCAAATGGCAACCCGCCCCGGCTGGTGCATGGGCATGATGGGAACGCAACGGCGCACATTCCGCAATATTGCCGGTCACGCCAAAAACGTCACCGACCTGTCCTCGCTCTCTTCATGGACTGCCGAACAATTCGACCCGCAATTGAGCTGGAAAGACGTCGCGTGGATCAAGGAACAATGGGGCGGCAAGCTGATCCTCAAGGGTATTCTCGACGAAGAAGATGCGCTTATGGCAGCCAAAACGGGTGCTGACGCAATCATCGTTTCCAACCATGGCGGCCGCCAGCTCGACGGTGCCGTCTCCTCGATTTCGATGCTGAAACCCATCGTGGACGCGGTTGGAGATCAGATCGAAGTGCATATGGATGGCGGTATCCGCTCCGGTCAGGACGTGCTTAAAGCCCGCGCACTTGGTGCCCAAGGCGTTTATATCGGTCGCCCGTTCCTTTATGGCCTTGGTGCCATGGGCAAAGACGGCGTTACATTGGCGCTGGAGATTATCCGAAAGGAACTCGATATCACAATGGCGCTTTGCGGCAAGCGCAACATTAACGATATTGATCAGTCGATTATTAAATCGGCAGATTTCAAGTAAAAATTCCACAATTCATATATCGAGAAAAAGTCTTTTAGAAACAGTCGTTTAAAGCATCGATCTGCGCCAGACAGATCGATGCTCTGGAGCTTATTACTTCCGAAACCCAGTCCAACTTTAGTCCCCACTAATAAAAAGTAACATTAGCTTAAGCATATTCATTTACCATCTTTGGCTAACGGTTCGGGAGCCGCTATTTGTTTATTTTGGAGTTGGTTAGATGAAAAATGTTTCCGCGATAGCGCTCATGGCATGTGGAATGCTGATCGGTGTAAATGGAGCGCACGCAGCTGACATTATTCTTGAAGAGCCGGTAGTGCTTGCGCCTGCTCCTCTGCCGGTCGCCTCTGGCTGGTACATTCGCGGCGACATTGGCTACAATTTCAAGAATAAGACCGATGGCGATTGGGCCTTCTGGAATCAGGAAAATCCACCCTATCGCGGGATTGACGACACGTTGAAATATGACGAGTTCAATCTCAAGGGCGGCGCGTCATATGGCGTCGGCGTTGGTTATCGTTTCAATGAAATGTTCCGCACAGATGCCACACTTGATTTTTTCCGCGCCGGAATCAACGGCAAAACAAACTGCCCAAGCTATATCAAGTCTGATCCTGAGCATAATTTAAATCTTGTACAGGACAATTGCCATTACGAAGATAATTCGACAGCTAACGTCTGGACGGCGATGGCAAATGCATATGTTGATCTACCCAAGATAGGCAATATCCTAACACCTTACATTGGTGCAGGTCTTGGCGCTGCATATGTTAAATACGACACCTGGAGCACTAGAGAAGTCTGCACGGAATATACGCCCGGCGGCTGTAATTATCAAAGCGAAAAGGGCGGATTGGATAGCTGGCGTTTTGCGATGGCTTTGATGGCCGGTGTTAGCTACGATCTGACCGAACAACTTAAGCTTGATGTTGGCTATCGCTATCTGCGCATTAATGGTGGCAAAGCTTACGGCTACGATGCGGCAGACAGTAGTAACACGCCCTACCTTGGTGGCGAATATGGCCCCGGGGCTACCGGAACGCAGGCCCATGACAACGGCTTCAACATCCACACGGTTCGCGCCGGTCTTCGCTACGAATTCCGCTAAGACGCACCTGTCTTATCATAATGATAGCCCGGCCTTGAGCCGGGCTTTTCATGCACGGTTTGTCGGCGTCTTTGATAACAGCACCGTGCGGATTGCAAAGCTCGAATGGATCCGCGCAACACCCGGCAGTCGCGACAGAATTTCCTTGTGAATGATTTCATAGGAAGCCGCATTCTCGGCCTCAACCCGCAGAATATAGTCTGCATCGCCCGTCATCAGATAGCATTCCTGCACCTCAGGATGACGCCGCACGGCTTCTTCAAAACGGTTGAGATACTCTTCGGTCTGTCGGTCCAGCGTGATGCGCACAATGGCGACAAGCCGCTCGTCACCGCCCGACGAGCCGACAATCGCGGTATATCCGCGAATGACACCACTTTCCTCTAAAATCTGGACACGCCGCAGACAGGCCGACTGTGACAAGCCGACTTCTGCTGCAAGCTGGCTATTGGTCATGCGCCCCTCGCGGCGCAGACAACGGATTATATTACGGTCGATGCTGTCGAGTGTTGCCATGCAGAATATTCAACCAAAAAGCTAATATGTGCGTAAATCGTGTTAAAATTCGCATAATCTTCGATAAATTGCAAAAACATTCGAATAGTCTTCGACTATCATAATCCCTATTGTTTTGGAGGCAATAAATTATGATCTGCGCCTTCTGGGAACAATGAGCTTTTGGGAGGAAGCGGATTAATCCTGTTCATCCCCTAACCATTTTGAGTGAACTGGAAATGACCGAGATGTCGATGCATTTTTCCCAGACCGAACGCGACCTTGCCGCAGGTGGCATACTGACGATCGACCTCGCAGCTTTGCGTCACAATTATTCGACCATTTCCAGTCGCATAGCCCCTACACGCGAAGCAGCTGTGGTGAAGGCTGATGCCTATGGCCTGGGTGCTGAACGGGTTGCGCCGGCATTTTATGAAGCAGGGTGCCGCGATTTCTTCGTTGCGCACCTTGGCGAAGCCATCGCGCTAAGACCATCTCTCAATCCAGATGCAACAATTTATGTGCTCAATGGCCTCCAGCCCGGCACGGAAGCCGCCTGCGCCCGCGAAAATATCGTCCCTATTCTCAATTCACTAGAGCAGATCGAAAACTGGTCAACACTGGCAAAAAGCTTGGGCCACAAATTGCCAGCCCTGTTGCAGATCGATACCGGCATGTCGCGCCTTGGTCTCTCTGCAAAAGAACTTAATCGTCTGGTCGATGAACAGCATCTGCTTGATGCGATCGATGTCAAATTCGTTATCAGCCATCTCGCCAGCGGTGACGAACCGGAAAGTCCGGCCAATGCGCGCCAACTTGCAGCCATGACAGCAGCGCTTGCTCGCCTGCCAAAACTGCCCGTTGCTTTCTCCAATTCTGGCGGCTGCTTTCTTGAAAAGACCTATTATTTCGACCTCGCACGCCCCGGCGTAGCACTCTATGGCGTAGGCCCTGCAACGGGTGAAAACCCGATCAAGCCTGTGCTTGAGCTTTCAGCCCGCGTTATTCAGGTGCGTGACATCGATAAGGGTGCTGCGGTCGGCTATGGCGGCACATTCATCGCTCACGCACCCATGCGCATTGCAACAATTGCGGTGGGTTATGCGGATGGCTGGTTCCGCTCTTTAAGCAACAAAGGTTCGGCCTTCTATGGCGATACCCGCCTGCCGATTATTGGTCGCGTCTCGATGGATTCGATCACGCTCGATGTAACGGCGCTTCCCGAAGGCACGCTTACACTCGGCAGTCTGGTTGAGCTTATTGGCCCGCATCAGCGGCTCGAAGATGTGGCGCGTGACTGCGACACCATTCCTTACGAAATCCTGACGTCGTTAGGCGACCGCTATGCCCGTGTTTACGTGGATAGCCAGACGTCAAAAGCACAAGCATAAATATAAGAGGCGAACATGCATATCATCATTCTGGGCAGCGGTGTTGTTGGTGTCACAACGGCCTATTATCTGGCCAAGCTCGGCCATGAGGTCACCGTTGTCGACCGTGAAGAAGGCCCAGCACTGGAAACGAGCTTCGCCAATGCCGGACAGGTTTCGCCCGGCTATGCATCGCCATGGGCAGCGCCCGGCATTCCGCTGAAAGCTGCCAAGTGGCTGCTGCAAAAACATGCGCCGCTTGTGCTCCGTCTGACCACCGATCCAAAGCAATATAGCTGGCTTTTGCAGATGCTCGCGAACTGTACCGAGAGCCGTTACAAGGTCAATAAAAGCCGCATGGTACGCGTCGCCGAATATAGCCGTGATTGCCTCGTGGCGCTCCGCGATGAAACCGGTATTCAATATGACCAGCGCACACAGGGCACTTTGCAGCTCTTCCGCGAACAATACCAGCTCGACGGTATTGGCAAGGACATCGAAGTGCTACGACAGGACGGTGTGCCATTTGAAGTTCTCGACCGCGAGGATTGCGTTCGCGTTGAGCCTGCTCTGGCGCGTGCCAGAGATAAATTTGTTGGCGGTCTTCGTCTGCCAAATGATGAAACCGGCGACTGCTTTAAATTCACCAATGCGCTGGCGAAAATTGCGGAAGGTCTTGGCGTTAAATTCCGCTTCGGCGTCGATATTAAATCGCTTCTGCTGACCGGCGGAAAAGTCTCCGGCGTCGAAACATCACAAGGTGTGCTCACCGCTGATCGCTACGTCGTAGCGCTTGGAAGCTATACGCCAGCGCTCGTTAAATCGCTTGGTCTCAACGCGCCGATCTATCCGGTCAAAGGCTATTCGATCACAGCACCTATCATCAATGAAGAACTCGCACCGGTTTCGACCGTTCTTGATGAAAGCTTTAAGATTGCCATTACCCGCCTTGGCGACCGCATCCGCGTTGGCGGTATGGCGGAAGTCTCTGGCTTTACCAAGGATTTGCCAGCGGCGCGCCGTGCAACGCTCGATCTGTCGGTCAGCGACCTGTTTCCGGGCGGTGATCTCAAGGCGGCAACCTTCTGGTCGGGCCTGCGTCCAATGACGCCGGATTCAACACCGATCATTGGCGCAACCCGCTATGAGAATGTGTTTATCAATGCGGGCCACGGCACGCTTGGCTGGACCATGGGACCTGGCTCCGGCAAGCTGCTCGCCGACCTTATTTCCGGCAACAAGCCTGATATTCAGTCCGACGATCTTGGCATCGCGCGCTACGCCTAAAACAAATTGAATCGCATTGCTAACAATGCGATTCATCCCTTTGGATAGGGATATTTATTAGAAACTTGGTGGTGTGCAGGCGCTCACCACCTCACAGGCTGTCGGACCCACACACCGAAACCGGTGCGGCAGCTTGCTTGAGAAATAATAGGCATCTCCCGGACCCAAAATCCGGCGATCACTTCCGACCGTCACTTCGATGCGTCCTGAAATAACGATACCCCCCTCCTCGCCTTCATGCATGAGCAGAACCTTGCCGGTATCCGATCCCGGTTCATAGCGCTCTTTGAGTATCTGCAAAGAGCGGGCAAACAAGTGATCGCCGACCTGACGGTATGAAATCGGCCCCTTGCCGATCTCCACCAGTTCATCAGCCTGGTAGAAAACCTTGTGCGGCGCATCCGGTTCAAGCGCAAAAAACTCGGCCATTCCGATAGGAATTCCATCCAGAATGCGCTTTAATGCACCAACCGATGGATTGGACTGATTGGCCTCGATCAGCGATATGGTGGAATTGGTTACGCCAGCCCGTTTTGCAAGCTCGCGCTGCGACAGATTCTGCCGCATGCGCACATAGCGAAGCCTGCCACCAATATCGATGCTCATCGACACGTCCCCTTACTGTTTATGATGTTCGATATATCACAAACTTTTATACCAAAACACGTAATTTCAATGATCTAATTTTTATAAGAAAAGGACTTGTTGCCTTCGACAAAGCATGTCCTGTTGGTCGCAAATAGGAGGTTCTAATGCTTAACAATACCAACGCGCCAAGTCTTGATAACTTCTGGATGCCTTTCACGGCAAACCGCCAGTTCAAGGCCGCTCCACGCCTGCTCGCAAGCGCATCGGGCATGTATTATACCGATGTCGACGGCCATCAGGTTCTGGACGGAACCGCCGGCCTTTGGTGCTGTAATGCCGGTCATGGCCGCAAGCAGATCACACAGGCCGTTGAGCGTCAGATTTCCACCATGGATTTCGCGCCGACATTCCAGATGGGTCACAACATTGCTTTCGACTTTGCTGAAAAGCTTGCAGCCATTGCACCCGGTGGACCGGACGCCAAGCTCGACCGCGTATTCTTCACCAATTCAGGTTCTGAATCGGTCGACACAGCCCTCAAGATTGCCATCGCTTATCAGCGCGCCATTGGTCAGGGCACCCGTACTCTGATTATCGGTCGCGAAAAAGGCTATCACGGTGTTGGCTTCGGTGGCATTTCCGTGGGCGGTCTCGTCAACAACCGCCGCGTCTTCCCGCAGATACCGGCCGACCATATGCGCCATACGCTCGATATTGGCCGCAATGCATTCTCCAAGGGCCTCCCAGCGCACGGCATTGAACTTGCGGACGATCTGGAGCGTTTGGTTCAGCTCCATGGCGCAGAGAAAATCGCAGCCGTTATCGTTGAGCCAATGTCGGGTTCTGCTGGCGTGGTTCTGCCGCCAAAGGGTTATCTGGAACGCATCCGTGCAACCGCTGACAAGCACGGCATCCTCGTGATCTATGATGAAGTCATCACCGGCTTCGGTCGTCTCGGCACACCATTTGCAGTTGATTATTTCGGGGTCAGGCCTGATCTCGTCACCACCGCGAAGGGCCTCACCAACGGCGCGATCCCGATGGGCGCAGTCTTTGCCAGCCGCGCGGTGCATGATGCACTAATGACCGGCCCGGAAAACGCGATCGAACTCTTCCATGGCTACACCTATTCCGGCCACCCGGTCGCTTGTGCAGCGGGTCTCGCAACGCTTGAAATCTATGCCGAAGAAGGCCTGCTCACTCGCGGAGCCGAACTGGCCGAACATTGGGAAAATGCATTGCATTCGCTCAAGGATGCTCCAAATGTCATCGACATTCGCAACCTCGGCCTCGTTGGCGCAATCGAACTTTCGTCCCGCGAAGGTGCTGTCGGCGCACGCGCTTATGACATCTTCACCGACTGCTTCAAGAAGGGCCTGCTGATCCGCGTCACCGGCGATGTGATTGCTCTTTCGCCACCATTGATCGTGGAAAAAGAACAGATCGACACCATCGTTTCCGTTATCGGAGATGCATTGAAACGCGCAGCCTGATCACCACCCAGTCAAGCTGCAACTTGGCCGCCGCTTTCCCCTGCGGCGGCTTTTTTATGAATCACATTCTCTGGAAAATCACCCAAGGAGTTCAACACACTATTATTTTAGCTGTCACTCTGTGGAAGAGCCCCAGAAGCGTAATAACGTTACGTTACACATAAGATTTTAGCTCTGTGACGGCGTAAATTTTGCCACCAGCGCATGACTATCGCCCGGATAAGTGAAGCGCACATGCGTCACCGGCTGATCCGCATTCCATGTCTGGCGCTCAACGACAAGACAAGGCGAACCCGCAGGCACACCAAGCGTCGCAGCGTTTTCCTCGGTTGACACAACCGCGCGGATCGAATGCTGTGCACTACTCCACGGCACGCAGGAAACCAGCCACGGGCCGGGTGACTGTTCTGCGAAATCAGTCTCTCCTGCGCTCGGCACAGCATCAAGGCTGATGATGCGTTCTTCCAGTGCAAAGACCCGCTTCCCTGCATAATGACGGCAGACAAGTTCGATGAGCGGCGTGTGTCGCGGCATATCGATATGGCGCGCATCAGCAGGTCCGCTCAGGCGTTCGCTTTGTTTCAGCAGCTCAAAACGATAAGGCTGCCCAAGCGCTGCAACCTCATCGCGGATATCATGGATTTCGAGAATCGCAGCTTGCGACTGCGGGAAAGAAACAAAGCTGCCCGAACGGCGCTTACGCTCAATCAGACCGGCTTTTGCCAGCTGCGTCAGCGCTTTGTTCACGGTCATCCGCGAGCAATTATAATACTCGGTCAGCTCGTGCTCAAACGGGATGCGATGACCGGGCTGCCATTCGCCAGAAATGATGCGCGTTTCAATATCATCCAGAATACGTTGATGAAGTGATTGGGGATGCAGCGATATCGTAGCTTCGCTTTGTCTGGATGAATTATCCTGCACTTTGTTCCCTTTAATTATTGCAGCAATTCGCCGATCACTTTCTGGAAAGCACGCTCTGCCGAATCGCGCAAGCGGTGATGTCCACGCTCCACCTGTTTAACGCCGCGCACCCACACATCAGAGGCACGCGCACGACCGGCAAAAATCCAGCCATCGAGAACCGCATCCCCTTTTGCATGGGGCAGACGCTCAACATCAAGCGATACAAAATCTGCCGAAGCACCCTGTCTCAAACCATCGCCCTCGCGACCCATAGCAATATTGCCGCCCGCCAATGCACCATCAAACAAGGCACGCCCGGTCGAGCCTTCGTTTTTCGCCAGCACATTGCGTGCGCGATGCAGCAAACGCTGCGAATATTCATACTGCCGCAACTCATCGCCAATACCGATCAGCACATTGGAATCAGACCCAATACCGAACCGGCCACCATTGGCATCAAAGACAGTAGCGTTAAATGTGCCATCGCCGAGATTGGCTTCCGTGACCGGGCAAAGACCAGCAATCGCACCAGCTTGGGCCATGCGTACGGTTTCCGTGTCACTCATATGCGTTGCGTGGATGAGGCACCAGCGCGACGACAATTCCTGATGATCAAGCAGCCATTCAACAGGGCGCTGCCCGGACCACGCAATGCAGTCCTCCACTTCCTTAACCTGCTCGGCAATGTGAATATGCACTGGCGCGTCGGGCAAAAGCGATGCGGCAAATGTCAGCTCATCCGGGGTGACAGCACGCAGACTGTGCGGTGCTACGCCCAGCACAGCACCATCAAAGCCAGAGAGAGCTTTCTGGCAGCCCTCGATCAGACGCGCGAAACTCTGCTTATCATTGATGAAACGGCGCTGGCCTTCATTGGGTGCTGCCCCGCCAAAACCCGAATTTGCATAAAGCACAGGCAAAAGAGTCAGCCCGATGCCAGCAGTTTGTGCTGCCGAAACAATGCGATCCGCCATTTCCGAGATATTGCTGTAAGGCGTGCCGTCACGATCATGATGCAGATAATGAAACTCACCAACGCGGGTAAAACCGGCTTCCAGCATATCGACATAAAGCCGCAATGCGACCGCTTCCGCGTGTTCCGGCGTCATGGTCAGCGCGAACTTATACATGATCTCGCGCCAGCTCCAGAAACTGTCGGCCGATGGTCCGCGCCGTTCAGCCAGACCTGCCATGCCATATTGAAACGCATGGCTGTGCACGTTTGGCATCCCCGCTACGATCACCTTATAGCGCTCGTCTCCCGTTTTGGCTTGAACGCCAGTTTCCAACGAAACAATTTTTCCGCCCGCAACACCAAGCCGAATATCATCTGCCCAGCCCGACTGCAAAAGTGCCTGACCAGCATGGATAAATTGCGTTTTCACGGCTGGGTCTGACATTCGAATAAGCTCCTCAATGCATTTTTCTCTTGGCGGCCTCGTTAATATGTATATACATTAATGAAAAACAGGGGAAGCGAGAAAACGCTCATGTCAGAGAAAACGAACTTAGTTTTAACCAACGCCCGCATCGCCACTTTATCAGAAAAGGTAGATGGACTCGGTTTGATAGAAGCCGCAGCCCTTGTCGTTAAGAGCGGCAAGATAGCTTATGTTGGCGCGGAGAACACGCTTCCCGCTGAATATGCATCTTTCGAGAAAATCGACTGCGAAAACCGCCTGATCACACCGGGCCTGATCGACTGTCACACGCATCTGGTTCACGCAGGAAATCGCGCGCACGAATTTGAGTTGCGCCTGAATGGTGCCACTTACGAAGAAGTTGCGCGCGCGGGCGGCGGCATTGTGTCCTCCGTTAAAAACCTGCGAGCAGCCAGCGAAGATGATCTGGTGCGCGAAACCCTGCCACGCCTTGATGCGCTGATTGCAGAGGGCGTCACCACGGTTGAAGTCAAATCGGGTTATGGTCTCGATACGGACAGCGAAGCAAAGTCATTGCGTGCGGCTCGCCGTCTTGGGCGAGAACGCGATGTTGCTATTCGCACCACCTTTCTGGGCGCGCACGCTCTGCCGCCGGAAATGAATGGCGATAAAACGGCTTTCATCGACAAGATCGTCAACAAAATGCTGCCTGCCATTGCGAGCGAAAATCTGGCCGATGCCGTGGATGGTTTCTGCGAAGGCATCGCCTTCCTGCCGGATGAAATCGCACGCGTTTTCGATGCTGCAAAGGCGCATGGCTTGCCGGTAAAGCTCCACGCAGACCAGCTTTCCAATCTGCATGGCGCAGCTCTTGCCGCTTCCTATGATGCACTTTCCGCCGATCATCTCGAATATACCGATGCGCAAGGCGCGACTGCCATGGCCAAAGCCGGAACCGTCGCGGTTCTGCTTCCCGGCGCTTATTATTTCATCCGCGAAACGCAAAAGCCACCGGTCGATCTCTTCCGAGCCGCTGGCACAAAAATGGCACTGGCCACCGACAACAATCCCGGCACCTCGCCGCTCACATCTCTTCTGCTCACCATGAACATGGGCGCAACCCTGTTCCGCATGACAGTCGATGAATGCATTGCAGGCGTCACCCGTGAAGCAGCCCGCGCCCTTGGCGTTCTGAGCCACACGGGCACGCTTGAAGTCGGCAAAGACGCTGATCTTGCCATCTGGAACGTCGAGCGTCCGGCGGAGCTTGTTTACCGCATTGGCTTCAATCCGCTTTGGAAGCGCGTTTTCAAAGGCCTCTACTCATAATTTTCAATGGAGCTTTCCATGTCCCTTATATTGCATCCCGGCACCGTTTCGCTCGCAACACTTGAGAAAATCTATCGCGAAAACCTTGCCGTTCGCATTGATCCGTCCTTTCATGCAGGCGTTGAGAAAGCGGCGGCCCGCATTGCCGAAATCGCCGCGGGCGATGCCCCGGTTTATGGTATCAATACGGGCTTTGGTAAGCTCGCCTCAATCCGTATTGCGCCAGAAGATGTAGCAACGCTCCAGCGCAATCTGATCCTGTCGCATTGCTGCGGCGTGGGTGAACCGCTGAGCGAAGATATCGTGCGCCTCATCATGGCGCTCAAGCTCATTTCGCTTGGCCGTGGTGCATCGGGTGTGCGGCTCGAACTTATTACTCTCATCGAAGCCATGCTTGAAAAAGGCGTGATCCCGATGATCCCGGCCAAGGGTTCGGTTGGCGCTTCTGGCGATCTCGCACCGCTTGCTCATATGGCAGCGGCCATGATCGGCGAAGGTGAAGCCTTCTATCAGGGCGAACGCCTGCCATCTGCTGAAGCACTGAAGAAAGCGGGCCTCAAGCCGGTCGTTCTGGCTGCGAAGGAAGGCCTCGCACTCATAAACGGCACCCAGACCTCGACAGCACTCGCACTGGCAGGATTATTCCGCGCGCATCGTGCGCTTCTGGCAGCGCTCATCACCGGCGCACTTTCAACCGATGCGGCGATGGGTTCAACTGCCCCATTCCATCCGGATATCCATACCCTGCGCGGCCATCAGGGCCAGATCGATACGGCCGCAGCTTTGCGTGACCTCCTTTCAGGCTCAGTCATTCGCGACAGCCATCTTGAAGGCGACCAGCGCGTGCAGGACCCTTATTGCATCCGCTGTCAGCCACAGGTGGATGGTGCAGCCCTCGATATTCTGCGGCAGGCCGCACGGACACTGACAATCGAAGCCAATGCGGTCACTGACAATCCATTGGTTCTTTCAGACAACACAGTGGTTTCAGGCGGCAACTTCCACGCCGAACCTGTGGCCTTCGCAGCCGATCAGATCGCACTTGCTGTGTGCGAAATCGGCGCGATTGCCCAGCGTCGCATCGCGCTTCTGGTCGATCCTGCGCTTTCGTTTGGCCTGCCAGCCTTCCTTGCAAAAAAGCCGGGCCTCAATTCAGGCCTGATGATCGCGGAAGTCACCTCTGCCGCACTCATGAGCGAAAACAAGCAGATGGCGCATCCGGCATCGGTTGATTCCACACCAACCTCCGCCAATCAGGAAGACCATGTTTCCATGGCATGCCACGGTGCCCGCCGCCTGTTGCAGATGACGGAAAACCTCAACGCTATCATCGGCATTGAAGCACTCACCGGCGCGCTTGGCGTCGAGCTGCGTGGGCCCCTTGAAACCAGCCCAGAACTGAAAGCGGCCATCGCGGTTCTGCGTGCCAAAGTTTCGACGCTCGATGTTGACCGCTACATGGCCAATGATCTCGCCGCTGCAAGCGCCAGCATCGCCGACGGCTCGTTCACCGGCAGCATCAGCGCCAATATCCTGCCTGCACTGGAGGCCTGATATGAGCGCGTTTGAAGTCCATCAGGGTTCATCACCTGTCATTCTCGGCCTGCCGCATACCGGAACAGATGTGCCGGAAGACATCTGGGCACGGCTCAATGATAATGGCCGCATTCTTGCCGACACCGACTGGCACATCCATCAGCTCTATGACGGGCTTCTGGACAATGTCACAACAGTCCGCGCAACCTTTCATCGCTATTGCATCGATGCCAATCGCGATCCGGCAGGTGTGAGCCTCTATCCGGGCCAGAACACGACGACGCTGATCCCGGAAACAGACTTTGACGGTATTGCCATCTGGAAAGATGGTGAAGCGCCGAAAGAGGCAGACATTGCCGATCGCATTGCCCGCTTCCACAAGCCCTATCATGATGCTTTGGCCTCCGAAATCGAACGCGTGAGAGCGATCCATGGCGTGGCGATCCTCTATGATTGCCATTCGATCCGCTCGCATATCCCGTTCCTTTTTGAAGGCAAGCTGCCGGATTTCAACATCGGCACAGACCTCGGCAAGACATGCGTCCCGGCGATTGAAGCCGCAGCCGTGGAAGTGACTGCAGGTGCCACCGGCTACACATCCATCCTCAATGGCCGCTTCAAGGGCGGCTGGACGACACGCCATTACGGACGCCCCGAAACAGGCGTCCACGCCATCCAGATGGAACTGGCGCAATCAACCCACTTGACCACCGAGACTGTGCCTTTTGCCTATGACGAGGCGAAAGCAACAAAACTTCGTGTGCATCTCAAAGCTCTTTTGCAGCGTCTCGAACAGACCGCTTCCACTCTATAAAAAGGGGAAATCATGTCCAACCCACGTCATAATGAACGCGAAATTCGCGCACCACGCGGCACCGAGCTCAACGCCAAGAGCTGGCTCACCGAAGCCCCCCTGCGCATGTTGATGAACAACCTCGACCCGGACGTTGCCGAACGCCCGCATGAACTGGTTGTCTATGGCGGCATTGGTCGCGCAGCCCGCACATGGGACGATTTCGACCGTATCGTTGCAACACTGAAGACGCTCAACGACGACGAAACCCTGCTGGTACAGTCGGGCAAGCCGGTCGGCGTGTTCCGCACCCACAGGCAAGCGCCGCGCGTTCTGATCGCCAATTCCAATCTCGTGCCGCATTGGGCAACCTGGGATCATTTCAACGAACTGGATAAGAAGGGTCTCGCCATGTACGGCCAGATGACCGCCGGCTCTTGGATTTATATCGGCGCGCAGGGCATTGTTCAGGGTACATACGAAACCTTCGTGGAAGCCGGTCGTCAGCATTATGACGGCAACCTCAAGGGCAAATGGATTCTCACAGGCGGCTTGGGTGGCATGGGCGGCGCACAGCCTCTCGCAGCCGTTATGGCTGGCGCTTGTTGCCTCGCGGTTGAATGTGACGAAACCCGCGCCGACTTCCGCCTGCGTACTCGTTATGTCGATGAAAAGACCCACAGCCTCGATGAAGCTCTCGCCAAAATCGACGAGTGGACCAAGGCGGGCGAAGCCAAGTCCATTGCGCTGATCGGCAATGCTGCTGAAATCTTCCCGGAACTCGTCAAGCGTGGCGTGCGTCCTGACATCGTGACCGATCAGACCTCAGCGCATGATCCGGTGCATGGCTATCTGCCAATCGGCTGGAGCGTCGCGGAATGGCGCTCCAAACAGGAGAGCGACCCGAAGGGGGTCGCCAAAGCCGCCCGCGCTTCGATGAAGGTGCAGGTTCAGGCCATGCTCGACTTCCACAATCAGGGCATTCCAACGGTGGATTACGGCAACAATATCCGCCAGATGGCGCTCGAAGAAGGTCTGGAAGACGCTTTTGCCTTCCCAGGCTTCGTGCCTGCCTATATCCGTCCGCTGTTCTGCCGCGGCATTGGGCCTTTCCGCTGGGCTGCTCTCTCCGGTGATCCGGAAGATATTGCAAAGACCGATGCCAAGGTGAAAGAACTGCTGCCAGACAACAAGCATTTGCACAACTGGCTCGATATGGCGAAAGAACGCATAGCGTTTCAAGGCCTGCCAGCACGCATCTGCTGGGTGGGTTTAGGCGACCGTCACCGCCTCGGCCTCGCCTTCAACGAAATGGTCCGCAATGGTGAGCTGAAAGCACCAATCGTCATCGGTCGCGATCACCTCGATTCAGGCTCGGTTGCATCGCCAAACCGCGAAACAGAATCTATGAAGGACGGCTCGGACGCCGTATCCGACTGGCCGCTGCTCAACGCTTTGCTCAACACCGCCTCGGGCGCAACATGGGTATCGCTCCATCATGGCGGTGGCGTCGGCATGGGCTTCTCCCAGCATGCGGGCATGGTCATCTGCTGTGACGGTTCGGAAGATGCGGATGAACGCATCGGTCGCGTATTGTGGAACGATCCTGCCACTGGCGTCATGCGTCATGCCGATGCGGGTTATGAAGAAGCGCTCGACTGGGCCAAGCAGCAGGGTCTGCGTCTGCCTGCCATACTTGGAAATTAATCCATGCAAATATTGCGCAGCGCCGACCACAAACGCATGCCGTGGAAAAACGGCGGGGGTGTTACGGTCGAGATTGCAATCCATCCGATCAATGCGTCAGTCGATAATTTCGACTGGCGTATTTCGACGGCGACCGTTGCAAACGATGGACCGTTCTCGGTTTTTCCCGGCATTGATCGCACCTTGTCCGTACTGGAAGGCAATGGCATTGTTCTTAATGTTGAAGGTGTGGAAACCACCCTCACCCGCGAGACAGCACCCTTTGCTTTTGCCGCCGATGCAAGCTCTGGTGCCAGTCTGATCGAAGGTCCAATCACCGACCTCAACGTCATGACGCGACGTAGAAACTTCGCGCATCAGGTCGAGCGCATCGTCACAAATGATTCGATTGTTGTCGCACCTGATAACAGTTTGATGCTTATTTTTTGTGCAGACGGTCATTTTGAACTCAAAACAGACACCGGAATCGCACATCTCCATATCCATGATTGCCTGATCAACGCGGAAGAAGCGCAGTTTTCTGTAGAACTTGTTGGGAAGGGGATCGTACATAAAATTTCGATTATGGAAGCATAATCAATGGCCTATGACAATTTTGACCGCAGATAAAAACAACGGATTCTTTAACCGCCTCTCTGGACAGAAATCGCCTTCCTGCTAACTTGTTCGCAATTAATATGTATATGCTTAAAACAAAAAAGGGGTTCACATATGAAAATGTCGTGGTTAGCGGGCGCTGCCCTCGCAGCTCTTACTATCGCCTCTGCCGCACAGGCAGAAACAAAAGTCGCAATAGGCTTCTCCGGCTGGACTGGTTTTGGTCCGCTGACGCTCGCCAAAGAAGCTGGCATATTCAAGAAGAATGGCCTCGACGTCACGCTCAACAAAATCCCGCAGGCAAGCCGTCATCTGGCGCTCGCATCGGGCGATATCCAGTGTGCTGCAACCACAGTTGAGACATGGATTATCTGGAATTCAGCCGGCGTTAAAACCAAGCAGATTTTCCAGATGGACAAATCCTATGGTGCAGATGGCATCGCAGTACGAAGCGATGTCAATTCTTTCGCTGATCTCAAAGGCAAAACAATCGCCGCTTCCGCGCCCGGCACCTCGCCATATTTCTTTTTGGCCTTCATGCTTGCCAAAAACGGCATGACTACCAAGGACGTCAAGATCGTCAACATGGAGCCAGGACCGGCAGCACAGGCTTTTGTTGCAGGCCAGAACGATGCTGCCATGACTTATGAGCCGTATCTTTCAACGGTTCGCGCAGCTCCCGACAAGGGCAAAATCCTTGCAACCACACTGGAGTATCCTGCTGTGATGGATACGGTGGGCTGTACGCCGGACTTTCTCGAAAAAAACCCGGAAGCTGCAAAGGCACTGGCCAACAGCTATTTTGAAGCACTCGAACTAATCGCTGCCGATCCAGCCAAGTCCTATGAAATCATGGGCAAGGACGTGAAGCAGTCAGGCGAGCAATTCGGCCAGTCGGCATCGCATCTGCGCTGGCAGGACAAGGCAGCAAACCAGAAATTCTTTGAAGGAGAATTCAAAGAATTCTCGCAAGAAGCAGCCGATCTCCTGCTCGAAGCAGGTGTCATCAAGACCAAGCCAAATCTCGACGAGATTGTCGATATCAGCTTTATCAAGTAAGTGACATCGCAACACAGACTCGGAGCTCACTCCGGGTCTGTTTCATTTCCGCCTCAGGACTTGAGGCAACCGTCTTACTCAACGGATATGTCTATGCAGCCTATGCAACCAATCGGAAACGGAGCCCGGGTATTTTTGGGAATTCTGTTTTTCGTGCTTTTCTTCCTCTTCTGGGGCATTGCCACGCTTGGTGGTTTTGTCTCCCCTACGTTTCTTGCAGATCCGATCACCATGGTCAGAGACGGATGGGATCTAATCGTCAATCAGGGTTTCATGTCCGATATTGGCATGACCGTCTGGCGTGTTTTGGGTGGCTTTGTACTGGCAAGTATCGTTGCCATTCCGCTTGGCATTGCCATGGGCGCCTACAAGCCAATTGAAGCTTTGCTTGAACCGTTTGTTTCCTTCGCCCGCTACCTGCCCGCATCTGCTTTCGTACCACTACTGATCCTCTGGTCAGGCATTGGCGAAACACAAAAACTGCTGGTCATTTTCATTGGCGCGGTCTTCCAGATCATCCTCATGATCGCAGTTATCGTTGCCAATACACGCCGCGATTTGGTTGAAGCGGCTTATACGCTGGGTGCGAAAGACAGTGGCATCATTCGCCGCGTATTGATGCCTGCAAGCGCACCAGACATCGCCGAAACACTGCGTCTCGTGCTTGGCTGGGCATGGACCTACGTGATCGTTGCAGAGCTAATCGGCGCATCCTCCGGCATCGGATATATGATCATCAACTCGCAGGCGCTGATGGCCACGGGCCAGATCATTTTCGGCATTATCGTGATCGGTGTCATCGGACTGATTTCCGATCTCGCTTTCAAATATTTCAACCGCTGGCTCTTTGCGTGGAGGTTTGCGTAATGGCTACGAAAACCGAACAGGAACTCGTCGTAAATGGTGTAAGCCGGACCTTTCCGGGCGTTCACGGCGGCAAGCCAACACTTGCTTTGCAAGCGACCGACCTCATCATTCCAAAGAATGATTTTGTGACCATTCTCGGCCCCTCGGGGTGCGGAAAGTCCACGCTGCTGCGCATTATCGCCGGTCTCGACAAGCCAAGCACCGGCACGGTCACACTTGAAGGCCAGCCAGTCAAAGGTCCGGGCGCAGATCGTGGCATGGTGTTTCAGTCCTACACACTTTTTCCATGGCTAACGATCCGCCAAAATGTGGGTTTTGGATTACGTGAAAAAGGTGTGCCGGAAAAGCAGGCCCGCGAAATCATCGATACCTATATCGACAAGGTGGGGCTGCGTGGCTTTGAAAACCACTGGCCGAAGCAGCTTTCGGGCGGCATGCAACAGCGAACGGCAATTGCCCGTGCGCTTGCCAACGATCCTAAGATTCTGCTTCTGGATGAACCTTTCGGCGCACTCGACAACCAGACCCGCGGGCTGATGCAGGAGCTTCTGCTCGGCATTTGGGAGCGCGAGCAGAAGACTGTCATCTTCGTTACTCACGACATTGAAGAAGCGATCTTCATGGCGACACGCGTGGTCACGATGACGGCTCGTCCCGGCAAGATCAAATCGATCACGCCAGTCGATATTGAGCATCCGCGATCCTATCAGGTGAAGGCCAGCCCGGAATTCTCCGAACTGCGCTTGAAGCTTACCGAAGAAATCCGCAGCGAAGCAATTACAGCCGCAAAACAGGCCGCTTGAAAATAGATGTTTCGCTTCAAGCATTGAAGGCATAAGAAAAGGCTGCGATGTTCTTCGCAGCCTTTTTCATAGCGTTTGCGCGCATCTATCCGAAAGCCGCTCGGTATGCGCTCTTTTCAGGATTAATCATGGCAATTTCAGCAGCACTTGAAGACCGTATCGTCTATGTGAATGGCGAATATGTCAGCGCCCGCGATGCCCGTATTTCCATCTTTGACCGTGGCTTTCTCTTCGGTGACGGTATTTACGAAGTGACCGCCGTTCTGGACGGCAAGCTCGTAGACAACGGTCCGCATATGACACGCCTGCGTCGTTCGACCGGAGAAATCGGCATTCCGATGCCAATGAGCGAAGACGAGATCGTTGCGATTGAGCGCGAACTCATCCGCCGCAACAACATGGTTGAAGGGGGCGTTTATCTGCAGATCACCCGTGGCGACGGTCGCGACCGTGATTTTGTGGCAAAAGGCCTCAAACCATCCGTGGTCATGTTTACGCAGGCAAAGCCACTTGTCGACAAGCCGGAGGCCAAAACCGGGATCAGCGTGCTTTCGCTTGACGATCTGCGCTGGAAGCGCCGTGACATCAAGACGGTTTGCCTCCTGCCGCAGGCGCTGGCCAAAGAAATAGCCAAAAATGCTGGCTGCGACGAAGCCTGGATGCTTGAGGATGGTTTTGTGACCGAAGGCGCGTCTTCGACTGCCTATATCGTGACTGAAGATGATGTCATCGTTACACGCCCCAACAGCAATGCAACGCTGCCTGGCTGCACGCGTCTGTCGCTACTCCAGCTTATTGCAGAATCGGGCATGAAGCTTGAAGAGCGTCTTTTCACGATCGATGAGGCCTACGCTGCCAAAGAAACCTTCATGACGAGTGCTGGCACTTTTGTGACGCCAATCACTACCATCGACGGCAAGCCAATTGCGGATGGCAAGGTTGGCCCGGTGGCCCGGCGTCTGCGTGAGATTTATATCGACCACGCCCGACGCACTGCAATCTGACCATACAAAAGGGCCGGAACATTGTTCCGGCCCTTTCTTTTTAGTGCCTCAGCGGCGCTGGTTGTAGACGTCGATACACACTGCTCCGAGCAAGACGATGCCCTTGATCACCTGCTGATAATCAATGCCGATGCCGAGGATCGACATGCCATTGTTCATCACACCCATGATGAGCGCGCCGATCACGGCACCCGTCACGCGGCCCACGCCACCATAAGCCGACGCACCACCGATAAAGCAGGCCGCAATCACATCAAGCTCAAAGCCAAGACCAGCCTTTGGCGTTGCAGTGTTGAGACGTGCCGCAAAGACAAGACCCGCAAGCGCTGCCAGCACACCCATATTCACGAATACGAGGAAGGTCAGCCGCTCGGTTTTAACGCCCGAAAGCTTGGCCGCATGGCGGTTTCCGCCAACAGCATAAATCTGGCGTCCAATCACGGTCCGGTTCGTCAGAAACGCATAAGCGGCAATCAGCACAGCCATGATGATCAACACATTCGGCATGCCGCGATGCGATGAAATAAGCAGCGCCAGATAAGCAATACCGGCAAAGAACAGAATATTCTTTACGACAAAAAGTGCGAATGGTTCTGTTTCGACACCATGCGCCACATGACGCGCACGCGACCGGCTGTTCTGCCAGACCAGAAATGCTGCCAGAACCAGTCCAAGTATCAGCGATGTAAGGTAGACGCCGCCTGCGGTCGTTCCAATCACTTCAGGAATAAACCCGGATGAAAGTTTCTGAAAGACCGGCGGGAACGGACCAACCGACTGACCGCCAAGCACGGCCAGCATCAGGCCTTTGAAGACCAGCATGCCAGCGAGTGTGACGATAAATGACGGAATATGGAAATAGGCGACCCAAAAACCCTGCATCGCGCCGATCAGTCCGCCGGCGATCAGACAGAGGATCGCTGCAATCGGGAAAGGAATGCCGAATTTAACCATCATGACGGCTGCAAGTGCGCCGATAAATCCGCACACAGAGCCGACGGACAAATCGATATGGCCGGTCACGATAACCAGCAGCATACCAAGCGCCATGATGACGATATAGCTGTTTTGCAGCACGAGATTGGTCAGGTTGAGCGGTCGCATCAGCACGCCACCCGTCATAATCTGGAAAAAGATCATGATCGCGATGAGCGAGAGCAGCATTCCTGATTCACGCAGATTGCTCTTGAGATACCGCGCTATGCCGCTTGGCGCTTTCTGGCCGCTCTGGATGACATTATCGCTCATTGCTTTTTTCCCTTATTCTGCATGATGGCGCGCATGATGTTTTCCTGCGTTGCGCCCTCGCCTGCGACCTCGCCAACGAAAGCACCCTCATGCATGACGACGATGCGGTCGCAGATCCCGATAAGCTCGGGCATTTCCGAAGAAATCACGACCACACCCTTGCCGCTGTCCGCCAGTGAGTTGATGATTGTGTAAATGTCGTATTTCGCGCCCACATCGATGCCGCGCGTCGGCTCATCAAGAATGAGCACATCCGGCCCGGTGAAAAGCCATTTCGAGAGCACGACTTTCTGCTGATTGCCGCCAGAAAGCGTGCCCGTTTCCTGATAGACATTGTGGCAGCGGATGCTCATCTGATCGCGATAACCATTGGCGACCTTCATCTCCTGCATGTCATCGATCACACCCTTGGGGCTGACACCGCGCAAATGCGCCAGCGAAATATTGCGCGAGATGTTTTCACCCAGCACAAGCCCCAGTTGCTTTCGGTCCTCAGTGACATAAGCAAGACCTGACTTGATCGCACGCGTAACGGTCGAAATATCAACCTGCTTGCCGTGAATACGCGCCGTGCCGGATATATTCGTGCCCCATGAGCGCCCAAACAGGCTCATGGCGAATTCAGTGCGGCCTGCACCCATCAGGCCTGCAATGCCAACGATCTCGCCAGCCTTGACCTCAAAAGATACATTTTTGACCGAGTGCCGCTCAGGATGCAGCGGATGATAAACAGACCAGTTTTCAACTTGCAAAATGACATCGCCAATCTTCGGATCACGCTTCGGGTAGCGGCTCTCCAGATCACGATCAACCATCTTGCGGATGATTTCGTCTTCCTCGACCTCGCCCTCATGGCAATCAAGTGTGGCCACGGTTCTGCCGTCGCGCAGGACGGTAATCTTGTCGGCTACTTCACGAATTTCATTAAGCTTGTGGGAAATGAGAATAGACGTGATGCCCTGCGCACGAAACTCGCGCAACAATGCCAGAAGAGCAGCGCTATCGGTCTCATTCAGGCTTGCTGTCGGCTCATCAAGGATCAACAGCCGCACGCGTTTGGAAAGTGCCTTGGCAATTTCCACAAGCTGCTGCTTGCCAACACCAATATCCGTGACCAGCGTATCGGGAGATTCCGTCAGGCCAACCTTTTTCAGAAGCGCCTGCGTACGATGATAGACTTCGCTTCTGTCAATCACCCCGTAACTGGCTGGCGGATTGACCAGAAAGATATTCTCGGCAATCGACATCAGCGGAACCAGCGCCAGCTCCTGATGGATAATCACGATGCCAAGCGCTTCGGATTCATTAATATCGCGGAAGTGCCGCTCTTCTCCGTCAAAGACGATCGAACCTTCATAACTCCCGTGCGGATAGACGCCTGAAAGCACCTTCATCAGCGTGGATTTACCCGCACCGTTTTCACCGACAAAAGCGTGAATTTCTCCCGGCATAACGGTGAAATTAACGTCGCTCAAAGCCTTCACGACACCGAAAGATTTGCTGATACCACGCATTTCGAGAATGGGTTGTCCGGCATTATCCGGCGTCTTCCCACTGTCGTCACGCGGAACAGGGTTGGCTACATTCATCGCTCGCTCCCTTTACAATCCTGCGATTATGCTGCGCTTAAAAAAGACAACGCTGTCAATGTTTAAGCCTAGCCCGGTCCTTAGACCGGGAGAGACAATCGCATTGCATAAGGGTTCCAGACGCGTTCAAAAACGCGTCTGGAACTCAAAAATTACTGGATCTGATCTTCTTTGTAATAGCCGCTATCGACCAGAACTTCTTTCCAGTTCGACTTGTCGACGATGACCGGCTTGAGCAGATAGGACGGCACAACCTTAACGCCATTGTCATAGGTTTTTGTGTCGTTGACTTCCGGCTCCTTGCCGCTCATCACAGCGTCAACCATATCAACGGTTACCTTGGCGAGCTCGCGGGTATCCTTGAAGATGGTCGAATTCTGTTCGCCAGCGAGGATCGACTTTACCGATGGCACTTCCGCATCCTGACCGGAAACAGCAGGCATTGGCATGTCGCCGCTGCCATAGCCAATGCCCTTGAGCGAAGACAGGATACCGATGGAAATACCGTCATAAGGTGACAGAACCGCATCAAGCTTCTTGTCGGTATAGAATGCCGAGAGGATCGAATCCATACGGGCCTGAGCGGTTGCACCATCCCAGCGCAGTGTCGCTACCTTGTCCATGCCGGTCTGGCCGCTTGCAACAACGAGCTTGCCGCTGTCGATGTAAGGCTGAAGCACCGACATTGCGCCGTTGTAGAAGAAGTAAGCGTTGTTATCGTCAGGTGAACCGCCGAAAAGCTCGATGTTGAACGGGCCTTCCTTGTTCTTGAGATCAAGTGCCTTTTCGATCGACTGCGCCTGCAACACACCAACCTGGAAATTGTCGAAGGTCGCATAATAGGACACATTCGGTGTATCGCGGATCAGTCGATCATAAGCGATAACCTTGATGCCTGCTTCGTTGGCCTTGGCAAGAACATCGGACAGCGTTGTTCCGTCAATCGATGCAACAACCAGAACCTTGGCACCCTTGGTGACCATGTTTTCGATCTGCGCCAGCTGGTTTGGTACATCGTCTTCCGCGTATTGAAGATCGGTCTGGTAACCGCGCTCCTGGAGCACCTTCACCATGTTGTCGCCATCAGCAATCCAGCGCGCCGACGATTTTGTAGGCATAGCCACGCCGACGAGGCCCTTGTCCTCAGCCTGTGCAAAGCCGGTAAAGGCAAAAGCAGCAATTGCTGCTGCCAGAGTTAGTGATTTAATCCCTGCCATTGTCTCACTCCCATGATAAAACAGGCTTTCTGAACCTGCCATTTTCCCAAATTTCCGCCCCCGCCTAAGCTTTGCGGAACTCCTCCAGGACCAAACCGCGGCACCGTCAGCCCGCGATCTTGTCCCATGCTGTCACCGCAAGTTGAGCGCGTTCACGCACATCAGCGGCTGTAAACCCGGCCTTGTAGAGGCTGGATCCCAATCCAAAGCAGCGCACTCCCGCGCTGACATAAGTTGCAAAATTGTCCTCAGATACGCCGCCCACGGCACCCACCGGAATATCTTTTGGCAGTACCGCACAAATGGCCTTGATGCCGTCTGCGCCAAGTACACTTGCCGGAAAAAACTTGAGCGCCGATGCGCCTGCATGAATGGCGCTGAACGCCTCGGTCGGTGTGAAAACACCCGGCATCGTCACCATGCCATGCGCGGATGCCCGCCTGATAACATCAGGTTCCACATTGGGGCTGACGAGAAGTCTGCCGCCCACATCATTGAGCCGATCCACATTTTCGACCGACAGAACAGTGCCAGCGCCGATCAGCACATTATCCGGCGCAAGCCTTGCAGCCTTTTCAATAGAGACAAACGGCTCGGGCGAATTGAGCGGAATTTCGATTGCCTCAAAACCCGTTTCGATCAAAGCACCGACAATCGTTTCCGTTTCCTCCGGGCGAATACCACGCAGAATGGCAACCAGTGGATAGCGAAGCTTTGGCCATGCAATACGTCCGCTCATCGCGCACCTCCTGCAAATGCATGTTTCGCCGCCATGAAAAGCCCATCGCGCACCAGTTCATCGGCTTCAATGCGCTTGACACTAATTCCCGCAATCTGAAGAGCTGATGCATAAAGTGCGCCCATCATGCCGTCAGAAAGAAGCAGCACTTGGCTAAGCTCTCCGAACAGCTTGCGCCCGCCAGCAACTTCCAGCCCGATCAACAGTCCGGACAAACGCGCAAGCTGTTCATCGGCGCTGTAATCATGCACCAGCCAGCCAGCGCGAACCGTAAACAGCGCATTCGAAATCAGTTCCGGCGTCTCAAGCGAAGCTTTAACACCGGCGGCAAAGGCTGCACTTTTCGGATCAACCGGCTTTGCCCGGTCAAGCGCACCGGCCAGAACCGACTTATCTTTCAGAAGTGCAAAGAGTTCACCGGTCATGAATGAACGATAGTCAGCTAGTTTGCCATCCGCGATCTGCACCCATTTGGCGTGCGTTCCGGGCATGACAACCACGGCATCGCGTACACCCCGATGCACCAGACCAAGCAGCTTGGTTTCTTCGCCGCGCATCACGTCCGGCGCATCCTCACTGCGGCGAGCAACGCCCGGCAGCATGATCACTGGTCGCTGTGCAGGTACACGCACCGCAGCCGCAACGATTGCTTCAAGACCGGCAGGCAAGCTCATATAGGGCGCTTCGATCCAGCCGGTACGCGAACCCGCCATGCCGCAAATCACCACCGGCAGATCGTTTGGCGCATTGACAGAAGCAAGGTGCCGTTCAAGAACCGTCTCAAAACCGGCTTGCTTGGCATGCAGTAAACCATCATCGCCACGGCTTTCATTGAGCACGGTTCCATCCGCATCAAGCGTCCAGAGGCGGAACCGGGTAGTTCCCCAGTCCGCAACCGCTGCAAATGGCTTTGTGGCCCCGGACATTAGTGATTATCTCGCGGCAGGCCACGCGTGTGCGCGATGTCCTGATACTTGATTGCATTTTCGAGAACTGCACCTGTTTCCATCTGACCAACGACAGCGCGCTGGATTTCCTGCCATGGGGTCTGGCTTTCAGGATATTTATAACCACCAGCCGCTTCCAAAGCCTTGCGCCGCGCAGCCAGTTCTTCGTCCGAGATCAGAATATCCGCGGTGCCACGCCCAATATCAATGCGCACACGGTCACCTGTTCTCAGGATCGCAAGGCCGCCGCCAGCGGCAGCTTCGGGTGAAGCATTGAGGATCGATGGCGAACCGGACGTACCCGACTGACGACCATCACCAATACAAGGCAGCGAACTGATGCCCTTTTTAAGCAGATAATCCGGCGCGCGCATGTTCACGACTTCGGCCGCACCCGGATAACCGATTGGCCCTGCGCCACGCATGAACAGCACGGTATTCGCGTCAATTTCAAGCGAAGGATCATCGATGCGATGATGATAATCTTCCGGTCCGTCAAACACGACCGCTTTGCCTTCAAAGGCATTCGGGTCTTTTTCATCGGAAAGATAACGATTGCGGAATTCTTCCGAAATAACGCTCAGCTTCATGATTGCCGACGAGAACAGATTGCCGCGCAGAACGCGGAACCCGGCATGGTTCTTCAATGGCTGGTCATAGGTCTTGATGACATTGCTGTCTTCAATGACAGCGTTCTTGCAGTTTTCGCCAATCGTCTTTCCGTTGACGGTGAGTGCATCCTCATGAATGAGGCCCTGCCCCATCAACTGATTGACGACCGCAGGCACACCGCCTGCGTGATAATAATCTTCGCCAAGATATTCGCCCGCTGGCTGCAGATTAACCAGAAGCGGAATTTCTTCCCCGTATTTCTGCCAGTCATCGATGGTCAGATCAACGCCAAGATGACGCGCAAGCGCGTTCAGATGGATCGGTGCATTGGTCGAACCACCAATGGCTGAATTCACGCGGATCGCATTGATAAATGCTTCCTTGGTCATGATGTCTGTGGGCTTCAAATCCTCATAGACCATCTCGACGATACGACGGCCGGTCAGATAGGACACTTCCTGACGGTCACGATAAGGTGCTGGAATTGCAGCCGAACCTGGCAACTGCATGCCAAGGGCTTCGGCCAGCGAATTCATCGTGGTCGCCGTACCCATCGTGTTGCAATAGCCGGTCGACGGCGCCGAAGACGCAACCAGCTTGATAAAGCCCGCATAGTCGATCTCGCCCTTGGCCAGCAGCTCGCGCGCCTTCCAGACGATAGTGCCCGAACCCGTGCGCTCGCCACGGAACCAGCCATTGAGCATCGGCCCAACCGAAAGCGCAATCGCCGGAATATTGACGGTCGCCGCCGCCATCAGGCAGGCAGGTGTGGTCTTGTCACAGCCAATGGTGAGAACGACGCCATCCAGCGGATAGCCATAAAGCACCTCCACAAGGCCGAGATAAGCAAGATTGCGATCAAGACCTGCTGTCGGGCGCTTGCCGGTTTCCTGAATAGGATGCACTGGAAATTCAATTACGATACCGCCCGCTTCACGCACGCCTTCACGCACACGATTGGCAAGTTCTAGATGGTGACGATTGCACGGCGAAAGATCAGAACCCGTCTGCGCAATGCCAATGATCGGTCGCCCGGATTGCAACTCTTCCTGGCTCAAGCCGTAATTCATGTAGCGCTCAAGATAGAGCGCCGTCATGTCGACATTGTCCGGATTGTCGAACCATGCGCGTGAGCGGAATCTCGGTGCTTTTGGCGTAACGGGCTTGTTCATTTCACTGTCCTGCGTGGGTAAGAGACCGCCGCGCGGCCGCATTTCCTAATCTTCAAAAGCTTCAACGACGTGGCGCTCTCCAAGAAGGAAAGCATCGGCAACATGGGTCAGCGGCGTCAGATCGACATCACTGCGACCGTCACGAACGAGTTGCACAAAATTGGCGTAAAGCCGCTGATATTCGCGATCAGGCTCCGCCATTTTCTCTGTTCCCGCGATGCTCAGTCGACTACCGCCATGGCTAAGCAGCAGCGTTCCCTTGTCGGTCTCGACACGAATATCCCATGTCTGCGGCCCGGTCTGCCGCCAGTCGAGTTCAAACGAAACAGGTGTCCCGCTTTCCGTCTCAAACTTGAGATCAGCCGCAATCGGTGCTGCCCGATTTTCCGGGAAATAGAGATCAGACTTCGTCAAGAAAAACCGTTCCGGCAAAATATGCGTGACAATCGACAGCGCATTGATACCCGGATCAAACACACCAAGACCACCTGGCTCCCAGATCCATTGCTGCCCCGGATGCCAATGACGCACATCTTCTTTCCATGCGACCGCAACAGACTTGATAACAGCGTCTTTCAGAAATTCACGCGCAGGCTCGACCGCTGCGGCTTCACGCGAATGCCACGTTGTATAAAGCGTAACACCTTGTGCCTCGGCCAATTGCTCAAGTGCGTGCACTTCCGAAAGCGTTGCGCCCGGAGGCTTTTCCAGCATCACATGCTTGCGCGCTTTAAGGGCTGCATAGGCCTGTTCAAAACGACCCTGCGGTGGCGTGCAAAGTGACACTGCATCGATCACCAGATCACTGCCAAGCAATTGATCGATATCATGAAACGATGGCAGACCATCGATCCCCGCATTGCGGCTGGCAACGGCTGCAAGTTCAACGCCATCCACCACTTCAATCGATGGCAGATGCTGATCCCGCGCAATCTTGCCAAGACCAACGATAGCAAGAGAAATATTGGGTTGAGCAACCATTTTACAGCGCCTTCACAGCAACATTCTCGGCTGCTGCCAGCGCCAGCCTGTTGACCAGCGGATAGCGGAACGGCTTTGCCGAAATCTCGAACTGATCGCCAGTTTCAGTCTTCACGCCTTCCGAGAAAGACAGCGTTGCTGTGCCAAAGAAATGAACATGAATGTCACCCGGACGGCGGAACAGCGCATATTTGAAATGGTGGTGTTCCAGATTGGCAATTGTGTGCGACATGTTCGCTTCGCCCGACAGGAACGGCTTTTCGAAGATGACCTGTTCGCCACGCCGAATCCGCGAAACGCCTTCGACATGATCAGGCAGATCCCCCACATAAAGCTCTGGACCAAGAGAAGCCTGACGCAATTTGGAATGTGCCAGCCACAGATAATTCTGCTTCTCAACCACATGATCGGAAAACTCATTGGCAAGGCAGAAGCCAAGACGGAATGGCGTGCCATCGGGACCGATCAGATAAATGCCAGCCAGCTCAGGTTCTTCGCCACCATCTTCGGCAAAGGCAGGAGAAACAAGTTCACCACCTGTTTCAACCAGCGCGGAGCCATCGCCCTTATAAAACCATTCGGGCTGCACGCCGGCTTCACCCGGCTTTGGCTTGCCACCTTCAACGCCCATCAGGAACATGCGCATGGAATCGGTTGGCTTTTCAGCCGCCTGTGCTGCCTTGTGCATCTTGTCGCGACCATCGGCAGAACCAAGATGTGTGAGACCCGTGCCTGCAACAACCAGATGTGCCGGATCAGCGTGGGTAATCGGCAGAGCAATTTTACCGCTCGCCAGCGCCGCATCAATATCGACGGCCTCGCCCTTGCCGTTGCGCTCTACCTGCTCGCTCAGGCTGATACCTGCTGTAATCGCAGCCCAGGCCAGTTCATACGTCGTTGTCACGCCATTGACGACATGTGCCGCGCCCTCATCGTCGCAAGCAGCCACACGTGTTTCTCCGCGCGCATCGCGGAACTGTACCAGACGTAACATTGAACCTCCCGTTTTTCCGCAAAACCCTTGCGGAACATTATTCCGCCCGCTCAGATACACTCCAGCATCATCGGACGGCTCCTTCTTATTAATATGACTATTTTGCCAAACACCGCTTTGTCAAGCAAGTGCTATAGGCATTGAAGCCCCATCGGCAAGGATGGCCCTAAGAATAATATATAAACAATTGAATTACCTAGATAATTAGAAAAAGTGCACGTTTGTCGCACCCTTAATTTTGAATTATTCCGACAAATATGCTTGCTATAAAGTAATATTATATGCTTCATAATCGCTAAGGCCGGGAGGGCCTTTTTTGGGAGGAACTATTATGAAACGCAGTTTGACGGCCCTGACGGCCGCACTTTCGCTTGCCCTCATTTCAAGCGCATCCGCAGCCTCACTGACAGTCGGCTTTTCCCAGATCGGCTCAGAGTCGGGCTGGCGTGCTGCCGAAACAAGCGTAACCAAGCAAGAGGCCGAAAAGCGCGGTCACACACTCAAATTTGCTGACGCGCAGCAGAAGCAGGAAAACCAGATCAAGGCCGTTCGCGGCTTCATCGCGCAGGGCGTCGATGCCATTCTGATCGCACCGGTTGTAGCAACCGGTTGGGACGCGGTTCTCAAAGAAGCCAAGGAAGCTGAAATTCCGGTTGTGCTTCTTGATCGCCAGATTGATGCGCCCGAAGACCTTTATCTCACCGCCGTCACATCCGATCAGGTTCATGAAGGCAAGGTTGCCGGTGACTGGCTGGTAAAGGACGTGGGCGACAAGCCTTGTTCGGTGGTTGAACTTCAGGGCACCACCGGCTCCTCACCTGCGATCAATCGCAAGAAGGGTTTTGAGGAAGCAATTGCAGGCCATGACAACATCAAGATTTCCCGCTCGCAGACCGGTGACTTTACGCGCACCAAGGGCAAGGAAGTCATGGAAAGCTTTATCAAGGCTGAAGGCGGCGGCAAGGACATCTGCGCTGTCTATGCACATAATGACGACATGGCGGTAGGCGCTATTCAGGCCATCAAGGAAGCTGGCCTCAAGCCTGGCACTGACATCAAGATCGTATCCATTGACGCTGTGCCAGATATTTTCCAGGCCATGGCCAATGGTGAAGCCAATGCAACGGTGGAACTGACGCCAAACATGGCAGGGCCGGCTTTCGACGTGATTGAAGCTTTCAAGGAGAAAGGCACGGTTCCGCCAAAGTGGATCCAGACCGAATCCAAGCTCTTCACGCAGGCTGACGATCCGAAGGGCGTTTACGAAGCCAAAAAGGGCCTCGGCTACTGATCGCACCATCCTCCCCGGACTGCGCAATAGGCGTAGCCCGGACCTGGAGCATGTCGCGGAAAAGTGGGAACCGCCTTCGCGGGGAAATCAGTCCACCGGACTGATTTCTGATCCCGCTTCGATCCGATAACGACATGCGTGAAAACAAAAACAGAGCGAGTGCAGTGGCTATAATTACATGCAACACGCTCTGTTTTCGCAAATCAGCAAGCGGAAGACTGCTATGGCTCGCCCTGAAATCGCTGCGCGCAAGACGCCAGAACAACCGCTCCTTGAAGCCCGCGGAATTACAAAATCCTTTCTGGGTGTGACCGCTCTCGACCATGTCGATTTCGTCCTCAATGAAGGCGAAATTCACGCACTTTTGGGTGAAAATGGCGCAGGAAAATCCACCCTCATCAAAATATTGACCGGCGCCTATCATGGCTTTGACGGTTCAATCCTGCTTGAAGGCCAGCCGATAGCGCCCGCATCGGTCGCACAGGCCCAGACACTTGGCATCGGCACCGTCTATCAGGAGGTCAATCTTCTTGAAAATCTGACGGTTGCTGAAAACTTGTTTCTTGGTCGCCAGCCAAGCCGCATGGGTTTCATAGACCGCCGCCGCATGGAAAAAGACGCAAGCTCTCTTCTTGCCCGTTACGGGCTTGCAATCGATGTCAGCGCGCCCTTGTCGGCATATTCAGTCGCAATACGCCAGATTATCGCGATTGCCCGCGCCGTCGATCTTTCCGGCAAAGTTCTGGTGCTTGACGAGCCAACCGCCAGTCTAGATGCTCACGAAGTCGAAATGCTGTTTGGCGTATTACGCCAGTTGAAGGCCGAAGGTCTTGGCATCATCGTCATCACGCATTTTCTCGATCAGGTCTACGCCATTGCCGATTGCGCAACCGTGCTGCGCAATGGCCGTCTGGTCGGCAGTCGCGCTCTTTCCGAACTGCCCCGCACCGATCTTATTTCCATGATGCTCGGCCATCAGTTGCAGGAAACCGTGCGTCGCCAAGTCGCCGAAGAAGTCAGTGCCGACACAGCCGCACCAATTCGCTTTTCCGACTTCGGCAAGAAGGGCAGCGTTGCGCCGTTCGATCTTGCGATCAAACCGGGAGAAGCCGTCGGCATTGCAGGCCTTCTGGGTTCGGGACGCACCGAAACCGCCCTTCTTATGTTCGGCGTCGATGAAGCTGATAGTGGAAAACTTAACATTGATGGCAGAGAAACCAAGCTGCCCTCACCCGTTGCAGCCATTGCAGAACGCTTCGCTTTTTGCCCGGAAGAACGCAAAACGGATGGCATTATCGGCGATTTCTCCGTTGCCGAAAACATAGCACTTGCGGTTCAAGCCAAACGCGGCTGGTCAAAGCCAATTTCCTCCCGCGAGAAAGCAGCACTTGCGCAGCGCTACATCAAGGCGCTTGATATTCGTCCGCCCGATCCGGACAAGCCGATCAAGTTCCTGTCTGGCGGCAATCAGCAGAAGGCAATTCTGGCACGCTGGCTTGCGACTGATCCGCGCCTGCTGATCCTTGATGAGCCGACACGCGGCATCGACATTGGCGCGCATGCGGAAATCATCAAACTGATCGGCGAACTTTGCACGGAAGGCATGTCACTGGTGATCATTTCCTCGGAATTCGAAGAACTGGCAGCCGTTGCCAATCGTGTGATCGTGCTTTCCGACCGCCGCCATGTTGCAGAACTTAAAGGCGAAGAAATCACCGCCGACAATATTGTTCGCGCAATAGCTGAGACTGGAGCCGAAGCAGGCCATGTGAGCGAAAAGGAAAACGCAGCATGATGGCGCGCACTGCCAAAAAACTCAAAAGACTGGCACCCCAACTGGCAGCACTTGCAGCAATTCTCGCTGCAAACTCGATCATCTCGCCGGGCTTTCTCGATGTTTCATTTCAAAATGGCAGGCTTTACGGAAGCCTCATTGATATTCTGGTGCGTGCTGCACCGGTCGCCATTCTCGCCATTGGTATGACACTGGTAATTGCCACGCGCGGCATTGATTTGTCAGTAGGTGCGGTTATGGCAATCAGCGGCGCAACGGCTGCATCTCTTATTGTTGCAGGTTATCCGCTCGCCATCGTCATTCCTGTTGCATTGGGCGTTGGCCTTTTATGCGGCTTATGGAATGGGTTTCTGGTCGCTGTTTTCGACATTCAGCCGATTATCGCAACGCTGATATTGATGGTCGCCGGTCGAGGCATCGCACAGCTCATCACCGAAGGCGTCATTCTCACTTTCAATGATGATTCCTTTGCAGCACTTGGTTCAGGTTCATTTCTCGGCATACCGCTTCCAGTGTTGATCTGGCTGTTTGCGGGGCTTGTCGTAGGCCTTGCCGTGCGATCCACAGCACTGGGCTTTCTTATCGAAGCAACTGGCATAAACCGCCGCGCGGCCATGCTGGCCGGTGTCAAAGCGCGCTTTCTGCTGTTCAGCGTCTACGCGGTTTCGGGCGTTGGCGCAGCCCTTGCAGGCCTGATCGCCACCGCAGATATTCGCGGTGCGGATGCCAACAATGCAGGCCTCTGGCTTGAACTTGACGCCATTCTGGCAGTCGTCATCGGCGGCACATCGCTGAACGGTGGACGCTTCTCGATCATGGCGTCGCTGCTTGGCGCGCTGATTATCCAGTCGATCAATACCGGCATTCTGATGGCGGGCTTTCCGCCGGAATTCAACCTGATCATCAAGGCAGGCATTATCGTTATCGTTCTGACATTCCAGTCGCCTGCGATTGTCAATTTCATCACCTTCCTGCGCGCTGAACGCAAGAGCGGGCCCACGAAAACACCCCAGCAAAGCCAACAGGGGGCACGCAGATGAAAGTGCTTCGCAATCTGCCTTTCGTAACCACGGTCGCGATTTTCCTGCTCGCTTATGCGATCTGCGTGATCCAGTTTCCAAACATGCTCTCAACGCGTGTCATCGGAAATCTCCTAACCGATAACGCCTTTCTCGGCATTGCTGCCGTCGGCATGACCTTTGTGATCATTTCGGGCGGCATCGACCTCTCAGTCGGATCGGTCATCGCCTTTACCAGCGTGTTTGTGGCCGTGCTTGTCGGGCAACTGGGCGTGCACCCGCTCGTGGCCTTCTCCCTTGTTCTCATCATTGCAGCCCTCTTTGGCGCATGGATGGGAATGATGATCCATTTCCTCGGCATCCCACCTTTTGTGGCAACATTGGCGGGAATGTTTCTGGCGCGTGGTGCCGCTTTTCTTATCTCGACGCAATCCGTGCCGATTTCGCATCCCTTCATCGATACTTTGCAGGGCTTTTATTTCCGGCTTCCGGGTGGCGGCAGGCTCACATTCGTTGCCATGCTGATGCTGGCGGTCTTCATCATCGGCGGGATCATTGCCCATCGCACACGCTTTGGTGCCAATATCTATGCGCTTGGCGGCAACCCGCAATCGGCAGAACTAATGGGCGTTCCGATTGGCCGCACCACGATCGGCATCTATACGATGTCCGGTGTCCTTTCAGGCCTCGCGGGAATTGTCTATACGCTTTACACCTCGTCCGGCTATTCGCTGGCAACGGTTGGCGTGGAACTCGATGCCATCGCCTCGGTGGTCATCGGCGGAACACTTCTGACAGGTGGAGCCGGTCTTGTGGCAGGCACTTTTGTCGGCATTCTGATACAGGGCCTGATCCAGACCTATATCGTCTTCGACGGCACCCTGTCTTCGTGGTGGACAAAAATAGCAATCGGCATCTTGCTGTTCCTGTTCATTGCGCTACAGCGAGGACTTGTTTGGTTTTCAGACTTAAGAATTGCCAGAAGACGCATGAAGGAGGCCTGAATTGGGATTACTGGAAACGGCCATAACCGGACGCAAGCGGCATAACAGTCACGCGGTTGTCGTGGGTGAACTTGGTCGCGGCATTGTTGCAGGCACGATTGCCGAAGGCTCCATCCTGCCCGGCGACAATGAACTGTCGCTGCGTTTTGGCGTTTCCCGTACAGTGCTGCGCGAAGCCATGAAAACCCTTGCCGCAAAACGCCTGATCGAACCCAAGGCCAAGGTCGGCACCCGTGTTTTGGGCGCGAGCTCCTGGAATTTCTTCGATCCTGACGTGCTGACATGGCGTTTTGAAGCTGGCTTCGATGAAGTCTTTGTCGATCATCTGGCCGAAATGCGCATGGCACTGGAGCCTGCTGCCGCTGCTGCTGCCGCAAAAAATGCAACCAGCGAAGAACTCGTTGAACTATATGCACTGGCTGCAAAATTCGACGATCCGAAACATACGCCAGAATCCATTGCCAAGGTCGATCTGGAGTTTCACCTTGCCATTGCGCGCATGTCCGGCAATCCGTTCATGCGCTCGGTTAGCGGCCTGATCGAGGCGGCGCTTGCCATCTCGTTCCAGCTTTCATCCCCCGCCACATCCACCGAAGGCATCGCGGAATGCGCTGCCAACCACATGCGCATTGCCCATGCCATCGCATCGCGGGATCGTCAGAAAGCGCGAAGCGCGATGGAAAGCGTCATCACCCTTGGTGTCGAGCGCATCCGCAACGCGATCTAATTACGACACTTTCAGTTCAAACTGCGGATCACCGCGCAGCGTATTGCTGACAGTGCATATTTCCTCAGCCATTTCGGCAAGGCGATGCTTTTCGTCATCGCTCAGATCACCATCGAAATGAAATGTTATATTGAATCGTTCAATACGTGACGGATTTTTATGAGACTTCTCCCCCGTCACTTCGACCCGAACATCGATGAGCTTTTCGCGCAGCTCAAGCTTACCCGCCGCAATACGCGCACTCAGCGCCATACAGGCTGCAACCGATGCATAGATCAAATCGAGCGGATTAAAACCTGCCTGGCTGACACTGGTAACAATGTCGAGTGAACCGCCGGTTGGCGTGGTGATTACGGGCAATTTGCCATGAGACATCTGCGCGACGGCGCCCGTTTCACGCGTTCTGACTTTTAGTTCACTCATGCCCGCAATCTCCAATACTCCACACAGCACTCATCATTTTAAACGTTCGATCAAAGCCATAGCCGCATGAGGATTATGCGCTTTATAACCGCTGATCACATAAAGATAGACATCACGAGTTACATTATCGGGAAGCGGTGGCGTGATGGTTTTAAGACTGTCCGGCACATCATGACCGACCGCTATAGCTTTGGCGCGTTCTGCCCAATGATCAAGCTCACGATCACTATAGCCAAGCGGTTTGTCTTCCTTTGTTCCCATGATGCGCAGATAAGCAAAAGGGGCAGTCATATCGGCAATTTCTGTAAATTCGCTGTCACCCGCAATCACCACTGCCACACCATATTGGCGCAGCAATGCAATGAAATCCGGCGAGTTGAAACTGTCGTGACGCACTTCAACCGCATGGCGCAGATTGCGTCCATCCACGCGGCTTGGCAGAAGCTTAAGGAAAGCTTCAAAATCTGCAGGATCGAATTTCTTCGTGCCCATGAACTGCCAGTTAATCACACCGAGCTTGTTTTTAAGCTCCAGAAGGCCACCGGTTATGAACTTCTCGATGCTCTCACCAGCTTCCGCCAGCACGCGACGATTGGTCGAAAAGCGCGGCGCTTTCAGCGAAAAAACAAAATCTTCAGGCGTTTCATCATGCCACTTGGCAAAAGTCGCAGGCTTCTGCGGACCATAATAAGTGCTGTTGATTTCAATGGAGGTCAGCTTGCTGGAAGCATATTCAAGTTGCCGCTTTTTGGCGAGCTTGTCGGGATAGAAGCTCTTATCCCATTCTTCAAAAGACCAGCCACCTATACCCACCCGGATTCTGCCTGAATGTGTCTGGTTCATTTCTACATACCTCCGCGACATGAGTTCATCAGCTTTGGTCATCATGTTTAAGCTGTATTCATGTCGTGCGCTATGCTGTTATCAATAGGCTTTACTGGAGGAGTAAACAAATGTCGGAAACAAAAGATCCGATCGTCATCGCCAGTGCGGTTCGAACACCGATCGGAAGTTTTCAGGGAGCGCTAAAGGGAGAGGCTGCAACAGCTTTGGGAGCGCTTGCAATCAAGGAAGCCGTTCACCGGGCAAACCTGAACCCGGATCAGATCGATGAACTGATCATGGGCTGTGTCCTTCCCGCAGGACTTGGACAAGCGCCTGCCAGACAGGCCGCAATCCATGCAGGGCTTCCCATTAATGTTCCCTGTTCGACTGTGAACAAAGTCTGTGGCTCAGGCATGAAGACCGTCATGTTTGGCACTGATCTCATTGCCGCGGGCAGCGCGCAGATCGTGGTGTCAGGCGGCATGGAAAGCATGACCAACGCGCCTTATCTTCTCGACAAGGCACGCAGCGGCTATCGCGCCGGACACGGTAAGATTTATGATCACATGTTCCTCGATGGCCTTGAAGATGCCTATGACAAAGGCCGCGCGATGGGGACTTTTGCGGAAGAAACCGCTGATCACTATCAGTTTACCCGCCAGCAACAGGATGAGTTTGCGCTCCGTTCATTGTCGCGTGCGTTGAAAGCCACCAAAGAAGGCAACTTCCGCAGCGAGATTGTCAATGTTGGCGATCTTGATCAGGATGAGCAGCCAACCCGCGCAAAACCTGAAAAGATTCCAAACCTAAAACCAGCTTTCCGCGAGGGCGGAACCGTCACTGCTGCCAACTCCTCCTCAATTTCAGATGGCGCAGCAGCACTCACTTTGATGCGTCTTTCTACCGCTGAAAAACTTGGCGCTGATCCACTTGCCATTATTCGCGGTCACGCAAGCCATGCGCAGCAACCGGCATGGTTCACCACCGCACCCATCTTTGCGATGAAAAAGCTTTTCGAAAAAACTGGCTGGAACGCGCGCGACATTGATCTTTTTGAGATCAACGAAGCCTTTGCTGTCGTGGTGATGGCGGCTATGCAGGAGCTCGATCTGCCGGCCGACAAGGTCAATATCCATGGCGGCGCCTGTGCAATAGGCCATCCGATTGGCTGTTCTGGCACGCGCATCATCGTCACACTGCTGCATGCCATGAAACAAAACAATCTTAAGCGCGGCATGGCTTCCGTTTGCATCGGCGGCGGCGAAGCGACAGCTATTGCACTTGAAGCTTTGTGAGGGGGAAAATGGATATTCAGGGACAAATCGCAATCGTCAGCGGCGGGGCTTCAGGTCTTGGTGCCGCAACCGCGCATGCACTTGCTGCCAAAGGCGCGAAAGTTGCGCTGCTCGACTTTAATATTGAAGGCGCAAACGCAGTCGCATCTGAAATTGACGGCATTGCCATTCAATGCGACGTTTCGGATGCTGCAAGTGCAGAAGCTGCATTTGAGAGCATCGCACAGAAACTCGGATCACCGCGCATTCTCGTCAATTGTGCAGGCGTCGCGCCTGCAAAGAAAATGCTCGCCCGCGATGGCAGCGTGATGCCGCTTGATGATTTTCGCCGCGCCGTTGAAATCAATCTGATCGGCTCATTCAATCTGCTGCGACTATTCGCAGACATCGCCTCCAAAGGCGAACCCCTGCCAACCGGCGAACGTGGCGTCGTGATCAACACGGCTTCTGTCGCAGCCTTTGACGGACAGATCGGCCAGACGGCCTACGCCGCATCAAAAGGCGGCGTAGTTGGATTGACACTGCCTGCAGCGCGTGAACTTAGCCCCCTTGGCATACGGGTTTGCGCCATCGCACCCGGCATTTTTGAAACCCCCATGCTCAAAGGCCTGCCGCAGCCCGCACAGGATGCGCTTGGCCAGATGGTCCCTTTCCCCCCGCGTCTGGGTCGGCCAGACGAATATGCATCGCTTGCGCTGCATATTATCGAAAACAGCATGCTCAACGGCGAAACCATAAGGCTTGATGGTGCGCTGCGTATGCCTCCGAAATAGCGCGATTGACCTCTCACAATGAAGGCAATCACCTTTCAGATATTTTGAGATTTAGGGAAATGCACAAAACCACAACGAACAGCAACATGCGGAGCGGCGGTCAGATATTGGTGGATGCGCTTAGCATTCATGGCGTCGACCGCGTTTTCTGTGTGCCCGGCGAAAGCTATCTTGCAGCGCTCGATGCTTTCCATGACGTAAGCGAACAGATTGATCTGATCGTCTGTCGTCAGGAAGGTGGCGCAGCCTACATGGCGGAAGCCTATGGCAAACTGACCGGCAAGCCCGGCATCTGCTTTGTCACGCGTGGTCCCGGCGCGACCAATGCCTCTGTCGGTGTCCATACGGCTTTTCAGGATTCCACTCCGATGCTTCTGTTCATCGGACAGGTCGCCAGCGATCAGGTCGAACGCGAAGCATTTCAGGAAGTCGATTATCGCCGCATGTTTGGCCAGATGGCAAAATGGGTAGTGCAGATCGATGATCCAGCTCGTATCCCGGAACTGGTCAGTCAGGCGTTTCACCGGGCAGTTAACGGGCGCCCCGGCCCAGTGGTCATAGCACTGCCGGAAGATATGCTGACGTCGCATGCAAGTGTAAGCGATGCACCCGCTTTTAAAACTGTCGAGATGCATCCCGGCCTTGATCAGTTGGAGAATATGCAAGCGCTTCTGGAAAAAGCTGAACGTCCGCTGATGATTGTCGGTGGCGGCGGCTGGAATGCGCAAGCGGTCAAAGATTTGCAGACCTTCGCCGAAAATATGTCCCTGCCCGTTGCAGCTTCCTTCCGCTGTCAGGATATGTTCGACAATACCCATCCGCTTTATGCGGGTGAAATGGGCACTTCGATCAGCCCAAAACTTGCAGCCCGCGTAAAAGATTCCGATTTGCTGCTGGTTGTCGGCGCACGGCTGGGTGAAATGACCACCCAAGGTTATGAGCTGATCAATATCCCGGTGCCAAAGCAGAAACTCATCCACATCCATTCGGGTGCAGAAGAACTTGGCCGTGTCTATCATGCTGATCTGCCGATCAATGCCAGCATGCCCGCTTTCGCAAAAGCGGCTGCAAAGCTCACACCTATTGCCAACGCCGGCTATAAAGCATGGGCGCAAAACGCCAATGCCGACTATCGCGACAATCTGAAAACGCCGACCATACCCGGCGAGGTTCAAATGGGCGAAGTGATGGAATGGTTACGCGCTCATTTGCAAAAAGACGCAATCATCACAAATGGCGCTGGCAATTATTCGGCCTGGCCACATCGCTTCTACCAGTACCGAACGTATCGCAGCCAATTGGCACCAACCAACGGCTCCATGGGCTATGGTGTACCGGCCGCCGTCGCGGCGAAGCTTACAGCACCGGAAAGAACTGTTGTCTGTTTCGCCGGTGACGGCTGTTTTCTGATGAACGGGCAGGAACTTGCAACGGCTGCGCAATATGGGGCCAATGCAATCTTCATCGTGGTCAATAACGGCATGTACGGCACCATCCGCATGCATCAGGAGCGCACCTATCCGGGCCGTGTTTCAGGCACCGGCCTTGCCAATCCGGATTTCGCAGCACTTGCGCGCGCCTACGGTCTTCATGGCGAAACAGTAGACAAGACTGCTGAATTTGCAGAGGCTTTCAAGCGCTGCGAGCAATCAGGCAAGCCGGGCCTGATTGAAATCCGCATCGACCCCGAAGCCCTTTCGCCAAAGATGACACTGAGCCAGATGCGCGATCAGGGTTTAGCAAAACAGAAATAATATTTTTACTGAACTTAACAAAAAGCCGGGCTTCCAAGTGCATGGAAACCCGGTTTTTCTCTGCCAGAGATAGAGATTCTCCCCAAAACCGATAAGATTTGCCGCAATGTAGAGCGTATTTCGCTCAAAAATACACAGATACAACTTTAGTCTGAACGGCCACAATTTAAGGTAGACATTTTTTCTCAACTCGCCGATAACCCGCCCGAATTGCAATGGGGAGGGCAAATTGCGAACACTTAATTTATTCATTATTGGCTTTGGCTTCAGCGCTTTAATTATCACCTGCATTTACGCGATTGGCGGTGGATTACTCTGATTAGAGCACTGATCAGATCAAAGCAGGCTTTCGCCTAAGAAAATCTTTGAAGCGTCCCGCACGGCACCAATCATAAAATCACTGATTACTCTGATACGGGGTGCTGCCATGACATCAGTATGGCAGTTCATCCAGTATTCGCGCTCAAGATGCATTTCTTTGGGCAGAACCGGTGTCAGTTCTGGGTGTTTGCACGCGATGAAATAGGGCAGAACACAAAGCCCATAGCTCCTCAGCGTTGCTAAAAGCTGCGCATGAATGCTTGAACTCTGATAATTGCAGCGCTGCCCCGGCAGGATTTCCCGCATGTAATCAAGACCGGGCGTAAACACCATATCGTCAATATAGCCGATGAATGGATGCAGCGTCAGATCGTCTTGGGATCTGATCGGCGCATGGCTGTTCAGATAGTCCTTATGCCCATAGATAAACAGACGGTAAGGCGTGATCCGCTCGCTGTGATATGGTCCGGTGCGTGGCTTGTGCAGCGTGATGGACAATTCGGCTTCGCGACGCGACAGCGACATGATCTGCTGGATGGTTACCACTTCTAATGAAAGACTGGGATAGGATTGCGCGAAAACTGGCAGGCGATCCGCGAGAAAGAAATTCCCGAATCCTTCAAGCGTTGAAAGTCGCACAACGCCGGAAAGTGCCGACAGATTGCCGGTGGCTTCGGTCTGGAACTTCATCGCCTCGCGTTCCATAACCTCGGCAGGCTCGACAAGTCGCTCCCCCATGGGCGTCAGAAGATAGCCGCGCGGGTTTCGCTCAAAGAGCTTGGTTGCCAGCGATTGTTCCAGACGATCAATGCGGCGCAGAACCGTGACATGACTGGTGCGCAATTGTCTGGCCGCCGTCGAAAGCTGCCCTGTGCGCGCCACAGCAAGAAAATATTGCAGATCATCCCATGAAAACTGCCGCAACGCTTCCTCCTCAAACTTGCCTGTACATTTTTGGACAGACACTGTTCAAAAATTGTTATTCTTGTACGCATTTGTCAATGCTACCGTTCTCACAAATGACCCGAGACAAGGAGTAAATCGGGCAGAAGCAGAGAGGCTAAGACCAGGAGGAAGGTCGAACGCCCTGTCTCACAAGACTGCTTCGCGGGAGTATTCCGTCCGACTTCGTCGTGACGGTCATGCGTTTTTTGGGAGGAACACTGAATGAAACTTTTCGCACTTGCATCGGCTGCACTTTTGGCCGCCACTGCCATCTCGTCGGCTGCCGAAATTTCCGACGGCAAGGTCAAGATTGGCATCCTGAACGACCAGTCCGGGGTCTATGCCGACTTTGGCGGCAAATGGTCTTATGAAGCCGCAAAAATGGCCGCGGAAGATTTTGGCGGCACAGTGCTTGACGCGCCGATTGAAATCATAACCGCTGATCATCAGAACAAAGCCGACGTTGCTGCCAATATCGCCCGCCAATGGTATGACACGGAACAGGTCGATGCCATCATGGAGCTCACCAGTTCTTCTGTCGGTCTTGCGGTGCAGTCTCTCTCAAAAGACAAGAAAAAGATCACCATCAATACGGGTGCGGCGACAACCGAACTCACCGGCAAGCAGTGTTCGCCCTACGGTTTCCACTGGGCCTATGACACCCATGCGCTGGCAGTGGGCACTGGCGGTTCGCTCGTCGAACAGGGCGGCGATAGCTGGTATTTCCTGACCGCAGATTATGCTTTTGGTTATTCACTGGAAGATCAGACTTCGAAATTCGTAACCTCCAAAGGCGGCAAGGTTCTTGGCTCCGTCCGTCATCCTTTGAGCACGACAGATTATTCCTCCTTCCTTTTGCAGGCACAGGCATCGGGTGCAAAGGTTGTTGGCCTTGCCAATGCCGGTCTTGATACGTCCAATGCCATCAAGCAGGCCGCAGAGTTCGGCATCGTGGCGAGCGGTCAGCGACTGGCGGCACTGTTGTTCACCATCGCAGAAGTGCATGGGCTAGGCCTCGATGCAGCACAGGGGCTGACGCTCACCGAAGGCTTCTATTGGGACCGCGACGACGAATCGCGTGAGTTTAGCAAGCGCTTCTTTGATCGCACCGGTCGCATGCCAAACATGGTTCAGGCAGGCACCTACTCTGCCGTTCTGCAATATCTGAAAGCCATCAAGGAAGCAGGAACCGACGAAACCGAAGCTGTCGCCAAGAAACTGCATGAAATGCCTGTCGAAGATGTCTTCGCTCGCAAAGGCAAGGTCACGCCCAACGGACGCATGGTCTATGATATGTATCTGATGGAAGTGAAGAAGCCTGACGAGAGCAAGGCTCCGTGGGATTATTATAAGGTGCTGGCCACCATCCCCGGCGATCAGGCCTATCTGAAGCCCGAAGAAAGCGGCTGTCCTCTGGTCACGCAATAATACCAAAACTCGCAGAGTTTTGGTTAGCCCGTGTGGCGATTGAACAATTTCAAGATGTGATGCGTCAGCATCTTAGCGTCTTGGTAATTAAGAGGCCTGTTTAATGGCAAATAGCACTCAAGATGTTACGGCTCTGCGTGAAGCAGAGCCGAAAGCCCCGCCGCATCCGGCAAAGATCGTTTTGTCGGCACGTGGGCTTGGCAAATCCTTTGGCGGCTTTCATGCGGTTAGAAACGTCGATCTGGACGTGGAACATGCGCGTGTTCATGCGCTGATCGGCCCTAATGGTGCTGGCAAGACGACTGTCTTCAATCTTCTTACCAAGTTTCTCCAGCCAACAAGCGGCGAGATCACGCTGCTTGGTGAAAACATTACAAAAACCGACCCCGCCAAGGTTGCACGCATGGGGCTGGTGCGCTCGTTTCAGATTTCAGCCACCTTCCCGCATCTCACAGTGCTTGAAAATGTGAAGGTCGCGCTTCAACGCCCAAACGGACTCGCCACACAATTCTGGCGTTCACTTTCCGCTCTTGACCGGCTTGACGCGAAGGCCACCGAACTTCTGGAGCGTGTCGGACTTGGCGATGCATGTCACGCACTCGCAGCCGATCTGTCCTATGGCCGCAAACGTGCACTCGAAATTGCCACCACACTGGCGCTCGATCCGAAAGTGCTGCTTCTCGATGAACCGATGGCCGGCATGGGCCATGAGGATGTGCACATCATTGCAGCGCTTATCTCCGATGTCGCGCGCGACCGCGCAGTGCTGATGGTGGAGCATAATCTCAAAGTGGTGGCCGACATCGCCCATCACGTCACGGTGCTGCAACGCGGCGAGATCCTCGCTTCGGGCGATTACGCCACTGTCTCAAAAGACGAGCGCGTGCGCACTGCTTACATGGGAACTGAACATGAATAGAGGCCAACCTTTGCTATCCGTGCGCGGGCTCAATGCCTGGTATGGCGAAAGCCATGCCCTTCATGGCGTCGATCTCGACATCTGGCCCGGCGAGACCATCACACTGATCGGCCGCAACGGCGTCGGCAAAACCACGACACTGCGCGCCATCATGGGCATCATCCGTAAACGTACCGGCACCATCACGCTTGAGGGCAAGGATATCCTGCGTGTTCCGCTTCACCGCATCGCGCATACGGGGCTCGGGTTTGTACCGGAAGAACGCGGCATCTTCGCAACGCTCAACGTGCACGAAAACCTGTTGCTGCCACCGGTTGTCGGCAAAGGAGGCATGTCCTTAAACGAGATTTACGAACTCTTTCCCAATCTTTACGAGCGTCGCAACAGCCCCGGTACCAAGCTTTCGGGTGGCGAACAGCAGATGCTGGCGATTGCGCGCATTTTGCGCACCGGCGTTAAAATCCTGCTTCTGGATGAACCAACCGAAGGGCTTGCACCCGTCATTATCCAGCGCATCGGTGACGTGCTGGTCGAACTCAAAAAGCGCGGCATAACAGTGCTTCTGGTGGAGCAGAATTTCCGCTTTGCCGCCAAAGTCGCCGACCGCTTCTATCTCATGGATCATGGCGTGGTGACGGAAAACTTCCCCACCGCCGAACTGCCTGCCCGCATGGCAGAACTCACACAAGCATTGGGGGTCTGAGACAATGACAATGATCTTCGGAATTCCCTTACAAGCCCTGCTCGGACAATTGCTGGTCGGTCTTATCAATGGCTCGTTTTACGCGATGCTCAGCCTTGGCCTCGCCATCATCTTCGGCCTTTTGCGCATCATCAACTTTGCGCATGGTGCACAATATATGCTCGGCGCTTTCGTCGGCTATCTGCTGTTGAGCGGCCTTGGCATCGGCTACTGGCCAGCACTTATACTCGCGCCGCTGATCGTGGGTCTTGGCGGCGCAATCATCGAACGTGTTGCTCTTTCAAGGCTTTATAATCTCGATCCGCTGTATGGCCTGCTGTTTACCTTTGGTCTTGCGCTCGTGATCGAAGGCACCTTCCGCTATTATTACGGTGCTGCTGGTCAGCCTTATGCAGTTCCGCCATCGCTTGCAGGAGGCACCAATCTTGGCTTCATGTTCCTGCCCAATTATCGCGCATGGGTAGTTGTCGCATCGCTTATCATCTGCATCGGCACATGGCTTCTCATTGAGAAGACCAAACTCGGTGCATATCTTCGTGCAGCAACCGAAAACCCGACACTGGTCAAGGCTTTCGGCATCAATGTGCCGCTGCTGCTCACATTTACCTATGCACTGGGCGCAGCACTTGCTGGTTTTGCCGGAATTCTCGCAGCGCCCATCTATCAAGTCAGCCCGCTGATGGGTTCCAACATCATTATCGTGGTTTTTGCGGTGGTGGTTGTTGGTGGCATGGGTTCGATCTTAGGCGCCATCATCACAGGCTATGTGCTGGGACTGGCAGAGGGCCTGACCAAGGTTTTCTATCCTGAAGCGTCCAGCATCGTCATCTTCGTTATCATGGCTATCGTCCTTCTGGTGCGACCCGCCGGACTGTTCGGGAAGGAGGCCTGACATGGCTGATACTGTTCTTAAAGCAACCGCTGCCACGCACGAAAACAAGGCTCCCGCTCTCAACAGCCTTTCAGCCGTCATTCTGGTCATCGCATTGATCGGACTGATCGCAGCCCCCTTCATGGTCTATCCGATCTTTCTGATGAAGATGCTGTGCTTTGCGTTGTTTGCCTCAGCCTTCAACCTGCTGCTCGGCTATACCGGCATTCTGTCCTTTGGCCATGCAGCCTTCTTCGGTGGTGCTGCCTATGTCACAGCGCATGCGGTCAAAGTTTGGGGCGTAACGCCGGAAATCGGTATCCTGCTCGGCATGCTCGCTGCGGCGGTCCTTGGCCTTGTCATCGGCTATCTGGCAATCCGCCGTCAGGGCATCTATTCAACCATGATTACGCTGGCACTGGCGCAGATGTTCTTCTTCTTCTGCCTGCAAGCAGCCTTCACCCATGGCGAGGACGGATTGCAGGGCGTGCCGCGCGGCTATCTCTTTGGCCTCATTGATCTCAACCAGCCCATGAACATGTATTATCTGGTTCTCACACTGTTTGTGGTCGGGGTCTTTGCGATCTGGCGTATCATCAATTCACCTTTCGGCATGATCCTCAAATCCGTGCGTGAAAACGAAAGCCGTGCGGTGTCGCTGGGCTATTCCGTCAACCATTATAAGCTTGCGGCATTCGTCATGTCGGCAGCGCTTGCAGGGCTTGCCGGTGGCATGAAGGCACTGGTGTTCCAGTTCGCAACATTGACAGATGTCAGCTGGCAGATGTCGGGCGAAGTTATTCTGATGACGCTTCTTGGCGGCATCGGAACACTCATCGGCCCGATTGTCGGCGCCGCCTTCGTGGTGGCTTTGCAAAACTACCTCGCGACCTCGGATTTCCCGGTAACGATTGTGACGGGCGTCATCTTCATGGCCTGCGTTCTTCTCTTTCGCAAAGGCATCATCGGAGAGTTCTACGCATCACGACTTGGCAAGAAATTGTTCGGATAACCGACGGAGCCGCGTGTTCATAGGATAGCGGCTCCACCTTTTACTGGATTTAAGATCATGACCGACACCTACGATTATATCGTGGTTGGCGCGGGCACGGCTGGCTGCGCCCTTGCGAACCGCCTTTCTGCCGACCCGAACCATTCTGTCCTACTGCTCGAAGCAGGCGGAAAAGACAATTATGCATGGATTCATATCCCCGTCGGCTATCTCTATTGCATCGGCAATCCGCGCACCGACTGGTGCTTCACCACCGAAGCGGAACCCGGCCTCAACGGTCGCGCACTGGGCTATCCACGCGGCAAGGTGCTCGGCGGCTGCTCCTCTATTAACGGCATGATCTATATGCGCGGTCAGGCCCGCGACTATGATCTGTGGCGACAGGCAGGTTGCGACGGCTGGGGCTGGGATGATGTGCTGCCGTTCTTCAAAAAATCCGAAGACAATTATGCAGGCGCAGACGATCTGCATGGCAAGGGCGGCGAATGGCGTGTGGAAACCGCGCGCCTCCATTGGGATATTCTCGATGCTTTCCGCGACGCGGCAATTGCCGCTGGCATCCCTGCGACCGACGATTTTAATCGCGGCAACAATGAAGGCGTGTCCTATTTCAAGGTCAATCAGAAGCGTGGTATTCGCTGGAACACGGCCAAGGCCTTTCTACGCCCAGCCCTTAACCGCAAAAACTTGCGCGTTGAAACCGGTGCACATGTAAAGCGGATCGAAATAGAGGAACTGCGCGCCACCGGCGTCACTTTCGACCAGAACGGGACACCGCGCACCATCAAGGCAAGACGTGAAGTGATTCTGGCCGCAGGCAGCGTCGGTTCACCACACATTCTGGAGCTTTCGGGCATCGGGCGCGGTGATGTTCTGCAACAGGCCGAAATCCCCGTCGTGCTGGAACGCAAACAGGTGGGCGAAAACCTGCAAGACCATCTGCAATTGCGCTGCGCCTATAAGGTGAGCGGCATTCCGACCCTCAACGAAAAAGCCAGCAAACTGAGCGGCAAGGCGATGATCGGCCTCGAATATCTGCTGCGTCGTTCTGGTCCCATGTCGATGGCACCAAGCCAGCTTGGTGTCTTCACCCGCTCCGACCCGTCTTATGAAAGCGCCAATCTGCAATATCATGTGCAACCGTTGAGCCTTGATAAGTTTGGCGATGCGGTTCATCCCTTCCCTGCTTTTACCGCCAGCGTCTGCAATTTGAGACCCGACAGCCGGGGTTCCATTCATATCAAATCGCCCGATCATCATGCGCAGCCTGCGATCCAGCCCAACTATCTTTCAACCCAAAGCGACCGCCGCGTTGCAGCCGATGCGATCCGCCTTACCCGCAACATCGTGGCGCAGGCACCGTTGCAGAAATACCGCCCGGAAGAATTCCGGCCCGGCCCCGACTATGAAACGCAGGAGCAACTCGAGAAGGCTGCGGGCGATATTGGAACCACGATTTTCCACCCCGTCGGCACATGCCGCATGGGGCGCGATGCAGACGCAATCGTCGATCCCCAATTGCGGGTCAACGGCATCCATGGCCTGCGCATAGCCGATGCCTCAATCATGCCAAGCATCACATCCGGCAATACAAATTCACCGACATTGATGATTGCTGAAAAGGCAGCACAAATGATCCTCAGCACCCGGCCCTGAAACCTGATTCCCGACAAGCGCATGAGAGGAAATGGCAATCCTCTCAACCTTTTGTGAACGCAATTTCACATTCACCATATTGCCATTTTCTGAAATAATTTTCCTTGTTTCTTGCCTGATAAACGGGAATTATCGGCACCAAGGTGGGCTGGAGCAGAAAGATCGTCTAAAAACGTTTCTTTTCTAAAATCGGCTCTCCAGATTTTTAAACAAGGAAAAACAAAATGTCGTCAGTCCTTTCCCGCTATTCGCTGACCCGTCGTGCTACGCTCAAAGCAGCACTTTTCACCGCAGCCGCACTCACCGTTGGTTTTGCGGCAGCGCCAAGCCATGCAGAAGATAAGACCATCAAGGTTGGCATCATGGGCGGCGAAGACGAAGACGTCTGGAAAGTCGTTGCAGAAGAAGCAAAAAAACATGGCCTCGTCATCGAGCGCGTCATCTTCAACGACTACAACCAGCCAAATGAGGCCTTGTCGCGCAAGGAAGTCGACGCCAACGCTTTCCAGCACAAGCCTTACCTCGATGAACAGATCAAGCAGCATGGTTATGACATCAGCGTTGCGGGTTACACCGCTGTATGGCCGATCGGCATTTACTCGCGCAAGATCAAGAGCCTTGATGAACTCAAGGAAGGTGCAGTCGTTGGCGTGCCAAATGATCCATCGAACGAAGGCCGCGCACTGCGCGTTCTCGAAGCTCAGGGCCTTATCAAGCTGAAGCCGGATGCAGGCATTCTGGCAACGCCAATCGATATCGTTGAAAACCCTAAGAAGATCGAAATCAAGGAACTTGATGCCGGTGTTGTTGGCCGTTCGATTGACGATCTTGATGCTGCCATCGTGAACAACGACTGGGCAGGCAAAGCTGGCCTCAAAAAGGAAGAGGCAATCGGCTGGGAATCGAAGGAAAACAACCCGTATAACAACTTCATCGCCGTGCGCACCGAAGATGCAAATGCGGATTGGGTAAAGAACCTCGTTTCTTCTTACCAGAACGACACCGTCAAGGCTGAGCTTGAGCGCGTTTACAAGGGCACAGGCATTCCAGCCTGGAACTAATCCTTTTTATGGCCTGAAAAGCCGCGCCGGAAAGCTTTTCCGGCGCGGCTTTTATTGACGTATGGAAAAAAATTGCCCAAATGAGCCGTTCTGCCCTTTGACGCCATACAAATATTAGCTAGTCGCGGTTTTGGCTGCGGCGCAAGACATAGAAGAAACGATTGTGACCACTCAACCGCCAACCGTAACAGCGCCCATCGTCGAAATGAAAGATGTGCGCCGAATGTTCGGTGAAACGCCCGCTATAAACGGTGTTTCTCTTTCGGTTGCGCGCGGTGAGATTCTCGGCATTATCGGTCGCAGCGGCGCGGGTAAATCCACACTGATCCGTTGCATCAACGGGCTGGAAACACCCGATTCAGGTTCGATCCGGATCGAAGGCCGCGAAATCACGCAATTGACTGAAAGCAACCTGCAGCCGCTACGTCGCCGCATCGGCATGGTTTTCCAGCATTTCAATCTGCTCTCTGCAAAAACCGTGGCGCAGAACATTGCTCTGCCGTTGAAAATTGCAGGCCAGCCAAAGGCGCAGCGTATAAAGCGCGTTGCTGAATTGCTGGAGCTTGTCGGATTATCAGACAAGGTCAATCACTACCCAGCCCAGCTTTCGGGCGGTCAGAAACAGCGCGTTGGTATTGCACGTGCACTTGCAGCCGAACCCGCAGTCCTGCTCTCCGATGAGGCAACCTCCGCACTCGATCCCGAGACAACACAATCAATTCTGGCGCTGCTCAAAGACATCAACACCAAGCTCGGCCTGACCATTCTGCTTATCACCCACGAGATGGAAGTCATTCGCCGCATCGCAGACCGGGTGATCGTCCTCGACCATGGTACGGTTGCTGAAGAAGGACCGGTCTGGAAAGTCTTTGCCAATCCGCAGTCACCTGTAACCCAAAGCATGTTGCAGGTGCTAACCCCGGAACTGCCAGCCATCTGGCGCGAGCGCCTCGAGCCGAACGGCGATCTGGCCGTGCTTAAGGTAAAACTATCCGGTGAGGCTGCAAAAGGCACATTCTTCTATGATCTGGCTAATGCCACAGGCATTGCGTCACAACTGATCCATGGCGGCATGGATACAATTCAGGGCGAGCCCGTGGGCACGCTTTTCATTGGTCTGCCCGCAAAGGATAAAACAAAACTCGAAGCCACTATCGGCTATCTTAACACCCATGCAGACGCCACGGAGGTACTCGGCTATGTCTCAGGCAATGCTTGATCTTCTGTGGCGCTCTTTCTGGGAGACAATCATCATGACAGGCTTTTCCAGCCTGATTTCGCTTGTGGTTGGCCTGCCACTCGCCATCATCATGATTCTTACAGAACGCGGCGGCCTCGCGCAGAACCTGACGCTGAACGCTATTCTGGGGGCGCTCATCAACGGGTTCCGCTCAGTCCCCTTCATCATTCTTCTGGTAGCGCTTATTCCGGTAACCCGCCTCATCGTCGGCACATCCATCGGCACATGGGCATCCATCGTGCCGCTGTCGATTGCTGCCATTCCTTATTATGCACGTATTGCGGAAGTGTCCCTACGCGAAGTCGATAACGGGCTTATCGAAGCGGCGCGCTCCATGGGTGCAAACCGCTGGACAATCGTGCGTGAAGTGCTCGTGCCGGAAGCGTTGCCGGGCATCGTGGCCGGCTTCACTGTCACCATCATCACGCTGATTGGCGCATCGGCCATGGCTGGCGCAATCGGCGCGGGCGGCCTTGGCGATCTTGCAATCCGCTATGGCTATCAGCGTTTTGAAACGACAGTGATGATTGCGGTTGTCATCATTCTGATCATCATGGTTTGCGGCATTCAGTGGATCGGAGACCGTCTGGTCAACCGCCTCGACAAGCGCAATCTGCGCTCAAGAGCCTAAAACAATCTACCTTGCTCTCTGACGGAAACCCGCTTCCAGTGTGTTTCCGTCGGGATCAAAGACAAGAGCCGCATAATAGCCCATTTCTTCCGGCCCCTGATAACCGGGCGGACCGCTTTCACTGCCGCCACCCTTGAGCGCTGCAACATGAAATGCCTCCACATCAGCGCGACTATTCGCGTTGAACATGAGATGAAGATGATTGCCCGGTTTAGCGGCGGGCGTATCAGTGCCCACGTTCTGCCTGCTATGTATCCATATAAAAGGCACAGGCGCCCTCTCCCCACCGCTCACGAAGAAGCCGCGTTCGGAATGAGAAATGACCGCCAGCCCAAGCTTGGGCATGCAGCTTTCATAAAAAGAAAGGCTGCGACGGAGGTTATTGCTTTGAAAGCCAATATGATCGAAGAGCGACATACAACCTATTATATGTCGCCTTTAAATAAAGGAAAGCGGTGCTCTCTATTTAGAGCGTCAGTCCTGTCGGAGCGGAACGCCGATCTGTTTCAAGCAGATCAGCTCCGTGTGCGTGCGAGACCAGCCTTGGCAGGCTGATAATTCGGATCAAGCTGCACAGCGCGTGTATAAGAATTGGCAGCCTTGGCCTTGTCGCCACGCTGCTCATAAACCAGCGCCTGATTGGACCAGCTTTCAGCAATGTTTCCATCAAGCGTAATGGCTGTGTTGAAATCATCGAATGCATTATCGTAGTCGCCCAGAGCAACATAGGAAATGCCACGACCATTATAAGGCTCAGGTGCCGTGGAATTGAGCGAAATCGCTTTCGAGAAATCTTCAATCGCCTGCTTATGCTGTCCCTTGGCCTGATAGATCAGACCGCGATTATGATAGGCGCGTCCATCGGTGGTCTGAAGCGCAATTGCCTGATTGAAGTCACTCAGCGCCTGATCGAGACGCCCGGCCTGACGATAGACGTTACCACGTCCGACATAGGCTGCATCATATTGCGGATTGATCTGGATTGCGCGGCTATAATCCTGCGCAGCCTTGCCGCTGTCGCCCATATAGCGATAAACGAGGCCACGATTGGCATATGCCTGATAGAAATTCGGGTTCAGCGCGATAGCCTGTTCAAAATCGCGCAGCGCTTCTTTATAGCGCCCGGCTTTGCCATAGGCCGAACCACGTACATTATAGGCTTCAGGATCGCGTGGATTGCTCTGGATGACGCTGGTGAGCGAACTGATATTCTCAGTCGAGCCCTGTGCGCGATCAATCGAAGTCAGAACATTTGTAGAGGAACTTTGACAACCGACCAGACCAAGCGCCAGAACTGCCGTTGCGGCCAACAGACTGTTTCGGGCCATAGCGGTCCCGGACGAATGCATCATCTTAAAACGTGTTGGCAACGACAGCGTTCCTTTCTGTATGAAAGAGCAATGGTTTCAACCATCAGCATCCCTCAAATTTATCCCCGACCATTTAGGCTTATTGCTCTTAATAGCACAGAAAAGTCAGTAGAAAAAACTGTCCCTGACTAAATCCGGTAAAGCGGGCAGCGCTCTGATACAATCAGATCAAGGCGACAATGAAGGTCTGGATATGGCGACCAACTGACAATTCAAATCACCATGTCTCATCTCGTGAACCTGGGTCAACCCCAGACTCCAGATAAGCAAAAACCGGCGCAAGCCATAGGCCGCACCGGAAAGCAAAAAGGCGCCGCACAGGCAGCGCCAATTTCAGGTCGATCAACGAGCGGCTACGCGACCGCCGCCGATGAGACCTTCACGCTGTGCGCGCTTGCGAGCCAGCTTACGGGCGCGGCGAACGGCTTCTGCCTTTTCGCGGGCGCGCTTTTCGGAAGGCTTTTCATAATGGCCACGCATCTTCATTTCGCGGAAGATACCTTCGCGCTGCATCTTTTTCTTGAGAGCGCGGAGAGCCTGATCAACATTGTTATCGCGGACGAGTACCTGCACGTGTAATCCCGTATCGGTTAGAATTTCGATTGAGCCTGAGGCATTAGGGCGTCTCTTAACGAGTTCCAGTCAATCGAGTCAACCGGTAAACGCCTAAATTCTCCCAAGCTTCGCAGCTTAAACGCTGCAAATTGGTGCTGGCTATTACCAGATAGCCCACACTCTGTCCACCTCCAGATGCAACTTTGCCCCTTGTTGCATATAAATAATGGCCTCAGATCGATTTATAATGACGAACCATCCCACAATAGGCTATCTGCCACGCACATTCCGCACAATTCAGCCTCATTGGTCCACGATAGAAGCGGTCTGGCAATTCACAGCCTTTTTCCATTTCGATTGATTCCTTCGCGCCATATTCATGACCTTACGCAAACGACTCGTTATTCAATTTACAGGCTATGAAGGCCTGCACCCCAAAGCCGTGCGCATTCGTCATGCTCTCGCATTGAAGGATTTCGACCGGCTGTGGAAAGCCAAGACAAAGCTTTCCCCCATGACCGACGAGCCGGATGATTGCGGAACGCTGACTGCCATAACCAAAGGAAATGGCTGGGAAACAGAAACGGAATTCTGCCAGTTCGGCACCGCGGATATTTTTGATGATTATGCGGCGCGCTCCACACCGAAGCGGATGCTCACAGGCTTTCACGCCTTCATGAACATTCTCTTCACGGGAACGCTCGCGCGCTATCTCACCACAAGCTGGCGCTTTGTAATGTTCTTCATGTGGCCATTCCTGCTGTCGATTGCTCTGATTGCTATTGCAAGCCTCATTGCCTATGCGCCGGTGTTTGCAGGCTTTACGCTGTGGAACCTGCTATGGTCGGTGCCCGTGGCAGCGATTGTTGCGACCTTGATGGTGCGCTGGCCGGGTGATCGCTTTTTCATGTCCTATCTGCTCGACGACTGGTCGGCGGCCTATGACCGGATTTATGATCGCAATGAAAAGCTCATGCAGCGGCGCAAAGCCTTTGCGGAAGCGCTGAAAAAGAAGATCGAGGAAAGCAACGCCGAGGAAGTCATTATCGTCGCGCACAGTTTGGGCACGGTTCCGGCTGTGGAGGCGCTTGCAGACGTTCAGCGTGAGCGTCCAGACCTTCTGCGCAAACAACCTGTCTCTTTGCTCGCAGTCGGCTCATGCCTGCTGATGATCGCTCTTCATCCCAAAGCGCGCGCTTTGCGCGAGGATGTACGCATTGTGATGGAAGAAAGCCCGGTGCTCTGGTCAGAATTTCAGGTTCTCACCGACATCATCCATTTCTACGGTTCTGATCCCGCAAAAACGCTCAAGATCAAGACCCAAAATCCTCCGCTCATTCATCGCATTCGCTTCAAGAATGTGCACAGCGAGAATCGCTACAAGCGCTCAAAAGGCAACTTTTTCCTGATGCATCTGCTCTATTTGCGCGGTGCCGAGAAGAAGAATTTCTATGATTTGGGCATGTTCCTGCATGGCCCATTCTTCTTCCGCGACCTGATGATGGCCCATAAAGACAAAGCCGCCCCTCTTGATGGAGAGGGACGGCTTATCAATCCGTAATTGAGAGACGTGTTAGAGCCTGAATCAAAAAGCGACATGTGCGTGCGAAAATGGTGATTTTCGAGTACCGGAGCGCAGTGTACTTAAAGGTACATGAGCACCGGAACGCCGGAAATTGCCATTTGCAGCCGCTCATGGCGACTTTTGGAACAGGCTCTTAGGCCTTTGGCGGCTCGACCACTGCAATCGTCAGCCATGTGGCAGTCATTGCGGGCTTGACCATATTTTCGACTTCCAGCGTCACCTCATAATGATTGACGACGCGGCCTGACGGACGAATATCCGCATCCGCCAGCTTAAAACGCGCACGCACCCGCGCACCGGTTTTCACCGGTGACATGAACCGCACTTTATCGAAGCCGTAATTGATGCCCATTGTAGCACCTTCAAGCATCGGCAGCGCTTCAAAAGCCAGTGTGGACAATAAAGACAACGTCAGAAAGCCATGTGCAATCGTGCCGCCAAACGGCGTTTCTTTGGCAGCACGTTCCGGATCAACATGAATGAACTGATGATCATCGGTTGCATCTGCAAACTGATCAATCATCGACTGAGTGACTTCACGCCATTCCGAGCATCCAATTTCCGTACCGATTGCTTCGCGCAACTGGTCGAGCGTAATTGCGTCTTTCATTCCATGAAACTTTCTGCTGAACTGATACTCTGTTGTTATCCATTAATAACCGAACAGCAATACCGCTAATCAGGCTGCTACCAGTATTTCACGGGCAATATCATCCCAGTGGGAGAAAACGCGACTTGCCCCCTTTGAAGACAGGCGTTCGGCATGGCCTTCATAAGTATGACCGCCGCCCGTATAGCCAAAAGCGGTCATGCCAGCAGCAACCGCGCCTTCAACGCCAAAGGGCGAATCTTCGATTACTACACAGCGTGCGGGATCAATGCCCATCTTGTCTGCAGCAAACAGAAAGAGATCGGGCGCAGGCTTGCCGCGCTTCACCATGCTCGATGAATAAACCGCATCGCCAAAGTACTGATCGATTCCGGTCTTTTTCAAACTGAATGCGATGCGCTCAGGCTGCGATGACGATGCAACGCAGCGCTTATAGGGCAGAACTTTCAGAAAATTGGCGATTCCAACGGCGGGCTGCAAATGCTCTGCAAACAAGACTTTTGTCTCGGGCCAGAACTCTCCCAAAGCCTCATCTGGCAGGCGATGGCCCGTCAGGTCGGTAATCATCGCCAAGATATCCGCCTGCTTCATGCCAATGCCCTTGGCAACAGTGCCTTGCGGCAATGCCATACCGTGATTGGCATAAACCTGCTCAAACGCGCGGCAGGAAAGCGGCTCGCTATCGACGAGAACGCCGTCGCAATCAAAAATAACGAGGTCGAAGGGGGATGCAGGACTCATGGAAGCTCCGGTGGGATGCATATGGGGAATGCGTATTTTGTCGCGTCGATTTGAGATGCGAACCTGTCACTGTTCATATAGAGACTGTTCAACGATTTCGCATCTATAACAAGTGAAGCGTGACAAAATTATCGCGGAGACTCTCATGACGACGAATGTGGCACTGGTTGGACTGGCGCGGGACTTGCAAACACGCGCCGAAACAGGAAAACCAATACGCATCGGCCTGATTGGTGCGGGCGAAATGGGCACCGATATTGTCACGCAGGTTGCGCGTATGCCCGGCATCGAAGTCGGCGCGCTTTCTGCCCGCCGTCTGCCAAATACATTCAAGGCTGTGCGCACCGCTTATGGCAACGAGGAAAATGCGAAAGAAGCGACCACCGAAAGCGCAATGAACAGCGCCATCGAGAGCGGCAAAATCGCAGTCACCGATGACAATGACCTGATCCTTTCCAATCCACTGATCGACGTGATTATCGACGCGACAGGCATTCCCGAAGTGGGCGCTGAAACAGGCATCAAGGCGATTGAAAACGGCAAGCATCTTGTCATGATGAATGTCGAGGCCGACGTGACTATCGGACCTTACCTCAAGGCACAGGCTGACAAGCAGGGTGTGATCTATTCGCTGGGCGCTGGCGACGAGCCGTCCTCCTGCATGGAACTGATCGAGTTCGTCTCGGCACTTGGCTATGAAGTCGTCTCGGCTGGCAAAGGCAAAAACAACCCGCTTAATTTCGATGCGATTCCTGATGACTATCAAGAAGAGGCCGACCGCCGGAACATGAACGTCCGCCTGCTGGTGGAATTTGTCGATGGCTCAAAAACCATGGTCGAAATGGCAGCGATTGCCAATGCAACAGGTCTAATCCCTGATATTGCAGGCATGCATGGACCACGCGCAAGCGTCGACCAACTAAGCAGTACTCTTATTCCACAGGCTGATGGCGGTGTTCTCACCAAAAGCGGTGTGGTTGATTACTCCATCGGCAAAGGTGTTTCGCCTGGTGTGTTTGTTGTGGCCAAGATGGACCACCCGCGCCTCAACGAACGTCTGGAAGATTTGAAAATCGGCAAAGGCCCTTACTTCACCTTCCACCGCCCTTATCATCTGACTTCTCTTGAAGTGCCGCTCACCGTTGCCCGTGCCGTCTTATATGGCAAGTCCGATATGGTCCCGCTGCCAAAGCCTGTGGCAGAAGTCTGCGCGGTTGCGAAGAAAGATTTACAGCCCGGCGAAAAGCTCGATGCGATCGGCCAATATTGCTATCGTTCATGGATTATGACGACGCCGGAAGCACGCGCCGCCAAAGCTATCCCCTGCGGCCTGCTGCAGAACGGTACGGTCACAGCGCCCATCAAGAAGGGCGAACTCATCACCTATGCCAATGCAGTGCCACAGCCCGGCTCAAAGATTGCCGAACTGCGTACACTGCAAGACAAGATGATTTACAAAATTTAAATTAGATTCACTTCGGTAGATGGATTTTGTCCTACGCCCAATCAATTTGGGCTAATTTCCTCACTGACTTTAAGAAAAGCGCTATTCTGAATGGAAAAATCGTCAAGTATATCTAATACATCTTGATATTTATTCTTACTGAATAAATTAAGTCCATCATCAATCAAGTTTTGCATAACAACGACATATCTATAAATTACATCAAATATGTCATTATTTGATGTATTTGCTTCTTCAACAATTAAAAGTTTTTCTCGATAAGTATAGAGGACATCAAGAAAATCATTTACACATGCCGCATCAGATACCTCTACACCAGATTGAATAATATAATTTAATTGAGAAATCGCTAAATCTAATGATAGATATGATTGATGGCAATCAATCACAAAATAGGTGTTTTTCTTAGTTTTATCTTCAAATAAATAGTAAATATCATCAATATATTTTCGCATATTTAATAACCCTTGATGCGCCTTTGCATAAGAGCCTGGCAAAGATTGGCCGGATTTTAAAACAAAAATATAATATGATGATTGACCCATGTAATATTTTATTTTCTGATCAATTTTTATTTCTTCTGGATAAATGCTTTTAAGTTCTTCAATATCCTCTGATAGAGTTCCACCAAATGGCTTCTTGAATGCTTCGACATTACGTTGAATAGTTCCATCATCATACTTTCTAACGCATGCTGGAGTGAATAGACTTGAAGCAAAAATTCCATAATCTGAAATTGTAGTTAAATTTTTGTAGAGTAAAGACAATATATAATCTCCTTCTTTTCTAGGAGACAATACATTTTAGAAATAATATTTTAAGCTGTAATATATTACATTTTTAGACAAGCAAGGCAGATTTGCCACCTTGCTTGTCTTGTCAACTCAATGGTCAAGCGCTTTCACAATATTCTCCACCATCTTCTTTGCATCGGCAAAGAGCATCATGGTGTTGTCACGGAAGAACAGCTCGTTCTCGACGCCCGCATAGCCCGAACCCATACCGCGCTTGATGAACAGAACCGTGCCAGCCTTATCAACATCAAGAATCGGCATACCGAAGATCGGTGATTGCGGATCAGTCTTCGCAGCCGGATTGGTCACGTCATTCGCACCAATCACGAAGGCAACGTCAGCGGTTGCAAATTCCGAATTGATGTCTTCAAGCTCGAACACTTCGTCATAAGGCACGTTGGCCTCTGCAAGCAGCACGTTCATATGCCCCGGCATACGACCAGCAACCGGGTGGATTGCGTATTTCACTTCCACGCCTTCCGCTTTAAGCTTATCGGCCATTTCACGCAGCGCGTGCTGTGCCTGCGCCACCGCCATGCCGTAACCTGGTACGATGATAACCTTGGATGCATTCTTCATGATGAAGGCTGCATCATCAGCCGAACCCTGCTTGACCGGACGCTGTTCAACTTCACCGCTGGAAGCTGCGGACGTATCACCCCCAAAGCCACCGAGAATAACGGAAATAAACGAGCGGTTCATGCCCTTACACATGATGTAAGAAAGAATCGCACCAGACGATCCGACCAGCGCGCCCGTAATAATCAGCGCGAGATTGCCGAGTGTGAAGCCAATGCCTGCCGCAGCCCAGCCCGAATAGGAGTTGAGCATGGAGACGACAACCGGCATATCCGCGCCACCGATCGGGATGATGATCAGCACGCCGAAAATCAGCGCGAGGATAACAATCAGCCAAAAGACGAAATGGCTTTCGGTGTTGGTCAGGACGGCAATCAGGATCACAATTGCCGCAGCCAGAGCCGCATTGATGACATGACGCCCCGGCAGCATGATCGGTTTACCCGACATGCGACCATCAAGTTTCAGGAACGCAATGATGGAGCCGGTAAAAGTGATCGCACCGATGGCAACGCCAAGCGACATTTCAATCAGCGCCTGACCATGGATTTGGCCGACTTCGCCAATGCCAAAGGAATGCGGTGAATAAAGAGCTGCCGCAGCCACCAGAACAGCCGCAAGACCGATCAGCGAGTGGAACGCGGCCACAAGCTGCGGCATGGCTGTCATGGCGATGCGACGCGCAATGACCGCTCCAATACCGCCACCGATTGCGATGCCGACAAGGATCAGAACCAGACCGCCAAAGCTCGGGCGGGCCAGCAGAAGCGTGGTGACAATGGCGATACCCATGCCAACCATGCCGAATGTATTGCCCTGACGGCTGGTGGTCGGATGCGACAGACCACGCAAAGCCAGAATGAACAACACACCGGAAACGAGATAAAGAAAGGCTGCAATATTAATGCTCATGATGGTTCAGCCTCACTTTTCTTTTTTCTTATACATGGCAAGCATGCGCTGGGTGACGAGGAAGCCACCAAAAATATTCACACTTGCAAGGATCAGCGCAATAAAGCCAAAGCCAGTCGCCCAGCCGCTCAATGAGAGGCCAACCGCCAGAAGCGCGCCAACGACAATCACCGAAGAAATTGCATTGGTAACGGCCATCAGCGGCGTATGAAGCGCTGGCGTCACCTGCCAGACGACATAATAGCCGACAAAAATCGACAGGACAAAAATCGCAAGGCGGAAGACAAAAGGATCGACCACGCCACCGGATGCGGCATGGGCAGCGGCGGCGGCTGCATCGCCATAACCGCCAGCGTTTTCTGCAGCCAACCTTACGGCATCTGCCGCCTGATTGAGGCTCTCGAGAGCTTTTTCAAGTGCTGTATCAGACATTATGCCTCTCCTCCATCAGCGGAAGTTTTTGCAGCTTTTGCCGGTGCTTTTCTGGCTGGTTTGGCCGCAGGCTTTGCCGCGACTGCCGCTTTGGGCTTTGATGCAGCTTTTGGCTTGGCAACTTTCTCGACAATAATTTCAGGCTCTGCATCAGCCTTGGCAAAAGCCGGATGCACGATCTTGCCGCCATGCGTCAGCAGCGTTGCTTTGACCAGTTCTTCTTCTGGATCAAGCTTGAGAAGCTTGGCTTCCTTATCGACCAGCGTTTCAAGGAAGGCATAAAGATTGCGCGCATACAGCTGCGATGCCGTGGCGGCAATACGTCCGGGCACGTTAAGATGTCCGACGATTTTCACGCCATTGACCTCTGCAACTTGTCCGGCAATCGCACCTTCAACATTGCCGCCGCGCTCGACTGCAAGATCAATCAGAACCGAACCCGGACGCATAGCCGCAACCATTTCCTTGGTCACAAGACGCGGTGCAGGACGGCCCGGAATAAGGGCCGTGGTTATCACAATATCCTGCTTTGCAATGTGGTCAGCAACGAGTGCCGCCTGCTTGGCCTGATATTCCTTAGACATTTCCTTGGCATAACCACCCGAAGTTTCAGCCGCCTTGAACTCTTCATCTTCGACTGCGATAAATTTCGCACCCAGTGAAGCCACCTGTTCCTTGGCTGCCGGGCGAACGTCGGTTGCAGTCACCACTGCACCCAGACGACGCGCCGTCGCAATCGCCTGAAGGCCTGCAACACCTGCCCCCATGACAAAAACGCGCGCCGCTGGCACAGTGCCTGCTGCCGTCATCATCATTGGCATGGCCCGATCATAGGTTTCAGATGCATCAATCACCGCCTGATAACCAGCAAGATTGGCCTGCGATGACAGAACATCCATCACCTGCGCGCGCGTAATGCGCGGCATGAACTCCATTGTGAAAGCGGAAATGCCAGCCTTGCCCAATGCCGCAACAGCATCTTCATGACCATACGGATCAAGCATCGCGAAAAGTGCTGCGCCCGGTTTATACCCTTTGAGTTCCGCATCGTTTGGACGGCGCACCTTGAGGATGACATCTGCCGCTTTGGCATCTGCCGCAGTTCCAATGCGCGCACCGGCACCCGAAAACTCGGTATCAATGATACGCGATTTTTCGCCTGCACCTTTTTCCACCACGACATCAAAACCAAGAGCGATGAATTTCTTCACCGTTTCGGCAGATGCCGCAACGCGGGGCTCAACGGGATCACTCTCTTTCGGAATGAATATGGTCTGGGCCAACTGGTTTCCCTTTCGTGGCTTGATCCGGCCAAACAGCCGGGCAGAATTCAGGGCATCCGGGAAGAAGCCCCATCAAAATATGAAGCAAAAAACATGCGTAATACCCCGGTCAGGCGCAAGCAGCACCATTACCAAGGCATTCGATCAAATCGCGATGTGGGTTTAAATCCTTAGAGGATGAACCAGGCAGCAACGCAGATAAGAACAAAAAGAACGGAAGCGGAGAAAGCTCCCCCCGCAAAGAAGCCGAACGCCATGGCAGCCAGAAGCGCAACAATCGCCACAGCACCCCATTTAACAAGGCCCATGAAACCGGCATAAGTTTTCTCATGCTCCGGATAATCCATCTTTGCGCCAAGTTCAGCCGGGGCTGTGGTATGATGTTCTGCCATTTTTTGTTCCACCCATTGAGATATTTTGACTATTCTTAGCCAGAATATCCTCAATCTTCAACGCGCATGCAACATTAACCGCAGTTGGCTTTTCGCTTTCCTGCCCGGCTCATTGTCGCAGCACCCCTCGATCCGCTGACGCGGCTCCTGCCCCTCATTAACTACAATTTTCAAAAACTGCTACATCTAAATGTTTAGAGCAACTTTCAAAAAGATTTAAATAATCAAAGGCAACGATCGTCCGTATAAGATATTAGACGCCCAGACCCGTATATTTCGCCGTTGGCAGAATAGTCAGTGGCCCCACGCCATTAACCAGATTGCCAAACATGGCGCGCCGCTCATGTGGCTGCGACTTGAAAAACGGAAAGCGGACGGCAACAGCATCGCGAATATTGCGAACGGGGGCCGCCCCAAGACCAACCTTGATCCCATAGCCCTCGTGCTCGCGGGCTTCAGCCATGACGGTTGTGCCGAAAATCCGCTTATAAAATGCCATATGCTCCGGCTTGACCGATGCAAGACATTGGTCGGCTTCAAAATATTCCGAAGCCATCGCAGCAATGCGCAGCGTTACATAAGGAATTGCCGGATATTCGCTCAAAAGCTCAGGATCTGCTGCAAATCGGGTCGGATCGACAAAGCTCATACCGCTGTTGAGCAAAGGATCGAGAATATCAGGAAAGAGTGCGTGACTTGTTCCGCGGCGATGGTCTGGGGTGATGTGATGAATACGCAAGGTGCTGACCAGTTGGCCGTCAATATGAATGCCATAGACAAATGCATGGCTGTCACGATCAATATCATCGACAATTGACGGAATTTCCGCTTCATGCATGACATTGCGGGTACGATAAGAGCGATAACGCAGCCGCCCTATTTCTTCGAGATCTTCGGCCTGAACAACCCGCCGATATTCCACTCGATCCAGAAATTGCAATAGCTGCCGTGCAAAATTGGATAGCGGCGGTTGCCCGCCAGAGACAGCTTCATTACTCATTCAAATCATATCCGCACTCATCAAATCAGCGCGCAGAATAAGGTGCTTTATGAGCGTGTAAAGGTATAAGTTCGAGTTTTTCTCACAGGCTTGTGACAGATGAAGCGAACATTTCGCCATCTCACAAGATTTGGATGCGTGATCTTCGCCTGCTCTGGTGTCGAATGGCCGGTAAACGACCATTCGAACAGCATTTTATCGACCTTCTTCGGTTGTCTAAAGAGAATTCGCCAAAGATTGAAACATGTGAATAGTCTCATCTTTCATGGCCTGACCGTCAATATTGTAGTCTGCATAGGCGGATGTCTTGACGATCACCACATTTTTTACCGGATTCACATAGATGAATTGCCCGTAAATACCCACACCGACGAAGTCTCCCTGAGGCTCGGATGGAACCCACCACTGATAGCCATAGCCATAAGCAGTCTTACCATTAGGCATTGCACGTCCGGGCATCAGATAAGGTTCATCCGGCGTCACAGAATCATGAACCCATTGTGCAGGCACAATCTGCTCACCGCGATAATTGCGCCCCTCATTCATATAGAGCAGCCCGAAACGGGCATAATCGCGAAGAACAGCATTCAAACCGCCTGCTGCAACAACCTCGCCTTTTGAATCCGCCAGCCAATAGGCATCCGCCTCCGCTCCAAGCTTCGACCAAAGCCGATCCTGGAAATATTGCTGTATCGGCACGCCTGTTGCATGCTCAAGAACCAGAGCAAGCACCTGCGTATCGGCAGAAACATATTGATTGACCGTCCCCTGCTCCCGCTCATTTTTCAGATGCGCGGTGAAATCCACAACAGAACCGGTCAGAATCTGAATGATGTATCGGACAATATCTGAATTCAGATCGCCATAATCTTCATTAAATCCAATGCCAGATGACATTTGCAGCACGTTTTTGACGGTAACGCCCTTATAGCCACCGTCTTTGAGAACCGGCACATAATGATCAACCGTTTCATCAAGCTTGATCTGTCCGTCGGCAACAGCATTGCCGATCAAAAACGAAACAAAAGACTTCGAAAGCGACATCGCAATCGACTGCGTGGCATCCGTATTGCCGCGCCCGTATTCCTCATGCACGATCACGCCGTCTTTAAGCACAATAAAGCCTGTCGTGTCGGTATGCTTGAGAAAATCTGCAACGTTTCGCGTCTCGCCCTTATAGGTATAATTTTCCGGCAATGAGCGCTCGGACACAGGCAAAACACTCACATCAGCGTTGTGCGGCACACGAATTGAGGGATATTTTTTGTAAAGATTGCGGAAGTTTTCATCGATCACATCAGGCTTGAATGTTTGTGCATATTCATATGCAGCCCAATATTCATGTATCTTTTTCCAGAATATCGTGACCCCCGCTCCTGCTAAAATAACAATCAGAACCAACACATATAAGAAATAACGAAAATAGCGCCTCATGCTCTCCCTCGCATATTCGCAAATTATAATGTAATAAACACTCTCATATTCTATAAATCTGTCAGATGATGACAGTTCAATATCATCATCTTTCTATCCTTGTTGAAAATCACTAAAACTTGTTAGCCGGACCTGTATCGGGTGCGGCATAAAGCCGACCAACCAAGGCTTCAGGCGACGGTACGCCCGGTATCGTGATGCACGATAGCTTTGGCAGACGAGGCGCGGATTTCATCCGCCGGCATTGGCTTGCCCAAAAGATACCCCTGAACAAGATCGGCTCCCGCAGCCACGCGGATCAGAGCGAGTTGCTCTTCGGTTTCAACGCCTTCAACCGTAACCGCCAGCCCGAGTTCATGCGACAGCTGCGTGACGCCCCGCAACAGCATCAAAGAACGGCGGTCGGTGGTAATGTCCTGAACGAAGGAACGATCAACCTTAACCTTGGTCAGTGGCAGGCTGTTGAGATAGCTGAGACTGGAATAACCCGTGCCGAAATCATCCAGCGCAATATTGATGCCAGCATTTTTAAGACGCTGCAAAACAAGTGAGGTCTGATTGCGGTCAGCAATAATTGCGCTTTCCGTCACCTCAACCTCAAGCTGGCGGGCAGGCAGTTTCGACTTTTGCAACGCACTGGCAATATCGCGTGCAATATCGCTGTTCTTGAGATCAATCGCCGACAGATTGACCGAGACGCCAATCCGGTCACCCCATGACATACAATCCTGGCACGCTTGCTCTAGCATGAAGCGTGTTATGTGCGAGATGATCCCGATTTCCTCGGCCAGCGGAATGAACTCCATCGGCGGGACCGGTCCAAGCTCCGAATGCTCCCAGCGCGCAAGCGCTTCATAAGCAACAACACGCAGGGACTGCGCGCTGACAATCGGCTGGTAGACTACTTTGATTTCGCGGTTGGCAATCGCCTGTCGCAGATCAGCTTTGAGCTTCTGACGGCCACGATATTTGGTATCCATAGCGCTGACAAACAGCGCCCATTGCCTGCCTTCATCACCTTTAGCTTCATAAAGTGCTAAATCAGCATTCATATGCATGCTGGCAATATCACATTTTTCAACGCTTTCAGTGGCAACCCCCGCGCTGAGCTCAATGTGAATCTGATCACCATTAAGATCGTAAATACCGCTCGCAACCGAAATAATATGCTCCATCACAGGCGTAACTTCATCTTCGCCTTGCAGATTAAACACGAACACAACGAATTCATCGCCGCCGAAGCGCGACGTCACATAACGCTGCGGATCAAGCAGGTTCAACCGCTCCGCAAAAAGCCTGAGAAACATATCGCCGACGTGATGCCCAAGCGTATCATTGACATGTTTGAAATGATTGATGTCGATGACAATCAGCGCTGCAAGCGTCTCAGGGTCCTTATGCGCAAGCAGCGAACGAACCATCGTTTCGAAATAATTGCGGTTTGGAAGGCCTGTCAGGCCATCAAACCGCGCCATATGCTGAATACGCACTTCAGATTCAACGCGTTGCGTCACATCTTCAAACATCAGAACCACACCGGCATTCGATGTCTGATTGGATACGCATTCAATATACCGGTCATCGGCGAGTTGAAAAATATCGCGAGACTTGCGCCCCGCCAGAAGATCGCGCATGCGCGTTCCGATATTGTTCAGATCATTATGCGGAAACAATCCCTGCCGGAAACAATAACGCAGCAGCACCTCAAGCTTGCGCCCACGCAACTTGGTGTGTTCGGCAATCTTGAGCAAAGCCTTTGTTTTATGATTGATGACCGCAATTCGCTGCTGCGCATCAAACATCAACAAGCCTTGCGGCATATTGTTGAGCGCTGCATCAAAACGACTGGCAACGACCGACAGGCGCCGCTTGCCCATTACGGCCGCAAAAAGAAATTCCCGCAACCCATTGGCCATCTGAATATTGGACAGAAAATACGGGATCAGCAGCAGGCCGATCACAACGTGAAAGGGAGTCCCCGCAAGAATGAGGCCGGCAAGAACGGGAAGCAAAGTACAGGCCGACATCAGCACGACTGCCTTGGCCGACGCATAATTGCGTCCGACAATCGATACAACAGATGCAAGCAGAATGGTCAGGCTTGCAAGTTCTGCAAAGGAATCGCGCAGCACATAACTTGAGAAAAAGCACAGCATGCCAAGCGTTAAACAAACCAGCGATGCCCCAACAAGATAACGCGCTTCCCATTTGTCGAGATCGGCATGAGACAGATTGCCAAGCTTTGCCTGATCAAACTTGTGCATGTCATAAAGACGGCCACAGGCAACAATCGTAAAAAAAACAGCAAAGCCCAGAAAGCGCCAGTCAGCAGTTTTTACATAGATGACGACACACGCCACCACATGGGCGAGCAAACCAAACCATAATGTTGTACGATTGCCGTAGAGCGACCGCAAAAACGACAGCCGCACATCGGCAGGTATCTCAGGTTGAAGGCTTCGCCACATCGCTTTGATTGTACCCCTTTCAGAGGGGAGAATATGCCACCAATCATTTAAAAATATCTTTCGCAAAATTAAACCACAAGCTGTTATTGTAGCAATCAGCGGCTGTATTCTGTTTTTAAGCAAGAAAAATTAGCAGCATTCCCATTAAAGCAAGAATACAACCCTAAGATATTATTTCAGAGCATTTTGAATATTTGAAAATGCCGTCATCTGTTGACAAGAAGGGTATCGGCCTCACAAAACCAATAGTAGAATTCACTATCAAAAGCCCTTAAACGGAAATCACACGCCAAATTTAATATGTTTTCCAGATAAATTAGCCATGAGCATCGCAGCGCCTTGATAATGAGCGCTAAAGATGATGACCACCGTCGATTGTAATCACTGAGCCTGTCATATAGCGACTGGCTTCCGAAGCCAGCATAAGCACTACACCGTCAAGGTCCTGCATCTCTCCTAGACGCTTCATAGGATTAGCACCCTTTAAGTAAGATGCGACAGGACCCACAAGATGTTGCTCGTTGATTCGCGTCGGAAACCAGCCGGGAGCAATCGCATTGACCCGAATATCATAAGGTGCAAACTCCAGCGCCAATGCACGCGTCATTTGCGTGACACACGCTTTGGACATTGCATAGCCTGCGGTACTTTTTTGCGGTCTATCAGCAAGTATACTTGTGGTATTGACGATAGCGCCACCTATACCGCGATTGATCATTCGTTTTGCAACATCCTGCGCAGTAAAAAACGCGCCCGTTACATTTACCTCCAGCATATGTGTCAGCATATCACGCGTCGTATCGAGCGCGCGCGCCGCATGCGCAACACCCGCATTGTTGAATAACGCGTCGATCGGACCGAGAATCCGCTCAGCTTCATCGAATGCCGCACTGATTTCATGTGGCTGGGTCACGTCCGCAACAACACTAAGGACCCTGCCTTCGCAAAGAAAGGCATCGCCGTCATGACTGCGTGAAATTGAAACGATGCGCGCACCGTGGTTCGCAAGTACCCGAACCATCCGCTGCCCCAAGCCGGAAGACCCTCCGGTAACGGCAATGACTTTACCGGCCACAGAAAAAAGTTGATTGTCGGTCATTTGCCCCCCAAAGACGCCAATCTATTCATGCTGATTAAATCAGCATCAACTTTATGTGACCAGAGGGTTATGATAAAAAATACTTGTTATCAATAGAATATAAGACTTACTTGGCCTCACAATACTCTTCGTTAATTGTAGACATTACTGATATACGCTACTATATGCAGAACAATGCACCATTTTCTGGATTTCAACTGACATGCCGAATTCTGTCCGTCCCCTCATCGCAGTGCCTACTGATGTGAAGCCGTTCGAAAAATACATCTGGCATGCTGCACCCGAGCAATATCTTGCGGCCGCAATTGATGTTGCGGAAGTAACGCCTTTGCTGGTGCCAAGCTTTGGCGCAAAGATGGATACAGATGTGATTCTTGATGGTGTAGACGGCTTACTCGTCACCGGTTCCAAATCAAACGTCAATCCAGAGCTTTATGGCGTGGAACAAAGTGCCGCGTTCGAGCCATATGATAATGCGCGCGATGCGACGTCACTTCCGCTAATCCGCGCGGCAATCGAAAAGGGTGTTCCGGTTCTGGCAATTTGCCGTGGCCTACAGGAACTCAATGTTGCACTGGGCGGAACATTGGCGACCGAGATTCAGGAACTTGAAGGGCGGATGGATCACCGCGCACCACAATCAGACAGTCAGGCGGAACGCTTTGCGCTCCAGCATCCGGTAAAAATCGCGCCAAACTCATGTCTGGCTGAAATTCTCAAATCCGAGAGTGTGAAAGTCAACTCCGTCCACCGCCAGGCCATCGACAAGCTAGCACCAGAGCTTGAAATCGAAGCCATTGCCGAAGACGGCACCATCGAAGCTGTGTCTGTGAAAAATGCCAAAGGCTTTATCGTCGGCGTGCAATGGCACCCGGAATATTGGGTTCAATCCGATGCACCATCACGCAAGATTTTCGAGGCCTTTGGCGATGCCGTGCGTGCGCATAATACGCAGCGCACGATTAGATAATCAGGCTTTTTTGACACCCACAGTTTCCGGCACGGGCGTCAGCGCTTCGCCCTTGTCGAACCATGAAATCAGATTGTCGATAACAAGATCGGCCATGCCCTGACGGGTTTTTTCCGAGGCCGAACCGATATGCGGCAATAGAACCGTATTCGGCGCATCAAGCAGTGCCTGCGGCACATTTGGCTCATCAGCAAACACATCAAGACCAGCGGCGGCAATCGTACCATCGGTCAGAGCCTTGGCCAGCGCATCTTCATCAACCACCGACCCGCGACCAATATTAATCAGAACACCTTCCGGGCCAAGCGCACTTAAAACCTCTGCATTGATGGCCTTTGCAGTTTCAGCACCGCCGGGCGCGACCAGAATGAGCGTATCGACTGCTTTGGCCAGCTCAAGCAGGCTTGGATAATAGTCATAGCTGACATCATCGGCTTTGCGACGATTGTGATAGGCAATGGGCAGACCAAAAGCCTCAACACGATGCGCAACCGCCTTGCCAATCCGCCCAAGGCCGAAAATGCCGACTTTGCGGCCACGCAGTGACAGTCGTGAAAGTGGATAACGACCCTTTTTCACCCAATCGCCTGCCCGCAAAAACGCCTGCGACTTCGACAATTCGCGCACCGTGTCAATCAACAGACCAATCGTCGTATCAGCGACTTCGTCGGTTAAAACGTCTGGCGTATTGGTGACCATGACATGTTTGGTCGCAGCGTGTTTTGCATCGACCGCATCATAGCCAACGCCAAAATTACCAATGATTTCAAGATTCGGCAGCGCATCGATGAGTGATGCATTGACGGTCGACATGCTGGCGATGCCCTTGACGTCTCCCGCCCAGATTGACTCAACAAGAGCAGCATCGCCCTTGGCAATGCGCTTCACTTTAAACTCGCCCGAAAGCCTTTGCACGGCATATTCGTTGAAATTACCGAGCACCAGAATCGTCGCTTCACGTTGAGCCATGGGCGCTTTCCTTCTATTCATGCAAGATTCAACGAACCGGAGAAAATGGCTCACTGATTAGGGGATAGGTCAGAGGTTTTTTGGCTTGGATGTCGATTGCCGAATATGGAGTTCCGGCTTGATGAGTTCCTGATTGGAGGAAACTTCGACACCATTCAACTGATCCAGAAGCGCACGTGCAGCCCTGCGTCCGACTTCCCGCTGGCCGTTCCAAACGGTGGTCAGTGCAGGCGTTGCAATGGCGGCTTCTTCGAGATCGTCATAGCCGGTCACCGAAATATCTTCACCGGGCACCAGCCCTGCACGCGAAATACCATTCATCAGACCGATGGCGGCCAGATCATTCCAGCAAACAGCCGCCGTTGGCTTATCTTTAAGCGCCAGAAACTGCGGAGCAACTTCAAAACCCGCCTGCTTGGTACGCGGACCTGAAATGCGCCATTCCTGCTTCGCCTCAAGGCCAGCCTTGTCCATGGCCTGCAAATAGCCCTGATAACGATCACGGCCCGTCGATGTCTGGTCCGTACCACCGATCATGGCGATGCGTGTGTGACCCAGCGAAATCAGGTGATTGGTTGCAAGACCGATACCATAAGCATCATCGCCGCGGAAAACCGGCGCATGAACACCTTCGACACTACGCGCAATCAGCACGACCGGCAGGCCGTTATCTTCCGCAAGCTGAATATCTTCCGGCGGCGTGCCAATGGCTGGCGACATGATGACACCATCCGCACCAAGCTGCAGCAACGTATCCATAAAGGTACGCTGCTTTTCCAATTGGTCGTAATGATTGGACAGAATGAATGTCTGACGCGAACGATCAAGCTCCGTTTCAATGGAGCGCAAAATCTCGGCAAAGAATGGGTTCATGATGTCATGCACCACAACGCCCACAATGCCTGAACGCGACGTGCGCAGGCTAGCAGCCCTTCGATTATAGATATAACCGATGGCGCGGGCATGTTCCTTGATTTTTTCGCGCGTTTGATCGGCGACAAGGGGGCTGTCGCGCAATGCCAGCGAAACGGTGGCCGTCGAAACACCAAGCGCATCTGCGATGGTCGAAAGCTTGATTTTCTGAGCCAAGTCGCCTCCCCGAAATGGTCTTGCCAAAGTCGAAACAGGATGGCACCAACCAGATTACAAGAGGAGCGGCCATCCCATCTTGCACATGGTTATGCCATTGCAATCATTGAATTGAAAGTACTTTCAACACAGGTTTGCCGCCATGCACTTATTCCACATCGTCATCATCGACAGCTTGCCCGTTTAACTCATCGCTCAGACGCACAGCACCGCGTGAGGCCAGATTATGTTCCATGCGCCCCAGCATTTTCAGGAAAGCCTTGCGCTCTTTCTTATCAAGGCCCTTGAGCATGTCCTTTTCCATCCGTCGAATGGACTTTTCGATGATCTTGATCGCCTCGATCCCTTGCGGGGTCAGATAGACATGTGACTGGCGCTGGTCTGTTTCCGAGGCCTTTTTGACGACAAAGCCCTGACTTTGCAGCCGCGTGATGGTTTTGGTGATGGTTGGCGGACGAACGCCCAGCCGCTGAGCCAGCACACCCGGAGGCAAGCCATCCTCGTTAGCAAGCTGCAGCATCAATGCATCCTGACCGGCGTAAAGCCCCAGTTCGAGAAGACGCGTTGCCAGCACTGTGCGCGTCAGACGCGCCACCGACTGCAACCGATATAGCATCACAGCCTTGTTATCCTTACTCATCGCCACCTCGCCATTGGTCATTCGACTAATAAAGTTCAATCTACAGGAAAATATTGTCCGACTTATGAAGCTTCAAGAACATGTAAGATAACAAGTTTCGCGGCTAACATTGCATGAGTTTGCAGATCACGAAACTGAAATGTCGGAATTTGACTAATAGTTGCTGTTTTAGTCGATCACCATTAGGCTCAAGGCCTGTTAGTTTTAGAATATTCAGCAAAGAGGGAAACATGACCAACCTGCGCGACCACAACAGTGACATGATCGTCGTCCTGCCACTTGGCGCTCACGAACAACATGGCCCCCACCTGCCATTTGAAACAGATACGATAATCGCGGAGGGCCTTGTTGCGCGCATCAATGAAGCTCTTCCGGCTAATCTCAACGTGAATTTTCTGCCCGTACAGCCAGTCGGCTATTCGATTGAGCATATGGATATTGAAGGCACGCAGAGCCTTGCATTTTCCGAAGCCGTCAATCAATGGATAGGAATGGGCGAAAACCTCAATGCGGGCGGTATTCGCAAGCTGGTGATGCTCAATGCCCATGGCGGCAACGCGCCGCTGATGACCATCGTTGCAACCGAACTGCGCACGCGTCTTGATATGCTGGCCGTTGCCACAAGCTGGACCCGGTTCGGACTCCCCGAAGGGTTGATGACGCCGGAAGATAAGGCCCTCGATATTCACGGCGGCTTTATCGAAACCTCGGTCATGCTGGCGCTGCGCCCGGATCTGGTCGACATGTCGAAGACGGCTCAGTTTAGCAATGCACAATCGGACTTCGCAAAAGACTTCAAACATTTACGCGCTTACGGCCCACATGCTTTTGGCTGGAAAATAAGCGATCTCAACGCTCACGGCGTTACAGGCAATGCGGCAGCTGCCACCGCTGAGGCCGGTGAAAAAATACTCGCACATGCTGTTGAAGGCTTCATTGAGCTACTGCGTGACGCTGACCAGTTTGACCTTGCGCGCTTTTCATCAGATCAATTGGCAAGAACGTGATCGCAACTCATGTAATAATATAGCATTGCATATAGCATTCACAGGCCCCTTCCCTTATATGAAGTACCCGATCTGAAGCCTTGATGGCGCGTATCCGCCAATGCACAAAGGCAACAACTTCAAGAGGCATGAACAATGAGTCAGGCTGAAGCCCAAACTGAGGACAAGTCGACCGCAGAAGCTGGTCGCATTCCCGTCACCGTTTTGACCGGATATCTGGGCTCGGGTAAAACGACCCTTCTCAACCGCATCCTCACCGAAAATCACGGCAAGCGTTATGCAGTTATCGTCAATGAATTCGGCGAAATCGGCATCGACAACGACCTGATCGTCGAATCGGATGAAGAAATCTACGAAATGAACAATGGCTGCATCTGCTGCACCGTACGCGGGGATCTGATCCGCGTGGTGGAAGGTTTGATGCGCCGTCCGGGCCGCTTCGATGCGATCATCGTTGAAACCACTGGCCTTGCTGATCCGGTTCCTGTCGCGCAGACCTTCTTCATGGATGATGATGTCCGCGCCAAGACCGTGCTTGATGCCGTGGTCGCACTGGTCGATGCCAAGCATCTGCCGCTGCGCCTTAAAGACAGCCGCGAAGCCGAAGACCAGATCGCATTTGCCGATGTGGTGCTGATCAACAAGACTGATCTGGTAACGCCGGAAGAGCTTGCCGCAGTTGAAGCGACAGTTCGCGCTATCAACCCGCATGCCATTATTCACCGCACCGAACGCGCGTCGATCCCACTCGAACGCGTTCTGGATCGTGGTGCTTTCGATCTGAAACGTGCGCTTGAAAACGATCCGCATTTCCTTGATCACGATCACCCGGATCATGAATGCGGACCGGATTGCGATCATGATCACCATCATCATGGCCACGATCATGATCACGACCATGCATGCGGCCCCGACTGTAATCATGATCATGGGCACGAGCATGGGCATGATCATGGGCACGACCATCATCATCATGATGATCACGGCCATGCATCGCCGATCCATGACGTCACGGTTACTTCCGTTTCGCTTCGCTTGGGCGAAGTCGATCCGGCAAAATTCTTCCCGTGGATTCAGAATATCACCCAGACACAGGGTCCGAATATTCTGCGCCTCAAGGGTATCATCGCATTCAAGGATGATCCGGACCGTTATGTGGTTCAGGGCGTTCACATGATCATCGAAGGCGATCACCAGCGCGCATGGAAGCCGGAAGAAAAGCATGAAAGCCGCCTCGTCTTTATCGGACGCGAGCTGAATGCGGCTGAACTCAAAGCCGGTTTTGAAAACTGCCTTGCAAAGTAACTTGCCAAAATAAAATTGGAAACTGATGCCTACAGTTGCCCCGCTCGACCTTGATGGTCACTGCCTCTACGCCCGGTTTATTGGTGGCGTTCCCTTCTTCGCTCTGGCCGATGGAACCATCCATCGGCTGGATGATGGCCTTAAAACCAGCACCGCCCATGACGGCCTTCTCAGCGCCACGCTGAGCGTCGACGGCAAAGCATTGGTGACAGGCGGCGAAGACGGTCGCGTTTGCCAGATTGCATCCGATGGCGGCGTGACGGAACTCGCCAAAATTCCGCGAAAATGGATGACGGCAATCGCTACCGGGCCCAGCGGAAGTGTAGCCTTTGCCTCTGGCCGCTCGGCATGGGTGCGCACATCCAATGGCAAAGTGCAGGAATACCCGCAGGAACGCAGCGTCGAAGGCGTTGCCTTTGCGCCCAAAGGTCAGCGTCTAGCAATCGCGCGCTATAATGGCGCAACATTGATCTGGACCGGCACCGAAGCAAAGCCTGTTGAGCTTGAGTGGAAAGGCGCGCACATCGGTGCCATTTTCTCACCCGACGGACGCTTTCTAATCACCTCTATGCAGGAAAATGCACTGCATGGCTGGCGTCTGGAAGATGCGAGACACATGCGTATGACCGGCTATCCGGCCAAGGTCAAAGACTGGTCGTGGAGCGTGAAAGCCAAGTGGCTTGCAACCTCGGGCGCACCGGCTGCAATCGTCTGGCCGTTTTCTGGTAAAGACGGCCCGATGGGCAAGGCACCGCTCGAACTGGGACTTCGCGCCGACAGCATGGTGACGTCTGTCGCCTGCCACCCAATCGAAGACATCACAGCCATTGGCTATAATGACGGCATGGTGCTGCTAGTGCGATTTGAGGATCAGAAGGAAGTTCTGCTCCGCCGGCCCGGTAAGGGTGCAATCACCAGCATGGGCTGGGACGATCAGGGCAGCCGTCTGGCCTTCGGGTCTGAAACGGGTGACTGTGGCGTCATCGATATGACGACAAACTAATAGTGTTTGCTAAAAATAAAGGCCCCAGTCGGGGCCTTTATTTATTTGGCTTTCATCGTTACCGTCGGTCCACCATCCGGTCCGAGTGACGCGACCCACTGGCTGATAGCAGAGGCGTCTTTTTCACCCAGCATATGATCAGCAGAAATTGTTCTAGCATCAACCTTCGCGCCGCTGGAGCGCAGCACCGCCGAAAGCGCAGGCGCAAATGGCGAATAGAGCTTGTCTTCCTCACCCGTGATGGTGAGAACGCGCGTCTTGCCCAGATTGGCGGTGGGCGCATTGTCGAGCACGGGCATGGAGCGCATCAGAACAGCACGCTTTACCAGATCAGGATGCAACAGCATGGTTGCAGCCAGAAGATTTGCACCGTTCGAATAGCCCACAAATGTCGCATGCGAGAGATCGAGTTCTTTTTCATCAGCCAGACGCGTCAGCGACGTCACAAATGCATTGGCTTCGAGCTTCACGTCTTTCTGGTCGAATTTAACCGCCGTAATGCGCTTATACCAGCGCGTCCCGCCATCCTGCATCACGCGTCCGCGAATGCCGAGCAGCGTTGCGCGTGGCCAGATTTTGGATGCCATAGGCACGAGACTGGCTTCATTTCCGCCAGAGCCATGCAACAGAATAACCAGCTCATTGGAGGCATTTTCTGGCTTGTAGAAGCGATAGATGAAGCGCTTGCTACGCGAAAAATTCTGTTCGGGAGTTGTTTCAGCGTCCATCTTCTTATCGCGCATCGTTACGCCCTCACCAAGCTTGGGAGTGCCTGTTTCATTTTGCATAGAGGCAGAAATACCGCTGACAGCCATGCTTTGAGCTTTACTCACGACCTTAATCGGCGTGGGCAGCCCTTTCGCAAAAGCGGTGCCTGTTGTTGCTGTGAGCGCCATCATCATGGCGGCTATAAACGTCTTCTTTACCATAAGCTCAACTTGCCACTGATATGTTAACGAAGGTTTTAAGACAGCTCCACCCGGGTGCGTTACCACCCCTGCCAGCTTTAGATAGCAGCTCCTTAACAACATAGATTTAGCAAGAATGTGACGAAAACACGGAAAGTTACACACTGTTACATTCGTGTTACACAATGCGTCATCATCAACAAAGCGTGAGCCATAAGCGAGTAGCAAAAATATCCATGTTTTTGACGTGTTTAGCGTGAAAATAGGGCCAATTGAATTATCCTGACAAAAAGGATTTTATTATGAGCAGCTTCAAACCCGGTCGCTATTCGTCAGCCCGTCTTGGCTCGAGCGAAGTGACGCCGAAGAATATCTATCTGCGTCGACGCGAATTTCTGATCGGCGCGGGCGCCATTGCTGCCACGGGCATTGCCAACGCGGCTTTTGCGGAACCGTTAAAGGCTGCGGCTTCTGCCTATAAGGTCGATGAAAAACTGACCCCCAGGGAATCCGTCACGACCTATAATAATTTCTACGAATTCGGCACCGACAAGAGTGATCCTTCCGCCAATTCCGGTGATTTCAAACCTTTGCCATGGCGCTTGAAAATCGATGGTCTTGTCAAACAGCCCAAAGAATTCGACATGCAGGATCTGATTGCAAAAATGCCGCTTGAAGAGCGTATCTATCGGATGCGCTGTGTCGAGGCATGGTCAATGGTCATTCCATGGATCGGCTTTTCACTTTCAAGCCTGCTAAAACAGGTCGAACCATTGGGGTCTGCAAAATATATCGCTTTCACAGGCGTGGTTCGCCCGGAAGAAATGCCCGGCCAGAAGGGGCTCTTTCAGACGTTAAACTGGCCTTATGTGGAAGGCCTGCGCCTCGATGAAGCCATGCATCCACTTACAATCCTCTCTGTCGGCCTTTATGGCGAAACACTCCCCAATGCCAATGGTGCGCCTGTGCGTCTGGTCGTTCCCTGGAAATACGGCTTCAAAGGCATCAAATCGATTACAAAAATCAGCTTTGTTGAAAAACAACCGCCCACATCATGGCAGCAGCAAGCCGCCAATGAATACGGCTTCTACGCCAATGTGAACCCGGCAGTGGACCATCCGCGCTGGTCACAGGCAACAGAACGCAGGATCGGCGAAGGCAGTTTCTTTGGCTCCAGTCGTCGTCCAACACTGCCTTTCAACGGCTATGCGGAAGAAGTCGCATCGCTTTATGACGGCATGGACCTGCGGACAAACTACTGACATGACGGCTGCAAAATCCAGATCCGCACGCATCACGGAACTCAAAATCTGGGGCCTTTATGTTCTCGGCTTTGTTCCGGCTGTCTGGGCGTTCTATTTAGGTGCGACCGACCAGCTTGGTGCTGATCCGGTCAAAAGCTTCGAGCATACGCTTGGGCTTTGGGCGCTGCGCTTTCTTATTCTGACACTGCTGGTAACACCAATCCGCGATATAACAGGTAAAAGCTTTTTGCGTTATCGACGCGCGTTAGGCCTTCTCGCATTCTATTATGTCGTGATGCATATGGCAGTCTACATGGTGCTGGATCAGGCACTGAATATTCAGGTGGTTATTGCAGATATAATCCGCCGACCTTTTATTACCATCGGCATGATCAGTTTCGCACTCTTGATACCGCTGGCACTCACCTCCAACAACTGGTCAATTCGCAAGCTTGGTCGGCGCTGGGTAACACTGCACAAGCTTGTCTATGTGGCGATTGCCGGTGGCGCGATCCATTTCCTCATGTCCGTCAAAAGCTGGCCCGCAGAACCAATCATCTATGCAACCATTGTAACGGCACTTCTGTTATGGCGTGTGGCACGCCCGTTTGCCAAACCAGCCAAACAAATAAAACGCCCGCAAGAAACAGCGGAAATAATAAAGAACAAGATGTAATCCTCTTCCTTTATAAATTCTAATCTATCAGATAAATTGTCTATCTTTCCGGATAGGCGATGACATTCTGATGCAAATCATGCCAGTATCGCCATAAATTCGACAAGTGAAGCGGCAGGCGAATACGGGATGTCCATGTCTTCTATCTTTAAATCCAGACCCGTCCGCTTCACAGGCAAGTTTGTCTTCATTCTGTTCGTTATAATCTTTGCGATCTGGTCAAGCTTTGGAATGTGGTTCCAGCTTCCCTTTGGCACTGCTGTACGCGGTTCGATTATTGCCGCCTGGCTTGCCATCGCGCTTTGGGTGATTGCGGGCGAGCGTCAGTTTTATTGCCGGCGCAAACGTCTGTTTTTCTGCCTGCTCGCACTTGTTTTTCTGGGTTGGTGGGCGACAATCCGCCCATCACTGGACCGCATCTGGGCACCGGAAGTGGCCCGCACCGTCACCGGCAAGATTGATGGCGATCAGGTCACCCTTTTCAATGTGCGCGATTTTGAATGGCGAACGACAGATGAGTTCACACCAAACTGGAAAGACGAAACCTACGACCTCAACAAAATAACCTCAGTGGATGCCTATCTGTCTTACTGGGCAGGCCCGGCCATCGCACACACGCTTTTGTCGTTCGGCTTTTCAGATGGTCGCCATGTTGTCTTCTCTGGTGAAATCCGCAAGGAACACCACGAGGTCTATTCACCGATTGGCGGTTTTTTCCGTGAATTCGAGCTTGCAATGATAGCATCGGAAGAAAGTGACATTATTTTCCTGCGGACCAATGTGCGTAAAGAAAATGTGTTCCGCTATCAGATTGATCTGCCCCCGGCAGCAGCAAAAGAGCTGTTTCTTTCTTATGTCGAACGCGCCAATGAGCTGTCGCGCAAGCCAGAATTCTACAACACAGTGGTTACAAACTGCACGACCATCATTTTCCAGATGGTGCGTTTGCTCGACCCGACCTTCCCCTTCGATTACCGCATCCTCTTATCCGGCTATCTGCCGGGCTATCTCTATGATCACGGCTGGCTCAAGGATGAAGGATCGCTTGAAGAGATCACACAGGGCGCATCGATCGATGCGAAGGCACAGGCAGGCGGGCGCGAAGGTTACTCCGAACGTATAAGGCAATAAAAAACCCCGCCTTTACTTTAAGCGGGGTTTCAAATCAGTCAGCAATTGCAGTCAATCAGATTGCAGCTGTGATAATGATTTCGACCTTATAGTCAGGGGTCGCAAGTGCTGCTTCACCGGTCGCACGTGCTGGCGTGTTGGCAGTATCAACCCAGCCATCCCAAACAGCGTTCATTTCAGCAAAGTCCTTCATGTCTGCAAGCCAGATAATAGCCTGAAGAATCTTGGACTTGTCAGAACCTGCAGCAGCAAGAAGGCGATCAACTTCAACCAGAACAGCCTTGGTCTGCTCTGTTACGCTTTCGCCCGGATTACCAACCTGACCAGCCAGATAAACGGTATTGCCGTGAACAACGGCCTGGCTCATGCGTGGACCGACTTCAATGCGACGGATGCTCATGGTGAACTCCTCTCAATGCCCAACCGGGCTGCTGCTAAACTTGTTGCGAGCAAAAGCCCGCATGTGAAAATGGTGCGCATCCTTATTAAAGCCCCTGCTTGCTTTGGCAATGCCCCATCCACAAATGAAGCGGACAATTCCAACAAAAAGGCCTTTTGCGTATCAATCACATCTTTGCGCAGAACACCGTTGCGGCAATTGACTCTTGCGGCCCCTGCTCTTATAAGGCCCACCACGTTCGCCCGCGCGGTTTAACGGATAGTTTGTGCTGTCCAATTCGTACGGGAAAGAACTCGCTCCTGTTCAATAGAGCCTGATCCGAAATATCGAAACTGGTTTTCGGGCTAATCATGCTCAATACACAGAACCAAGAAGGGCCGCACACCGCGGTATTAAATAAATGAAGCGTACTTTTCAGCCATCCAACCTCGTCCGCAAGCGCCGTCACGGTTTCCGTGCACGTATGGCAACTGCAGCAGGTCGTAAAGTTCTTGCCGCTCGCCGTTCGCGCGGCCGCAAGCGGCTTTCCGCTTAATCTTTCCCCGCGCGACCAGCGCGGTGAATAAAGATATGAAAAAGCAGAAACAAATACTCCGCCTTCGCAAGAGAGCGGAGTTTTTGTCTGTCAGGAATGGTGAAAAACGGCGTGGTCCACTGTTTCTTTTAGAGGTCCGGGAACGGTCTGAAGAAGAATCTGCGGCTGCCAAAATCGGCGAAAAACCCCGCGCAGGCTTCACTGTCACCAAGAAAAACGGCAATGCAGTGGTACGAAATCGTATCCGTCGCAGGTTACGAGAAGCGGTTCGTTGTCACGTAGGGAGTGACATGGCGCTCTCGACAGACTATGTGATCGTAGCACGCGAGCAAGCACTCACTGCGCCCTTTTCGCAGCTCACCGCAGAACTTTCCAAACGCTTAAAAGCTAAGGACGGACGGCGGAGCGAAAAGAAAGGCCGAACGGAAAGACCGGAATCAGGACCCGTCAATGGAAAATAATCGTAATTTCTTCATCACCATTGCCCTGTCCATCCTCGTATTAACGCTGTGGCAAGTATTCTATCTGGGACCGAAAACGGAAGCCCAACGGGAACAGACACGCATTGAGGAGCAGCGCCAGAGCCAGCAAGCCGCCCAAAGCGGTGCGCAGGGTGGTGCGCAGGGCGACACACCACAATTGCCCAGCACACCGGGCGCAATACCAGGTCTGAACGACGGTGCTGCCGCAGGCGGCGCGCTGACGCGCGAAGCTGCTGCTGCCCAGACACAGCGCGTTGACATCGACACACCTTCGCTGCGAGGCTCGATCAATCTGACCGGCGCACGTCTTGACGATCTCTATCTCAAGAATTATCGCGAAACCATTGACCCTAAGTCGCCTGAAATCGAACTGCTCGCGCCATCTGCACTCAAGCAGGGCTATTTCGTCGAGCTGGGCTTCACAGGCAATGAGGCAACCGGCACAGTTCCCGGTCCGAACACCGTCTGGTCGGTCGAAGGCAACAACAAGCTGACACCATCGTCACCTGTTACCCTCACCTATACCAACGACAAGAACATTACGTTCAAGCGCGTCATCTCGGTTGACAATGCTTACATGTTCGAAGTCGATGACACGGTCACAAACAACACTGGCGCCCCGGTTTCGCTGGCTTCTTATGGCCGCGTAACCCGCTTTAATCAGCCTGAACATGCAAGTGCGACCTATGTTCTCCATGAAGGCCTGATCGGCGTCATGGGACAGGATGGCCTTCAGGAAATCAAATATTCCAAGATCGAAGACGACAAGGATATCTCGTTCAAGGATGTAACGGGCGGTTGGGTCGGCATCACCGACAAATACTGGGCTGCAACACTCGTTCCGCCACAGGATGAGAAATTCACCGCGCGTTTCTCGCACTTCACCGACGGAAGCCCGCGCTACCAGTCCGATATTCTTGGCGCACCGGTAACAATCGATGCAGGCCAGTCGCAGACGATAAAGAACCACGTTTTCGCTGGTGCGAAAGTGGTGCAGGATCTCCAGAACTATCAGGACAAGCTCGGCATCAAGCAGTTCGAACTGCTGATCGACTGGGGCTGGTTCTACTTCATCACCAAGCCGATGTTCTTCCTCATCGACTGGATCTATAAATTCTCCGGCAACTTCGGTGTCGCCATTCTGGTTGTCACTGTTCTGCTGAAGGGCCTGTTCTTCCCGCTCGCCAACAAATCGTATAAGTCGATGGCGCGCATGAAGCTTGTTCAGCCTAAAATGACTGAAATCCGCGAGAAATATGCGGATGACAAGATGAAGCAGCAGCAGGAAATGATGCAGCTTTACAAGCAGGAAAAGATCAATCCGCTTGCAGGTTGCTGGCCAGTTCTGGTTCAGATTCCGGTGTTCTTCGCGCTTTATAAGGTTCTTTACGTCACCATCGAAATGCGCCATGCGCCGTTCTTTGGTTGGATTCACGACCTTGCTGCACCCGATCCTACATCGATCTTCAATCTGTTTGGTCTGCTTCCATTTGCAGTGCCTGCGTTCCTGATGATCGGCGTCTGGCCAATCATCATGGGCATCACCATGTTCCTGCAGATGCGCATGAACCCGACGCCTCCGGACCCAACACAGGCGATGATCTTCACCTGGATGCCTATCATTTTCACGTTCATGCTGGCATCGTTCCCGGCAGGGCTTGTGATCTACTGGGCCTGGAACAACACGCTCTCCATCCTCCAGCAGGGCTTCATCATGAAGCGACAGGGGGTGAAGATCGAGCTCTTCGACAACATCAAAGACCTCTTCAAGCGAAAGCCGAAAGAGGCGAAAAAGTAAAAGTGCAAAAGCCCGGTCGTAAGATCGGGCTTTTTTTGCGCGCGTGAATGCTCAACGGTTGACAATGCGGCCCATAGCATTGATGCGTGTATTCTTTAGAGAACACGATCAGGAAGACCACATTGAGCGATCAGGATAAAAAGCTGGCAGCCGCCCAGCTAGCAGCAGATGCAACCCGTGCAGCACATGCAGCTTTGGTCGAGGAAGGGCGCCTGCTCTTCAAGAAGTCGTGGATCTTCATCCGTGGTGTGCCTTCCATGAAGTTCCTGCCGCTGGAAGGCCCCGTCGAAATCGCCTTTGCCGGACGTTCCAATGTTGGCAAATCCTCGCTCATCAATGCGATAGTCGGCAAGAAGGCATTGGCCCGTACCTCCAACACGCCGGGCCGCACCCAGGAACTCAACTACTTCGTTCCAGATGGTTATTCCGGCGAGAATGGTGATCTGCCGCCCCTGGCACTTGTCGATATGCCGGGCTATGGATTTGCCGAAGCACCAAAAGCCCATGTCGATGCATGGACGCGCCTCGTATTCGATTACTTACGCGGTCGCACGACATTGAAGCGCGTCTATCTTCTGATTGACTCGCGTCATGGCATCAAAAAGAATGATGCCGAAGTGCTTGATCTGCTCGACAAGGCGGCCGTGTCCTATCAGATCGTGCTGACCAAGATCGACAAGATCAAAGCCGCTGGCATTCCACGCTTGCTCGAAGAAACCCATGCGCTAACCAAAAAGCGTGCGGCCTGTTTCCCCGGCATAATCACGACGTCATCGGAAAAGGGCCTTGGTCTTGATGAACTGCGCGCAGCCATCGCGCTCGTCGCTAAGGAATAGATAAAGCGATCAGCCCGGACAGGCTTCTGGCTGATCGTTTAGTCCTTGCTTCAAATGTTCAAATTGCGCGGTGGTGTTCGCACCATCACGCGTTACACGCAAAACATAAATGCTATCAAAATCGTCTCCCCGCCACTTCGGCACAGAGGCCACATCCCCTCCACTTTCCTTGAGGATGTTTTTCGCAAGTTTCACAATTTGCTTGTGCTCCCATCCGACCAGCACCGTTGCATTCCGGTAATCAGGCTGTGCAACCGCGGCTTGCAGCGCCCCAATATCCTGATAGCCAAAACGCGTATCGACCGGCATCCCAAACTTTATAGCCGTTGGCTCAACGGTGGCCAGCGGACGATTATAGGCATAGTGTGCGCCTCCCTCCTCTTTCAGTTCGGCAGGGTCTGGGGCAAAAATTGCATCCAGTTTTCCGAAGTTTTTCTCTATGACCGCTGGCAGTTTGAGCGACCGGTTAAGCCCGCGACAACTCAACTGTCCCAAGCCCTGCTCCGGCTTTTCACCATGCCGAACCATGACAATTGTTTCGGTCACAGCGGCGGCTTGTGACGCACCTGTGCAGGCCAGAAAAACGAGAGTCGTAAAAATTACTTTTTGCATAAATCAAACCCACACATAAACGCGTGCTTTCCAGAACAATCTACTCGGCTTGATGGCTATTATCAGGGCAGCTTTCGACAAGGCGTTCAAATAATCGAGAACAAAAATAGGAAAACTGTTTTACAGCGCACCGCATATTGCTTAGAAAAGCCTGCCCTCTTGCCCCCGTCGCCAGCCATGGAACCCACGATGACGACTCTTGAAAATCCTGAAATGCAAGCACAACTCCTGTCCGCAGCCCTGCCTTATATGCAGCGCTACGAAAACAAGAATGTTGTCGTGAAATATGGCGGTCATGCCATGGGGAACCCTGAATTGGGCAAAGCCTTTGCCCGCGACATCGCGCTGTTGAAGCAATCAGGCATCAACCCGATTGTCGTTCATGGCGGTGGTCCCCAGATTCAGGCCATGCTGACAAAGCTCGGTATTGAATCACGTTTCGAAGGCGGGCTTCGCGTCACCGACGAAAAGACAGTCGAAGTGGTGGAAATGGTTTTGGCCGGTTCCATCAACAAGGAAATTGTCGCTCTCATCAACGCCGAAGGCGAATGGGCAATCGGACTGTGCGGCAAAGACGGAAATATGGTTTTTGCGCGCAAAGCGCATAAGACAGTTATCGACCCGGATTCCAACATCGAAAAAGTTTTGGATCTTGGCTTCGTCGGGGAACCTGCAGAAGTTGATCGCACACTTCTCGATCTGCTGGCACGCTCGGAAATGATCCCGGTTATTGCGCCGGTTGCACCGGGGCGCGATGGCCACACCTATAACATCAATGCAGACACCTTTGCAGGCGCCATTGCTGGTGCACTGGCGGCAACGCGCCTGTTGTTCCTTACAGATGTTCCGGGCGTTCTCGACAAGGACAAAAACCTGATCAAGGAATTGTCGGTTGCCGATGCGCAGGCGCTGATCAAGGACGGCACAATTTCAGGCGGCATGATCCCCAAGGTCGAAACCTGCATCGATGCGATCCGTCGCGGCGTTGAAGGTGTTGTTATTCTTAACGGCAAAACCCCACATTCGGTGCTGCTTGAGCTTTTCACCGAACATGGTGCCGGCACGCTTATTGTACCATAAATCATAAGCCGCCTCCGGGCGGCTTTTTCTTGCCATTTCTTGATGACATAGAGACTGATGACCAATCAACCTGATGCTCCGGCCTTTGCCCACGTCACCGACTGGGTATTCGACCTCGACAATACGCTTTATCCGCACTCCGCCGATCTGTTTTCACAGATCGATGTGCGGATGACGAATTATGTCGAAACACTTCTGAAACTACCGCGCGACGAAGCGCGCAAGATTCAGAAGCAGTTTTATCTCGAATATGGCACGACATTGAAAGGTTTGATGGAGTGCCATGAGATCGATCCGGATGACTTTCTGAGGCACGTCCACGACATCGATTATACATGGCTGAAGCCCGATCCGGCACTTGGAGCGGCCATCCGTGCGCTGCCCGGTCGTCGTTTCATCTTCACCAATGGTGATCGCGGCCATGCCGAACGCGTAGCGCGTCAGCTTGGCATTCTCGATGATTTTGACGATATTTTCGACATTGTCGCAGCAGGCCTGACGCCTAAGCCTGAACGCCTGACTTACGACCGTTTTCTTGGTGCTTTCGGCATTGATGCGCAAAAGGCTGCGATGTTTGAAGATCTTGCACGCAATCTCGTCGTGCCGAAGACTTTAGGCATGAAAACCGTTTTGGTCGTGCCGAACAATTTTGAGCCAACATTTTCAGAGATATGGGAAAGCGACCCGGAATTTACCGATCAGGTCGACTTTGTGACTGATAATTTAACTCATTTTCTGGAAACAATTATTGCAAAGCAAAAGAGAATTTACCAGCCTTGAAACACGCATCGATGAGGCGGCTCACCGCCTTCTCAACAACCTGCCGCGTCATCCTTTCAGCGATGCCCTCATTGAGTTTCTTGTATTTGGATTGAAACAGGCATGGGCCTGCCTGTTTGGCGGCGCGATGCTTGGCCTCATAATACTCACACGCTGGCTGTGGCCCGAGGGCGGTGCCGGGTTCATTACCCGTTATGACTTCCTGTTTCTGTCCGCAGTTCTAATCCAGCTTGCAATGCTCGTCTTCAAGCTTGAAGCTTGGGAAGAAGCCAAAGTCATCATCATTTTCCATATTGTCGGCACGGCAATGGAAGTGTTCAAAACCCATGCAGGATCATGGATTTACCCGGAAGAAAACTTCTTTCGCATTGGCGGCGTGCCGCTTTTTTCAGGCTTCATGTATGCAGCCGTCGGCTCCTATATGGCGCGTATCAACCGCATCTTCGATATTAGATTAAACAACTATCCACCGCTCTGGACGACGATCATACTTGCCGCTGCAATCTATATCAATTTCTTCGCCCATCAGTTCGTATGGGACATGCGCTGGGTCCTGTTTGCTGCGACTTTCATGCTCTACTATCGCACCAGCATGCATTATCGTGTATTCCGCTTTCGACATAAAATGCCGCTGCTTATCGCGTTTTTGCTGACATCACTGTTCATCTGGATTGCCGAGAATATCGGAACATGGTCAAAGGCGTGGCTTTATCCGAACCAGCGCCATGGCTGGGAGCTGGTTTCCATGGGCAAGCTGGGCTCATGGTATCTTCTGATGATTATCTCAGTGGTGCTGGTGACATTGGTTCACCGCCCCCGCCGCAATGAAGACAACGAAAACGTCCGGGATTAAAGCACAATCCGACCGGAACGTGCTCTAACGACCCGGACGCTTTTTTAGGATCAGAGCTTATAGAAGCTGGTTATTTCCGCCCATGCTTCCTCTGCTGTATCGACAAAAGTCAGCAATTCAATATCCGACGGCGAGATCGTTCCCTGCTCCGCCAGAAACTCTATATTGATGGCCTTGCTCCAGAACTCTTTACCAAACAGGATCAGCGGCATACGCTCCATGCGATCCGTCTGGATCAGCGTCATAGCTTCGAAAAGCTCATCCATCGTGCCAAAACCACCCGGAAACACGCAGACGGCCTTTGCACGCATCAGAAAATGCATCTTGCGCAGCGCAAAATAATGGAAGTTAAAGCAGAGATCCGGCGTCACATAGGCATTGGGTGCCTGCTCATGCGGCAACACAATATTAAGACCAATTGTCGGCGCGCCCACATCAGCAGCACCGCGATTGCCCGCTTCCATTACGCCCGGTCCGCCGCCCGTGACAACGATGAACTCACGATAATAGGTCGTTGCAGAATATTCAGAACAGATACGGGCAAATTTGCGCGCTTCATCATAATAGCGTGCATTGGCCTCAAGATTTTTCTTCTGCACTTCGTTTTTTGCAGCCCAGGCTTCACCGCCCGGCTCCGGAATACGTGCACCGCCAAACATGACGACCGTTGATTTGATGCCACGATCAGCCAGGATCAATTCAGGTTTGAGAAGCTCAAGCTGAAGCCGGATCGGACGCATATCGCGCCGCGTCATGAAGTCATCATCCATAAAGGCAAGACGATAGGCAGCAGCCTCGGTCTGCGGGGTCTGCGGCACTGTACGCGCCTGTTTGACAGCTTCCTCGGAATTCGGGAAAGGCGTCCAACCGGACTTCTCCATAGGGTTCATGCTTTGCCTGCTCCTTCAATTACATAGTCCAATAACGCTTTAGCACCATTTTGGGCGTCATATTCTTAATCTGCTTCAAATAGGTCCGTGCAAATCGCACAATAACGCGATTGACCCATATGATGCCTTCGCTTAATCACTTCTACAACAACTGCCGACCGAAAAGGAGGCAGCCGCTTATCGTGCCATTCACACCCATTTTGCATTCAATGGAGACCGCCATATGATCAAGCCAGATTTCGCCTCACTTGAAAAGGTCATCGAAAAGGCTTTTGACGAGCGCGATGGCATTAATACGGCAACCCGCGGCGAAATTCGCGATGCTGTTGAGCAGTCGCTGCTTTTGCTCGATCGCGGTGAAGCGCGTGTGGCAGAAAAACAGTCGGACGGCAACTGGCAGGTTAATCAGTGGCTCAAGAAAGCAGTGCTGCTTTCGTTCCGCCTGAACCCAATGCAGATCATCAAGGGCGGTCCCGGCGAAGCCTCGTGGTGGGACAAGGTTCCTTCAAAGTTCGACGGCTGGACAGCCAATGAGTTTGAAAAGGCTGGCATTCGTGCCGTTCCGAATTCAGTCGTGCGCTATTCAGCTTACATCGCGCCAAACGCGATCCTGATGCCATCCTTCGTCAATCTCGGCGCTTATGTCGATGAAGGCACGATGGTCGATGCATGGGCCACTGTGGGTTCCTGCGCACAGATCGGCAAGAACGTGCATCTTTCAGGCGGCGTTGGTATCGGCGGCGTTCTGGAACCTATGCAGGCTGGCCCAACCATCATCGAAGACAATTGCTTCATCGGTGCGCGTTCAGAAGTCGTTGAAGGCTGCATCGTTCGTGAAGGTGCCGTGCTTGGCATGGGCGTATTCATCGGCAAATCGACCAAAATCGTTGACCGTGCCACCGGCGAAATCTTCTATGGCGAAGTTCCAGCCTACTCGGTTGTCGTCGCTGGCTCCATGCCGGGCAAGCCATTCCCGAATGGTGAAGCTGGCCCTGGTCTTTATTGCGCGGTTATCGTCAAACGCGTCGATGAAAAGACCCGCTCCAAGACCTCGATCAACGAACTTCTGCGCGATTAATCCTTTCGAGAAGCCAAACAAAAAAGGCGGAACTCTAAGCCCCGCCTTTTTAAATTCAATACCAGAATGATTATTTCTGGTAGCTCGAAGGCGATGCATCACCGAAACGATGTGCGGAACCATCAGTGTAGGTCTGTGTCTGGATCGACGCAGGTGCTGTGTAATCAACGCCCTGTGTTGCAACTGGTGTGCGATCATTTGCATAAAGATCAGCTGGTTCACCAACATGTGGGTTTTCAGCAAAAGCAGCACCGGCGCTAAGAGCAAGGGCAGCAGCAGCAAGAACAAACTTATTCATTTTAATTTTCCTTCTATCACCCCTTTGGATGGCTACTCGCCTTTCCTATCGGGGACTCCAGGATGACAAACAGCCATCCTCCGGGGAGATGCGTTAAATTCTCTGTATTTTCGATCCGTCAGCGAGCACCTTGGGAGGTCATGCGCGCGACTTGATCATTCGACTATTGAGACCTGCCATCAGAACTCAATAGCCGGACATTCATCACATGCTTAGTACTGGCTTAGTACTGGCTTAGTTCTGGTAGCTTGATGGCGATGCATCACCAAAGCGGTTCGCAGAACCATCGCTATGTGTCGACTGCATGGTGGCAGTTGCAGTGTAATCAACGCCCTGCGTTGCAACTGGCGTACGATCATTTGCATAAAGATTTGCTGGTTCGCCAACATGTGGGTTTTCAGCAAAAGCAGCACCGGCGCTAAGAGCGAGGGCAGCAGCAGCAAGAACAAACTTATTCATTTTCTATCTCCTTAGTCTGTTGGGCGACGTTCTATGCGTCGTCCTCATGCATCTCAAATGGGTGACAGTGGGTAAAAGTTCCAGTCACAAAAATGTTTTCTTCATCACACATTTGTGCACCTGACATTTTGAGATGCGGCTAAATCATGTTGAAATTATATTTATTTACATATAGTTAGGTCATATATCAGCATTCACAAATGTGTGACCATGTCATTTTTGTTCTACTTTAATGAACAGTGCGTCTTTGTTTATTGTATAATAATATTGAACAATGGATGAATTTGAACACAGTTGCATGGCTTATGATTTCACCAGCAGTCAGAGGGTGTTGTGTTTTAGGAATCTTCAAAAGGCACAAATAAAAAAGGGACCGACAAATCGGTCCCCCTCAGGATTCATAAGATTTAAAAATCCTGACTGAATTTATATCAGTTATTGGCAACAGTCACAGAGCGGCCGACGATGGATACCCATTGACCTGCGTTGGATGGCGATTGCATCTTGATATAATGATAAGAGGTTTTCTCAACCGGCAGCACCTCTTTGCGCATGTTGTCGAGAATGTAGTCGCCTTGATCTGTGCGGGCGGTCAGCACGATATGTGCCTCGCTTCCCTGCACCATTGTAATGAGAAGCTGTGACGGGCTAATACCACGTGCCATGAGCTTGGCACGCTTCATCAATACATAATCTTCGCAGTCACCCTTGCCATTCTTAGGAATGGTCCAGTAATCGCGTTTGCCGTAATTATCCTGATCAGAAACCGGTTTGATGGCAGCATTGACGGAAGCATTGACACTTTGCAGCAGTTTCATGCGCTCTGGTGTCAGTTTCATTGGAGCCAGAACACGATGCGATCCGCAATCGCGTGGCGATCGCTTGCAATAATCAAGATGCCCATAAGGAATGCTGGTCAGTCCGCCCGCTTCACTCCATTGCCCAGCCTTGGCCGGGACAAGTGACACTCCGAATATTATAGCTGCAGCTGCAGAAACCACTAAACGCATGACGGATTCCCATTTTTAAAATGTCGCCTGAAACGATCTCAAGTGACAATTCCCCGGTTGACCGGCCCGTTTTCCGGATCTCGCTATCAACCTTTTTTTAACTAACGATGACAAAGCCCCTTTGGTCAAGAAAATTTCATTCCCGATTTGCGACGAACTGAGAAAAGTCGCGATTTAAATCCTGTCGCGGAAAGTTGGGAACCGCCTTCGCGGGGGAAAATCTGTCCACTGGACTGATTTCTGATCCCGCTTCGATCCGATAATGACACGCGTAAAAATAAACAGCCTCTGCATCCTGTTTTCACATACAAGGATTATTGTTTCATCTGGGCGCTTCCCGATCTAATCTCAGGCCATACGATTCTCGGAACAAAGCATCGACATCATGAGCCTTCCTACCAATCCCGCCGAAAACCTCGCCGCACTTATTCGCTGTCCCTCTGTCACACCCGCCGAGGGCGGTGCATTGACGGCGCTTCAAGCCATGCTTGAACCTATGGGCTTTTCCATTCAGCGCCCGGTCTTCACAGATCAGGATACGCCGGACATTGAAAACCTCTACGCGCGCAAGTCTGGCAATGGTGCGCATCTGATGTTTGCGGGTCACACAGACGTTGTGCCGCCCGGCAATGACACGGACTGGAAGCATCCACCATTCTCCGCCGCCATCGAGGATGGCATCATGTATGGCCGCGGTGCAGTGGACATGAAAGGCGGCATCGCCTGTTTTGTTGCAGCCGTGGCACGCCATGTTGAAAAACACGGCAGCCTCAAGGGTAGCGTCTCCTTCCTCATCACGGGCGATGAAGAAGGTCCGGCAGTCAACGGCACCGAGAAGCTGCTCAAATGGGCGAAGGATCGTGGCGAGAGCTGGGATGCGTCGCTTGTCGGAGAACCAACCAATCCTGACACGCTTGGCGATATGATCAAAATTGGCCGTCGTGGTTCGCTTTCCGGAACCATCACCGTTCAGGGGATACAGGGCCACGCTGCCTATCCGCATCTTGCAGAAAATCCGGTGCGCGGTATTACGACACTCGTCGATAGCCTGCTTTACCCGGCCTTTGATGAAGGCACGGCAGACTTTCAGGCCAGCAATCTCGAAGTAACGACCATCGATGTTGGCAATACCGCAACCAATGTCATTGCCAATAAGGCGACGGCTTCGTTCAACATCCGGTTCAATGACACCTGGACGGCAGAAAGCCTGCAGGCAGAAATCATCGCGCGTCTCGAAAAGGCTTCACGCAATGATCGCCTGCGTCCGGGCCGCGAAACGCCGATCAATTATGAGCTGACCTGGCGCGAACATCCGAGCCATGTTTTTCTGACCCGCGATGAGAAGCTGATCGGCACGCTCACCTCTTCTGTCGAAGCTGTGACCGGAAGACGTCCGAAGCTTTCGACATCGGGTGGCACATCGGATGCGCGCTTTATCAAAGATTACTGCCCTGTCGTCGAGTTTGGTCTTGTCGGACAAACCATGCATATGGTTGACGAACGTGTCGCCTTGTCTGATCTTGAGGGCCTCACACAGATCTACGAACGATTCATCGCTGATTTTTTTGGCTAAAGGAACGCCATGCCCAGTCTGGATGATATTTTCAGATATTTCACGGGCATCTGGAAGATGATGCTTGGCCGCAAAGACGGCCTTGCATATCTCGACATCTCCGCAGAAGATTTCTGGACATCTTTTTATGCGATTATCGTCGCCCTGCCGCCGCTTCTGGCGACATGGGTTGCCTATGCGGCTGATCTTACCGCTGGGAGCGATGAGGCAGGCATACGCCTCGCTATCGTTATGCGCGCCGCATTTGTCGATGTTGCCGCATGGGTACTGCCGCTTGCTGTCATCGGAATGCTGGCAAGACGCATCGGCATATCGAAGCGCTATGCCACCTACGTCATCGCAACCAACTGGGGCAGCGCTTTGCTGGCATGGCTTTTTGCGCCAATCACCCTGCTCCAGCTATTCTTTCCCGGCTATCTTGATGTTGCAACGCTGTTTGCATTCGTTTTGTTCGGCATATCCATCATCCTGAGCTACCGACTGACATTCGCAGTGCTGCAACGTCCGCACGCCTATGTGGCACCATTTTTCGCATGCGTTTTCTTCGGCTCACTGTTTATCACGGTGTTCCTGCAACAGCTTTTTGGCATAGGCATTGGTGCCGAGAGCTTTTAAAGCGCATCCCGAAAAGTGTGAAACGGTTTTCGGACAAGATGCGCGCCTAAACAAAGAATTAGAGCGCCGATCTGATTTAATCGGATCGAAATGCGCTCTAAAAAGGAAACGGGTAATCAACACCGATCAGATAAAGCCCATAGGGTGGTGCAACCTGACCGCAGGCTTTGCGGTCTTTGGCATCAAGGGCTGCCTGCAAGTCGTCAGCCGTCCAGCGCCCAACGCCCACTTCCATCAGGCTGCCTGCAAAGGAACGCACCTGATTGTGCAGGAATGAACGCGCTGAAACCCGCATCTCCACATAATCGCCATTGCGCGTAATATCGAGCCGGTCAAGCGTCTTCACCGGGCTTTTGGCCTGACATTGGGTTGCGCGAAACGTCGTAAAATCATGCTCGCCTAAAAGCAGCTTTGCTGCCTCATGCATCGCCTCGTGATCAAGGCGCTTCTGCACCCACCATACCCGGTGATAATCGATCGCCAGCGGCGAGCGGCGATTGTGAATGCGATAAAGATAATGCCGGCCACGCGCCGAAAACCGCGCATCAAAAGCATCCGTTGTCTTTTCGACATTGAGAATGCTGATGCGTTCATCGGCCATCACCAGATGTGCATTAAGCGCATCACGAACCTTGGCCGCACCCCAGTCCTTCGTAAGATCGACGTGAATAACTTGAGCGGAAGCATGCACACCCGCATCGGTGCGACCAGCTGCACTCAGTGTCAGATCTTCACCGCAGAACTTCTTGAACGCCTGCTCAATTGCGTTTTGCACGGCATGACCGTTTTCCTGCCGCTGCCAGCCCACGTAAGGCATGCCGTCATATTCGACAGTGATCTTATAACGCGGCACCGCTCAGAAAACCTTCGTGACTTGCGCACCACGCAGAAACTCCTGCGCAGGCAAAGGCTTACCGCCGGACCGCTGCAACGTCACAAGACGCACCGCACCGTCGCCGCAAGCAATCGTCAGCCGATCATCAAGCACGGCTCCCGGGGCGCCGCTGCCATCACCTAATGTAGAGCGCTGGAGTTTTACGCGTTCAACCGCGCCGTTAATTTCCATCTCACACCATGCGCCCGGAAACGGCGACAGGCCACGAATGATATTGTGCACTTCGTTTGCAGGCTTCGACCAGTCAATGCGTGCTTCGGCCTTGTCGATCTTGGCGGCATAGGTCACGCCTTCTTCGGATTGCGGCTGAAGCGTCAGACTTTCGCGCTCAAGCGCACCAAGCGCACGCACCATCAAATCTGCACCGATCATGCTCAGACGATCATGCAATTCACCAGCCGACATATCCGGGGTAATTGCAATCTTCTCGGCCATAGCCACAGGACCAGTATCAAGCCCCGAATCCATCTTCATGATCATCATGCCGGTTTCTGTATCGCCCGACATGATAGCCCGCTGAATGGGGGCCGCCCCGCGCCAGCGCGGCAAAAGCGATGCATGACCGTTATAACATCCAAGACGCGGCGCATCCAAAATTGCGTGTGGCAGCAGCAGACCATAAGCCACGACAATCGCCACATCAGCTTCAAGGCTTGCAAAAACGTCTTGCTCTTCGACACCCTTAAGGCTCTTGGGCGTGAAAACCGGAATACCGAATTCCTCGGCCTTTTCATGCACTGGCGACTTGGTCAGTTCCAGCCCGCGACGGCCAGCCGGACGTGGCGGCTGCGAATAAACCGCCACAACTTCATAGCCCTGCCCGATAATTGCCGTGAGGATCGGCACCGAAAAATCCGGCGTCCCCATGAAGACGATACGCATCACAAAGCCTTATTCGCTACGCGCTGACTGGCGAGCTTCTTGAACTTCTTGATGACCATATCGCGCTTGAGCTTGGAAATATGATCGATGAACAGCACACCGTTAAGATGGTCGATTTCGTGCTGTAAACACGTCGCCATAAGCCCATCGGCTTCCATCGAATGCGGCTTACCGTCAGCATCGAAATATTCGACCTTAATCGTGGCAGGCCGTTCAACTTCCGCATAATAATCCGGGATCGACAGACAGCCTTCCTCATAGACGCTGCGCTCATCCGACGAAGCAACGACCTCAGGATTGATGAAAACGTGCGGGGCTTTTGCCTCGTCTTCCTTGGCGAGGTCGATGACCAGCATGCGCAAAGGCTCGCCCACCTGAATGGCAGCAAGACCGATGCCCGGCGCATCATACATCGTTTCGAACATGTCGGTTGCGAATTTGCGCAATTGATCGTCAAAGCGTTCCACCGGCTTGGACAGCTCACGCAGAAGAAGATCAGGAAGAATGATAAGCGGTTTTATAGACATGGCTTTCACGTAATCGCTCGCGCGAGAATCGTCAATTGCAACTTGCGAAACGTTCTCGTTTTGATCTCATCAAGACCGTACGAATCAGCTAAGCTTATTAAATGGAAAATCAGAACCTCTTGAACGAACCGCTTTTGCAGCTTGGCGCAACCACCTTCACGCTGGGAAATATCCTGCTTACGGGCATAGTTGCACTGGTGCTTTGCCTGTGCCTTTTCCTCATCGCATCGGCGCGTTCTGCCCGTCTTCGGGCAGTTGCCGAGGCGCAGGCGGAAGATCGCGCGCGCGATGCCGAGTATCGTATGGCGGAAATTCTGAAAGCCCAATCTGAAATGCAGGGTCGCATGCAAACCATGGCAGAAGTGTTCGGCTCACGGCAGGCGGAACTCAACCAGTCGATCCGTGAACGCCTTGATGGCATGACGCATCGCATCGGTCAGACCATGACCGAGCAGACCCGCTCGACCCATGAAAACCTTGCAAAATTGCAGGAACGCCTCGCCGTCATCGACACAGCACAGAACAATATTCAATCACTTGCAGGTCAGGTCGTGCAGTTGCAGGCGATCCTCGCCAACAAACAGACGCGTGGCGCATTCGGCCAGTCGCGTATGGAGGCGATTATCGCCGACGGCCTTCCGCAAGGCGCTTACGAGTTTCAGGCAGCACTGTCCAACAGCACACGCCCGGACTGCCTTGTGCGGATGCCAAACAATTCCCCCTCACTGGTTATTGATGCGAAATTCCCGCTCGAAGCATGGAATTCGATGCGTGAAACAGAAGCGCCGGAAGCCAAGAAGATCGCCGTCGCGCAGTTCCGTCGCGATATGGAAGTGCATATCAAGGATGTATCTGAGAAATATCTGATTACCGGCGAAACGCAGGATACCGCATTCCTGTTCGTGCCTTCCGAGTCTATCTTTGCTGATATTCATGAACATTTCGAAGCAATCATTCAGCGCGCGCACCGCGCACGGATCGTCATTGTTTCGCCATCGCTGCTGATGCTATCCATTCAGGTCATTCAGGCCATCCTCAAAGATGCCCGTATGCGCGAACAAGCGCACGTCATTCAGGGTGAAGTTATCCGCCTGATGGAAGATGTCGGTCGTCTTGATGAGCGCGTGCGTAAGCTACAAACGCATTTCACGCAAGCCAACAAGGACATCGACGATATTTTGGTGTCTTCAAACAAAGTCACCAAACGCGGCGCTAAAATCGAGGCCCTGGAGTTTGGCCCGGCACCTGCGGAAGAAGCACCGCGTACCCAAACGCGTCCAGCAGAAAGCTCTGGCAGCCAGCTGCATTTGCGTGTTGTTGACGAAGATTAGAAACAATCGAAGCAAGTTCGCATGGTCCTAAAATGAATGACATCGTCACCCGCCCTTACGCATCCGGCGACTTTAACGCTTGCATGGCGATTTTTGACAGCAACGTTCCCACCTTCTTTGCGATGGAGGAACGTGCAGAATTTAGCGAGTTTCTGCGGGTAACAAACACCACAGAAAACCCTTATCTCGTTTTCACGCTTAAAGGTTCGGTCATCGCCTGCGGCGGACTAACCATTCAGATAGAGAGGCGACAGGCATCTCTGTCATGGGGAATGGTCGAAAGAGCATTTCATCGAAAAGGTTTAGGAACACGTCTGACGCAGGATCGATTGACACTCGCGCGTCGTTTTCCCTCCGTTGATACAGTGGCTCTTTCCACCACCCAGTACAGTTCTGGCTTTTACAGCCAACTGGGTTTTATCGTCGCAAAAGTTACACCTGATGGTTTTGGTGCAGGTCTTGACCGTTTGGACATGTCGTTGCGTATCGCTTAACATCTACTGTCGACTAATACCTCAAACCCAAACAGCCCCGTCCTATTTGGCGGGGCTGTTTGGGTTGACTGCTTTGGTTGCGGTTTGCGAGCTTTTTGCTATTTGTGCGTCAATCAGCACTCGATAATGAAGCGATGACCATGCCCGTCACCTTTGATATTATGCGCCAGATGATATGCGGCCGTTTAAAAATGGATTGATTATCGATTTTATGTCAAAGGGGCTGCACTGCGTCGCTTGTACAGATGAACTGTTCCAGGGACTGCGTATGCGTGAAGGCTTTTTAGTTTCGGGAAGTTTTGGTTGCGGGGGCAGGATTT